>Ga0065721_10050135_pt1 | contig 22941 bp, 24 predicted proteins | sample Mesricmetagenome_FD_59108 | JGI IMG/M metagenome (GOLD analysis project Ga0065721, IMG submission 59108) | Mesophilic microbial community from rice straw/compost enrichment Sample: eDNA_1 v2 (version 2) | ecosystem: Engineered > Solid waste > Grass > Composting > Bioreactor | place: USA: Davis...
ATCCCGCCAATCCCGCCGTCCTCGACCGCATGGTGAGCGACTGTCTGGCGGAGGCCCACACCGAACCCCTGCCGGCCAAGGCGATCATCGCGCCGCACGCCGGCTACGTCTATTCCGGCCCCGTCGCCGGCACCGCTTACGCCGGCGTGGCGCATCTGGGCGACCGGGTGACGCGCGTCCTGCTGCTCGGCCCCGCCCACCGCCATGGGTTCCGGGGCATCGCCTACCCCTCGGCCGATGGGCTGGAAACACCGCTGGGCGTGGTGCCGGTGGACCGCGAGGGCATCGCGGCGATCAGCGACCTGCCCGGCGTGCAGGAACTCGACCGCGCCTTCGACGGGGAGCATTCGCTGGAGGTGCACCTGCCCTTCATCCAGCACCTGTTCCCGGACGCCGCCGTGGTGCCTCTGGTCGTCGGCCACGCCGCGCCGGAGCAGGTGGACGCGGTGCTGCAACGGCTGTGGGGCGGGCCGGAGACGCTGATCGTCATCAGCTCCGACCTTAGCCACTTCCACGACTACGACACCGCGCACCGGCTGGATCTGGACACGTCGCAGGCCATCGAGGCGACGGACATCGACCTGCTGTCCGGCGACCGAGCCTGCGGCTTCGTGCCGGTGGCGGGGCTGCTGATGCGCGCCCGCGCGCTGGACCTGCGCGTCACCACGCGCGACCTGCGCAACTCCGGCGACACGGCGGGCGACCGCAACCGGGTGGTCGGCTACGGCGCCTACAGCGTCGAGCCGGCGACGAAGGCCCGCCTGTCCGACGCGCACCGCGCCCTGCTGCTGGAGGCCGCGCGGCACACGCTGGCCCATGTGGTGAAAACCGGGCGCATGCCGGATTTCCGGGCGGACGTCCGGGCGGAGGATTTCCCCCTGCCATTGCGCGCCATCCGCCGCACCTTCGTCACGCTGACCATGGACGGCGACCTGCGCGGCTGCATCGGGACCATCCAGGCAACCCGTCCGCTGGTGGAGGACGTGGTGCACAACACCGCCCGCTCGGCGATGCAGGACCCGCGCTTCGGCCCGCTGACGGCGGCGGAGCTGCCGCGCGTGCACGTCAGCGTGTCGATCCTCAGCCACGACCGTCCCCTGCCCTTCCGCGACGAACAGGACCTGATCGCCAAGCTGCGGCCGGGCATCGACGGGCTGATCCTGCGCGACAGGAACAGCGGCGCGCTGTTTCTGCCCAAAGTCTGGGACATGCTGCCCGACCCGCGCCAGTTCGTGGATCAGCTGAAACGCAAGGCCGGCTGGCCGCCGGACCGTCCGGTGCCGGACATGGAGGCCTTCGTGTTCAGCGCGGAAACCTTCGGCAAGGAGTAGTTTTGGTCGCGGGAGGGGGCGTGGAAAACGCGCCTCCTCCGTGCTAAATTACGGTCATGGCCAAGCCGCAACCCCGCCCCGATTTCGACCCGCCCCTCTCCCCCGAGGAAGAGGCGACATACGCCGCGCTCAAGGCGGACATCGATGTCGGGTATCAACAGTTGCTGGCCGGAGACCTCATCGACGGGGAAGACATCTTCGCCGAGTTGCATACCCTCTATGGCCAGCCGCCAGCGGAATAATGCCCCGCGTTCGGTTTACGCGGGCAGCAACCGCCGATCTGAAAGGCATCGCCGGGTACATCGCCGCCGATAACCCGGCGGCGGCAAAGCGCTTCAGCGAACACGTTCAGAAAAAATGCGCGCTTCTGGCGGAACACCCCAAGGCTGGCCGTCCGCGTTTCGACGTGAAGCCGGGCCTGCGCAGCAGCCCTTTGGACCGTTACATCATCTTCTATTGGGCGGCGGAGGACGGGATCATCGTTGCCCGCGTCCTCCATTCCGCCCGAGACATCGCGCGTCAGTTCGAAGGGTAGGTCACGCCGCCACGCCGCTCGGCGCGGTGACGGCGTGTTCCTTCAGGATGGCTTCGGAGATGGCCGACACCTCGATCAGCTGCACCTCGTAGCCCCAGAGGTTGGCGATGTGGCGCAGCACGGCCTTGGCGTCGCTTTCGTCCAGCAGCACGCCGTTGGTCACGCGGTGGTGCAGGATCAGCTTGCGATCGCCGGCCAGGTCCACGTCCACGATCTGGATGTCCGGCTCCAGGAAGGCCAGGTCGTACTGGCGGGCCAGCAGCTTGCGGATGTAGCGGTAGCCGCGTTCGTTGTGGATATTCTCGACGAGCAGATACGGATCCTCCGCATCGTCGCGCACGCTGAACATCTTGAACTTCCGAATCAGGTGCGGGCTGAGGAACTGGAGCACGAAACTCTCGTCGCGGTAGTTGGCCCAGGCGTCCCGCAGCGCCGCCATGCCGTCGCCGCTGCCGGCGAGGTCCGGGAACCACTGGCGGTCTTCCTCGGTCGGGTTCTCGGCGATGCGCTGGATGTCCTGCATCATCGCGAAGCCCAGCGCGTAGGGGTTGATGCCCGAGAAGCGCTGGTCGTCGAACTCCGGCTGGAAGACCACGGAGGTGTGCGAATGCAGGAATTCCAGCATCGCGCCTTCGCTGATCAGCCCCTTCTGGTGCAGCTGGTTCATGATGGTGTAGTGGGTGTAGGTCGCACACCCTTCGTTCATCAGCTTCGTCTGCTTCTGCGGGTAGAAATACTGCGCGATGTGGCGGACGATGCGCAGGATTTCGCGCTGCCAGTGCTCCAGCCGCGGCGCCTTCTTTTCCAGGAAGTACAGCAGGTTCTCTTCCGGCAGGCCGAGCAGCTTCTTGCGCTCCGACACCGTCTTGGACGGGCGGTGGCCGCCCGACGCGAGCTTCGGCACGGTGCGCCACAGGTCGTTGAAGGTCTGCTCCTGGTACTCCTGCCGCTCCCGCTCGCGCTTCTGCTCAAGCCGCAGGTCGAGGCTGCGCTTCTTCGGATACTTGTGCACGCCCTGGTTCATCAGTGCGTGGGCCGCGTCCAGGACCCGCTCCACCGCGTGGTGGCCGTAGCGTTCCTCGCACTGGCCGATGTAGGCCTTGGCGAATTCCAGATAGTCGAGAATGCCTTCGGCGTCGGTCCACTGCTGGAACAGCTGGTTGTTCTTGAAGAAGTGGTTGTGGCCGAAGGCCGCGTGGGCGATGACCAGCGTCTGCATCGTCATGGTGTTTTCTTCCATGATGTAGCTGATGCAGGGGCTGGAGTTGATGACGATCTCGTAGGCGAGGCCCCGGTAGCCCTTGCGGTAGAGCATCTCGTCGCGGGCGAAATGCTTGCCGAACGACCAGTGCTTGTACATCAACGGCATGCCGATCGAGGAATAGGCGTCGAGCATCTGCTCCGCCGTGATGACCTCGATCTGGTTGGGGTAGACGCTGAGCCCCATCTCGTTCAGCGCGATGTCTTCGATGGCGTCGTAGACGCGCTTGATCTTGTCGTAGTCCCAGTCCGCCCCGTCGTAGAGCAGACCCTCGGGCTTGGTGATCACAGCGGTCATGCCTCGTTCCTCTCATTTCTTCTGAACCCCTCGCCCGCCTCCGGCGGGAGAGGGAGGGGCCCACGCCCTTGGCGTGGGAGGGTGAGGGCAAGGTTTGTCCAAGAAACCTTGCCCTCACCCGGCCCTTCGGGCCACCCTCTCCCGCCGGAGGCGGGCGAGGGGAAGAAAAGCTATGCCCCGGCCTTTTCGCGGGCGAACAGGTCGCGGAAGACGGGGAAGATCTCCCGGCGGGAGCGGACGCGGCGCATGGCGAGCGGCAGGTCAGGCCCCTGCACCATCTTGTAGGTGCGCCACAGTTCCGTCTCGCGGCCCAGCGCCGACAGGCCCATGTTGTGCTCGGCCGCCACCTCGATGTAGGCGAAGTACTGGCAGAGCGGCAGGATCCCGTCCTTCAGCAGGGCCGCCGACCGGGCGTTGTCCGACGACATGTTGTCGCCGTCCGACGCCTGGGCCGCGTAGATGTTCCACTCGTTCTCCGGATACCGCTCCTTGACGACGCGCTGCATCTCCTCCAGCGCCGTGGACACCACGGTGCCGCCGGTTTCGGTGGAGTAGAAGAACGTGTCCTCGTCCACCTCCTTGGCCTCGTGGGTGTGGCGGATGAAGACGATGTCCACGGAGCGGTAGCGCCGCTTCAGGAACAGGTAGAGCAGCATGAAGAAGCGCTTGGCGAGATCCTTCATGTGCTCCGTCATGGAGCCGGAGACGTCCATCAGGCAGAACATGACGGCCTGCGCGATGGGCTTCGGCACCGTTTCGAAGCGGTTGTAGCGGACGTCGATCGGGTCGATGAAGGGTATGCGCTTGGAGCGGACGTAGAACCGCTCCAGCTGCTCGCGCATCTCCCGCAGCTTCTCCGGATCCTCGCCGCGGTCCTCCGCCTCGCGCAGCAGGTCCTCCAGTTCGGTCAGATCCGCCGGCTTCGGCCGTTTCAGGGCGATGCGCCGGCTGAGGCTGTTCCGCATGGTGCGGACGAGGTTCAGGTTGGCGGGAGACCCCGTCACCGAATAGCCCGCCCGCGTCAGCGAATAGGATTCCGACTGCTTGACCTTCTGCTTCACGAGGTCGGGGAGTTCCAGGTCTTCCAGGAAGATGTCCAGGAACTCCTCGCGGGAGAGGACGAAGCGGAAATCGTCTTCGCCGTCCCCGTCGGGGCTGCCTTCCGACCCGCGGCCGCCCCCTTGCTCCTCGGGGCGCGCGATGGTGTCTCCTTCCACATACTCCTTGTTGCCCGGGACGACGTAGTCGCGCACCCCGCCGGATCCGGAGCGGTGGAAGGAGGGCTCCCGCACGCCACCGGTCGAGATGGTGACCTTCTCGCCGTTTTCGATGTCCTGGATGCCGCGTTTGCCCGAGGCATCCCGCACCGCCTTGACAACCTGTTCCTTGGCGCGCCGCAGGAAGCGCTGGCGGTTCGCCAGGCTTTTTCCCTGCGGGTTCAGGCGACGGTCGATGATGTTCATCAAGGGGGAGCCCCTCCTACCCGTTCACGCTCGTGCCGCAAGCCGCCCGACCGATCGACGCCCGATCAGCCGGCCTGCTTCACACGCATGTACCACTCGACCAGCCGGCGGACCTGCCGCTCGGTGTAGCCGCGCGTCATCATGCGCGAGACGAACTCGTTGTGCTTCTTTTCGGTTTCGCTGTCCTTCTTGGACCCGAAGCTGATCACGGGCAGCAAATCCTCGACCTGCGAGAACATGCGCTTTTCGATCACCTCGCGGATCTTCTCGTAGGACGTCCAGGCCGGGTTGCGCCCGGCGTTGGCGGCCCGCGCCCGCAGCGCGAACTTCACGACCTCGTTTCGGAAGTCCTTCGGGTTGGCGATCCCGGCGGGCTTCTCGATCTTGGTCAGCTCCTGGTTCAGAAGCTCGCGGTTCATCAGCTGGCCGGTGTCCGGATCCTTGAAGTCCTGATCCTCGATCCATGCGTCGGCGTAGTCGACGTAGCGGTCGAACAGGTTCTGGCCATAGTCGCTGTAGGACTCCAGATAGGCCTTCTGGATCTCGTTGCCGATGAACTCCGCATAACGCGGCGCCAGTTCGGCCTTGATGAACTCGATGTATTTCTTCTCGGTGTCGTCGGGGAACTGCTCCCGCTTGATCGACTGCTCCAGGATGTACATCAGGTGGACCGGATCGGCCGAGATCTCGGTCGAGTCGTAGTTGAAGGTCGCGGCCAGCACCTTGAAGGCGAAGCGGGTGGAGATGCCGTCCATGCCCTCGTCCACGCCCGCCTGGTCGCGGTATTCCTGCATGGACTTGGCCTTGGGGTCGGTCTCCTTCATGCTTTCGCCGTCATAGACGCGCATCTTGGAGTAGAGGCTGGAGTTCGGATGCTCCCGCATGCGCGACAGGACCGAGAACTTCGCCAGCATCTCCAGCGTCGACGGCGCGCAGGGCGCGGTCGCGAGGTCGGAGCCCTTGACCAGCTTGTCGTAGATCCGCTGCTCCTCCTGCACGCGCAGGCAATAGGGCACCTTGATCACGCAGATGCGGTCGATGAAGGCTTCGTTGTTCTTGTTGTTCTTGAAGGACTGCCACTCCGCCTCGTTGGAGTGGGCCAGGATGATGCCCTGGAACGGGATGGCGCCGATGTTCTCCGAGCCGACGTAGTTGCCCTCCTGGGTCGCCGTCAGCAGTGGGTGCAGCATCTTGATGGGCGCCTTGAACATCTCGACGAATTCCATCAGGCCCTGGCTGGCCCGGTTCAGGCCGCCGGAGAAGCTGTAGGCGTCGGGATCGTTCTGGCTGTAGACCTCCAGCTTGCGGATGTCCACCTTGCCGACCAGCGAGGAGATGTCCTGGTTGTTCTCGTCGCCGGGCTCGGTCTTGGTGATGCAGATCTGGCGCAGCTTGCTGGGGTGCAGCTTCACCACCCGGAAGCGCGAGATGTCGCCGCCGAACTCGTCCAGGCGCTTGACCGCCCAGGGGCTCATCAGGCCGGTCAGGCGGCGGCGGGGGATGCCGTAGCGGTCCTCCAGCAACTCGCCCATCTCGTCCGGGTTGAAGAGGCCGAGCGGGCTTTCGAAGACCGGGCTGATCTCCTTGCCGGCCTTCAGCACGTAGACCGGGCATTTCTCCATCAGCGACTTCAGCCGTTCGGCCAGCGACGACTTGCCGCCGCCCACCGGGCCCAGCAGGTAGAGGATCTGTTTGCGCTCCTCCAACCCCTGCGCGGCGTGGCGGAAGAAGCCGACGATGCGCTCGATCGTCTCCTCCATGCCGTAGAAGTCGGCGAAGGCCGGATAGATCTTGATCGTCCGGTTCATGAAGATTCGGCCAAGGCGCGGATCCTTGGCGGTGTCGACGACTTCCGGTTCGCCGATGGCGGCGAGGATGCGCTCCGGTGCGGAAGCGTACATCATCGGGTCGTCGCGGCATTCCTGGAGGTATTCCGTAAGGCTCATCTCGACCTCACGGCGCCCCTCATAGGACTGCGTATAGCGCGTGAACAGTTCGTCGGCCGGGAACATTCCTCGCTCCGTATCTCTTAGTCCGATGCGTCGGGGCTGCCGCCGGGAGACCCGGTCGGCGGGGGCGGCACCTGCCGCGAAAACTGGGGTGTCACGGGTCGAACGGTCCCGCGGCGACCCCGCTCACCGTCGAAAGCCAGACCTTTTATGCGGTTGCTGTCCAAATGAAGCGCCCCCTTGGGATCGCTAAACTCGAATGCTTCAAATCTGAATGTAATGCTCGACCTAGAGCTTTCCAGGCGGGCGGTCTGAATAACCGGAAAAGCCGTGCGGGTGACTGGATCGGCTTTCAGGACTAGGCCGCGCGGCCAAGACAAAGGTGCCGGTTGCTGTTGCTTCGGTCTTGATCGCGACGGTGTTTGCCAGCCGTCACCCAGGCGGATGTCCGGGCGTCGCTTGTCGGGGACTCGCTGGACTGTGCCGATCACGCCATCGACCTCCAGTGCATCCTACGCTGTAAATCCTACTACAGCGCTTCGGTTAACAGTAAGGTTGACCAACAAACCTTAACAACTTCCTGCCGTCGAAAAAGGCTCCTAAAAATACCACCACTGAAAAGGCCGCCTTTGGAATGGCCTGTCATCAAAGACATTAACGCATGGACGGGGCCCATGATCCACCCCTTCCAAAGAGAGATGGTGAAGCTCATCACAGCAGATCAACAAGGCGGAATTTGGGTTAATGCGGGGTGCCCCTGTGGCGAAGTCCGGGCTTTCCCGCCGGGAATGCGGGCGGAATCAACGCCTTGGCAGTCTTGCAACAGGGACAGGGAAAAGATGTGACCGTTTCCGGCGCGCGCGCGATCAGCCGAGCTTGGCGAGCTTGGCGGTCAGATTTTCCTTCAACGATTCCGGGGTGGCCGGCTTGACGATGAAGGTGTCGGCGCCGAGTGCGGCGGCTTCCGCCACCCGGCCTTCGTCGGCGCGGTTGGTCATGAACACCACTGGCAGCGCGCGGTGGCGGGCGTCGGCGCTGGCGCGCAGCGCCTTCAGGAAGCCCAGCCCGTCCATGGGTTGCATTTCCACATCGCAGACGATCACATCAGGGTTGTGCGCCCGCAGCGCGGCGAGGCCCGATTCGCCGTCCTCGGCCTGGTGCACGGCCTTGAAACCGAGCGTGCCCAGCATCTTCGCCAGCACCATGCGGGTGAACTTCTCGTCCTCGATGACGAGCACCGACAAGTCACCGAACGCCGCCGCCATCGGTCCGCTCCCCCGAAAATCCTTGAGCTGTGGTGTACGCCGCGCCGCCTGCCAATGCAACCGGACTCCCGCCCGCAGGGTTACGGCCCCGACCCGCGGCGTCCGCCCACGGAACCACGGAAGGAGTATTGCGCACCCCCGCCCCGGCGGTTACACGGAATGCATGAGCTTCCTCGACCGCATCCGCGCCTGCAACGCGCACGACCTCTCCGGCTTCCGCTCGTTCGAGGTGGAGGGGCATCGCATCGGCTGGATCCGCCACGCGCTGGCCGACCAGTTGCCCGACGTCGATCCGGGATTCGTCGTCACGGCGGACCGCGTGACCATGGCGCCGGAGGTGCGCGATTTCGAGGCGCGCTCCGCCGTGCTGGAGCACGCCGCCCAGTTCCTGGTCGAACAGGGCGCGGTCAAGTCCCTGCGCAACGAATTCTACCCCGTGATGCCCGCCTGGGGGGCGGAGCCGCTGATGCGTGTCGACCGCGCCGCGGTCGCCCAGTTCGGCGTCGCCGCTTATGGGCTGCATGTGAACGGCTTCGTCCGCCAGCCGGACGGCAGCCTGTCGCTGTGGATCGGCCGGCGCGCCCGCGATCGGGAGATCGCGCCCGGCCAGTTCGACAACCTGATCGCCGGCGGCCAGCCCATCGGCCTCACGCTTGCCGAGAACCTGGCCAAGGAGGCGCAGGAGGAGGCCGGCATTGACGCGGAGCTGGCGGCGAAGGCCGTCCCGGTCGGTGCCGTCACCTACCTGATGGAAACGGACGCCGGGCTGAAACCCGACACGCTGTTCCTCTACGACCTGGAACTCGATCCCGGCTTCGAGCCGACGAACACCGACGGCGAGGTCGAGACGTTCGAGTTGTGGCCGCTCGACCGCGTCGCGGAGTCGGTGCGGACGACGAACGACTGGAAGTTCAACGTCAACCTCGTGATCATCGACTTCCTCGTCCGCCACGGCTGGCTGAAGCCGGACGAACCCGACTATCTGGAGATCGTCAAGGGCCTGCGGCGCTGAAGGCGTTGGACCAGCCCGGTCCCGCCGTCAATCCGCCGCGGCCACGTCCCGCGCCCGCAGTTCAGCGAGATGCGCCGACAGTTCCGGCAGGGTGACCGGCTTGTGCAGCACGGTGAAGCCGCTGCCCCGCACCTCGCGGATGCGGTCGGGGCTGGTGTCGCCGGTCAGCACGATGGCCGGGATCGGCACTCCGGCCATGGCGTGCACGTCGCGAATCGCCTCCGCGCCGGTGCGGCCGTTCCGCAGGCGGTAGTCGGAGATGATGACGTCGGGACGGCGCGGCCCCCCTCCCAACTGCCGCAACGCGTCCTCCGCCGAGGAGGCCGCGATCACGGCCCAGCCCCACTGCTCCAGCACCAGCCGGAGGCTTTCCAAGATCAGGTCCTCGTCATCGATGAGCAGGGCGAGGCCGTGGTTCCCGTCCAGTCCGGTATCGATCGGGCTGGGCGCGCAGGGTGATGTCACGCTGAGCAAGGGCACCTCCACCGAAAGTCGCGTGCCCGGACCGCAACGGCGCGGCGGGCACGACGAAGACGCTCCATCGCATCGCCTGGATTGCGGAACGCAAAGGCCCCGTCAACCATTCAGCGCATCAAACAATCCGATTCCGATCAAAAAAGTACACAAAAAGAGAAACGGATTCCAGATAAGTTGTTTCGACAAACAGAAAGCAACCGCAACGATATATCGTCTCGGCCGATTCTCATACGACCTGGGGGAAGCCGGCCATGGAACGCACGATCTCCGGATCGAGTCCGGCCTCCTTCAGCGACCGCAGGGTTTTCGCCTGATCGCGCTTGGCAAGCCGCTCGCCACGTTCATTGCGCAGCAGGCCATGGTGGTGATGGTCGGGCGCCTGGAAACGGAGAAGGCACTGGAGAAGGCGGTGCACGTGGGTCGCGAAGAACAGATCCTCGCCGCGGGTCACCAGCGTCACGCCCTGGAGATGGTCGTCCACGGTGACGGCAAGGTGATAGCTGGTCGGCGTGTCCTTGCGGGCGAGCACGACATCGCCCAGGATTTCCGGCGTCGCGTCCTGCCATCCCCGGCTCCGGTCGTGCCAGCGCAGCGGCCCGGTCAGTGCCTTGGCCTTCGCGACGTCGAGGCGCAGGGCGTAGGCGTCACCCGCCTCCATCCGCGCGTGGCGCGCGGCGGCGTCGAGGTGGCGGCAGGTGCCGGGATAGAGCGGCCCGTCCGGCCCGTGCGGGGCATGGCCGGCACGGGCGATCTCCGCCGCGATGTCCTTGCGCGTGCAGAAGCAGGGATAGACCACGCCCAAGTCCTGGAGCCGCGCCAGCGCCGCGCGGTAATCGTCCAGATGGTCGGACTGACGGCGCACCGGCTGTTCCCACCTGAGCCCGAGCCACGCCAGATCCTCGATCAGGTCGCGTTCGAACTCCGGCCGGCAGCGGTTCGGATCGATGTCCTCGATGCGCAGCAGGAAACGGCCGCCGGCGTCCCTGGCGGCCCTCCAGCCGAACAGGGCGGAATGGGCGTGCCCGAGATGGAGATGGCCGGTCGGGCTCGGCGCGAAGCGGGTGACGACATCGGTCATGCCCGCCCTTATACCCGAAGCGTCGGGTTTCGATGTATGGCCCAGTTAGATGTAAGGCCAGTTAGATGTAAGGATTGTCCTTGATCGGCTCGACCGGGATGTCCTCGCCTTCCAGGTACATGGCGAGGCGGCGGCGGAGTTCGCGGTCGAAGGCGTCGATGCGGCGCTGGCGCTCACGCTCTTCGCGTTCGGCGCGCTTTTGGGCGAGATTGATGATCGTGGCGCTCATGGATGTCCCCCTTGAATGCGGGGCCACCGTCGCAGAACATGGTTAACGCGACGTAACCGAGATGCCTGAAAATGCGGCACCGGGAGGCCATCGGCACCCCGGACGGAAATTGTCACACGGGATCAGCCGACGCCCGCGCGATGCCGCGAGGTTACCGGCGCCGCGGGATTACGGGCGGAAAATTCCCCGTCCTACCCCTGTCGGAGTGGTTACAGGATCGTGAAGAATTGCCGCAGTGCGGCGCGAGATGTTGAGATTACGGTCCCGATCATCTATGTATCTGGTGTTCCGCCCACCCAACCGACCAACCGGCGGGGTGCCCGGAACGGCCAGAAACGATCCAGACGAGGGAGTGGCCATTGGCTCCACCACCCGATCACTGTCCGGCTCTGGTGCTGAACGCAGACTTCCGTCCGCTCAGCTACTTTCCGCTGTCGCTATGGTCATGGCAGGAGGCGGTCAAGGCCGTCTTCCTGGACCGGGTGAACATCATCTCCGAATATGACCGCACGGTTCGCTCTCCCAGTTTCGAGATCAAGCTGCCCAGCGTCATCTCGCTGAAAGAGTTCATTCCGGCGACGCGGCGGCCGGCCTTTACGCGATTCAACGTGTTCCTGCGCGACCGCTTCACCTGCCAGTATTGCGGCCGTCCCTTCCCGACGCAGGAACTGACCTTCGACCACGTCATCCCACGGTCGCGCGGCGGGCGCACCACCTGGGACAACGTCGTCACATCCTGTTCGGCCTGCAATCTGGCGAAGGGAAACAGGCTGCCGCACACCTGCGGCATGATCCCCCTAAGTCCGCCCTTCCAGCCGACCGCCTACGAGCTTCAAGAGAACGGACGTGCATTCCCGCCAAACTTCCTTCACGAAAGTTGGCGGGATTTTCTTTATTGGGATACCGAGTTGGATCCCATCTGAGCGGCAGGCATCATGGACGACGACGAAAGCTTCTGCATCGGCATCTGTATCATCGGCGAGGATGGCCGGTGCGAGGGCTGCGGGCGCACGGAAGAGGAAATCTACGGCACACCGCCCGCCCCGGCGCAGACCGGCGAGACGACGCCGGCCTGACGCGCGGTGTGAAGGGCGGGCCGCTTACACCCGCTCGGCCAGCCAGATGGCCGCCTTGGTGCCGGCCTTGATGGCGGCGGACAGGACCGGGTAGGCCGGCGCCTGCTCGGCGCCGTTGTTCAGCCCGATGTCGCGGTGCTCAAGCTCCTCCGCCTGGAACTTGAGGATGGAGGACTTCAGCTCCGCTTCCTCGGGGCCGAGGTGCTTGAGCTGCGCCTCGTAATGGCCGTCGATGACCTCCTCCACCGCCACGGTGCAGGCCATCGCCGCGCGCTCGCCCAGGATCGCCGTGCCGGCGCCCAGCAGGAAGCCGGCCACGTGCCAGAAGGGCTGGAGCGCGGTCGGGCGCACCTGACGGGCGTTCAATTGCTTTTCGAAATAGCGCAGGTGCTCCAGCTCCTGGTCGGCCATGTGGCGCAGGGTGCGGCCGTGCCGGCCCTTGCCCATCACCGCGATCTGGCCTTCGTAGATGCGCTTGGCCCCATACTCGCCGGCATGGTCGACGCGGACGATCCGCGCCAGCCGCTGCTCCGGAGTCGGGTCGCCCGGCAGACGTCCGCGCGGGCGCGCGGGTGCAGCGGTGTCGGTGGAAGCGGCGGCGGAATTGGCGGCGGGGCGTTCGTCGAGCGGGGTCATGCGAAGGTCCTGGAAGCCGAGGTCCGGATGTAGGCGGCGCGCGCCGCCACGAAGGCGAAGGCGGACAGCGCCAGCGAGATGAACACGTTGTAGCCCGCCATGGAAATGCCGAACAGCGACCACGCCACTTCGTCGCAGCGGGTCACCGGGGCGGCCAGCACCTGGGCGCGCAGTTCATCCAGCGTCTGAGGGGCGCGCCCGACGGCGCCGCAGGCCGAGGTCCCGGCCCACCAGTGCTGTTCCACGCCGACATGGTAGGCGGCGATGCCCGCCCCGGCGAGCAGGGCAAACCCGCTCGCCACCAGCAGGGCGTCGCCCAGCCCCTTCCACTGCCGGAACAGCAGCGTGACGATGGAGAAGGCCATCACCGCCCCATAGGGCACGCGCTGCCACAGGCACAGAACGCAGGGCTGGTAGCCGAGCGCGAACTGGAAGAACAGCGCCGCGCCCAGCACCCCGGCGCTGGCGATCGCCAGGAACGCGGCGGGAAAGCGCGGATCGTCGAGGGAGAAACGGTTCATCATGGCCGTAAGCTTAGCGCGCGCCGGTGCCTTAGACCAGAGAGCCCGCGCAAAACGCGCTTTCCGCAAAAACACTTTGTCGGGAGCGCAATCCCCCGTTATATAGCGCGTACCGGCGCGCAAGCGCAGCCGGCCTGCGAGAGTGGCGGAACTGGTAGACGCAGTGGACTCAAAATCCACCGGCCGCAAGGTCTTAGGGGTTCGATTCCCCTCTCTCGCACCAAATCCCCTCCCCGGTTGCGGTCTTGTTCTAAAGTCCAATTAGGCGGCGACGCTCCCGCTCCTATGATGCGCCGCGGGTTGAAGCCCATGTGTTCGGCCCAATCCGTAGGCCCAGTCCATAGGCAGGGGAGCCATCTCATGACCGTCATCAGATCAGCCATCGTCCTGGCGGCACTGCTCGCGTCGGGCGCGGCCTTCGCCCAGGGCGGGCCGGCGCCCAAGTCCGCAGAGGAAGCCGCCGGCAAGCAGGTGTTCCACCAATGCGCCGCCTGCCATTCGCTGGACAGCAGCAAGAACGCCTTCGGCCCCAGCCTGTACAACGTCGTCGGGCGCAAGGCGGGCAGCATGCCGCGCTTCGACTATTCCGAGGCTCTGAAGGCGTCCAACATCACTTGGACCGAGGACAACCTGCGCCAGTGGATCGCCGGCAACGACACGTTCGTGCCCGGCACCCGTATGCGCCACGTCGCCATCACCGACAAGGCCGAGCAGGATTACCTGATCGCTTTCCTGAAAGCGCTGAAGCAGTGAGATGGTGAGAAGGCCGGGCCGGCGGAACGCTCAACGGTCGGCCATCGGCACCGGCTTGGCCTCTTCGGTGGGCAGGCCGGCTTCGGCCCAGCCGTCCACGCCGTCGCGGAACCAGTAGACGCGGCCATAGCCCATCTCCAGGGCCCGCTTGGCCGCGTTCCACGACATCCAGCAATCCGCCAGGCAATAGAACAGCAGGCCGCGTCCGCGGTCGCCCTTGGTCAGCGCGTCGAGGCGGGTGCGGAAGTAGCCCTCAAGCTCCGGCGTCAGCGCGCCGAGCCCGACGTTGGGCAGCCAGACGCTGCCGGGGATTTGCCGGAAGGGCTTCGGCAGGAGCCAGGGGCCGCCGGGCAGCGTGCTGCGGTCGAGCTTCAAGACATTGACCGCGACGACATTCCCCGATTCGACCAGGGCGCGGGCCTGCGCGGTATCCACCGTGACCGCGCCGGGCAGTCCGGCGGGCGTCGGCGCGCGGTAGTCGGTCATGCGATAGCCGTCGGGAGCCGGAATCGCTTCGGCCGCCAGCGCATCGGCAGGCAGCCCGTTGGCAGCCAGCATCCCAGCCAGAACCACCGCCGCCCCAAAGCCGTGACGAAGCGTGCGCACCGCGCTCCTCCCCCCGTTATTTCTTGGTCACCCACGAAATCGCCGGGGGTCGGCAGGGTCAAGTTGCCCGATAGTCGAATACCGGGGACTGGACGCCGGGACCTATCCTGATACCTGAATCCTGTTCTCTTCATTGGGGTCATCGGAGTGTCGCCACGCGCGCCCGACTTGCAAATGACGACGCAAGACATCATCATCAGGCTCGGGAGGCAGGGGAGTCTAGGCCCCTGCCTCCCAGCCCGATCCCTACCGGTTCAGGAGATCAAGGATCGCCTTGACCACCTGAAGCAGCAGGATCAGGAGAGTGAGGATTTTGTCCATCCTCCACACCTCCTTCTGTCGTGGCACGGGCGGTGGCCGATCCGCCGCCCTGTCCACGCCACAACTGTGGCGCGGCATTTTCTGCAAACATATGCAATTTTTGCCGCAGGGGTGCGCCCATGCGCCTGACCGTCCTTGCCCGCATCATTCCTCGGATCGCGCTTCTTCTTGCGGCTTTCTGCCTGATCACAGCCACTGTCCACGCCGCCGACCGGCCGACCGTCACCGTGGCGGTGCTGAAGTTCGGCACGGTCAGCTGGGAACTGGACGTCATCAAGCACCACCGCCTGGACGAGGCCGCGGGCATCGACCTGAAGCTGGTCGAACTGGCGAGCAGCCAGGCGACGCAGATCGCCTTGCAGGGCGGGTCGGTGGACCTGATCGTCAGCGACTGGATGTGGGTGGCGCGCCAGCGCGCGGCCGGCGCCGACCTGACCTTCATCCCCCATTCCGCCGCCGTGGGATCGCTCGTCGTCCCTGCGGACTCCCCGATCAAAAGCGTCGCCGACCTGAAGGGCAAGCGCCTGGGCGTCGCCGGCAGCCCGATCGACAAAAGCTGGCTTCTGCTGAAGGCGCTGGCCCGCGACCGCTACCAACTGGATTTTGAGGCGGAGGCCAAGCCGACCTACGCCGCCCCGCCGCTGCTGAACCAGAAGATCGCGGCGGGCGAACTGGACGCCGTGCTGAACTTCTGGCCCTACGCCGCCCGGCTGGAGGCCGCCGGCCTGCGCCCGGTGATCACGGTGGAAGAGATGATGCGGCAGTTGGGCCTGTCCGCCACCGTGCCGGCGGTCGGCTACGTCTTCCATCAGGCCTGGGCGCAGGCCAACCCGAAGGCGCTGGGCGGCTTCGTCGCCGCGTCGCTCAAGGCGAAGGAGATCATGGCCCGCTCCGACGCGGAGTGGGAACGGCTGCGACCGCTGATGCAGGCGGAGGACGAAGCCACATGGCGCGCCCTGCGCGACCATTTCCGCGCGGGCATCCCGCAACGCTGGACGGACGAGGAGCGCGCCGGGGCGGCCCGGCTGTACGCCCTGATGGCGCAGCTGGGCGGGCCGGCTCTGGTCGGCGACGCGGCCACCTTGCCGGACGGCACCTTCTGGCCGGCGGTCCGGTTCTGATGGCGGACGGTCTCTGATGGCGGATGATCTCTGATGATTAACGGGCGGACACGGTGGTGGCGGCTCCTCCTTCCGGTCCTGTCGCTGGCCGTGCTGGTGGGGCTGTGGGCCGTGGTCGCCCATCTGGCCGCCAGCCGGACCCTGCCAGGCCCCGGCGCCGTCCTGGCCGTTCTGGTGCGCGAGGCGTCGAGCGGCGCGCTGTTCCACCATCTGGGCATCACGCTGGCGCGCATGGCCGCGGCCTTCGTGATCGCCATGTCCATCGGGTCGGCGCTGGGCATCCTGCTCGGCCGCTCCGCCTCGGCGGACCGGCTGTTCGGGCCGTGGCTGACGGTGTTCCTGAACATCCCGGCGCTGGTCATCATCGTGCTGGCCTACGTCTGGTTCGGCCTGACGGAGGCCGCGGCCATCGGCGCCGTGGCCGTCAACAAGATCCCCAACGTGGTCGTCGTGCTGCGCGAAGGGGCGCGCGCCATCGACGAGCAGTATGTCGAGATGGCGCGCTGCTTCCGCATGGCGCGGTCCGACGTGCTGCGCCATGTGCTGCTGCCCCAGCTCACCCCCTACTTCGCCGCCGCGGCGCGGTCCGGCCTTGCGCTGATCTGGAAGATCGTGCTGGTGGTCGAACTGCTGGGCCGCAGCGACGGGGTGGGATTCCAGATCCACCTGTACTTCCAGATGTTCGATGTGGCCGGCATTCTTGCGTACACCGTCGCCTTCGTGGCCGTCGTCCAGCTCCTTGAGCTCTGCGTCCTGCAACCCGTCGAAGGCCGGCTTACCCGCTGGCGACCGGTGCGCGCTGAGGCTTGAGATCCGCGCCAAGCGCTTCGGCGACCGGGACGCCATCCGCGACCTGTCGCTGACCGCCGCGCGCGCGGAGTTCGTGGCCCTGGTCGGCCCGTCCGGCTGCGGCAAGACGACCACGCTGAACATCGCCGCCGGGCTGGACCGCGCCTTCGACGGCACGGTGACCTATGCGGAGCCGAATCCCGTCATCGGCTACGTGTTCCAGAACCCGCGCCTGCTGCCCTGGCGCACGGTACGGCAGAACGTGACGCTGGTGCTGCCCAAGGCGCGGCGCAACGGCGGCGGCGGGTTGGTGGACGAGTGGCTGTCCGCCATGGGGCTGAGCGACGTTGCCGACCAGTTCCCCACCCGACTGTCGGTCGGCATGGCCCGGCGCGTGGCGCTGGCCCGCGCCTTCGTGGTGCAGCCGGACCTTCTGCTGATGGACGAGCCCTTCGTCTCCCTGGACGAGCCCACGGCGCAGCGCCTGCGCGCCCTGCTCGCCGCCATGCTGGAACGGCGGCCCGCCACGGTCCTGTTCGTCACCCACAATCTGCGCGAAGCCATCCAGCTTGCCGACCGCATCCTGGTGATGGCCCCCGGCCCGACGCGCGTGGTCGCCGAGGTGCCGGTGCCCGTCGCGCGCGGCATGCGCGACGACGCGATGGTGGAGGCCTTTCGGGCGGAATTGCTGGCACGGCCGGACCCGGTGTTCCGGGTGCTGGCGTAGGGGGTGTTGGCGCTTTTCATCGCTGAGTTCTTCTCCATCCCGCCAAGCCCCACTCTCCCAGGCCCCCACCCTCCCGCTTCGCGGGTCCCTCCCTCCCCCGCTGCGCAGGGGAGGGCTTGTTTGCGGATTCGCGGGTGGGCGGCACCGGCCCCCTCCCCCGCCCAGCGGGGGAGGGTTGGGGTGGGGGCAGGACTGCACGACAAAGGGCCGTGCAAGAATCTGCCCGAAACTGTGAACCAGCTCACACCGGCGGCACGCAATGGCCTCCATGCTGTTGGACGGCCATGCTGTTGGACGGGGGTGACCATGCGAATGCTGATTCTGCTCACCGCCGGGGCCGCGCTGTTGTCCGGCGCGGCCATGGCCGGCGAGATCGTCATCCTCAACAATTCGAACAACCGGTCGCTCCTTCGCGCGGACCGGGCGCGGGATGCTGCGGTGCTCGACGACTTTTTCCTCGGGGATTCGATGATCATCATCGAGCGCCATTCGTCGCGCGAGGAGGAACTGGGGCGCCGCGATCCCGGCCTGGAGGCCCGCCGCGCCGCGCGCAAGGCGAACCTGAAGCGCCGCAGCAAGGACCAGCCCCCGCCCACCCTGGATGAATTCCCGCTCGACGGCACGTTCTTCCTCGACAGCCCGGTTCCGTTCGGGCTCGGCCGCGGCGATCCCGGACGCGAAGCGGCGCGCGCCGCCGCCGACGCACGCCGCATGAGGCTGGAAAAGTAGGCCGCCCTTACATCCCGAAACGCGCTTTTTCCAGCTGCAGCCGGTTGGCGAAAACCACCGCCTGGGTCCGGCTGTAGACCTTCAGCTTTTGCAGGATCGCCGAGACATGGGCCTTCACCGTGGTTTCGGTGATGCTCAGCTCGTAGGCGATTTCCTTGTTCAGCTTGCCGGTTCCCAGCATCTCCAGCACACGAAGCTGCTGCACCGTCAGGGTGGACAGACGGCGGGCGATTTCCGCCGTTTCCTCATCCTCCGCCTCCGCGCCCTCATCGACCGAGGGCGGGAGGTAGACCTCCCCGGCCAGGATCTGGCGGAGCGCGCCGGCGATGGCGTCGCGCGGCGTCGATTTCGGGATGAAGCCGGCAGCGCCGCAGCGCACCGCCTCCAGCATCACCTTGCGGTCCTCGTGGGCCGAGACGACGGCGATGGGAATGGCCGGGAACTGCTTGCGAAGCGCGACCAGCCCGGTCAGGCCATTCATGCCCGGCATGTTCAGGTCGAGCAGGACGAGGTCCAGCTCCCCCTTCACGGTCAGGGTGCCGACCACGTCGTCGAGGCAGCCGGCCTCGTGGATCTCCTGCGCCTGGCAGGAATAAAGCACGGCACTGCGCAAGGCGTCCCGCACCAGCGGATGATCATCCGCGATCAGAATTCTGCTCATGGCGTGATTTCCACGCTCATTGTTTCAGGGCGTTTCCGGAAACCATCATGCCGGACCGGGCAAGAATGCGCAAGGACAGGGCCGCTGTTTGATTGGAACAAAAAGTTATACGAAATTTCGTTCCGCACCAATTCGGTCCTGTTCGCCAAGAAAAAGGCGGGCCGAAAGCTTCGGCCCGCCTTGTCCTTTGTGGTCACACCAGCACGCCGGTCACAGCGCCGTCATCAGGCCTTCGGCAGCTTGAAGACCCAGAGCGAACCGCCCTGGTTGATGTCCTTGACCAGCTTGGCCACATCGCCGCCCCACAGCGGGACCGCACCGCCCCAGCCGGACACGACGGCCACATACTGCTCGCCGTCCTGTTCCCAGGTGACGGGGGAGCCGACGACGCCAGACCCGGTGTTGAAGTGCCAGACTTCCTTGCCGGACTTGGCGTCGAAGGCCTTCAGGTAGCCTTCCGGCGTGCCGGTGAAGACGAGGTTGCCGGCCGTGGTCAGCACGCCGCCCCACAGCGGGGCCGGGTTCTTGTACTCCCACACAATCTTGCCGGTCTTCGGGTCGATGGCGCGCAGCGCGCCGATGTAGTCGTTGTAGAGCGGCTTGATGGTGAAGCCGGCGCCGAGGTAGGCGGCACCCTTCTTGTAGGTGATCGGCTCGTTCCAGATGTCCATGCCCCACTCGTTGGCGGGGACGTAGAACAGGTCGGTCGCCGGGCTGTAGGCCATCGGCATCCAGTTCTTGGCGCCCAGGAAGGCCGGGGCGGCGAAGACCGACTTGCCCTTCTCCGCCGCCTCGGGCGCGCCCGGCCGGTTGTCGTCGATGTAGACCGGGCGGCCGGTCTTCAGGTCGATTTCCTTCGCCCAAGTGATCTTGGTGACGAAGGGCGAGGCGTTGAGCAGCTTACCGTTGGTGCGGTCGAGCACATAGAAGAAGCCGTTGCGGTCGGCCTTGGCGCCGGCCTTGATGACCTGCCCGTCCTTCTTCAGGTCGAAGGACACCAGTTCGTTCACGCCGTCGAAGTCCCAGCCGTCGTGCGGCGTGGTCTGGTAGTGCCACTTGATCTCGCCGTTGCTGGGGTCGATCGCCAGCGTGGACGAGGTGTAGAGATTGTCGCCCGGCCGCAGGTGCGAGTTCCAGGGTGCCGGGTTGCCGGTGCCGAAAAACAGCGTCTTGGTTTCCGGATCGTAGGTGCCGCCCAGCCAGGTGGCGCCGCCGCCGGTCTTGTACATGTCGCCCGGCCAGCTGGCGTTCAGCTTGCCAGTCATGGTCGATTCCTTGCCGTTGAGGGTGCCCATGTTGCCCTCGACGGTCGGACGCTGCCAGATCAGCTCGCCCGTTTCGGCGTCGCGCGCCTCCACCATGCCGATGATGCCGAACTCGCCGCCGGAGTTGCCGGTGATGATCTTGCCGTCCACGACCAGCGGCGCCGCAGTCGCCGAGAAGCCGGCCTGATAGTCGGCCAGCTTCTTCGACCAGACGACCTTGCCGGTGTCCTTGTTCAGCGCCACAAGGCGGGCGTCCAGCGTCGCGAAGTAGATCTTGTCCTTGTAGATGGCCGCGCCGCGGTTCACCACGTCGCAGCAGGGCATGATGCCTTCCGGCAGGCGGTGATCGTACTGCCACTTCTTCTGGCCGGTCTTCACGTCCACCGCGTAGAGGCGGGAGTAGGAGCCGGTGACGTAGATCGTGCCGTCATGGACGATCGGCTGGGATTCCTGGCCGCGCTGCTTCTCGCCGCCGAAGGAGAAGGACCAGATCGGGACGAGGCCCTTGACGGTGTCCGGGTTCAGCTTGTCCAGCGTGCTGAATCGCTGGCCCTGGAGGCCCATGCCGTAGGTCAGTACGTCGCCCGTCGACTTGGCGTCGTTCAGCAGGTCGTCGTTGCCCGGGCCTTCGGCGGCGGTCGCCACGGAGGAGAGGCCGAGGCCGACCGCCATCGCGCTGGCAAGCAGGCAGGTGCGGAAGAGACGCTTCATGGTGCGGATACCTCCCAGGGAAATTGATAGACGAACGAAGGGCCGGTCACCCCTCCGGGCCGCCTGATCTCGGCATTTTTTCAGCAAAGTCGGAGCCTGCCGCGGCGCAATGCTGCATCGCGAAGTTCATATCCTTTCGACTGTAGAGCAGTCTACCGACCGCCCGGAAACGGTCCATTGGCAAATAGTAGGATGGGCGGTGCGGTTTCTTTGGTTCCTTTGAAAACCCCTCTCCCGCCGGAGGCGGGAGAGGGGTTGGGAATGCTCAGTTCACACGCGGCAGGGCCGCCTGTTCGATCTTCGGCCAGAGGTGGGAGACGGAGCGCTGGTACTCCTCGCGCAGGACGCCCAGGCTGCCGAAACGGTCGGGAATCGGCTGGTCGAGCAGTTCGGCCACGTCCGCCCCGGCCTCCATCCGCTCGCGCAGGGTGCGGTCGAGCCACGTCAGCCAGTCGCGGGTCTGGGCGATGGCGGCTTTGTCGGTGCGGATGCGGCCGTGGTTCGGCACCAGCACCGTGATGTCCAGCGGCTCTAGCGCGTCCAGTTCCGCCAGCCATTTCGGGATGTCGGCGTGCGGCGTGGTCGGCGTGCGGTCGGAGAAGACGACCCCACCCGCGAACAGCACGCCGGTCGTCTCGTCGAAGATGGCGAGGTCGGCGGCGGTGTGGCCCTCCAGCGGGATCAGGCGCAGGCGGTGCGAGCCGAAGACCACCGTGGAGCCGTAGACCGCCTCCGTCGGGACCACCGGTTCGGTGCCGCGCATCCAGTCGCCGACGAGGCGGTACATGTTCTCCGTCATGCCCTTGCCCTCGGCCCTGATGCCCTCGATGGTGCCGGGCAGCGCGGCGATGGGCACATCGGCGAAAGCCTGGTTGCCGAGCCAGTAGTCGGGGTGCAGGTTGCCGATGAAGACCTTGCGGATCGGCTTGTCGGTGACGGTCCGGATGGCCGCGCGCATCTCCTCCCCGAAGCGGCGCGAGGGGCCGGTCTGGATGACGAGAACGCCGTCGTCGGTGACGATGAAGCCGGGGTTCAGGATGTTGCCGCCGTTGCCGCGGGTGAAATGCTCCCGCGTGCCTTCGAAGACGTAGGTGTCGGGCGCAATCTGCATGGGCTTGAGCTGGTAGGTCAGCGGCCCGGCGGCCCAGGCGGAACCCGCGATCAGGACCAGCAGCAGGGACAGAAGCACCCTCATGGCAGTGCCCCTTGCGTCCAGGGAAGCGGGATGGCGGCCTCGATCTCGCCGCCCTGGGTGTCGCGGCCGACGAGTTTCAAAGCGCGGGAGGCGGCGCCGGGCTTCACGTCCAGCGTGAAGACGGGGTTCTCGCTGACCGGCTCCAGCACGTCCAGCCGGGCCAGTTCCGCACCGTCCGAATCGCGGAGGCTGAGCGTCTCGATGAAATAGGCGGGGATGCCGGCGATCAGGCCGTTGTCCATGGGGTGGCGCACCCGGAAGCGCACGCGGGCGGTCTTGTCGTCTCCAGCCGGGGGCCATGCGCGGGCTTGGACCTCGCCGACATGGTCGGCCCAGTCCCTGGCGGCGTAGGTGACGGGCGGCGCCGTGCAGCCGCCGCCGGCCGCGTCCACCAGCCGGCCGCCGATGTGCCAAACGCCGTCCGGCGTGCGAGCCGCGACGCGGACCGGGGTCGCCTGCTGCACCCGGATGCGCGTGCCGACCACCGGCTTCGCGGCGACGGGGTGATAGCGCAGGATGACGGGAAAGGGGTTGAGGTCGGAGATCAGCACCATCTCCTCCACCACGCCGAGGGCCGAGGCGTCGGCCAGGACCGGGACGGCGGTGGCGTCCTCCGCGTTGGCGGGGGCGGTGACCGTGACGCGGTCGTCGAAGACGATGGGGGCCTTCCCGAACAGCTCTGGCCGCAGGGCGTCCCACATGACGGAGGCCAGTGGATCGGCGGGGTCCGTCGCTTGCGCAAGCGCCGGTCCGGACAGCGCCGCGGTGATGGTAGCGGCGGTGAGTAGCCTTAGCATTGTTGGTTTCCTCCCCATGTGCGAACCTTGCCCCCACCCTCCCACTTCGCGGGTCCCTCCCTCCCCCGCTGGGCGGGGGAGGGCCTATTTGCGAAGCTGGCGGCAGTCCCCTCCCCCGCCCAGCGGGGGAGGGTTA
>Ga0065721_10004640_pt1 | contig 22940 bp, 18 predicted proteins | sample Mesricmetagenome_FD_59108 | JGI IMG/M metagenome (GOLD analysis project Ga0065721, IMG submission 59108) | Mesophilic microbial community from rice straw/compost enrichment Sample: eDNA_1 v2 (version 2) | ecosystem: Engineered > Solid waste > Grass > Composting > Bioreactor | place: USA: Davis...
GTCGCTTCATCCCAAAGAAACAGCGCCAGCAAATCGCTATCGGCGAGGCCGTGGCGTGGCTGGAAATCCGTCTCTTTGGAGAGGTGAGCGAATTTATTCCACGGGCAAATCGCCTGACAGTCATCGCAGCCGAATACCCGGTTGCCCATAGGCGCGCGGAATTCTTTCGGGATGGCTCCTTTGTTTTCGATGGTGAGATAGGAAATACAGCGGCGCGCGTCCAGTTCGTAAGGACGCGGAAACGCATCGGTCGGACACACTTTCAGGCAGGCGCTGCAGGTGCCGCAGCGGTCATCCTGGATTTCGGTATTGGTGGGTAGCGGAATATTGGTGAGGATTTCCCCGAGGAAAAACCAGCTGCCCGCCTCGCGATTGATCACCAGCGTGTGTTTGCCGGTCCAGCCGAGTCCGGCTTTAACCGCCAGCGGGCGCTCCAATACCGGAGCACTGTCGACAAAGGGACGCTGGTTTACCGGCATCAGTGTCTCGGCGGCGTTCTGGATCTTGTCCGCCAGGACCGCAAGTCGTTTGCGTATGAGTTTGTGATAGTCGCGCCCCAGAGCATAGCGGGAGACATAGGCTTTGCTGGGATCTTTGAGGATTTGGATCTGGCGGGTGTCGCCGGGCAAATAATTCATACGCACGGAGATCACCCGCACGGCGCCGTCCACCAACTGCTCAGGATGCAGGCGTTTGTCGATATTGTCCGCCAGCCAGCCCATATCGCCGTGGTAGCCCTTGCCCAGCCACTCCTGCAGGGGCTCGCGTTGCACCCGCAAATCGGTATCGCTGATGCCGGTCTGGGCAAACCCCAGTTCCGCCGCCCACACAGGGATTTGCCGGGCGAGGTCGGCGAAAGAGGAAGCTTGTGTCATAACAAAAACTGAAATCCGGTACAATTCCCGCGCTTTTTTCCGCCCATCTTCTGCGAAGCGCATATGGCCCATAGCTTAACCAACAATCTCTACAGCGGCGACCAAACCCGCGAACTCGACTGGCGTGCCATCCAGGAACAGGGTATTCCCGGCGCGGTGTTAATGAAACGCGCCGGGCGGGCGGCCTATGACTACGCCTGCAGCGTCTGGCCGCAAAACCGCCGCTGGATGGTGGTGTGCGGCGGTGGCAACAACGCCGGGGATGGCTATGTGTTCGCCGCCCTCGCTGCCCAGCGCCAGCACGAGGTGGCCATCTTGTTTACCTCTTCTCCAGAACAGCTCAAAGGCGATGCCCGCGCCGCTTACGAATATGCCCGGCAGGAAGGTGTCAGCATTCAGCCATTTTCTGTGGACGCGAGTCCATTTGAAGATGATGTGGTCATCGTAGACGCACTCCTCGGTATAGGTCTGCGCAGCCCGGTGCGGGAGGATGCTGCGGCGGCCATTCGCTGGATCAATAGCCTCGGCGCGCCGGTACTGGCATTGGACCTGCCCTCCGGCTTGTGTGCCGACACAGGCGCTGAACTCGGCATCGCGGTGCGCGCCAGCCATACCATTACCTTTATCGCCGCCAAAACTGGTTTGTTTACCGGCCGCGGGCCTGCGCTCTGCGGTCGCGTGGACGTTGCCGGCCTGGGGGTGGCCGAAGAAGCCTTTGCCGATCTGCCACCGACTGCCATCAAAATTGATCTGCCCGAGTTGCTGCCGCTATTGCCGGAGCGCGCTGCGGATGCCCATAAAGGCCAATTCGGCCACGTGATGGTAATCGGCGGCGAGCTCGGTTACGGCGGCGCGGCCATATTGGCGGCGGAGGCGGCATCCATGACCGGCGCCGGATTGATCTCCCTCGCCACCCGCGCCGAGCACGTGACCGCCGCCCTGGTGCGCCGACCGGAGTTGATGGCTATCGGCGTGCCTTCGGGACAGGAGCTGGAGCCCTACCTGGCGCGCCCGACCGTGCTGGTGGTCGGCCCTGGGTTGGGCCGCACCCCCTGGTCCGAGCAGCTGTTGCAGCAGGCCCTGCAGAGCAATCTGCCGCTGGTGCTGGATGCGGATGCGCTGAACATCCTGGCTGAAGGACGCTTGCCCCTGCCGGCCCATCGCCGGTGGGTAATGACGCCGCACCCGGGTGAAGCGGCGCGGCTGTTGGGCTGCTCCACCCAGGAGGTACAGAACAACCGCATCTGGGCCGTGACTCAGCTACAGCAAAAATTGGGTGGGGTGATTCTGCTCAAGGGCGCCGGCACTTTGATCTGCGCTGACGGCGCAGTGTTTCTCGCTAAGGTGGGTAATCCCGGCCTTGCCACCGCCGGCAGCGGTGATGTCCTCGCCGGGCTGATCGGCAGCTTGCTGGCACAGGGTCTGGCACCATTGCAGGCGGCGCAATTGGGTGTTTGTTTGCATGGGGAAGCCGCGGATCTCGCCATCGAAGACGCGGGGATCGCCGGTTTGCAAGCGGCGGAACTCGCTGCTTATATCCGCGAGCTGCTCAAATCATGACGCTCGCCGATTTGCGTTTGCAACTGACGGACGAGGCCGCGACTGTGGCTTTGGGACGTCGACTGGGCAAAGCCTTGCGCGCTGGCGGCGTGGTGTTTTTGCAGGGCACTTTAGGTGCGGGCAAGACCACCCTGACTCGCGGTGTGTTACAGGAATTCGGCCATACAGGCGCCGTTAAGAGTCCCACTTATACCCTCGTTGAACCTTATGAATTTTCCGGTCTCAAGGTTTTTCATTTCGACCTGTACCGCTTGGGGGATCCGGAAGAGCTGGAATACATGGGCATAAGAGACTATTTTTTAGAACAAAATTTGTGCATCGTGGAATGGCCCACTCGTGGCGAGGGAGTACTGCCGATACCTGACTTGGCCGTCGAACTCTCCGTGAGTGGCACTGGCAGGCTGGCGGTGGTCAAGCCGACGAGCGCTCGCGGACATTCCATTGTGCAATCACTACTGACACAACCATAGGAGCGGGTGCGGATGTTGCGCATGGCAGTAGGCATTCTGTTGATCGGTTTGGCCCAGGTCGCCGCGGCGACTCAGGCGCGGATTGAAAGTGTGCGGGTGTGGCGCGCGCCGGATAGCACGCGCTTGGTGTTTGACCTCAGCGCGCCGGTCAATCACAAGATGTTCACCCTGGACGGCCCATCCCGAGTGGTGATTGATGTAGACCAAGCGACGGTAGCCAAGAACCTGGAGAATCCTGTTCTCGACAATACCCCCATCGCCGGGGTGCGCTACGGCACCCAGGGCAGCGGCTTGCGGGTCGTGCTGGATATCAAAAGCAAGGTTCAGCCGCGCAGTTTTCTGCTACCCAAGCATGGCGACAAGGTGGATCGACTGGTCATCGACCTGTTCGATCGCGAGCCCGCTGCGGGCGCTCCTCCTGATCCGGTCCGCAACAATGACAGAGGCACTGCCCAGGATCTGACCGATCTGATTGCGGAAAAGCGCGACATTATCATCGCCGTGGACGCCGGTCATGGCGGTGAAGATCCGGGGGCATTGGGCCCCGGACGAATCAAGGAAAAAGTAGTGGTAATGGCCATTAGTGAACAGCTGGTGGACATGATCAACCGCGAGCCCGGTTACAAGGCGCATCTGGTGCGCACCGGCGATTATTACGTCCCCCTGCGCACACGCCGCGACAAAGCCCGCCAGCTGCGCGCGGATCTGTTTGTCTCCGTTCACGCCGATGCCTTTAAAAATCCCAGCGCCAGCGGCGCTTCGGTCTTCGCTCTCTCTCGCAGTGGTGCTACCAGTGAAAGTGCGCGTTTTCTGGCGCAGAAGGAAAATGAAGCGGATTTGATCGGCGGTGTCGGCGGCGTCAGTCTTTCGGATGTGGACAATGTCCTCGCCGGGGTATTGGTGGACCTTTCCATGACGGCGACCCTCACCCACAGCTTGCAAGTGGGCGACCGGGTGCTGCGCGAAATGGGCAAAATCGCCAAGCTGCACAAAAATCAGGTGGAGCAGGCCGGTTTTGCGGTGCTGAAGTCGCCGGACGTGCCGTCCATTCTGGTGGAGACCGGATTTATCTCCAATCCGCAGGAGGCGCAAAAGCTCAACACGCCGAGCTATCGCCGCTTTATGGCAGAGGCGATCTTCAAAGGCATCAAAGATTATTTTTACGACACCCCGCCGGCCGGCTCCTATGTGGCCTGGACCAAATCTCAGGGAGGCGGTGGCAAGGTTCGCCACTACACCATCGCCAACGGCGATACCCTGTCGGACATCGCCAAGCGCCACAACGTCAGCCTGGCAAAACTTCTCGAGCATAACGGTCTGCAATCCTCGGCGGTAATTCGGGTCGGCCAGAAGCTGGTGATTCCCGCCAGCTAATGCGCTCGGGGTTGCGCCTCCCGCCGACCCCGATGACAATGACGGCCATTTGCAGCGCCCTTTTTCATGTCCAAAATCCAGCTTCTCAGTCCGCGTCTCGCCAACCAGATCGCCGCCGGTGAGGTGGTCGAACGCCCCGCGTCCGTTATCAAAGAATTGCTGGAAAACAGCCTGGACGCCGGCGCCTCCCAGCTCGATGTGGAAGTGGAGGCCGGCGGCGTTAAGTTGATGCGGGTCCGGGATAACGGCTCCGGTATCGCCCAGGAAGATCTCGCCTTAGCGCTATCGCGCCACGCCACCAGTAAAATTCGCGATCTGGACGACCTGGAAGCGGTGGCGACCTTGGGTTTCCGCGGCGAGGCTCTCGCCAGTATCAGTTCGGTCTCGCGGCTACAGCTCACCAGCAGCACCGCAGAGCAGGAATGTGCGTGGATGGTGAAGGCAGAAGGTCGCGATATGGAGGCCGAGCTCTGCCCGGCGGCCCATCCCCAGGGCACCACCGTCGAAGTGCGCGATTTGTTTTTCAACACCCCGGCACGGCGCAAATTTCTGCGCACCGAAACCACCGAATACACACGGATCGAAGACGTGGTAAAGCGTTTGGCGCTGGCCAATTTCGAGGTGGGATTCTCGCTGAAGAATAACGGTCGTGTTGTGCACGCTTGGCGCCCCGCCCATAGCCAGGCGGAGCAGGAGCGCCGCGCTGCGCAGATTTGCGGACCTGCATTTATGGAAAGTGCGCTCTATGTCGACTTCGAGCGCGCCGGTCTGCGCTTGTGGGGGTGGGTGGCGCTGCCGACTTTTTCCCGCAGTCAGGCGGACCTGCAGCATTTTTATGTGAATTCCCGGGCGATCCGCGACAAGTTGGTGACCCACGCCGTGCGTCAGGCCTACCAGGATGTGCTTTACCACGGCCGCCATCCCGCCTATGTGTTGTATCTGAGCCTCGACCCCGCGGCGGTGGATGTAAACGTCCACCCCACCAAACACGAAGTGCGCTTCCGCGATTCGCGTCTGGTCCACGATTTTCTGTTCAGCTCCCTGCATAAGGCATTAGCGGATGTGCGGCCGGACACCTCCACCGCCGCCGCGCCGGCTGTTTGGCAGGTGCCCACCCCGGTGCCCCAGTCCGCGCCGGAACCGCGCCAGGCACCTTTTAATTTTTCCCATCACCGCCCCGAACCTGTTGCACGCGCCGACTTTGGTATCGCCGAGCAGCTGCAGGTATACCGCCAGCTCACCGATCCCGCAGCGGCTTTCCAACCGGTTATCGACCGCAACATCAATGCGAACGAAGACCAGCAGGTGCCGCCTCTCGGTTTTGCCCTGGCACAGCTGAAAGGCATCTACATTCTGGCGGAGAACGCCCAGGGGTTGATTCTGGTGGATATGCATGCGGCGCATGAGCGCATCACCTATGAGCGCATGAAGTGCCAGTACGATGTGAACGGTATCCAATCACAGCCTTTGCTTGTGCCCCAGTCCATGGCGGTCAGCGAAAAAGAAGCGACCTACGCGGAAAATAATCTCGAGGTGTTCGCGCAGTTGGGCTTTGTGCTTGAGCGCATGGGCCCGGAGACCCTGCTGGTACGCCAGATCCCGGTGCTGTTGCATCGCGCCGATGTGGAGACTTTGGTGCGCGATGTGTTGGCCGATCTTATCGAGTACGGCCAGAGCCAGCGCATCAAGCAGGAGATGAACAGCGTGCTCGGCACCATGGCCTGCCATGGCAGTGTGCGGGCCAATCGCAAACTCACCATTCCGGAAATGAACGCCCTTTTGCGCGATATGGAAGCGACTGAGCGCAGTGGCCAGTGCAATCACGGCCGCCCCACCTGGGTGCTGCTGACTCTGACGCAGTTGGACAGTCTGTTTATGCGAGGCCAGTAGTGAAGCCTCTGGCTATCGCCCTGATGGGTCCCACTGCGGCGGGCAAGACCGACCTCGCCATCGCGCTGCACGAGCGGATGAACGCCGACATCATCAGTGTGGATTCCGCGCTGATTTATCGCGGCATGGATATAGGCACCGCCAAGCCGACCGCCGAGGAATTGCGCCGCGCGCCCCACAGACTTATCGATATCTGCGATCCTGCCGAGGCCTATTCGGCCGCGGACTTCTCCCGCGACGCGCGAGCGGCCATAACGGAAATTGTCGCTGCCGGCCGCACGCCGCTCCTGGTCGGCGGCACCATGCTGTATTTCAAAGCGCTGCTCGAAGGACTCTCGCCTATGCCGCCTTCGGATCCGCAGATTCGCGCCGCCATAGAGGCGGAAGCACAGGCGCGCGGCTGGCCGGCATTGCACGCGCAACTAGAGGAGGTCGATCCGGTGTGCGCCGCGCGCCTGCATCCCAATCACTCCCAGCGCATCAGTCGGGCCTTAGAGGTGTATCGCATCTCCGGCAAACCTATGAGCGCTTGGCAGACCGGTGAGGGGGACGGACTATTGGAGTCCTACCGCTGGATTCAGATCGCCGTCGCACCACAAGAGCGCACTGTGCTTCACCAGCGCATCGCCCGGCGATTCGACAAAATGCTGGAGCTGGGCTTTATTGAAGAGGTGGCGACACTTTATCGGCGCGGCGACCTGCACGAGGATATGCCGTCCATTCGCGCCGTTGGCTACCGCCAGGTCTGGCAATATCTAGCGGGAGAGTGCGATAAGGCCACTATGCGCGAGCGCGGTATTGCGGCGACTCGGCAACTCGCTAAGCGCCAATTGACTTGGTTGCGCGGTTGGCACGGTTTGAGCTGGGTAAATACCTTGGATGCACAGGGACAGCCATTGGGATTCGAGGAAATTTTCCGGCAAACCTTGAATATTGTGGAGCAAAGAGCCATATAATGGCGGCCCTCCCTGAACTTTAGGGTGTTCTTTTGTGTCTGTTGAAGCGCTCGTTGCTGCTGCCGACGGTGATAGGGCATTTCAAAAACCAGCGTGGAAATGCGCTTAAAAACTCAAAAAATTAATCCTGACTAGGAGAATAACCATGTCAAAAGGGCACAGCTTACAAGACCCTTATTTGAACGTGTTGCGCAAAGAACGTATTCCCGTTTCCATCTATCTCGTCAACGGCATCAAGTTACAGGGGCAGGTCGAATCCTTTGACCAATTCGTGGTGCTCTTGAAAAACACAGTCAGCCAAATGGTTTACAAACATGCGATCTCTACCGTAGTACCTTCGCGTCCGGTGCGTGTGCCCATGCTGAACCCGGATGCAGCGGGCGGCGAAGACGGTGAGAGTGAAGCGTAACGAGGTAAAGATTGTTTTTTGATCGCCCCGCCTCCGGTGAACTGGCTGTTCTGGTTCACCTGGAGCTCACGCAATCGGACGAAGCCGACGACCCGCGCGAATTTGAAGAACTTGTTCTCTCGGCAGGAGGAGATCCTGTCGCATTCCTCACGGGCGCCCGCGCGGCGCCCAACGCCAAATATTTCATCGGTACCGGCAAACTTGAAGAGCTGAAGCTCCTGGTCGAGGAGCACAAAGCCGAACTGGTGATTTTTAATCACGTACTGTCGCCAAGCCAGGAACGCAATCTGGAAAAAGAGCTGANATGCCGGGTGTTGGACCGCACGGGTCTGATNCTCGACATCTTCGCTCAGCGCGCGCGCACCCANGAAGGTAANTTGCAGGTNGAGCTGGCACAGCTTCACCANATGTCGACGCGCCTGATTCGCGGTTGGACGCACTTGGAACGGCAAAAAGGTGGTATTGGTCTGCGCGGACCTGGTGAAACTCAGTTGGAAACCGACCGTCGTTTATTGCGTGCGCGCATTAAAACCATCGAAAAGCGTCTGGAAAAAGTTCGCCGTCAGCGCGACCAGGGACGCCGAGCGCGATCGCGTGCGGAAATTCCGACGGTGTCATTGGTGGGTTACACCAACGCCGGCAAATCAACCCTTTTTAATGTGCTGACTTCTGCCGACGTTTATGTGCAGGACCAACTTTTCGCCACTCTCGATCCGACTATGCGACGCATCGAACTCGAAGAGATCGGCGGCATAGTGCTGGCGGATACCGTGGGCTTTATCAGTCACCTTCCCCACCGTCTGGTGGAGGCGTTTCGTGCGACTCTGGAAGAAGCGGTCAATTCAGATTTGTTGCTTCATGTCGTGGATGCGGCGACCGAAGAGCGCCAGCGCAATATGGAACAGGTGCAGGAAGTGCTGATCGAAATCGGCGCCGACACCATTCCCCAGCTCTGTGTGTACAACAAAACCGATCTGCTCGGCGATATGCCTCCGCGTATTGATCGCGATGAGCAGGGCAGACCTGTCGCGGTATGGATTTCGGCGCGCAATCAGGTCGGCTTGGATGAGTTGCGCCAAGCCCTGGTCGAACTGTTGGGCCACAATATGTTCGAAGGGCAGGTCCGGCTCGGCAGCCAGATGGGCAGTTTGCGCGCGCGTTTTCATCGCGCCAATGCCGTGCTTGAGGAACATTATCAAGATGACGGCAGTTGCATTTTGCTGCTGCGGCTGTCGGAAATTGATCTCAATAAAATTCTCGCAGCGGAAACGATCGCGCGCAGTGACCTGCAATGGTCAACTGACGCGGCCTGAAGTGCTGCGTCTCCAAAAGAGGCGCCAAGGTGTTGTATCGAGGTGTCCTCGCCATGCCACATGGCATAAAATGCCGGCTTTTTATTTATCCAATAATTCTTGTTTAACCACTTTTAAAATTGCTTAACGGAGCAATCCTTATGGCCTGGAACGAACCGGGTAACAACAATAACGATCCCTGGGGGAATCGTAATCGCAACAGCGGCGGAAAAAATGACGGACCGCCGGATCTCGATGAAATCATCCGCAAAACCTTCGGCCGCTTTCTCGGCGGTGGTGGCGGTGGCAATAGCGGCGGCTCCCGCAGTGGTGGTGGCTCGTCAGCGTCCTTTGTCATCGGCATTGTGGTCGTGGTGTTTGCGCTGTTCTACTTCATCAAAGGCGTTGGCATCGTCAATGAGCAGGAGCGCGCAGTGGTTTTGCGCTTCGGCGAATACAAGGAAACCCGCGGTCCGGGCTTCCGCTGGAATCCACCTTTTATCGACAAGGTGTTCACGGAGAACGTAACTCAGGTGCGCACCTGGAGTACCAAAGAACAGATGCTGACTAAGGATTTGAATATCGTCGATATCAAATTGTCCGTGCAATTCAGCATCGACAGTGCGCGGGATTTTATTTTGAACACCAAAAATCCGGAGCAGAGCCTGCAGCAGGCCTCTTATTCAGCACTGCGCCATGTGGTGGGTTCAACGGTGATGCACGAAGTGCTGACCGAAGGCCGTAGCCGTATTGCGGTAGAAGTGGAAGAGCGTCTGCAGTCGTACCTCGACAGCTACACCACCGGCATCAACGTGCAGAAAGTGAACATCGAAGATACCAACCCGCCGAAGGAAGTGCAGTGGGCGTTCGACGACGTGATCAAGGCGCGGGAAGACGAGGAACGTTACAAGAACGAGGCTCAAGCCTACGCCAATGATGTCATTCCTCGCGCTCGCGGTCGCGCCCAGCGTATGGTGGAAGAGGCCAGTGGTTACCGCGATCAAGTGATCGCCCGGGCGGAAGGTGAGGCCGAGCGTTTCAAAGCGCTGCTGACGGAATATCGCAAAGCCCCTGAGGTGATGCGCGAGCGTCTGTATCTCGAAGCTATGCAGGAAGTTCTAGGCAATGCCTCCACCGTGTTGGTGGATGTGGAAGGCGGCAACAACATGATGTATTTGCCCCTCGACAAGCTGATGGAAAACAGCGGCCGTACGGTAAACCGCCGTACCACTACCGCAACGCCATCGCCATCCGAATTGGATGAGCTTGCGGCGCGCGTCGTCGAGCGCATCCAGGTGGAAAATGCTTCGTCGAATAATCTGCGCCGTCGGGAGGGTCGCTAATGTCTCCGAGAACCATGTTCAGTCTCGTAGTGCTGGCTGTTGTTATCCTGCTCGGAGCTCAGTCGGTCTACATAGTGACGGAAATCGAAAGAGCCGTTTTGTTGCGTTTAGGTAAGGTGGAAAATCCGGACGTCAGCACCGGTCTGCATTTTAAATTTCCGTTTGTGGATCAAGTGCGCCGGTTTGATGGCCGTATCCTGACTCTGGAAGCCCGCGCCGAGCGTTTCCTGACGGTGGAAAAGAAAAGCACCCAGGTCGACTCCTATGCTAAATGGCGCATCGTCGATGTAACCCGCTACTACACCGCCACCAGCGGTGAGCAGGAACGCGCCGAGCGTCTGCTGTCCCAGCGTATCAACGAAGGTCTACGCAACGAATTCGCCACCCGCTCATTGCAGGAAGTGGTGTCGGGCGAGCGCGACCAGTTGATGGTGGATCTGCGCAGAAGCCTCAACAACATCACCGTGGAATCCATGGGGGTGGAAGTGATCGACGTGCGGGTGAAGAAGATCGACCTGCCGGACGAGGTCAGCGAGCAAGTTTATAAGCGCATGAGTGCAGAGCGTGAGCGCGAGGCCAAGGAGCACCGCGCCATCGGTAACGAGCAGGCGGAGATCATCAAAGCCGAAGCGGACCGCCAGCGCGTGGTGATCGAAGCGAACGCCTATAGCCAAGCGGAAAAAATCCGCGGTGAAGGTGATGCGCGCGCCGCTGCAATTTATGCTGAAGCTTTTGGTCAAAACCGCGACTTCTATGCATTTACGCGCTCGCTGAATGCGTACAAGGAGACTTTCACCGGCCGGGAAGACCTGATCTTGTTGGATCCCAAAAGCGATTTCTTCCGCTACTTCAACTCAGTGGATAAAAAATAATCTATCCTTTGAGTAACGGTGCGCAAACTTTGCGCATTACCCCGGCTTTTGCTTTTTGGCCGGGGTAAACGGTGGTAAAATTCCGCAGCCGGGCCAAGCCCGGTTTTTTTATGTCATCTACTCACAGGCAGAAGTATGTGGGAAAGCTTAATTCAGGCGTTGTGCTTATTGTTAATCCTTGAAGGTATCGCGCCCTTCGTACATCCCGGCCGCTGGCGCAAGCTCGTGACCTCCATGGCAACGGTTAAAGACCAACAGTTGCGTGTTTTCGGATTGGCGAGCATGTTGCTCGGCCTCGCGGTACTGAGCCTGCTGAGCTGATCAAGACTCAGGAAGTTTACACACCATGATTCCAGTCGAACGATGGATGCTGCCCGACGGCATCGATGAGATTCTGCCGCCCGAAGCACGCCAAATCGAGCATCTGCGCCGCAGTCTCCTCGATCTGTTTCACCGCTGGGGCTACGACCTGGTTATACCGCCGCTCATGGAGTTCACCGACTCTTTGCTAGTTGGTCTGGGCAAAGACATTGATCTGCTGACCTTTAAAGTCACCGATCAATTGTCGGGTCGCAGCATGGGCATTCGCGCGGATATGACTCCGCAGATCGCCCGTATCGATGCACACAGTCTCCGCCGCGCCGGCGTCAATCGTCTGTGCTATGCCGGACATGTGATCAAGGCGCAGATGCAGAGCGCCCTGGACACGCGCAACCCGATTCAGGTGGGCGTTGAGCTGTACGGCGAAGCCGGTCTGGAAGCCGACTCTGAAGTCATTTCTCTTCTAATAGCCGTCATGGAACTGGCAGGTGTTAAAGACGTGTGTCTGGATCTTGGCCACGTGGGCATTTATCGCGCCCTGGCGCGCGCCGCCGGTTTGAGCGCCGAAGAAGAGGTGGTGTTTTTCAACTTGCTGCAAGCCAAGGCGCTCACCGAAATCCAGAGCTGGATCGACCAGCGCGTCGCCGATCCGCAAGTTGCGGGCTGGTTGGCGGCGCTGCCGCGGCTCGCCGGTGCTGTGGGCATTCTCGCCACAGCGCGGGAGAGCCTGGCCGGTGCACCCGCCGAGGTGTTTGCCGCGCTGACCGAGTTGGAAACCGTGGCGGAGAACCTGCACAAGCGGTATCCAGAAGCGCAGTTGTATTTCGATTTGAGCGAACTGACCGGTTATCACTATCAGACCGGCGTAGTATTCGCCGCGTTTGTCCCTGGTGTCGGCGCGGCCATCGCCCGGGGCGGGCGCTATGACCGCATCGGCGAGGTGTTCGGCCGTGCGCGTTATGCCACAGGATTTACCGCGGATCTGGTGGCGATCAGCCGCCAGGGCGCGACAACACCGGAAACAACCGGTGGCATTTTTGCACCCGTTTCAACAAACCCCGAATACTGGCAGGTGATCCAGACCCTGCGCAGTCAAGGCGAGCGGGTGGTGATGGCCATGGTGGGCCAGACCTCGGCAGAGGAAGACCAGCAGTGCGATCGTGTGCTGGTGGAGCAGGACGGGCGATTCCAGGTTAAACCAATCTAATTTTTTGAATATTTCGAGAGCACTTACTCATGGGTAAGAACGTTGTTATTTTGGGCACTCAGTGGGGTGATGAGGGCAAGGGAAAAATCGTTGATCTGCTGACGGAACAGGTGAAGTATGTGGTGCGTTTCCAGGGCGGTCACAACGCCGGCCACACGCTGGTTATCGAAGGCAAAAAAACCGTCCTCCACCTGATCCCCTCCGGCATTCTGCACGACGGCGTCATGTGCCTGATCGGCAACGGCGTGGTCCTGGCGCCGGACGCGTTGATGAAGGAAATTCGCGAGCTGGAGGCCCAGGGTGTGCCCGTCCGCGAGCGTCTGCGTCTGTCGCCCGCCTGCCCGCTGATCCTGCCGTTCCATTCAGCTCTGGATCAGGCGCGCGAGAAAGCCAAAGGCGATGCCAAAATCGGCACTACCGGCCGCGGCATCGGCCCCGCTTATGAAGACAAAGTCGCGCGCCGCAGCCTGCGCCTCGGCGATCTGCTCGACAGCGAGCGTTTTGCCCGCAAATTGCGCGACGTGATGGACTACCACAACTTCGTCCTGGCCAATTACTACAAGGTTGAACCGCTGAGCTACGACCAGGTTCTGCAACAGGCGCTGGAATTGGGTGAGCAGCTCAAACCCATGATCGCGGATGTGTCCTCCATCCTGCATAACGCCCGCGCTGCCGGTGACCATATCCTGTTTGAAGGCGCCCAGGGTTCGCTGCTGGACGTCGACCACGGCACCTATCCCTATGTCACCTCCTCCAATACCACCGCTGGCGGCACCGCCACTGGCACCGGTTTTGGGCCGCTGTATCTGGACTACGTCCTCGGTATCACCAAGGCCTATACCACTCGCGTCGGTTCAGGTCCTTTCCCGACAGAATTGTCCTGCGCGGTGGGCGAGCACCTGGGTACCAAAGGCCACGAGTTCGGCGCAACCACCGGGCGTAAACGCCGCACCGGCTGGTTTGATGCCGTCGCCCTGCGTCACACAGTGCGAATCAACTCTGTCAGCGGCATTTGCTTAACCAAGCTGGACGTTCTGGACGGCATGGACGAAGTGAAAATCTGCGTGGAATACCGCGATAAAGCCGGCAATTCGGTTGGCGTGCCCTGCGATGCCGAAGGTTGGGAGACGGTGCAACCGGTCTACGAAACTCTGCCGGGCTGGCAGGAGACTACCGCCGGCGCGAAGAAACTCGAAGATCTGCCGGAAAATGCCCGCCGCTATATTCAGCGCCTGGAGCAACTGATCGAAGCGCCGGTGGACATTATTTCCACCGGGCCGGATCGTGTTGAAACCATCGTTCTGCGCCACCCTTTCGAAGCGTCGGTATAACCGATCTCTCTGTCTCGCTCCCGGCTCCGGGAGCAATCCTGCTTCTCTAAGCCGCCGCCGCGAATGCCAGCAACACTGGCAAGCGCGCGGCGCGCAGTGCCGGGAAAAAGCCGCCGATAAACCCGATGACCAGCGCGAGTATCACGCCGTTCAGCAGCACGTCAGCGTTCATATCGAAACGGAAAACCACCTGGGTAAAACTGGAGCCGAGGGTCGAGGTGGTGAGGCCGTCGAAAAATAAATAAGCCGCCACCGCACCGAGCAATCCGCCGAGCAGCGCCAGCACCAGCGATTCGAACAGCGTTCCAAAAAATACCGGCAGACCGGGAAAACCGATTGCGCGCAGAGTGGCGATTTCACCGGAACGCTGTGCCACCGAGTTGTACATGGTGTTGAGTGCGCCGGCGAGAGCGCCTAGGGCCATGGCGATGGCAAGCGGCCAGCCGAGATAAAAAATCAGATCTGACACCCCTTGCGATTGCTCCTGATAAAACGCCTTTTCGGTTTTTACATCCAGATTGAGGCGCTGATCGGATTTAATGGTTTCCTCTATTGCGGTTACGTCGCCAGGAGTGGTGAGTTTGGCGCGCACAATTTGCACGGTATTGCCGCGTTCAAACTGATTTTGCACCGTGCGCACATCCGCCCAAAGTTCACTGTCGAAAATCGAACCGCCTGCGCTGAACACGCCGACCACCTGCCACTGCGCGCGGCCGAGCTGAATGGTGTTGCCCACCTCAAAGCCGCTGAATTCGCGTTGAATGGCTTCGCCGACCACAATTTCATTTTTGCCCGGCTCGAACATCCGGCCCTGCACAATGCGCATATTTGGACGCAATTCCAAACCGCGCTCATCAATTCCGCGAAACGGCAAATTGGCTTTGATCTGCGAATCCTTCTTTTTGCCGTCCACAATTAAATACAACTCGGGTGAAATCAGCGGGCCCTGTTCATCGCGGGCGATACCGGGTGATTCGCTGACCACATTGATCTGCTCGCGCATCAGCACGCTGTTGATCTCCGCTTGCGAGCCGGTGCGCAATAAAATAGCCAACTCGTCCGAGCCGGAGCCCTGCAACGTCGTGCGAAAACCATTGGCCATGGCGAGAAACGCCAAGAGCACGGCAACCACCACAGCGACGGCAACCACAGTGGCGAGCGACATCCAGAAACGCTGCGGGATGCTGCGAATATTCATGGAGATAATGGAAGTAATTTGCGCAAACATAATTATCTCCTGCTCAGCGCGTCGACAATATTTAATTGCATTGCCCGATAAGCCGGCACAATTCCCGTGATCAATCCCAACACCACTATATAAACGACGGCTTGAATAAAAATGTCGCTGGTTAATACCAGATTGGGCAGCATATTTTTAATTTGCGGCGCCTGACTGATGCCTTGCACCAGCACCTGCGCCAGCAACAAACCCAATATGCCACCGAGCGCGGCGAGCAGCAGGGATTCGGACAGCACCAAGCGGAAAACATGTTTGGCGGAAAATCCCAGAGTTTTCAGTACGGCAATTTCCCGAGTGCGCTCGCGGATGGCGAGTGCCATGGAATTGCCGACGATCAGCAGCAGGGTAAAAAATGCTGCGGCGACCACGGAAGTGATGATCAGTCCTATGCTGCCGAGCTGCTCTAAAAAGGATTTATTGAACTGTTTTTCGCTGCTGGTTTCGGTTTCGTGAAAGGAATTGGCGAACTGTTCGTCAATCGCATTGGCCACTTGATCGTTGAGGGAGGGATCGGTGGTATTGAGCACAATCCAGCCCACCCAATCGCTGCCGAAGGTTTGCGTCTCAATAAAATATTTGTAGTGGAACAATAAATAGTTGGTGTCGGCCTGGGATTCCGCTCCGGTGAAAATACCCTCCACCACCATGTCCCACACATGGCTGCCATCCATATTGGAAAAAATATTCGATGAGATCGGAATGCGATCGCCCATCTTCCAGCCGAAAGTCTGCGCAAGCTTTTCACCGATCAATACACCTTGGCGATTCTGTTGCCAATTTTGGCGCTGCGTTGACTCGACGGTGAGATAATCCGCATAGACATCCAGATAGGTGGCAGGGTCAACGGCGAAGCCGGCGAAAAATATTTTCGAACCTTCCACATAAGCGCCAAACCAGTTGGCGTGAGTCGCCTGTTTAACACCTTCAACTGCGCGGATTTTCTCCACATAACTCAAGGGAAGGGGTTGGGTAAAATTGATTTTATTCACCACCACCAAGCGGTCGTCCGCGGAGAGTTCAATTCCGGCGTTAAAGGCATTGTTGATGGAGCCGAGCACGCCGAACAGCAGGAAAGCGATGATGATGGCGAAGGTGTTCAACACCAGCCGCAATTTATTGCGCGCGATATTTTTGGAAACGAGATAGAGATCGCTCATGCCGCCGTCTCCAAGTCGGTAAATTGACCTTTATCCAGATGCAGCTGGCGGCGGGAATATTTCGCGGCTTCGGGATCATGAGTCACCATAATGATGGTTTTGTTGAATTCCCGATTCAATGTTTGCAGCATCTCCATGATTTGGGTCGCGGTATTGCGATCCAAATCACCCGTGGGTTCGTCGCACAACAAAATCTCAGGGTCGGTGACTATGGCGCGGGCAATGGCCACACGCTGTTGTTGACCGCCGGATAATTCCTTGGGCTGATGGCCGGCGCGGTCCTGCAAACCCACCAGGGATAGCGCCGCATTAACATGCTTTTTTCGCTGGCTGCGGCTGAGATTTTTCAATAGCAGTGGCAGCTCGACATTGCGCTCCGCGCTCAGCATAGGCATCAGGTTGTAGAACTGAAAAATAAATCCCACGTGATCGGCACGCCATTTCGCCAGCTGGCCTTCACTCAATTTGGTGATGTCGGAGCCGTTAAAAAGAATTTGTCCGCGGCTGGGTTTGTCCACACCGCCGAGCATATTCAACAGTGTGGTTTTGCCCGAACCCGACGGCCCCATAATCGCAATAAAATCGCCTTTTTTTAAATTGAGGGAGAGATCATCAAAAATCGTGATTTTTTCTTTTCCCTTGATGAATTCTTTGTGGATATTGCGCAATTCAAATAATGCTGACTCACTCACGATCGGATCCTCCGGCTAAAAAACTGACTTTAACGCCCATGTCGGGCAGGATTTTGCTGCTTTTTTCCAAAATGCGAATACGCACGCGCACGGTTGCCTTGGCGCGATCGGCGGTGGGAATAACGGCGATAACGCTGGCGGGAATTTTCCAGTCGGGATAGGCATCGAGCACCGCAGTGACCGGCTGCTCGCGGTTGACGCGGCCGATATAGGCTTCGTTGACATCCACCTGGATTTCCAGGGAGTCCATATCGACGATGGTGCAGATGCCGGTGCGGGTAAACCCGCCGCCGGCGGCGGCCGGCGCGATGATTTCACCGGCCTGGGCATTTTTCGCGGTGACCACTCCGGCAAATGGCGCGCGGATAACGTGATCGTCGAGAAGACTTTGTTGTTGTGTTACCTGCAGGCGCGCGGCCGCCAATTCCGATTCCGCGCTCGCGACATTCGCCTGCAAGCGGGCCGCCGTTGTCTGTGCACGGGTTAATTGTGATTCGCTGGAAAAATTGCCTGCGCTTTCCAGATTCTGCACGCGCTGCAGCTCCCGCTGGGCTTCCGCATAATCCACCCGCAGGCTTTGCAACACGGCCTCCTGGGTGGCGACGCGGGTTTTGGCGAGATCAAAATTGATGCGCGCCTGGGTGTCGTCGATGCGCGCCAATATCTGACCTTTTTCCACCTGCATGCCCTCTTCTACATCCACGCTGGTGATAAGTCCCATAACCTCGGCGGATACAGTGGCAATTTGGCGCGCGGTGATATAACCGGAGGCATCGAGAATTTTTTCCGGACCGCTGGCAGTCTGCCGCGCTGGTGCGGGGGTGGGCGGCTGTGCGGCGGCAGGTGTTGATTGGGTTGGAGCGGAAACCGGTTGGCGGAAGTGCCAAATGCCGAAACAGACCAGCGCGACAAATGCAATGATCGGCCATAGCCAAACAGGGCGACGGGTATCTTCCGGCTGATGTTTATGCAAACGCAGTTGTTCTAACAGTTCTTTGTTATCTGGCATTGTCGATCGTCCTGGATGGATAGCGAAAATATTGCACGATGCCCGCGCGCGCGGCCACGCACGCCCGTCATGGTTTTTTCGTGACAATTGTCATGAATGGCCGCAGCCGCCAAAAGCTGTCGTATCGGTGGTATTGCCGTGGCGGTACCATAGGAAATCAACTTATAGATTGGCACAACTTACTGGGCTAGGCTTTAGATTTCTGTTGAACCGGTGGAGGTTTTATGGCCGTAGTTGGCGGCGGTTGGAAGGCGATCCGCAGTGTCCTGCGCTACAGCGCGCGTATCGGCCCATTCAAACTGTGGCGCGCCGTTAAATCCCGTAACGCGTGCAAGGCGTGTGCGTTTGGCACAGGCGGCCAGAACGGTGGTTTCTGGAATGAAGCGCGCCACGGCATTGAAATCTGCAATAAAAATATCCAGGCGCATCTCAGCGATATACGACCGGGCATTCCGATTCCGCTGTTTTTGCAGAAATCCATTGTGGAATTGAGTACCTACACCGGCAAACAGTTGGAAGACCTAGGCCGGCTCACCACACCGCTTTATAAAGCCGCTGGCGATCTGCACTACAGTCCTATCACCTACGACGACGCCATTTGGAAGTGCGCTAATCATTTAAATACAACGCGACCGGAGCGCAGTTTTTTCTACGCATCCGGACGCTCCTCTAACGAAGCCGCATTTTTACTGCAATTGTGTGCGCGCCTGTACGGCACCAATAACATCAATAACTGCAGTTATTATTGCCATCAGGCTTCCGGCGTTGCGCTGACGGAAGCTATAGGTACAGGTACGGCCACCGTGCAATACAGCGATATTGAAAAAGCCGATTCGATTTTTGTCTTCGGCGCAAACCCGGCCTCCAATCATCCGCGTTTTGTCAAAACCCTGATTCATTTGCGCCGTCGCGGCGGTACCGTAATTGTGGTAAATCCGGCGCGTGAGCCGGGCATGGTGAAATTCGCTTCGCCGAGCGACTGGCGTTCGATGCTAAAAGGCGGAGCTGAAATTGCGTCGGAATATGTGCAACCGCATTTGGGCGGTGATCTCGCCTTTATTCAGGGTGTGGCGAAAGCCGTATTGGCGAATCACCAACACGATGAAAAATTTATTGCGCAATACACTCGCGACTTTGAGGAATTTGCGTCGACCATCACGGCACGGGATTGGGCTGAGCTGGAACAAAGCTCTGGCGTGGAGCGCCAAGTGATGGAAAAAATTGCTGCGATTTACGCACGCTCGAAGCGCTGCATTTTTACTTGGAGCATGGGGCTGACCCATCATACCCACGGAGTACAGACCATTCAGACCTTGGTCAGCCTGGCGCTGCTGCGCGGTATGGTGGGCAAACCCGGTGCGGGCCTTTTGCCCTTGCGCGGGCACAGCAATATTCAAGGCACCGGTTCCATGGGGTTTACGCCGGAACTGAAAAAAGCCATCCGCGAAAAAATCGAAGAGAAACTCGGATATCAACTACCGGATGAACCCGGTATGGATACCATGGCGTGCATGCACGCGGCTGAGCGCGGCGAGATAGATGCGGCAGTAATGCTGGGAGGCAATTTGCTGGCCTCCAATCCGGATACAACATTTGCCGCGCGCGCTCTGAATAAAATCCGCTTCAAATGCTTTTTCAATCCCACCTTGAATATGAGCCATGTTCACGGCGTCGATCAGGAAGTGGTGATTTTTCCGGTGCGGGCGCGGGACGAAGAACAGCAGGCCACCACGCAGGAATCCATGTTCAATTATGTGCGCTTGAGCGACGGCGGTATCGAGCGTTTCCCGCAATTGCGTTCAGAGGTGGAATTGATCTGCCAGCTCGGCGAAATTGTGAAGACACCACATGTATTCGACTTTCCGATATTTCGCAGCCATGCGCGTATCCGCGAATTGATCGGCGACGTTGTTCCAGGGTTCAGCCGGTTGCAGGTAATTGATAAGAACAAAGAGGAATTTCACATCGATGGGCGTACCTTGCACAAACCTTTTTTTGCCACCCGCGATAACAAAGCACGTTTTTACGCCCATCCGTTGCCGCCAGCGCGCAATGCGCGTTTTTATCTCACCAGTGTGCGCAGTGAAGGGCAATTCAATTCCATTATTTACCACGAACACGACACCTACCGCGAACAGGACGAGCGCTGGGTTGTGCTAATGAACCCGGAAGATATGGCGGAGAACGGCTGGCGTAAAGACCAGAAAGTGAATCTGATTACGCCGACGGGGCGCATGCAGGCTGTCAAAGTGAAGCCTTTCGATGTTCGCCGTGGCAATGTGATGGCTTACTATCCCGAGGCCAATGTGCTGATCAGCAATCAGGTCGATCCCTTCAGCAAAACGCCCGGATTTAAATCCCTGCCGGTGGAGATTGAGCCGGCGACCACCGAGCGCTTGGCCGTGTGAGTTTGTTCACAAAATCACTTTCTGCCGAGCGCTTGCAGCGAGAAATACGAAAATTCACGTAGAGACAGGTCGACGGCCGACATCTAACCTTGGCTTCGAGATTTGGAAAGGGAGTTTCCAGGAACAAGGAACGTTCCCCACGGATGGATTCCCCCTTTTTTGTCTTTACCCCGCAATCAAATCCAATCGCCGAAAATCAAATAACTTCGCAAACACCACATCCGGCACCGATGCAATGCGCGTATTGTAGACGCTGGCGGCGTCGTTGTAGCCCTGGCGCAGCAGGGCGATTTCGGTTTCACCGTCGCTGATGACTTTCATCAGCCGTTGCATCAATTCCTGACTTTTTAAATCCGGATAATTTTCGATAACTGCGGATAGGGTTCGGTGGAATTGATTTTCCATACGCAGATATTCCGCCACCTTGGCCTGATTGCCCTGTGTCTGGGTAAGCGATGCGCGCAGTTGGCTGAGTTTCTGTTGCAGGCTGTTTTCGTGACTGAGAAACGCTTTGGCGGTGCGCGCGAAATTGTCGATGAGATCTTTGCGTTTTTTCAAGGACACATCGATATTCGCCCAATTGCGCAGGGCGCGCTGGCGCAGAAAAATCAGATCGTTGTAATGCAGCAACAGCATCATCAGGATCATATAAACCGGCATCACACAGGCAGCGGCGAGAAAATCCAATGCGGAAAAACCGCCGTTGATGCCGAACAGCATCAGCATGGTCAGCAATAAACCCGCAAAAGCGCCGCAGATGGTGAGCATGCTCGCGCCTGCTTTGCGCAGCAGCACCTGATTTTCCGTTTCATTGGCGATGATAAAAGGCTCGCCCATGGCGCCGGAGCGCAAATGTAGGCGATCCGGTTGCGCCGGATCTATCGCCGCCAGCGCCACCGTATAAATCGGATCGCCCGCTTGAAGAAATGCTTCCGTGTAGCGCCAGCGCCCTTCGGTTTTGACGACGCGATGGCTGGTAATGACTTCAGCGCCCTCCGCGCGCACGGCGATTCTGCCTTCGTCATCTTGCAGATAAAACGGCTGGCAGCGGGTTTCTTTTTGCACGGTCACCCAGCGGGCTTTTTTGCCGGAGCCGCGCTTTTCCTGTTCGTGGAAAAAATACCAGACGCACGGACTGCCGAAGTGCGGCGTCTGCAATGGCGGCACTTCTTCCACCGGCACCAGCTCGCCGCGGGTATCGGTGATGCCGCAACTGATGCCGCGAATCGGTACGTGGGGCAGATTTTCGATAAGGCGTTTGACCTTGGCGGTGCGGATGGCGGCGAAGGTCAGCAGCGCCGCCGCCAATGCGCCGCCAGCGAGGGCCAGCCACGGCCAGAAACCGCCCAGGCGTGTCGCCGGCAGCGCCGCAAGCTGCTCGCGGATGGCCAACTCGTCCTCGGGACTGAGGCCGGCGATGGGTGCCGGTGGAGCGAGTCGCCAATAGCCGAGCAACCAGCGCTCCGGACGGGCCTGCATCTGCTGCTGGAGGCGCTGCTGGCTGAGGCCGAGATAGCGGCGGTAGGCGTACAAGCGGCGCTCATCCGCTTCCGCCAAATCCGCCGCGTGCAGCGATTGCCAGCCTTCCCACGTCAGTTCATTCGCAGCGAACACCGCTTCGGCCTGGGCTTCTGCCCCGGCCTTTTGCCGTTCATAACGCGCGATGCCGTTGCGCAGGTCCGCGCCCATCATGGTCAGGGCGACGTGAATCAACAACAGCGCCTGGCCCAGACCCAGCAGGCAGACAAACACCAGAATCCGGTGCAGATTCAGCAGGCGCGCCAGCGCAAAGATGGCGATCACCAGACAGCTCAGCCCGCCCCACAAAGCCCAAAGCCCTTTGGCCCCGAAGCCGGCCTGGGAATCCGCCTGGGAGTAGTGCGAGAGGATCGGGTCGAAAAATCCGGGCTGGTCAAAGCGCAGCACTATCTCTCCCTTCTCGGCTACCGCCTTGGCGAACACGAAAACTTTATCGCCGGGTTCAAGACGCCATTCGGTGTGGCGCAGATCACCCTGGGTTTCGCTGAAGCTTTTGCGCAGGTCCCACTTCACTGCATGGGTGTGGCCGGCGATGCGCACGGGCACTTGGCCGGAATCGTCCTCCAGCAAAAAGTCGACGCCATCGGTATGAGTGAACTCGGTGCGCCAGCGGGTTTTGCCCTCGCTGTCGACGGTGCGGCGCTCGCGGCTGTAGTGGTAGAACAGGCTGGGGGTCTGGGTGAAATAACTGCCGGTGGTGGTCTGCCCGCGGACAGTTGCGGTGAGGGTGACTTCGCCCGGCAGCACATAGGCAGCCTGCGCGCTGGGCACCCGCTCCAACTGGCGCAGCGCTTGAATCTGGCCGAAGCCTTTTTGCAACAGTACCCAGGCGATGGCGGCGGCGCCGAGCAGCAACGCAAGGTACCCCAGCTTTTTCAACACAAAATCTTCCTCTCCTTGCGAAGTGTTTTATCGACCCGTTGCGCCCTCAGCCGAGTTTGTCGCGGAACATAAAATAGACGGCGCCGAGCATACACAGGCCCGCCCACAGATAG
>Ga0065721_10005125_pt1 | contig 22936 bp, 20 predicted proteins | sample Mesricmetagenome_FD_59108 | JGI IMG/M metagenome (GOLD analysis project Ga0065721, IMG submission 59108) | Mesophilic microbial community from rice straw/compost enrichment Sample: eDNA_1 v2 (version 2) | ecosystem: Engineered > Solid waste > Grass > Composting > Bioreactor | place: USA: Davis...
TTTTTTTTTTTTTTTTTTTAGGAATAATGTGGTTATTATAGTTGAAATAAGAACATATGTTTGGTAAAATGAAGTCAAAGGACGATGCGGGGAGGCACGACGGATGTCGGAGATGATGAGCTTTGAGGCTTTTTGCGAACGGTTTTCCAGTGTGGAGAAGTGCGTGGAAGCGCTATTTAGATCCCGTTGGCCGCAGGGCTTCAAGTGTCCGATCTGCCGGCATCCCCACTACTATTTAACTCGTACGCGTCGGCTCCCTTTATATGAATGCAAGTCCTGCCGCCACCAGACCTCGTTGATCGCCGGGACCGTGATGGCGGGCAGCTCGACTTCTCTTCCGAAGTGGTTCAAAGCCATCTATCTCTTGTCTCAACCTGGCGGGATAAGCTCGGTTCGCCTTGCCGAGTTGCTTGAGGTCACCTACAAAACGGCATGGCTCATGTCGCATAAAATCCGTGAAGCCATGCGCGCATCGGAACACTCCGTGAAACTGGAGGATATCGTACGAGTGGAAGCGTTCGGGTATGGGATAAGTCTGTTTCCAGATGCGATTCAACCCCTTCTAATGGGCGGTTCCTTCGATGAAGAAGGGAATTTGCGGCGAATTAAGCTTCAGCAGCCCGATCCCGACCACGTGCGGCTTCCCGAACGAACGATTGCGAAGGCGGGTTACGAAGCTTTTCAATTCGAAGGGGTCAAAAGTTCAAAAGTGACTAGAGTTCTTTTTTATGCCAAGGCTCATCCGGTGCTCGGTTCGTTTCGGCGTGAGATCCGCAATTGGCTGAAATATACTTTCTGCGGAATCGGGGCAAAGCACCTTCAGGCGTACTTGAACGAGTTTAGCTTTCGTGCCAACGAGGGATTTGTGGAGAAGGGCGGATCCGTTTTTCCGCAATTGCTCGCTTGGTGCGCCACGACCGCAAAAATTACATACAGCTATTTAACAAGGCCCAGGCGTACCCTTCCCGTGGCTTGGCATGCTTTCGAGTCTAAAGGGAAATGGAAATCGTATCATCTACGAAAATTGGGCGCGTAAAAGCACTTCATAGCTGGCTAGTTGCTTAATAATGTTGATCGAAGGCTTGTTCTGCCTCAACTTTCTGAAGCAAGGGGATAGTGGGTTCGGAGGGAGTTTCGGAGATAGGGGAAGAAGGGGAGGCGGCTGTCGACTTTGGCGAATCTGCAGAACCCCCGAAGCCGTAGTGCCTGATGATCCAGGCAACCCCGGCAACCTCGTCCGGCCATCTTTTTCTGAGTCGAAGGGATAGTGGGTGCAAGTGAAGAGCCGGAGAGGTAGGCCGTAGGCTATCCCTCCGCGTTAGCGATTCTGAAGCGAAGGGATAGTGGGGTCTTAGTGCTCGATCCAACGAACGAGAACGAAGTGAAGCTTGGTCGTTAGGATCGGAATGAGCTCCGCGAGAGTGCCGACGAAGGGAGTCAATTGGTGAGTGCCTTTAGGGCCGACGATCTTGAGGGTGTATTCATGGCGGTCGAGTTGGGTGAAAATCGCGCGAGGAGCTTCTTTGCCGTCTTCGATGGAATAGACGACCAGCTGCTTGAGTTTGACTCGAACGAACAGGTGAGTGAATTGCATGGAGTGAAGGGTTCTTTGCAGAAAGGTGTGACCGAGGTAGAGCGAGAAATTCATTCGAACGTCCTCCTTGGCGGCAGGTTCGGTTCGATAGCTCCATTTTGATGTGTGAGGCATTGTCCGTGCAAGCTTTGGGCATCAAACTCCATTCTAAAATATCAAGAATCGACATCTTTATCAATAATATTACAGAAACTATTCGAGTTAATGGCGCCGCTTTTGAATTGATAAGAGTTGTTGCTCCGGAGCTTATTTTCCCTTCGGGCGAGCGGGGATCCGGGGGACGAAGGGGAGAGCCAAGAGAACGATCGCGATCAAGACTCCGATAGCAAGAAGGCGATGGTCGAGCAGGACTTGCACGGCCAAGGTCAGGACGATGCCGCCGAGGTTGCCGAACATGAGCAGGACTCCTGCGACGGTACTGGCCTCCTTAGGCGGGGATAGTCTTGCGGCGGAGGTTAGAATGACCGGCAAATTGGCTAGCAGCAGGAAGCCCGTTAAAGAGAAGAGAGAATAGATTAGCCATAGGGATGCCCCGAGCGCTAAGGCGGCAAGGGCAGCGGCGCTGGTTGCGAGCGAGGCGGAGAGCACGTATCGGGCTCTTGTTCCCCGGTCCGCCCACTCGGGAACGATCGCGGCCCCGACAATGCCGGCCAAGGTCATGGCACCAAGGACGAGACCGACGTCCGTGGAAGCGATGCCGATCGCTTCGGAGAGAACCTCAAGCCAAGTGGTTAAGGTGACGAACAATCCGAATCCGGCGAACAAGAGGAGGCTATACAGCCGAAGGAACGGGTAAGACCAGATGGTACGGAGCGAGGAGAAAAAGGGGGTTTCTTCGCTCGAAATCTCATAGAGCGGGAGCTTGCGAATGGCGACCAGAAACAAGATCGCGGAGACGACGGCGACAACGGCTTGGATTAGATGGACGGCAAAAAGTCCGCCCGCCTCCATCAAGAAGGGCGATGTCGCCGAGGAGACGAGGATTCCGATAAAGAGGCTGGCCGAGCCGATAGCGATAGCCGCGGGACGATCGGAGGGCTTGGCGTACTTGGCGGCTAGCTTGTTGATCGCGTTGAGAACGAGCGGCTGCGCGACGGAAACGAGCAGTTGGCCGAGAAGAGCGTACTCGTAGCCCGGAACGATGCGGACGACCGCGCCGACTCCCGTTAAACAGGCTCCCCATGTCAGCGTGCGGTTGAACTTTTTGTCCGCCCAGTAGCCGAAGGGGATGGCAAGCAGGACGTAGAGCAGAGGTTAGACTGTGGCGAGCCAGCCGACCGCGTCGACGGAGACGCCCCATTCCGCAGCCGAGTCCGTCGTGATGGGGGTGTAGGTCACCCAGAGCAATTGAGTGGCGCCGGCGAGCAGAGCGTATGCCAGCAAGACGGACCAGCGCGTACCGGCAGAAGGATCGGAGGAAGAGCTTGAACCAGATCCGGAACCGAGCCTGGAGTCGGCTCCGGAACGCGGACGGGAAGTCGGGCTGGAGGGGGCTGCTAATTGCGCGTGAGGCACGGGGGATGCGGAGGACATCGCATTCGCTCCTTGGGACAGGGATGGGTGCTTATTCGGCTGCGGGAACGAACAGCTTCCTCAAGTGTTCGTTCAGAAAGAGGCCGGCGGGATCCATCCGGCTTCTCAGGTCCAGGAAGTCCGTCCAACGCGGATAGCGTTCTCGGAGTTGAGACTCCGAGAGCGTGTGCAGCTTGCCCCAATGCGGCCTTCCGCCATGCCGAAGGAAGATTTCTTCCATCGCAGCAAAGTATGGTTGGTAGGGCATCCCTTTATACATATGGACTGCGATATAGGCGGAGTCCCTTCCGGTTGCGGGGCTTAGCCATAGGTCGTCTCCTTTAGCATACCGGCATTCGATCGGAAAATGCACGGCGAATTTTCCTCGCTCCATGACCTCTCTCATCTCACGGATGACATTCGCCATGGCGCTGGCGGGCAAGTTGTACTCCATCTCGTTAAAGCGAACGAGCCGTTTGGTCGCGAAGATCCGGTGGCTGTACTCGACTTTGCGGAACACCGGGACGCTCGACGCGCTGATGCGGCTGACGGTTCTCGTCAGGCGGGGAAACCGCCGGCAGAGCCCGGACATGGCCCCGAAGACGCCGTTCTCGATGACCATCTCGCTGAGGTAATCCCGGACGGGGCGCGAAGTGATCCTCTCCTCGGATTCGTCCATGAATTTGAGCTGGCAGGTCTCCGCGTAAGGGAACCAATAAAATTCGAAGTGACGATGGCCGTTCCGGTACTCGTCCAGTTTCTCCAAGCATTCGGCCAAAGGAATACGGCTGCTGCGATATTCGAGCTTGTAGGCGGGGCGAAGCCGAAGCTTCATTTGAACGACGATGCCGAGGAGGCCAAGGGACACCGGGAACGCTCCGAACGTATCGGGGTAGGACTCGGCATCCACCTCCCGAATGTCTCCGTTGCCGTCGACGATCGTCAATCCGATTACCTGCGTGGAGATATTGCCGAAGCCGACGCCCGTTCCGTGCGTTCCCGTGCTGACCGCTCCCGCGATCGATTGAACGTCGATGTCGCCCAGGTTCTCTTGGGCAAGGCCCTCGCCATGAAGCAGCTCCCCGAGAAGTTTGAGCTTCGTTCCCGCCCAGACCGTAGCCGTACGGCTGTCAGCGTCCGCGGAGACGATTCCCTGCAGACGGTCCAGGGAGATTAACATATCGTTCGTTGCCGCTACCGGAGTGAAGGAATGACCGGAGCCGACGACGCGAAGGGAGCGTCCTTCCTTGCGGCAGGAACGAACGATGGAGGCGATCTCCTCCGCGCTAGTCGGGTAGAGAACCTGCTTCGGATTCGCGACCGCGCTGCCGGACCAGTTGCTCCAGCGCTGCGTTTGAGTACTCATAGAAAACACTCCCCCATCCCGCGATAGGTTAGGTATTCGCCTTCGATCGTTCCGTTCGATACGGCGTGCAAAAGGTCGAAGCGTTCGCACAATTCCCCGGCTTTCGCATGGCGGAAAAACACGGGATCGCCGATCGCGAGCGGCTGCGCGCCAACGTAACGAAGCGGGGTTTGCACTTCCCCGGCTCCTTCCCTCGGCATCAGCCGCATCCCAGCCGGCAAATATGGCCTCGGCAGCTTCTCGTTGCCGGGCGCGCCGGAAGCGACATAGCCTCCGCCGAGGCAGGTGTATACGCTAGGCGCCGGCTTGCGGACGACGGAGATGGCGAAGCCGGCGGCGGGCTCGTAGCGGAACCCGCGGTAAGCGTCGAACAGCAGCGGCGAGTAGAAGCCGGAACCGGCGGTGATCTCGGTGACGCCGGGCTCCAGGCGCGAGCTGGCGAGGCTTCCGGTTCCGCCCGCGTTCACGATGCGCAGCGGAAGCCCGAGCGAGCGAATGCCCTCCAGCACCTCGGAGCGCCGCCTGGCGACCTCGACGATGGAGCGCTTCTTGAGCAGCCGAACGATGCGGTTCTGCAGCGCTTGGCCGGGAATGTTGTCGCCGAGGCCCGCGATTTGGGCTTCGTAGCCCATGACGCCGTCGAGGCGAACCGACTTCGAGGCGGCGATGCGTTCGACGATCGGCCTCGCTTGCGGCCAGCCGCCGAGCGGCGAACGCCACACGCCGAAGCGAAGGCCCGGGTACGCGGAGGACATGTCGATGTCGAGACAGACGGGCACCCGGACTCCCGCGGCCTGAGCGATGCGTTCGATGTGCTCGACGTGCTCCGTGGAGTCGACCATGAGCACGATGGAGCGCCCTTCATGGACGAGCCTTGCGATGCCTTCGATCTCGTCCCGATTCCAGATCGGATAACCGAGCAGCAGGTCGTCGAAGCCTTGGCCCGCGAGCCAGACCGCCTCGCGGCCGGTGAAGCACATGATCCCTTGGAAGACGGAGCCGGCGCTTAGGATCCGGCGAAGCGCGTCGACGCAGCGGATGGACTTGCTGGCGATGCGGACTTTTTTGTCTCCGGCCGCTTCCGCGATCGCCCGGGCATTCGCATCGAACAAATCCAGATCCAAATAAGCATAGGGCGTCGGAAGGCCCTCGAACACGCGCTTATAGTAACTGTACTCCGGGACGCTCATCCTGCACCTCGCCGCTCTTATTTGTGTACACAATTCTCCGTAGCCAGACAAATCCCTTTTTTCCTAGTAAATATGTTACTCGACTCTCCCTGAGGGTAGAATAATAGAATAAGCAAAGGAGGGATTTACGTGCCGATCGAGATCGGACTCGCGGGATGGGGAGACCACGACAGCCTGTACGTTTCGGCTCCCAAGAGCAAGGACAAGCTTCCGACGTACGGCAAGCATTTTCCTCTCGTGGAGGTCGACAGCTCCTTCTACGCGATCCAGCCGCCGGAGAGAATGGCGAAGTGGGCGGACGAGACGCCGGCTTCCTTCGGGTTTATCGTCAAAGCCTATCAGGAGATGACCGGGCATCAGCGCGGCCAGCCTTACTATAAAGAAGCGGATACGATGTATGCGGCTTTTCGGGAGTCGCTCGCTCCATTGCTCGAGAGAGGGAAGCTGCGGTCGGCGCTGTTCCAGTATCCGCCGTGGTTCGGCTGCACCCGCGACGCCGTGAGCCTGCTGAGGGACACCAAGCGGAGAATGGAAGGGATCCCCTGCGCCTTGGAATTCCGGCATCAGAGCTGGTTCCAGCCGTCCTATCGGGAGAAAACGCTGGAGTTCATGCGCGAGGAGGGCTGGATCCACAGCGTCTGCGACGAGCCGCAGGCCGGAGAGGGCTCGATCCCGACGATCCTTGCGGCGACCGACCCGAGCTACACGATCGTTCGGTTCCACGGGCGGAATAGCGCCGGGTGGAACAACGGCGGCGGCGCGGATTGGCGCGCGGTGCGCTACCTTTACCGATACAGCCCCGAGGAGCTGGCGGGCTGGCGGCTTCAGCTCGCGGAGCTGGAGCGCCAGAGCGGGACGATCGGGGTGATCTTCAACAACAACTCGGGAGGAGACGCCGCGGATAACGCCAAGCTGCTCATGGCCATGCTCGGCCAGCGAACGCCGGAGGGCAAGGATCCGCTGGAGCGGGAAGAGACGAAACCGAAGGAGCCCGAGCCGGAGCAGTTGGATTTGTTCGATTCGCTGTGAGAGAGAGGATAACTCTTGGCGGATAATAAGAGGCAGGCTATAATCAAGCTTATTCTCTCAAAACAATGGCAGCAGGAGTTATGGAGTCATGTCTATCGCAGTTCGGCTAAGAACCCTGAATGTATTCTATTTCTCTCTTTTCGCTCTCTTTATCTCTTTCTTGCCCGTCTATGCCAGCAAAATCGGAATTTCCGGCACGAACATCGGCTTGATCCTAGGCTTGGGCAGCGCCGTCTGCATCGTTTCGCAGCCGGTNTGGGGAATCATCAGCGATAAGTTCCGNACGATCAAGAAAGTGCTTCTATTGCTCTTCTTGCTGTCCGCGCTTGTCGGAACGCTNCTGTTCCAGAGCGACGAGCTGTGGCTNTTCACGGCTCTCGTCGTGCTGATGAACGTCGTTTTCCTTCCGTCGGACGCGCTGATGGAGACGCTGAACTATCAAACCTCGCAGAGGGAAGGGATCAGCTTCGGCTCCATTCGCACATTCGGCTCGATGGGCTTCTCGGTCACTTCGATTGTGGCCGGCTCTCTCCTTAAATGGTGGGGAATCGACAGCCTGGCGTGGATTTTCCTGACGGCCGCGGTGCTTACGTTCGCGTTAGGGCTCGGGGTCCGCGACGTGCCGGCGTCCTCGAAGCCGACCGCCTTCAAGCATCTGGCTTCCTTCGTCCTGCAGAAGCGCACGCTCGCCTTCTTCCTGCTGGTGCTGATCGTGGCCATCCCGCACAAAATGAACGACATGTACATCGGCCTCTACATCGAGGAGCTCGGGGGCAACGTGCAATGGACCGGGTTCGCCTGGTTTACGATGACGATCACGGAGACGCTCCTGTTCGCGGTCAGCGCAAGGCTGATCAAGCCGGGCCGGGAAGGCCGCGTCATGGCGATCGCGGCGGGCCTGTACGTGGTGCGATTCCTGCTCAGCTCGATTGCGGACGGCGCGCTGATGCTCGTTCTGCTTCAAGTGCTGCAGGGCTTCACGTTCGTGCTTTTCTACGTGGGCTCCATGCAGTTCCTGTACTCGATCGTCCCCGAACAGTGGAAGTCGACGGGGCAGACGATGCTGACTCTGCTGTTCTTCGGTGTATCGGGCATCGTGGGCTCGACGGCGGGAGGCTGGCTGTTCGACGAATTCGGCGGAGCCGTCCTGTATCGAATCATGACCGGGCTCGCGCTGGCGGGCTTCCTGTTCAGCTTGGTGGTCATTAGACGCCGAAGAGCGTAATGGCAGGCAGAAGGAACTCATGGGCAAGATCATATTTAACCGACGAGGCTGTCCAATAAGTCATAAACTTATGGACGGCCTCCGTCTTTTAGGTTAGCGATTTATATTTTGGAGGAAGTGTCGAGCAACCATTATAAAAGGAGCGGTTTCTTTGTACATTCACTACACCATGGACCAACTTTGCCTGCCAATGGATCTTGAGGGTGACATCCCTCTTCACCACCTTGTCTCGAGTCCAACGCCAACCGCTATACCTTTGTCTGGGGCAAGGCCGTTGTGAAGCAGCAGGGGAAGCTTCAAGAGAAGGTGCAAACGTTGTTCCAAGCTATCGCAGAGAGCGAGCGCCAAGAGGAAAAGGAACATGTCGGAGAAGATCTCCCGGAACTGGGGAATGCCGCGCAGATCACCAAGCCCGGTTACCATGTACAAATCGGTGTCAAGCGAATGATCGAACCGGAGAGCGTGTTTGGGCAAATGAAGAACAACCGAGGATTCCGGCGATTTCTGCTTCGCGGCTTGCCGAAGGTAAGCTTAGAGGTCGGATGGCTTTCGCTTGCCCATAATCTGCTCAAGAAAGCGGCAATCGACGGAAAACGAACAAGTGGCGCAGGGATAGCCTCCCTAACGCCACCATTTACGCAGTCCGACAAGCTCGGACAAATCTCTTATCGGCTGCTAATCTGCTCCATCTGGAATGCTACTCGGAAGCGCAAACTATCCGCGATAGAACGCAGAGGCCGGCCAGTCAGCTTCTCGCATTTCTCCAGCCTGTAAATGACGGTATTGCGGTGAAGGTAAAGCTGTTTGGCTGTATCTGCAATGTGGCAGTGGTTCTCGTAGAAGACGCGCAGCGTTCGCTTAAGCTCGGCTTGCTCCGTGTCCTCGATGTGATTCAGCTCTCTGAACGTGTCTTGGACGAACTTGAAGATGTCGTCCGGAGGGAGCATGCGGAGAAGATCGCTCAGCTCTTTCACGTGATAGTACTGAACGAAGCGCTGCTTCCGGCTCTGATAGCCCGCATTCAGCGCCTCTAGCGATTCCTGATAAGACTCGGCAAGCTTCGTCGGCCGGTCGGCTGGATTGCCAATTCCGATTGAGAGAGAGAAGCCGCTGTTTTGCCATATTTGCTCCAGCATACGCTGCAGGGTAAGCTCCAACGGTTCTTGCTTGCTCGAGCTACCGCCATCTTTATCGCAAGGGAGCAGCATGACGAGCCTGTCTTGCTTCACGAACAGAATAAACGTCATTCCGCATGTTTTGGCCTCCTGCTTCACTAGTTCATACAGATGCTCCTTATCCGATTGCTGCTTACGCGGCGGCATTTCTTTCTCTAATAAATCCTGCTTGATAGTCGCGCACCGATAGGCTTGATCGACTAGCAGTCCGTAGCTTCTTCCCCGATTCGCGATGTCTATATCCGACGCAAGGAGCCCTTCGACCACATCGGATAAAAAATCGTACTTGTACCGTCTGGATCGTTCCTTCACCGCTTGGCGCTTCATCAGCTCGAAGCTAATGACATTAACAGCCTGTTCGATCGTTAAATGAGAAAAGGCGCTCATTGGACTATCTTCCGAAAGAATGAGCAGATAGGCTTGGGGCTGGTCTGTATAAATCGGGTAAGAAGTAAGGCGGGAATATGGGGCTAAAGTCGGATCGTCTATCTCGCTTGCAGACATTTTAACGGCATCGAGAGTTTTCGGAGTCAGAGAATGTCCAAGAGCGAGCAAGCGATCGTACATCATTGAGGACAATCGGCTTGATTGGGCGAGCAGATCGCCGTTGCGCTGAACGAGCAGGATCGGCAGCTCGAGCAGATCGGACAAGGCTTGAATCATATGCTGCAGGCTGTTGCCTTTGAGAATGATGTTCGAGAGCTTCCGGTGGCTGTCCAGCGCATGGCGCAATTCGTCCGTTCGGAATTCCAAGATGCGGCCAAGCAACTGCTGAACGGCTTCGCTTAAGGAGAAATCGGCCGGAAGCTCGAGCAAAGGGAACTGAAGCCGATTAGCTGCCTGCTTCGCCTCCTCGGGAATGTGCTCCAGATACCGCTTTGTCTTGATCCCCAAGCCGGAGCCTCCGCGTACCGCCATCTCTGTAATCAGCCTAGACAGAATACCGGGCTCATCCTTGATCGCATAGGCGGTCGTCAACGTCAATTCGTTCGGCCTTAAGTAGCTTAGCACATCCGGCGAGTCCATCATGTTCACCGATTCGACGGTCCGGCTCAGTCCGGCTTCCCCCGCTGCGATGCGCACGTTCTTAAGGGTAGGCGTGTTTAGCAGATCCTCCAGTTTCATGAACGTTCTCTCCTCTATTTGCAGCTTTTCTACAATTCCTTAAACCGCGAATTCATTACCTAACTATCAATGTTAGGTATGCGTCCGATAATGATGCGAATGTTGGTTGTCATAACCGAAAATTAAAAACATTTTAGTTTAATATAGCCAATGACGCTAAGAGAATCAATCCGTTATGATGAGGAAAATCAATTTTACGTCAACTATTCTTACATAATGGAGTGGGGTCGCATGAGCCGAACTTTACTAATTAACGGCATCGTACTCACGATGAACCCAGACCGAGAGGTGCTGCGGCCCGGTTATATCGTCATCGATGATGGACGGATTACGGAGGTTGGGCCTTGGCCGGCAGCGGGGCGGGAGGAAGAGCTGCTGGCGAGCGCAAGCCGAGTGATCGACGCGAAGGGCAAAGCGGTCATCCCAGGTCTTATTAACGGACATACCCATCTGTTCCAGACGTTCCTTAGAGGCGTGTCCGACGACTATCCATTGTCGGATTGGCTGCGCGAGGTGATCTGGCCGGGCTCAATCGCGATGGAAGAAGAAGATTTCTACTTGGCTGCGCTGATCGGCTGCATCGAGAATCTAAAGTCCGGCGCCACCTACATTATGGATCATCATTACATCCATACCAACGCAGGCAATACGGAAGGCGTGCTTCGGGCGATGATGGAGTCGGGAATCCGCGGCCATCTGGCGCGAGGCGGAGTCGACCTCAGCTACGAGCCTAAGCTGAGAGAGACCGAGGATGAGATCTTCGATCGAACGGATGCTCTGCTGGACCGATGGAGAGGCGAGGCAGGCGGTAGAATCGATATCGCGATGGGCCCACTGAACCTGTACGGATGCTCGCGAGGCTTCCTTGAGAAGGCCGCCAAGTTCAGCCGCGATCGGAAGCTGATCACGCACATTCATGTGGCGGAGACGCGCGATCAGATCGACAATACGCTGAATCGCTTCGGACTTAGGAATCTGGAGCTGGTAGAGGCGGTCGGCATGCTCGGGCCGAGCACGCAGGTGGTCCACGGCATCTGGCTGGACGACGGGGAACTGGAGCTGCTCGCGAAGCATCAAGCCTCGCTGATTCATTGTCCGGTGTCGAACATGTATCTCGCCTCCGGCGTGGCGAGAGTGCCGGAGATGAGGAGCCGGGGCATTAACGTGGCGCTGGGGACGGACGGACCCGGCAGCAATAACTGCCAGGATAACTTGGAGGTTCTGAAGTTCACCGCCTGCCTGCACAAGGTACAGCAGTTGGATTCGTCACTGCTTCCGCCGATGGAGGTGCTGGAGATGGGAACGCTGGGCGGTGCGAAAGCAATGGGCCGCGAAGCCGAGCTCGGCTCGATCGAAACGGGCAAGCTGGCGGATCTTGTCATCGTTGATACGGAGAAGGCGCATATCTCGCCCGTGCATCGCTACTCGTCGGCGCTCGTGTACAACGCCAACGGGAATGACGTTCACACCGTGCTCGTACACGGACAGGTTGTCGTGGAGAACGGCCGCTGCACGCTTGTGGACGAGGACGAAGTGATAAGGCGGGCGCAGGCGAGAGTAGACCGGCTGCGGGGGAGACTGGCGAGCCAATATCCGGTCTATGCCATTAGGGATTAGATAAGGGGGAGATGGGATGCAAGGCAAACCTGGGAAAGTCGCCCTTATGGCTGCATGGTCGGTCGAGGCCGGATTCTACATCGCCGCGATCGCGATATCGCTGCTGGCAGGCGCCTTAGTAATGGCCGCGGCGGGCGTCACGCCATGGGAAGCCTATGAGCTCATGTGGCAGGGTGCCGCCGGCAGCGCGAACAGCTTGAAGGAGACGCTGGTGAAAGCGACGCCGCTGCTCTTCGCCGGGCTGAGCTACAGCTTCGCTTACCGATGCGGATTGTTCAATATCGGCGCCGAAGGCCAGATTTACGTCGGCGCCTTGACCGGAACGATGGCTGCGTTGCTGCTTCCGCCGATGCCATTCGGGGTCCACCTGCCGCTTGCCCTCTTGTGCGGCTTCTTGGGCGGCGCGTTGTGGGCAGGCATCGCCGGGGCGCTGAAGGTCGGTCGCGGAGCAAGCGAGATCATCAACACGATCATGCTCAACTATATCGCGATTTTCTTGATCAGCTACATGGTGACCGGTCCGTTGATGGACGCGGCGGGCAGCCTGCCGCAGACGGCCAAGCTTCCGGCCAGCGCCACCCTGCCTCAGCTTGCGGGCTCTAGATTGCATGTCGGCTTCTTCGTGGCGATAGGGACGGCGATCGTTCTTTATTGGCTTCTTGAGCGGACGACCTGGGGATTCCAGCTCCGCTCCGCAGGGTTAAATCGGAGAGCGGCAGAGGGAATGGGGATGCCGGTTAGGCGCAACCTGCTGATGGCGATGATGGTGAGCGGCGCGCTTGCCGGACTTGGCGGCTACGTGGAGATTGCCGGCGTGCAGCATCGCCTGATGCAGAATTTCTCGCCTGGCTTCGGCTATGACGGCATTGCCGTTGCGCTTCTGGGCAATACGCATCCGCTTGGCAACATCATCTCAGCGCTGCTCTTCGGAGGAATGCGCGCCGGAGCCAATTCGATGCAGAGGGTAACCGGGGCGTCGACCTCCCTTGTCTACGTCATCCAGGCCATCATGATTATCGTTATGCTCGTCAATAAGCACTGGCTGGGCGGCCTCAAGAAAAGAATTCGCGAGGCTCTGATCAGAAAAGTGGAGCGTTCGGACAGCGCGTCCGGCTCCACCCAACTCAACTGGAACGAATAGAAAGGAGGAACGGCGATGGATGCAGCGACGTGGTCCAGCTATCTGGCATCCGTGCTTCGACTGGCGGCGCCTCTGCTGCTGGCGGGTCTTGGCGTGCTCTTCATGTCGAGAAGCGGCATTCTGAACATCGGCATGGAAGGAATGATGCTCATCGGAGCGTTGGCGGGCGTAGTCGGAGCCTCTTACAGCGGCAATGTATGGGGAGGACTTACGACGGCATGTCTGGCAGGGGCCTGCATAGGCGCTTTGTTCGGCTTCCTCGTCATTACGACAGGGGCGGATCAAGTCATTATCGGGACGGCCGTGAACTTGCTTGGCCTTGGGCTTACGACGGTATTCGGCCGCAGTTTGCTCGGCATGGGCACGGAGACGGTTAAAGTAGACTCGTTTCCGATGATCCGGATTCCGCTGCTCGCGGATATCCCCCTCATCGGACCTGCGCTCTTCGAGCAGAACGCGCTGACCTATATGGCGCTGCTGCTCGTTCCGGCCGCCGGCATGCTGCTGTACAAGACCAATTGGGGGCTTGCCGTACGGGCGGTCGGAGAGAACCCGCTTGCGACGGATACGCTCGGCGTTAAGGTGCATCGCGTCCGGTACGCATGCTGCCTCCTCGGCGGGGTTCTCGCCGGGGCGGCGGGAAGCGCGCTGTCGCTGGGCATCTTGAACCAATTCACGGAGAACATGGTAGCCGGACGAGGCTTTATCGCCCTCTCGGCGGTTATATTCGGACGCTGGACGCCATCCGGAACGATGCTTGCCTCGCTGTTATTCGGCGGCGCGGAAGCGATGCAGCTTAGGTTCCATTGGGTCCACGTTCCCTATCAATTCATGCTGATGCTCCCGTACGTGCTGACGATGGCGGCGCTAGCCTGGTTCTCCGGGCGAACGAAGCAGCCTGCGGCGACAGGTATCCCCTACAAGAGCGCGGCGAATCGGAATGGTTAGCGGAGAGAGAGGAGAGGCGAACGATGAAGCTTACGAAGATTCGAGCGGATACGGCTAACGCTAGCGTGCCGATTCTGGAGACAAGAAATCTGGTGAAGCGCTTCGGCTCTTTCACGGCGAACGATAATTTGAACCTGACGATCCGTACAGGCGAGATCCACGCCATTCTGGGAGAGAACGGCGCCGGCAAGAGCACGCTCATGAACATGCTGGCGGGCTTGCTGGAGCCGGACGAAGGGGAGATCGTGTATCGCGACAAGCCGATCCGCTTCCGCTCGCCGCGGCAAGCGATGGAAGCGGGCATTGGAATGGTCCATCAGCACTTCATGCTTATTCCGGCGCTGACCGTAGCGGAGAACGTGATGCTCGGGCTAAAGAATGGACGCGGTCCTTGGTTCCGTCACGCTAAAGCCTGTGCCGATATCCGGCGGCTATCCGATAGCTTCGGATTGGACGTGGATCCGGTCGCCAAGGTCGGCCAACTGTCCGTCGGGCAGCAGCAACGCGTCGAGATCGTGAAGACGCTATACCGAGGCGCTGATTTTATCATTCTGGATGAGCCGACTGCCGTGCTTACCCCGCCGGAGACCGAGGAGCTGTTCCGCGTGCTGCGGGCTCTGCGCGAGCAGGGGAAGACGATCGTGTTCATCAGCCACAAGCTTAACGAGGTGGAGTCGCTTTGCGATCGCGTATCCGTTCTGCGGTCGGGGAAGCTTGTCGCCAGCGCTCCGATGAAGAGCACCGATGCCGCGGAGCTGGCGCGCCTAATGGTCGGCAGGGATATTGTTCCTCCCGCGCCGCGGCCGGTTCCGGCGAAGAGCGAGCCCGTACTGGAGGTTAGAGAACTCTCGCTCCGGCGGAAGAACGCAGCTCTGCTGCAGCGCGTATGCCTTGCCGTCGGCGAAGGGGAGATCGTCGGGATCGCGGGAGTGGACGGCAATGGACAGCGAGAGCTATGCGAAGCCATCATGGGGCTGAGCGTCGACAGCGCAATGGAAGGAGAGATCCGGATCCGGGGCTCCTTGGTGCTTCGTCCGAAGCCTAAGACCATGACGGAGCTTGGCGTCGGCTACATTCCGGAAGACCGCCAGCAAGATGGGCTCGTTCTTCCGATGAGCATCGGCGAGAACCTCATTCTGAAGCAATTCCGCAGCAAGCGGTTCAATCGGCTGTTTACGCTCAAGCGAAGCCGGATCTGCGAGGCGGCCGAAGCAGCCGTTCGGGAGTTCAAGATCAAGACGCCGGCTGCCGAGCATCCGGCAGGCAAGCTGTCCGGAGGCAATCAACAAAAGGTCATCCTGGCACGGGAGCTGATGCAGAGGCCGAAGGTGCTGATCGCGATGCAACCGACGAGGGGCATGGATGTCGGCGCCGCGGAATTTGTCCATCGCAGGCTCTTGGAGGAGAGAGCGCGGGGCTGTGGCATTCTTCTCGTCTCAACGGAGCTGGAGGAAGTGTTCGCCTTATCCGACCGCATCGCGGTTATCTATAAGGGCCGAATCGCGGAGGTCGTTGATCGAGCGGAGGCGAATGTGGACACCATCGGGCTGCGAATGGCAGGACTGTAGAGCGGCAGCAACGTCACACCAAACACAAATGCGGATCATGGAGGTATGGGGAGATGGAGAAAAAGGTTAAACGGTTGTCTTGGCTGTTGATGGTGGTTGTGTTGATGGCGGCGGTAACGGCATGCGGCGGAGTTTCCTCGAACACGGCTTCAGGCGATGCGGAGAGCTCGGGTTCGGGTTCGGCGGGGGGGGAGCAAGAGCTTCAAGGTCGCCTTGCTTACGCCGGGGCCGGTGAACGACAACGGCTGGAATGCGAATGCCTATAACGGCTTGCTGAAAATCAAAGACGACCTTAAGGCGACGGTTCAATACTCCGAGAAGGTGGCGGCGTCCGATATGAACGAGTTCATCCGCGGCTACGCGGACGATGGTTTCAATGTCATCATCGGCCATGGCTTCGAGTTCGGCGATGTCATGCTCGAAGTGGCGAAGGACTACCCGGATACGTGGTTCCTGGTCACCAGCTCCACCGTCAGCCAAAGTCCGAATGTCGCTTCGATCAGCATTAACAACAAAGAACAGGGGTACCTCATGGGAACCGTCGCGGCCCTCATGTCCTCTTCGGGAACGGTTGCCTCCATCGGAGGCTCGGACATTCCGCCGATTACCAATTCGGTCAAAGGATTTAAGCAGGGCGCGGAAGCGGCGGTTCCTGGAATCAAGGTATTGTCGTCGATGCTGGGTACGAACGACGACATTACGAAAGCGAAGGAGACGGCCATCTCCTTCATTGAGCAAGGGGCGGACGTGGTCATGACGAACGCGAACGCCGCCGGCTCCGGCGGCATCGAAGCAGCCAAGCAGAGCGGAGTGCTCGCCATCGGCTCGAACCAGGATCAGAATCCGAGCGCGCCCGATACCGTCGTGACGAGCGTGATTCAAGATTATCCGCAGGCCATTGCGGTGACGGTGAAGCGGATCATGGACGGGGAGCTGAAGCCGGAGGCGCAGCTGCTTGGAGTGAAGGACGGGGCGGTGTACTTAAGTCCTTACCATAGCTTCGACAGCAAGATTCCGCAAGAGAAGAAAGAGAAGATCGAAGCGGCCGTCCAAGCGCTCAAGGATGGAACGATTGTCGTCAACAACGAATAGAGAAGAGAGGATGATCGGAATGAACGGCACGATTGGAATGAATGAGCAGGCGATTCTTAGAGATAACGTGTTGGAGCATGAATGGCATCCCGTTTGCAAGTCCGCCGACGTAACGAGCAAGCCGGTGTCGGCAACCGTACTCGGCGAGCGGGTCGCTATCTACCGCAACAGCCGCGGCGTGCATGCGCTGCGCGACCTGTGCGTCCATCGGGGAGCCATGCTGTCCAAAGGCTGGATAGACAACGAGAAGCTCGTCTGCCCCTATCATGGCTGGCAGTACGACGATTCCGGCCGCTGCGTCTGCATTCCGGCGCAAGGCAAGGATGACCAGATCCCTCCAAGGGCGAAGGCGGTAAAGTATCATTGCCGAGAGAAGTACGGCATCGTCTGGGTATGCATCGGAGAACCGAAGGCCGAGCTGCCGGACTTCGAGGAGTTCGACAATCCGGAGTACCGTCCGCTCGTGTGCGGCCCCTACCATGTAGAGGCGGCCGGGACTCGCGTGATCGAGAACTTCACGGATTTCGCCCATCTCATGTATGTCCACGGAGGGTTCCTTGGCCATCCGGACTATTCCGAGCTGCCGGATTTCCAGGTATTCAAGGAAGAGAATCGCGTCTACACCGGGGATGTGCCCATCTTCCAGCCGGTTGCCCATTCCGGCTCCGAGCATAAGGAAGGCACTACCTACGTGTACGTGAAGGAAGTGTTCCGGCCGCTGGCGGCCCGCTTGTCGAAGAGGGATGCGGCGACCGGACAAACGCTATGGATCATGCTGACCGTGCAGCCGGTATCGGAGAAGGAATGTATCGTCTACATGCCGGTGTCGCGGAATTACGCATTCGACGTGCCGGATTCGCAATTCATGCAGTTCCAGGACACCGTATTCGAGCAGGATAAGTGGATTATCGAGACGCAGAAGCCGGAACTGCTGCCGCTCGACCTGCAGGCAGAGCTGAACCATCGGGCGGATCGATTGTCGGTCGCCTATCGGCGCTGGATTACGCAGATGGGGATGCGCGTCGGCATGATCTAAATCGAACAAATCCAACTATAAGAAGAAGCAGAAAAGCATAACCTAAAAAAAGCCCGGACGGCATTCGTGTCGCCCGGGCTTTTCCGCTAGTTAGCTCGTCGTGGATAAGGAGAACTGCTGGTTCGTGCCTCCGTTGTCCGTGTATTGGATGGAGTCCGCTCCGTTCACGGTGGAGGCGCCCGTAATGTCGAGAACCTTGCGGCTCTTGACGTTCATGACCTTGTAGTAGCCGGAGCCGACGGGGATAAGGCGGAACTGCTGGTTGAGGCCGCCGTTGTCCGAGTACTGGATATTGTTCGCCCCGTCCGCGGTGGAGCCGCCGCTAATGTCCATGATTTTGCCGCTATTGCGGTTCTTGATCTTGTAGTAGCCGCCGCCGGCGTCGACGAATTGCCAATGCTGGCTGGTCCAGCCGCCGTCCGACCATTGCTCGATCTGGGCGCCGTCCGTCGTCGCCCCGCTGGTCACCCCGAGCAGCAGGCCGCTGTTGCGGTTAATGATTTTGTAGTAGGACGACGCGTTCACGGGCGGGCTGACCGCTCCGGAGATCGTTCCCGCCGCGGCGTCGATGGTCAAGGAGTCGGCCCAACTCATCGACAGTGAGGTGCTGGACGGGAACGTAAGCGGAAGCCAGACGTATTCCGAATCGTTCACCTTGCCGCCCCAGGCGCCGGCCCAGCGATCGCCCATGTACAAATAGGACGTCGTAGAGGAGCCTTCGACCGGGAGGATATAAGCAGCTTGCGAGTTGAAGGCATTGCCGTTGCCGAAGTTGGTCGGGCTGCTCCACGTGCCGCTAATGCTTGTCGCCGTCGCGTACTTCTGCTGATTCGGCGACCAGCCCGTCGCGCCCGAGGTGACGAGGAAGTAGACGCTGCCGCGCTTGAACAAGGCCGGAGCTTCGCGGTATTGGCCCGGCCACAGCGTCTGAACGAGAGAGTCGACCCCTCGGAAGTCGGAGGTCAGCCGGTAAATGTTCAGGTCAGCGTTCACGGAAGTCGCCGAGATGAGGTAGGCGGTGCCGTTGTCGTTAAACACCGTCATGTCGCGGGAATCGTAGCCGAGCGGGCGGAAGCTGCCTTGGTACGTGTAGCTGCCGTCCACGGTGCTGGAGTAGGCGACGGCGGTGCGCGCCTGGCCGTAGTCGACCCCGTTTTCCCAATGCATCCACATCACGTACTCGCCCGTCGAGCTGTTGTAGATGACTTTGGGACGTTCGATATTGGAGACGTTCAATTCCGTCGCGGAGCTGCTCGTCAGCACGTCGTTACGGAACTCCCAGTTTTTCAGATCCGCGGACCGATAGCAGGAGACCGCTTTGAACGTGCCGTCGGGGTTGCGATTTTCTCCGAACCAATAGTAATAGCTTCCAACCTTGATGACGCCGCCGCCGTGCGCTTGGATGACATTGCCGGAAGTATCCTTGAATTGAAAGCCGTTATTCGTAATCGTGACCGGCGCGGCCGATGCGAAGCCTCCGAAACCGACGAAAGTGGCCAGAACGACAATAAGCGCGATCGTGAGTTTGAAGCAGCGTTCCATTCCTTTTCCTCCTCTCAAAATGGACAAGCAGGATAAAGCCGAATGATACCGCTTACACAAGAGGCGTTGTCATTTCCCTCCTTTCTCTTTGCGGATGGAATGCGGGATTTCGGCAGTCTGCAGCCTGCCTTACGATCAATATAACAGGAACATTGAGGAGGAAAAACTGAACAATCGCGCGAAATGGCTTGCGGAACTCGACCAGGCTATGAACAATGGCGCGCTCTATGAACTAATATGCGATGCGGTCGGTCGGTGCGCGGGGGTGAGCGGGAGAACGGGAGGGAGAGTACGGGGGAGAGTACGGGGGAGAGTTGAGGTAGAGTTGAGGAAGAGTTGAGGTAGAGTTGAGGAAGAGTTGAGGTAGAGTTGGGGGAGAGCTGAGGGAGATCTGAGGGAGAGCATGGAGAGTCATAAGGGGATCTCTTCTTCTCATAAAATGGGATACCAAAGACCGAGCAGTATGATGGGGAACAAGCGGCAGAGGAGGCAATCGGATGAGATCGGTGCTGCGATTGGAGCTCGAGGAAGCGAGGGTCATGCTGGAGGCTGCCAAGCGGGTGGCCCAGAAGCTGAACGTGCCGGAGACGATCTGCGTCGTCGACGACGGAGGGGTTGTCATCGCGCTGGAGCGGATGGACGGCGCTCGCATTACGGGGCCGGAGCTGGCGATCGCGAAGGCGTTCACCGCAAGCGGACATAAACGCTCCACGCACCTGTTCAATCAGCCGGGAGGACCGGCGACCGTGACCGGCGAGGCGTTCGGTATTCACGCCATGATACCGGGCAAGTTCGCCATCTTCGTCGGCGGGTTCCCGGTGGTGGTGAACGGCGAAGTGATCGGCGGAATCGGAGTCAGCGGAGGCAGCGGAGAGCAGGACATCGCCGTCGGCGTCGCCGCGCTGCAGGCGCTCCAGGCCCATCTTGGAGCCGAACATGAAGTGCTGGCGCAGGCGGACATCAAGAAATGAACCTTGTCGCTTGGCTTGTCGGAATGCCCCTATCCCCTTGTTATAACAATGAGAAAAAGACTGCAAGAACCCGGCGGAAACGAGTTCCGGATTTCTCTGCAGTCTTTCCTGTTTGAGATTATCTCTGCGGCGCCGCTTGCTCGATCCTTTCGCGCCTCGGCAGCGGAATGCTGTCCTTGCGCCTGAACGCGCTGAGGAGGAGCCCGAGGGCGGCCATCTCGATAACCGTCTGCAAGCCGCTATAGCCGATGAACGGCATGGCCATGCTGACAAAGGGAAGCAGGCCGACGGACATGAGCAGGGTCCAGACGAGCTTAACGGCCAAGACGGAGCTGAGCGCGATAACGAGCAGCCGGGCGAAGGGATCCATCGACTGGTTGGCAATGCGAACGGAGCGGTAGACGAAGGCGGCGACGAGCGCCGCGAGACCGATGCCGAAGGCCCATCCGAGCGAGCCCACGAGGTAGGCGACGACGTTCTCGCTGTACGGGTAAATCAGTCCTTCCAGTCTGCTGCCGAAGCCATGTCCCCAGAGCCCGGCGGACCGGATGAATTCCCGGGAAGGCAAGGGTTCGGCGGACTTGTCGCCGACCAACAGGTGAAGGTAATTCAGCCATCTCTGGTACATGATCGAACCGCTCGCTCCGTTAAACGTGAATCCCCGAGCCGCGAAGATCACAAAGGCAAGGACGGAAAAAAAGAACGTGCCGTAGAAGAGAAGCCGCTTCCAGCCCTGCTTGCGAGTGAGCAAAAGAACGGAGGCGCCGACGAAATGAACGGCTAGCGAGACTAGCGAAGGCGCCAACAGGTAGAGATAGGCAGGCATCGCGAAGAACAGCCCCAATTCTTTGCCGTACTCCCGGAGCTTGCCGACCATGGATGCGGACGCCGGCTTCTCGGATGCAAGATAGCCCGCATAAGCGATCAGAAACAAATAAGGAGCGATAGCCGATACGTCGAGGGCGATTCCTCCGATGATGATCCAACTATACGCTCCGTTCATTTGTATGCCTATCGGCCCTATTCGAGCAAGGATAAACAATCCCGCCGCAACGGCATAGATAGGCCAACGGAGCGTCTTTAGCTTGCGGTAATCCACGAAATAAAGAACAAGCAGTACCGCAGCGCCGATGGCAACGAATCTAAGCTTGTTCGACAGAAGCGGGAACCAGGAAACCGCGTTGTCGGGATCGGCCAGCTCTTGCAAAGCATACATAGCCATAAGCCCGATGCCGATCAACAGGGCCGCGAGCGCCAGGAGACCCCAGTCGGTCTTCGGCCTATGAACCCGGTGAAGCCGCTTGCCTATCGTCTGCGGATTGCCCATCCGCGTTATCGCATGCCCGATCGCTTCCTCTACCGCGTCGTCGGTAGGGCTGTTTTTTCCCAGGCTGTCATCGTCTTGTCCGGCTAATTCCAGTTTCTCATAGGCGAGCTCCTCCAGGTGCCCCGTCAGCTCGAGTCGAATCTCTTCATGCATTTCTTTGGCTCGAATCTGTTCGCATACTTCATCCAGGTAACGTTGGATCGCTTTATGTTCTCGGATGCGAGCGTCCGTCATGGGGTTCCCCCCTCGCCAAGCACTCGGTTGACGGCCCCGCTGAAGAGACTCCACTCTTGCTTCTTGTTTTCCAGCTGCGAACGTCCCTTATCGGTGATCCGATAATACTTGCGAGGCCGGGTGCCATGCTCGTCCCAGTACGCTTCGACCATCTGGTCCGATTCCAACGAGTGGAGAATGGGATAGAGGGTACCCTCCTTCAAGACAAAAAGGCCGCCCGATCTTGCTTCGAGTTCCTTGGTCAACTCGTAGCCGTACATCTCTTTGCGGTCCAGCAGGGTTAAAATCAGGATGACGGTGCTGCCTTTCATAAGCTCTTTGCTGATCTTCATGCGGTCCTCCTTAGACGGGGCTTATGCCTAGATAATCGATACATCGTAAATCTAGGTATAGAATAACGGATGGAGGAAGGCTTGTCAAACAGTGGGAGCGATCGGCGACAAAAAACCAGGAAGGTGTGTTCTGTTTTGCTCTCCGGCGTACCATTATCCCCTTCGCTCCGGTATAGGAGCATGAGGGTGGCTCCTGATTCGAAGGGATAATGGTACGCCTTGCGCAAAAGGAGAACAAGCTCCTGCTCGCCGCTCCCCCGTAATAGACCTCGTCTCCGAGGCAGCAAATGCCGGAAGCATCGGGCAACCGCCACGTACCCGTGTTAGAATAAGGATCGAGCCGGGCGACATTCGCGCCTATCGCTTAAGTTAAGCTTGCGGAGGGACACCAGATGACTGATACCGGATTATTGCGCTATGTGAACCCGCTGCAGGGAACCGAGTCCGTTTATCCTTTTTCCAATGGGAATACGCTCCCGCTCTCGGCGCTCCCGAACGGCATGGCCGCATGGAGTCCCCAGACGAACGAAGCGGGAGGGGGATGGTTCTACCATCCGTCGCACCGCCATCTTCAGGGATTCCGGCTGACCCATCAGCCGAGTCCGTGGATCGGGGATTACGGCAGCTTCACCCTGATGCCGCAGACGGGACCGCTCCGAACTTCGCCGGACATGCGGTCGGCCTCCTTCCGGCCGGAAGAGCTGACCGTCGCGCCGGACTATATTCGTGCCTATCTCCGTCGGTATCAGGTGACGATGGAGCTGACTCCATCGAAGAGCGGGGCCAGGCTTCGGCTTTGCTTCGAAGGCGAGGCTGCCGAGACGAGGCTCCTGCTGGCGCCCGAGAAGGGAGACTCGTCCGTCCGGATCGACGCGGCCGCCCGCCGGGTAAGCGGCTGCGTGAAGGGTCATA
>Ga0065721_10004906_pt1 | contig 22930 bp, 26 predicted proteins | sample Mesricmetagenome_FD_59108 | JGI IMG/M metagenome (GOLD analysis project Ga0065721, IMG submission 59108) | Mesophilic microbial community from rice straw/compost enrichment Sample: eDNA_1 v2 (version 2) | ecosystem: Engineered > Solid waste > Grass > Composting > Bioreactor | place: USA: Davis...
CCGGCCGAACCCGCCGCCCGGCCCGCCGAGACCGGTCCTGTGCCGCTCGAAGGCCTGCGGATCCTGGTGGTGGAGGACAATCCGACCAACCAGATGATCGCATCGCGGCTGCTCGAAAGCCTGGGCGCGGTGGTGGAGACCGCCGCCGACGGCCTGACCGGCGTGCAGGCGGCTGAACGGGGCGCCTTCGATCTTATCCTTATGGACGTTCAGATGCCCGGCATCGATGGGGTGGAGGCCGCGCGCCGGATCCGCGCCCTGCCCGGACCGGCCAGCGAGGCGCCGATCCTCGCCCTGACCGCAAACGTCCTGGCGCACCAGCGCGAAGCCTATCTGCAGGCCGGGATGGATGGCCTTGTCGGCAAGCCCATCGCCCCGGCCGCCCTTCTGGCCGAGATCGCCCGGTTGTCGAGGCGGGAAATCGAAAAGGGCGGCGAAGAAGCCGCGGCCTGAGGCTCTTTCCAGACCGATGTTCGGCGAGCTAGCCTCCGGATTCGAAAGAAGATCGGGGGAGGCCGCATGGCGGAGGTGGCGGTGGGACCGTCGGCGGGCAAGGAGCCTGCGTCCCTGCGCACGGTCGTGGCCGCTTCGTCCGCGGGTACGGCCTTCGAGTGGTACGACTTCTTCGTCTTCGGCAGCCTGACCCAGGTCATTTCCAGAACCTTCTTCTCGGGCCTGCCGGAAGCCGCCGGCTATGTGGCGGCGCTCGCCCTCTTCGGCGCAGGCTTCCTGTTCCGGCCGCTGGGGGCGCTGGTCTTCGGGCGGATCGGCGACCGGTCAGGCCGCAAGGGCGCGTTCCTTGTCACCGTGGCCTTGATGGGCGGCGCGACCTTCGCCATCGGGCTTCTGCCGACCTATCAGCAGGTGGGGCTCATCTCGCCGGCCCTGTTGGTGGTGATGCGCATCGTCCAGGGCTTCGCCCTCGGCGGGGAGTATGGCGGCGCGGCGATCTATGTGGCCGAGCACGCCCCGCCCGAGCGGCGCGGCGCGGCGACCGGTTGGGTGCAGACATCCGCGGCGCTCGGGCTCTTCGGGGCCCTGCTGGTGATCTTGGTCACGCGGCTCGTCGTCGGCGAGTTCTTCGGGCCGGGCGCCTTCGACGCCTGGGGCTGGCGCGTTCCCTTTCTCGTCTCGGCGGGCCTGCTTGCGATCTCGATCTGGATGCGCCTGAAGCTGTCGGAGAGCCCGGCCTTCGCCAAGATGAAGGCGGAGGGCGCGGCTTCGCGGGCGCCCTATGCCGAGGCCTTCGGCCAGTGGCGGAACCTGAAGATCGTCCTCCTGGCGCTGGCGGCGATCATGTCGGCCCAAGGCGCGGTCTGGTACACGGCCTTTTTCTACGTCCAGACCTTCATCGAGCGGTTCCTGAAGGTCGCCCCGGAGACCATCAACCTGCTGATGCTCTCGGCGACGGCGGTGAGCGCGATCGGATACGTGGTGTTCGGCTGGCTCTCCGACCGGATCGGCCGCAAGCCGGTCATGCTGCTGGGGATGAGCCTGATGCTCGTCGCCTATTTCCCCGGCTTCCACATGCTCTCTCGCGCCCTCAATCCGGCGCTGGCCGAGGCGCAGGCGCGCACGCCGGTGGTGGTGGTGGCCGATCCGTCCGATTGCTCGCTGCAGTTCGACCCCGTGGGGAAGGCGGCCTTCGTTTCGTCCTGCGACATCGCCAAGAGCGTGCTGGCCAATGCCGGCGTCTCCTACGCCAACGAGGTCGGGACGGCTGGTGCGGCGGCCAAGGTCCGCATCGGCGCGGTCGAGGTCCCGGTGGGCGGCGCGGCCGGCATGTCCTCCGATCGCGCCAAGGTGGTTAAGGCGATGGCGCAGGCCGACATCGAGGCGGCCCTGGCGGCGGCCGGCTATCCGGCGAAGGCCGACCCTGCGCGGATGAACCTGCCGGGCGCCTTCGCCGTGCTGTTGATCTTCGTGATCGCCGCCACGGCGCTCTATGGCCCCATCGCCGCCTGCCTGGTGGAGCTCTTCCCCACCCGCATCCGCTACACCGCCATGTCCTTGCCCTATCACATCGGCACGGGATGGATCGGCGGCTTCGTGCCTTTCACGGCCTTCGCCATCGTGACGGCGACCGGGAACATCTATGCAGGACTTTGGTATCCCTTCGCCTTCACCGCCCTATCCGTCGTGACCTGCCTGCTGCTCCTGCCGGAGACGCGCGGACGTTCGCTGCACGACTAGCCCAGCGTGGCCAAGGCCGCGGCGAAGCGGGCCGAACCCATGCCTTCCTGCGCCGCGGCGAGCCGCGCCCGGGCGTAGTCGAGCCGGGCGGGCGCCGAGCCAAGATCCACCTCGCCGAGCGTCACGCCCATGTGCAGTTGGGCGAGGTCCGGGCCCTCGAGGCTTTCCACCGGGCCGGTCGCTTCGGCGACGCTGTTGGCGAGCCCCACGGCGTAGAAGAGGTGGTTCACTTGGCGCATCAGGAAGAGCCGTGCGCGGGCCGCCGCGTCCACCTCGCCGAAATAGGTCCGCAGCAGCAGCTCCTCCTCTTCCTCGGTATGAGCGAAGAGATTGGCGATGCAGGCGAGGTCTACATACCGATCGGCCAGGAACGCCGATTCCCAATCGACCAGCCAAAGGCGTTGGCCATCGAAGAGGATGTTGCGCGGATTGAGGTCGTTGTGGCTGGCCACCAGATCGCCCTGGCCTGGCCGGTATCCCCCGCGCAGTCGGCCGTAGAGCTGAAAGACCCTCGCTGTCGCCTTCGGCGTGAAAAGCCCACGCGCGCGAAAGATCGAGATCAGCGCGTCCATGCCGTCGAGATAGTCCACCAGCGGCGGGAAGGCCGGCCCTGCGTGCAAGGCGCGGACGGTTTGCGCCGCCTCGACCACCAGGTCCTCGCGCGAGCCCCGATAGTCGAAGGTCAGCGACTTCTCCTCGATGAAGTCCATGATCGCCAGACCGTCGTCGGCGTCGGCGTAGCGCACCCGCGGCGCCAGGAAGGCGTCGGCGGCGATACGCATGCAGGCATAGGCGCGGGCCGGATCGCGAAATGCGTCCCGCTCGGCTTCGAGGCGCAGCAGGTAGGGCACGCCGCCCACGCGGATCTTGAAGACGTGCGCGCCCGAAAGGCCGCCGCCCATTGGCCGGGCGGAGTCCAGCTCGGCCGTGCCGAAGGCGGCCCGGAGCGCGCGCTCCACCGCAGGGGTGATTTCGAGATCGGAGGACACGGCGAGGCTCCTGATGGGAGCCGCCTTTTACCCGGGTGAATTATACCGTCAATATTANCCGGATAAAATTANCGCTGTTCCCCGCGCGCGGTCCGCCCAGCCCAACGTCCGACNGCGTCGGACAAAAGGACCGCTGCGATGGCGATCGCCNCCGCCAGCAGGCACAGCGCCGTGGCCCTGGCCTCCGATCCGGGCGACTGGGTCGCGTTGTAGATGGCCGCGGGCAAGGTCAGGGTCTCGCCGGGAATGGCGGCCACGAAGGTGATGGTGGCGCCGAACTCCCCCAGGGCCTTGGCGAACCCCAGGATCGCGCCGGCGGCGACGCCGGGGGCGGCGAGGGGCAGGGTCACGCGGAAGAAGCGCACGACCAGCCCTGCGCCGAGGGTGCGGGCCGCCTCGTCCACCTCGATGTCCACGGCCTCGATCGCCAGACGGATCGGCCGCACCATCAGGGGGAAGGCCATGATCCCGGCCGCGAGCGCCGCGCCAGTCCAATCGAAGGCGAAGACGACCCCGAGCTTTTCAAGCTGCTCGCCGATGAAGCCTCGCCGGCCAAGCAGCAGCAGCAGCACATAGCCGGTCGCCACCGGCGGCAGCACCAGCGGCAAGGTGACCAGCGCATCGAGCGCGACCCGCAGCGGAAACCGCCCTCGGGCCTGGGCCGTCGCCGCGGCGATCGCCGCGGGCAAAGCGACCGCGGTCGCCACCAGCGCCACCTTCAAGGAAAGCAGGACCGCGGTGAGGTCCTCGGCGTTGAGCTCGCTCACGTAACCGCCGCCGGCAGGATTTCGACCTCGACGCCGGCCTCCGCGAGCGCCGAGAGCTCGGCCGGCGCTGCGGGGCCGCTCATGACCCGCACGACGGTCAGGCCGCGGCCCGTCAGCTCCGCCAGGATCGCCGGATCGGCGCGCTCCAGGCGCTCGGCGTCGCGCCGAGCCATGTTGAGGATCGTCGGCGCAACGTCCGGATCGGCCGCGAGGACGTCAGCGGCTGCGAGCGCGCGGCTGGCGCGCAAGGTGAGCAGGTCGCTCGGGCCCCGACCGATGACATAGCGGACCCGACCGCGGGTTTCCGCGCCCTTGGCGAGGGCCCCGCGCAGCAGGCGGGCGGCGCCGTCCATGTCGCCGCTCATCGCCGCCTGGGCGGCCGGCCCCTCCAGCGCCTCGCGCAGGAAGGCGCGGCGCTCGTGCAGTTCGGGCAGGGCGCGGCGCACCTCGTCCTGCAGCTTGCGGAAAAGGGCGGCGACCCGGCCGGCGCCCTCCGGCACGCGCGTTTCGATGTCGTGGCGCAGCATGGTGGCCAGCATCGGCGAGGCGCCGCCGGTGCCGATGGCGGCCACCACCTCGCCACGGTCGATCACTGCCGGGGTCGTGAAGTCGCAAAGCTGCGGGCGATCGACGACATTGACCGGCACATGGGCNGCCCGCGCCGCGGCGNCGCCGCCGCCTGAGCGAAGGCCTCGTCGGCGTCGGCCACGAAGGCCAGGGCCGCGCCGCGATAGGCGGCCGGATCGCGCGCAGCGTCCCCTTCCAGCCGTTTCACGAGCGCCGGCGAGCCGTCGAACAGCCGCAGCTTGGCCTGCGCCGCCTCGCCGGATCCGGCGATGACCACGGTTCTGCCCTCAAGGGGAAAAAAGGCTGGGAAGGCGTCCACTGCCGGACCGTTCGCCCCTCGCTCGCGTCTGATCGGCCCTAGCCTAACCATGCTTCGCCGAAAACGCAGCCGACTTTACCGGTCGCTCTAAACGCTGTTAAGATTTGCGGGTTCTCAGCACTTCGGGGAGGGAGTTCCCATGGCGATGACCTTGGACGTCAACGGCAAACCCGTGTCCGTGAAGGCTGCTCCCGACACGCCGCTGCTATGGGTGCTGCGCGACGAGCTGCAGCTCACCGGGACTAAGTACGGCTGCGGGATCGCCCAGTGCGGCGCCTGCACCGTGCTGGCGGACGGTCAACCGATCCGCGCCTGCGTCACGCCGATCGAAGCGCTGGGCGCCGCCAAGATCACGACCATCGAGGGGCTGGGCGGAAGTCATCCGCTGCAGGTCGCCTGGGTGAAGCACGACGTGCCGCAGTGCGGCTACTGCCAGTCGGGTCAGATCATGTCCGCGGTCGCCCTGCTGACCTCCACGCCTAAGCCGGGCGATGCGGAGATCGACGCGGCCATGGACGGCAACATCTGCCGCTGCGGGACCTATCAGCGCATCAAGGCCGCCATCAAGGATGTCGCGGCTGCTCCAGCCGCGCCGGCGGCGACCATGCCGGCCAAGGCGTAAGGGAGGATCCGATGAACGCACCTGTGAAATCCGCCGCCGTTTCGGGCGCGACCCGCCGCGACGTGGTGCTCGGCGCGAGCCTGGTCGGCGGCGCGCTGCTGGTCGGCGCCTGCTCTCCCGGCGACCTGCTCTCGGTCGGCGCAAAGACCGACTTCGGCGCCTTTGGCCCGTTTCTCAAGATCGCCCCCGACGGCGCCGTGACCGTCGTCTCCAAGCACATCGAGTTCGGCCAGGGCAATCACGCGGGCCTGGCGGCCATCGTCGCCGAGGAGCTCGACGCGGATTGGACGAAGGTGAAGGTCGAGCAGGCGCCCGCCAACGCCAAGGTCTACGCCAACACCAATATGGGCGCCCAAGGCACCGGGGGATCGTCGGCCATCGCCAACAGCTGGGAGCAACTGCGCAAGGCTGGCGCGGCGGCGCGGGCCATGTTCATTGAGGCGGCGGCCAACAGGTGGAATGCGCCCGCCGGGGAGATCGTGGTCAAGGATGGCGTGGTCAGCCATGCCGGCTCGGGCCGCTCGGCGACCTTCGCCGAGCTGCTGGCCGATGCGGCCAAGACCACTCCGCCTGCGAACCCGCAGCTGAAGGATCCGAAGACCTTCACCCTGATCGGCACCGATCGCGTCCGCCGCAAGGACAGCCAGGCCAAGTCGGACGGCACGGCCCGCTTCACCCAGGACGTCCAGCTGCCGAACATGCTGGTCGCCATGGTGGCTCGCCCGCCGAAGTTCGGCGCCAAGGTGGGCAGTTTCGACGCCGCCGAGGCCAAGAAGGTCCCGGGCGTGGTCGAGGTCTATGAGATTCCAACCGGCGTGGCCGTGGTCGCGGAAAACACCTGGGCCGCGCGCCAAGGGCGCGACGCGCTCAAGGTCACCTGGGACGAGGCGGCCGTGGAGAAGCGCTCGTCCGATCAGATTCTCGCCAGCTTCAAGGACCTCGCCTCCGGCAAGGCCCAGCCCTCCGACAAGATGAAGTGGCAGGCCTTCGAATCGAAGGGCGAGATCGGCCAGGCGAGCGGCGAGGCCCTCGAGATCGCCTATGACTTCCCCTATCTCGCGCACGCCACCATGGAGCCGATGAACTGCGTAGCCCAGGTGGGAATGGGCAAGGCCAAGCTGACCTTCGGCTCGCAGATCCCCACCATCGACCAGCTCAACACCGCCAAGATCGTCGGCATGCTGCCCGGCGCCGTGGAGATCGAGACCCTGTTCGCCGGCGGCTCCTTCGGCCGGCGCGCGACCTTCCAGTCCGACTATGTCGCTGAGTGCGTGCACATCGCCAAGAAGGTCGGGGGCGAGCGGCCGGTGAAGCTGGTCTGGACGCGCGAGGACGACATGACGGCGGGCTATTTCCGGCCGCTGACCCACCACGCGGTTCGCGTCACCCTCGACAAGGACGGCTTCCCGCAGAGCTGGCGCCACCGGATCGTCACCCAGTCGATCATGAAGGGCTCGCCCATGGGACAGCCCGAGCTGGACGAAACCGCCGTCGAGGGGACCAAGGGCTCGCCCTATCTGAAGGCCACGCCCATCGTCGACGCGCAGCTGATCCAGCCGGACATCGGGGTGCCGGTGCTCTGGTGGCGGTCGGTGGGCGCGACCCACACGGCCTATGTGATGGAGCACACCATCGAGCAGCTGGCCCGCAAGGCCGGCAAGGACCCGGTCGAATATCGCCGCGCGCTCTACACCAAGGCGGGCGCCAACCGGCACCTGGCGGTGTTGAACCTCGCGGCGGAAAAGGCGGGCTGGACCACGCCTGCGCCGACCGGCTGGACCCGCGGCGTGGCCGTTCACGAGAGCTTCGGCTCGGTGGTCGCCCAGGTCGCCGAGGTGAAGCTGGAGAACGGCGTCCCCAAGGTCGGACGGGTGGTGAGCGCCATCGACTGCGGCCTGGCCATCGCGCCGGACCAGGTCGCCGCTCAGGTGGAAGGCGGAACCTGCTATGGCCTTTCGGGCGCGCTCTTCGGCCGGACCACGGTCAAGGACGGCGCGGTCGAGCAGACCAATTTCGACACCTATCGGGTCCTGCGTCACAGCGAGGCGCCGCAGGTCGAGACCTATATCGTCCCCTCCGCCAATCCGCCCAGCGGGGTGGGTGAGCCGGGCACGCCGGTGATCGGTCCTGCGGTGGCGAACGCCCTCCTCGCCATCACCGGCCAACCCACCCTCAGCCAGCCGTTCGTGAAAGCCTAGGAGTCGACGAGCAGGTCGTCGATGTCGCGGGAACCGTGGAGGACGCGGATCACATGGATGCCGTTCGGGCGCGGTCGATAGAAGATCAGATATGATCCTACGACCCAGCTCCGGACGTCTTCTAGGCCGTCCTTTACGCGGCCGGTAAGAGGGAAGCTCGCCAGGCGCTGCTCGGCTTCCACTATGGCGTAGATCACTCGGTCCGCGGCGGGGGATTGTCGACTGCGATATGAACCCAGATCTCCGTCAGGTCCTCGTCGGCTTCCCGGCTGCGCGTGACGCTCCCGCTCAAGTTACGCCCTGTCAGCCAGTCGGCGTCGACCGTCGGCGATTATCTCCTCGGCGGTCCGTCTCCGCGGCGCGACCCCGCTGTCGATCCCCCTCTGGATCGCCGCCCGCAGGTCGGCGAGCTTGGCGGCCCGCTCCTCGCGCCGTTGGTTCCACTGGCGGATGGCTTCGCGGATCGCCTCGCTGGTGGAGGCGTAGTCGCCCGCCTCGACCGCCACGCGCACCGCGTCGGCCAGTTCAGGCGTAAGGGCGACCGAAACCTTCTCGACCTTGGACATGCTTCAGCTCCTCGAGGGTAGGAAATATTACCACCGACCATCACCTGCGTCGACGCCGCGATCTGGCGGGTCAGCGCGGCGCTCCGAGGTCGCCCGGCTGGTCCACATCGAACAGCACCCCATCGTCGGACGCTTCGACGAGCGCCAGGCGATCGCCCAGACGCTTGAGGAGCCCCCGCGCGCCGGCGTCGCCGGAGAGCTCGCCCAGCTGTGGAAGTAGGGCGCGCCCCAGCAGGGCCGGATGCCCCCGCTGACCTTGGTGAACTGGCGCGGCGGCCGGCGCGCCCTTGCGCACAGCTTCAGCGAGGACCGGGAGGATCGCATGGGGAATGCGCGGCATGTCGCCAAGGAACACGAAGACACCTTCGCAAGCTGGCCCGAGTTCGGCGGCGCCTCGGCGGAGCGACGCCCCCATGCCCTCGGCGTGATCGGCCGCATGGACGATGACCAGCCGCGCCGTCTGGCCTGTCCGCTGGGCATAGGCCTTCGCCGCCCCGCCCACCTGCGCGTCGGCGCCGGTAACCAGGATCACCCGGGTCACGGGGGCGGCGAAGGCGGCGGCCAGGGCGCCGTCGAGAAGCACGCCCCCTGCCCAAGGCGCGAGCAGCTTGCCGCCGCCGAAGCGGGCGCCCGCGCCGGCCGCCAGAACGATCGCGTCGAAACCGCCCGCCTCTGTCGTCAACCGTTGTTCCTCTCTATGTTAGGGCCAGCATGACGCCTCACGACGCCGCCCCTGCGCAAGCGCTCGGCGCCCCGCCCTTGATCGACGGGTTCGGGCGTACGGTCAGCTACCTGCGCGTTTCGGTCACCGACCGCTGCGACCTGCGCTGCGTCTATTGCATGTCCGAGCACATGACCTTCCTGCCCAAGGCGGAGGTGCTGACGCTTGAGGAACTGGACAGCATCGCCTCCGCCTTCGTGACGCTGGGGACGCGCAAGCTGCGGATCACCGGCGGCGAGCCGCTGGTGCGCAAGGGCGTGATGGGCCTGTTCGAGAATCTCTCGCGCCATCTGAAGAGCGGCGCGCTGGACGAGCTGACCCTGACCACCAACGGCACGCGGCTCGAGGAGTTTGCGTCCGACCTGGCGCGACTGGGGGTGCGGCGGGTGAATGTCTCCATGGACACCCTCGATCCGGCCAAGTTCCGAGTCCTCACCCGCGGAGGACAGCTTCCCAAGGTGATCGCCGGCGTCGACGCGGCCCTCGCCGCCGGCATGGCGGTGAAGATCAACGCGGTGGCGCTGAAGGACGACAACGCCGCCGAGCTGCCCGATCTCATCGCCTGGGCCCATGCCCGGGGCTGCGACGTCACCCTGATCGAGGCCATGCCGCTGGGCGAGATCGAAGCGGATCGCACCGACCAGTTCCTCTCCCTGAAGGACGTCCGGCGCGAGCTGGAGAGCTTCTGGACCCTGGACGAGATCGCCCACCGCACCGGCGGGCCGGCGCGCTATGTCCGCGTGAAGGAGACTGGCGGCCGCCTCGGCTTCATCACCCCGCTCAGTCACAATTTCTGCGAAAGCTGCAACCGCGTGCGCCTGACCTGCACTGGGACCCTGCACACCTGCCTTGGCCGCGAGGACGCCAGCGATCTGCGCGCCGTGATCCGCGCCGGAGCGGACGAGGCGGGCCTGATCGACGCCATCCGCCTAGCCGTGGACGCCAAGCCCAAGGGCCACGACTTCCGCATCGAGCGCGCCGCCGCCCCGGCCGTCGCGCGGCACATGTCGACGACGGGAGGTTAGGGGCGTGGCGCGGGTGCTGCTTTTCGGGCGTCTCAGCGACATCGCCGGATGGCGCTCGCGCGAGGTGGAGGCAGGCTCCATCGCCGCCTTGCGCGCACTCCTTTCGGAGGACGAGGGCCTCGCCGAGGCGCTTGCCGCGCCGGGCGTGCAGGTCGCCCTCGATCAAGCCATCGTCCGCGGCGACGCGGCGCTTTCCCGCGGCTCGGAAGTGGCCTTCCTGCCGCCCATGAGCGGCGGATGATCACCCTCACCGAACAGCCTTTCGACCCCGGCGCCCTGCTGACCGCGTTTTCCCGGGGCCGCCAGGAGACCGGCGCCATCGCCACCTTCACCGGTCTCGCGCGGGCCGAGCGCGGCGCGACCACGACCCTGGAGCTGGAAGCCTATCCCGGCTTCACCGAGAAGGAGATCGGCAAGATCGCGGGCGAGGCCATGGACCGCTTCTCGCTCGACGATTTCCAGATCGTGCATCGAATAGGGGCCATCGCCCCCGGCGAGGCCATCGTCTTCGTGGCGACCGCGGCCACGCACCGGCGCGCCGCCTTCGAAGCCTGCGATTTCCTCATGGACTACTTGAAGAGCCGCGCCCCCTTCTGGAAGAAGGAGAGCGGGCCGGACGGAACGCGCTGGATCGAGCCGCGCGCCCAGGACCACGCCGACATCGCCCGATGGGAGACGCAAGAGACATGAACGCCTTCACCCCCGGCGGCCGCATCGACGAGAGCCAGGCGATCAAGCCCGTCCGCATCGCCGTCCTCACCATCTCCGACACCCGCGACGAGGAGAGCGACACCTCCGGCCACGTCCTGGCCGAGCGGATCACCGGCGCCGGCCACGAGCTCGCCGACCGCGCCATCGTGCGCGACGACGTCGCCCAGATCCGCGAGCAGATCAAAGCTTGGGTCGCCTCCGGCACGGTCGACGCCATCATCACCACCGGCGGCACCGGCATCACCGGCCGCGACGTGACGCCCGAGGCCGTGGAGCCTCTTTTCGACAAGAAGATCGACGGCTTTTCGGTGATCTTCCACCTGGTCAGCTACCAGTCCGTGGGCCTCTCGACCCTGCAGAGCCGCGCCACCGCAGGGATCGTCGGCGGCGTCTTCGTCTTCTGCCTGCCCGGCTCCAACGGCGCGGTCCGCGACGGCTGGGACAAGGTGATCTCGGCCCAGCTCGACAGCCGCCATGGCCCCTGCAACATGGTCGAGCTCATGCCGCGCCTCCTCGAAAAGTGAGCAAGCTCACCCACATCGACGAGACCGGCCGCGTCCACATGGTCGATGTCGGCGACAAGGCGGTCACCGCCCGCGAGGCGGTCGCCGAGGGCTTCGTGCGGATGGATCCGGCGACCCTGTCCCTCGCCCTTTCCGGCGACGCCAAGAAGGGCGATGTCCGCGCAACGGCCGAGATCGCCGGTATCATGGCCGCCAAGAAGACCTCGGACCTCATCCCGCTCTGCCATCCGCTGGCGCTCAGCAAGGTGGAGGTGCGGGTGAGTCCGGCCGAAGGAGGCCTCGCGGTCTCGGCCAAGGTGCGCACCAGCGGCCAGACAGGCGTCGAGATGGAGGCCCTGACCGCAGTCTCCGTCGCCTGCCTCACCATCTACGATATGCTGAAGGCCGCCGATAAGGGCATGACCATCGAAACCGTGCGGCTGCTCGCCAAGAGCGGCGGCAAGTCCGGCGACTGGACGCGCGCATGAAGCTGCTCCCGGTCGAGGAGGCCCGCGCCCGCATGCTGGCGCAGATCGCGCCCCTGAGCGCCGAAACGGTCGCCCTCCGCCAGGCGATCGGGCGGGTCCTGGCCGAGGATGTCACCGCCGTCCGCGACCAGCCACCCTTTGACGCTTCCGCCATGGACGGCTGGGCCCTGCGCAGCGCCGATGCGCCGGGCGCCCTGCGCATCGTCGGCGAGAGCGCCGCCGGCCACGGTTATGAGGGCGTTGTCGGCCCGGGCGAGGCCGTCCGCATCTTCACCGGCGCGGCGGTTCCGGCCGGCGCGGACACCATCGTCATCCAGGAGGACGCCGAGCGGCGGGAGGGCGAGGTCCGCACGCCTGCGGCTCGGCCGGGCGCGAACATCCGCCCCGCCGGCGGCGATTTCCGCGCGGGCCAGGCCCTGCTTGCGGCCGGAACACGCATCGATCCCTGGCGGTTGTCATTGGCGGCCTCGGCCGGTCGCGGCGAGGTGCTCGTCCACGCCCGCCCGAGGGTCGCGCTGATTTCCACCGGAGAGGAGATCGTCGAGCCGCCGGTCGCGCCGGGCCCCTACCAGATCTACGATTCCGGCGCGCCGGCCCTCGCCGCCATGGTCGAGGCCTGGGGCGGTCTGCCTACCAAGCTGAAGCCTGTCCGCGACGCACTCGACGCCGTGATCGAGGCCCTTCGCTCGGCGCAAGCCGACCTGATCGTCACAGTCGGCGGCGCTTCCGTCGGCGACCACGACCTGGTTAGGGCGGCCGCCGAGGCCCTCGGCCTCTCGCTTAAGGTGGCGAGCGTCAATGTCCGCCCCGGCAAGCCGACCTTCTTTGGGGTCTTGGACGATGGCCGCAAGCTGCTGGGCCTGCCCGGCAACCCCGCCTCGGCTTTCGTCTGCGCCGAGCTCTTCCTCAAGCCCATCATCAGCAAGCTGCAGGGCGGACCCGAGAGCCTGCCGATCGTGCAGGCGAGGCTCGCCGAGCCCATGGCCGCCAACGGCTCGCGCGAGCACTGGATGCGCGCCAAGCTGACCCATGTCGATGGCGCGCTGGTGGCCGAGCCCTATCGCGACCAGGACTCCTCCCTCGTCACCGTCTTCGCCGCCGCCGACGCCCTGCTGCGCCGGCCGCCGAACGCGCCGGCCCTGGAGGCGGGCGGCCTGGCGGAGGTCCTGCCGCTCGCCCGGGCCTGAGGCTCAGGCCTCCTGGTCCGCCGCCACCTCGGCCAGCACTTCCTGCGTATGCTCGCCCAGCCGCGGGGGATGACGGCGGATGTTCGACGGCGTGCCCGTGAACTTCACAGGCGGCTTCATGGCGACATAGGTCCCGGCCTGAGGATGCTCGTAGCGTTCGAAGAAGCCGACCGCCTTCAGGTGCGGATCCTCGGGCAGGTCGTCCAGCCGATTGGTGCGGGTCACGGGGATCGACAGCGGTTTCAGCAGGTCGATCCACTCATCTGTGGTCTTGGTGACGGTGACCGTCTCAACCAGGGCGTATAGCTCGTGGATGTGCTTGCCGCGGGTGGCGTAGTCGGAAAAGCGCGGATCCTTGCCGAAGGTCTCGCCCCAGCCGGCCACTTCGAAGAACACGTCCCACTGTTTGTCCGTATACGGAAGAAGGCCGATATAGCCGTCCTTGGTCGGGAAGGGCTTGCGGTGCGGATTGACCACGCGCTGGTAGCCCCACTGGCCGGTGGGCGGCTCGAAGGTGTGGTCATAGAGGTGCTCCACCAGGTTGAAGCTGGTGACGCATTCCAGCATCGGCACCTCGATGAACTGGCCCTGGCCGGTCCGCTCGCGCGCCAGCAGGCCGGCGGTGATCGCCTGGCACATGAAGAGGCCCGAGACCTTGTCGGCGATCAGGCTCGGCAGGATGCGCGGCGTAGGATTCCCGTCCGTCCGCGGCAGGACGTCGGCGAGGCCCGAGGCCGACTGGATGAGATCGTCATAGGCCGGCTCTCCCGCGTACGGCCCTTCCGAGCCATAGCCCGCCGCATGGACATAGACGACGTCGGGCCGCAGGGCCTTCACGTCCTCATAGGAAAGCCCCAGCCGCTTGAGGCCGTCATAGCGGATGGAGGTGGCGAACACCTCGCAGCTGCGGATCAGCGCCTCCAGGGCCGGCCGAGACTTTGGGTCCTTCAGGTCGATCAGCACCGAACGCTTGTTGCGGTTGATGGCCAGGAAGATGGGGCCGAGGTCTCGCGGCCAGTCCTTGGGCGTATGCCCCGGCCAGCGCATGATGTCGCCGCCGTCGCCGCGGCCCGAGCCGGGGTCCTCCAGCTTGATGACCTCCGCTCCCTGGTCGCCCAGCATCTGGGTGGCGTAGGCGCCGAACACCACGCTGGTCAGGTCGAGCACGCGTATCCCGGTCAGCGGCCCCGTGGCTTCCTTGGCCAACTGCTTTACTTCCGCCACGTCAGGCCTCCCCTGTGCGAACCGCCTCGTTATGATCGGCCGCAAAGATCGCGCATTGACGCGGGGGAGGGCTAGTGGACTTCGCGCTTTCCGACGAACACAGGATGCTGAAGGAGCTGGTGGCCCGGTTCGTTCAGGACGAGCTGATGCCGCTGGAGGCGGGCGTGCTGGAGCGGGAGGCCGCCGGCGGCGGGCTCGGACTCGGCGCCAAGGAGCAGCAGAGGCTGGACGAGGTCTCCCGGTCGCTCGGCCTCTGGGGACTGGACGCGCCGGAGGACATCGGCGGCGTCGACCTGCCGGCCGTGGCCATGGTCGGCGTCAACGAAGAGCTCGGCAGGACGATCACCCCCTACACCCTGCCGCCCGACTCGCCGAACCTTCGCATGCTGATGGCGACCGTGAACGAGCGTCAGCGGGAGGCCTATCTTGCGCCCTATGTCCGTGGCGAGACGATCAGCGCCATCGGCATCTCCGAGCCCGGGGCCGGGGCGGACCCGGCCGGCATGATCACCCGCGCGGTGCGCGACGGCGACGACTGGGTGATCAACGGCCGAAAGATCTGGATCACCCGCGCCGAGGAGGCCGATTTCACTATCCTCATGGCCGTCACGGACCGCGAGAAGGGCGCGCGCGGCGGCATCTCCGCCTTCCTGGTGGACAAGGGAACGCCCGGCTTCAACGTCCTACGCCGCATCCCGATGATCGGCGGCCAGGCGACCTATGAAGTGGCGCTCGAAGACTGCCGCGTCGAAGGCTGGAAGTTGCTAGGGCAGGAGGGCGCCGGCTTTGCGCCCATGCAGCTGCGCCTCGGCACGCGCCGGATCGAGATGGCCTCCTGGTCGATCGGCATGGCCCAGCGGGCGCTGGACATGATCTGCGAGTACGCGCCTCAGCGTAAGACCTTCGGCCTGCCCCTGTCGGAGCGTCAGGCGATCCAGTGGTGGGTGGCGGACGCGGCCACCCGCATCCATGCGGCGCGGCTGATGACCTATGACTGCGCCTGGAAGCTCGACCAGGGCCGCGACGTGCGGGTGGAGATCTCGATGATCAAGGCCTACGCCACCGAGATGGCCTGGGAAGTCGTCGATCGGGCGATGCAGACCTTCGGCGCCATGGGCATGACCAAGGAGCTGCCGCTGCAGCTCATGGCCTCGCGCCTGCGCACCATGCGAATCTATGACGGCCCCACCGAAGTCCATAAGTGGGTGGTGGCCCGCAACCTGTTGGGATCGAAGCGATGAAGACTGCCTATGGCGACCACCTGACCGTCACCACCGAAGGCCATGTGGCGACCATCGTCATAGATCGGCCGCCCAACAACCACGTCTCGGTCGACTTGATGCGCGACCTCGCCGACGCCCTGGAGGCGCAGGACCGCGCCAATGAGATCCGCGCCGTGGTCCTCGCCGCCGCCGGCAAGGCCTTCTGCGCCGGGGCGGACCTGGTCTCGCCCACGGGCATCGGCGGCACGGGCATGAACGGCATTGACAGCCTCTACGAGCAGGCCGTGCGGCTCTTCGCGGTGGAGACGCCGATCGTGGCGGCCGTGCAGGGGGCCGCCGTGGGGGCGGGCCTTGGCCTCGCCTTGGTCGCCGACTTCCGGGTGGCCGCGCCGGAAGCGCGGTTCTCGGCCAATTTCGTCAAGCTCGGCTTTCATCCGGGCTTTGGCCTCACCCACACACTGCCACGGCTGATCGGCCAGCAGCGGGCCAGCCTGATGTTCCTCACCGGCCGCCGGGTCAAGGGTGACGAGGCTCTGGCCTGGGGGCTCGTCGACGAGCTCGTGCCGCTGCACGAACTGCTGCCCGCCGCCCAGGCGCTGGCCGCCGAGATCGCCGAGAACGCGCCCCTGGCCGTGGTCGCCACCCGCAAGACCTTGCGCGGCGACCTCGCCGCCGCGGTCCGCGCCCAGACCAGCCACGAGCACGAGCAGCAGACCATCCTGCGCGCCACCGACGACTTCGCCGAGGGCGTCCGCGCCGTCCAGGAGCGCCGGCCGGGAGTGTTCAAGGGGCGGTGAGGTCGCTCAGCTCGCTGGGTCGTACATGAATTCGCGAAGCTCCTGCGCGCACCGGCAGGCGCGTGCGATCTTGCTCGCCCAGGCCACGGCGTCGGCGCGTGTCGGCAACTCCAGGACCGTGAAGCCGCCCTTGAGGCGACTGCCGGGATAGATCTCCGACGAGACCGATCCGTCGCTGGCCACCAGGACGGGATCGACCTGCTCCTCGATCCCTCCGCCGAAAACATAGACGCCGGCGGCCTTGGCTTCTTCGATCACCGCGTGCGCCTCGGCGGCGACGGTCGGCAATTCCTCCGGGCTGACCACCATGGCCTCGCTTGGGAAAGAGATGAGATATTTGGTCATGGGCCGACTATGCGTGCTTTCGGCGCCGGCTGGAAATCGCCAAAGTCGACAAGGCGTTCTGCGGCCCGCGCCGGAGGGGATGACGCGATGAGCGACCTGATCATCTGGACCTATGACTGGGCGCCCGAAGGCCCCCGTGGCTTCGTGCGCGACATAAGGCTGAGATGGGCGTGCGAGGAGGCGGGGCTCGACTACGAGGTCCGGACGATCCCGTTCGACGGCCGCGAGACCAACCATCTGGATCGCCAGCCCTTCGGCCAGGCGCCGTTCCTGAACGACGGAGAGCTGGAGATCTTCGAAAGCGGCGCCGGCCTGCTGCACCTCGCCCGCAAGAGCGAGAGGCTGATGCCGCGCGATCCGGCCGGCGAAGCCGAAACGCTGCAATGGACCATCGCCGCGCTGAACTCGATCGAGATGGTCACCGTGCCCTGGTGGTTCTTGAACATCTGTGGCGACCCGGACAACGGCCTGACCGGATGGATGACCCAGCGCCTCGACCATCTCGAGCGGATATTCAGCGAGCGCGAATGGCTGGCGGCTGGCCGCTTCACCATCGCCGACCTGATGATGGCCGACGCGCTGCGGGTCGAGAAGGTCCGGGCCTTCGGCGACCGGCCGGCTAGCGAGGCCTATGTCGCTCGCATGACCGAACGGCCCGCGTTCAAGAAAGCCCGGGCCGAACAGATCCGTCTTTTCGAGGCGGCGGATGCGTCCAGGTCGAACTGAGCCGACCGCGCGGCCGATGAGATCACCTTCCTAGGGCGGCGGCTTCCTTGGCCAGGGCGGTGATCCTGTCCCAGTCGCCGGCCTTCACCGCATCGGCCGGGGCCACCCAGCTGCCGCCCACGCAGATCACGTTGGGCAGGGCGAGATAGTCGCCGGCGTTCTTGGCGTCCACGCCGCCGGTGGGGCAGAAGCTCGCCTGCGGAAACGGGCTGGCGAAAGCCTTCAGCGCGCCGGTCCCGCCGACCACATTGGCCGGGAACAGCTTGAAATGGGAAAAGCCCGCCCGCAGCCCGGACATCAGCTCCGTCGCGGTGGCGATCCCCGGCAGCAGCGGCACGGGTCCGTCCGAGCCTTCGCCTTCGATCAGGCCCGGGCTGACGGCGAACCGGGCGCCGGCCTCGGCGCACGCCTGGCGGGCGGAGGCGGTGGTCACCGTGCCGGCCCCCACCACCGCGCCCTCGACCTCGCCGGCGATCCGACGGATGCACTCGATGGCGACGGGCGTGCGCAGGGTGACCTCCAGGGCGTAGAGGCCGCCGGCCACCAGCGCCTTGGCGAGCGGCACGGCCTTGGCCTCGTCCTCGATGATCAGGACCGGCACCACCGGGGCGAGCTTCAGGATCTCGGTCAGGGTCATAGCGGGCTGCGCTCCATTTGTTCGAGCAGGCGGGCCGCCCCCACCAGGGCCGCATAGGGATGGACGATCAGATAGGTCGGGATGTCGCGCATGAAGTCCGACAGCCGGCCCTTGTCCTCGAAGCGCCGGCGGAAGCCCCCCGACGCCAGGCGATCGGCCAGGCGTGGCGCGATGCCGCCGGCCACATAGACCCCGGCGCGGGCGCCGGTCGTCAGCGCGATGTCGCCGGCCACCGAGCCGAGAATCTCGCAGAACCGCTCCAGGGTCTCGTCGGCCAGCAGGTCCTCGCCCTGTTGGCCCGCGGCCATGACTTCCTTTTCGTCCTTCAGATTGGCGGCGACGCCGCGCACCTCGGCCAGCCCGCGATAGAGGGCGTAGAGCCCTGGGCCCGACAGGATCCGCTCGATGGAGACGCGGCCATAGGTCTTGCGCAGCGACTCCCAAATCGTCGCCTCGAGCGAGTCGTAGGGCGCGAAGGCCGCATGTCCCCCCTCGCTGGGCACGGCCACGTCGCCGCGTTCCGTCCGCGCGAGCAGGGCGACGCCGAAGCCGGTTCCGGCGCCCAGCACCAGCATGGGCGCGCCCTCGGTCCCGCGCCGGGGTTCGCCGATCGGGCGCAGGTCGTCCGGCTCCAGCACGGGGGCGGCCATGGCCTGGGCCGCGAAGTCGTTGATCAGCCGCACCGCGTGCAGCTCGAACGCGCCGATGAGCTCGGCTTCGGAGATGCGCCAGTCGAGATTGGTGAACTCGATCTCGCCTTCCACCACCGGGCCGGCGACCGCCAGCACGGCGTTGTGCAGCCGCTGCCGTCCGACCGTGGTCTCCAGATATTCGGCGATCACCTCGGTGAGGGAGCCGTACTCTTCGGCCGGATAGGTCTTCGGATTGCGGATGCGGCCTGCCGAATCGATCACCGCCAGGCGCGCATTGGTGCCGCCGATGTCGCCGACGAGGCCCGTATAGACTGTCTTCACGCAAGCTCTCCGAAGAGGGCGCCGCCGCCCAGCTCCGCGGGCGCGGCCGCCCGACGCATCCAGCCGAACAGCTCGCGTCCATAGCCATAGTTGGACGCCGAGGACACTGTCGCTTTCGTCCGCGCGGCGAACTCGGCCGGCTCGACCAGGATTTCCAACGTGCCGGCATGGGCGTCCAGCCGGATAAGATCGCCGTTGCGCACCTGGGAGAGCGGACCGCCGTGAGCGGCCTCAGGGCTCACATGGATCGCCGCGGGCACCTTGCCGGAGGCGCCGCTCATGCGCCCGTCGGTGACGAGGGCGACCTTGAAGCCCTTGTCCTGCAGCACGCCCAGGACCGGCGTCAGGCTGTGCAGTTCCGGCATGCCGTTGGCGGTCGGGCCCTGGAAGCGGACCACGGCGATGAAGTCGCGGTTCAGCTCGCCGCGGGCATGGGCGGCCAAAAGCTCGTCCTGGTCCTCGAAGATGATGGCCGGCGCCTCCACCTTGAGGTTCGCCTCCTTCACCGCCGAAGTCTTGATCACCGCCCGGCCGAGGAGACCTTGCAGCAGGCGGATGCCGCCTTCGGGCTGGAACGGGTCGCTGGCTGGACGCAGGATGTCCAGATTGAGCGACTCCTTGGGCCCTTCGCGCCAGATCAGCTTTCCGTCCTGCAGGAAGGGTTCCTGCTGGTAGAGGCGCAGCCCGCCGCCGGCCACGGTGACCACCTCCTCGTGGGCGAGGCCGGCGTCCAGCAGTTCGCGCACGACGAAGGCCATGCCGCCCGCCGCGTGGAAGGCGTTCACGTCCTCCGACCCGTTCGGATAGACCCGGGCCAGCAGGGGCGTGACCCGGGAGAGCTCGTCGAAGTCGGACCAGTCGATGACGATCCCGGCGGCGCGGGCCATGGCGACCAGATGCAGGGTGTGGTTGGTCGAGCCGCCGGTGGCGAGCAGGCCGGCCATGGCGTTGACGATCGACTTCTCGTCCACCACGGCGGCCATGGGCGTATAGGCGTTGGTCCCGTGCGCGATCTCCACCGCCCGCTTCGGGGCTGCGGCCACCAGGGCGTCGCGCAGGGGCGTGTTCGGATGCACGAAGGCCGAGCCGGGCAGGTGCAGGCCCATCATCTCCATCATCATCTGATTGGAGTTGGCGGTGCCGTAGAAGGTGCAGGTGCCGGGCCCGTGATAGGACTTCATCTCGCTGTCGAGCAGTTCGTCGCGGGTCGCCTTGCCCTCGGCGAACAGGCCCCGGACCCGCGCCTTCTCGGTGTTGGAGATCCCGGAGGTCATCGGGCCGCCGGGCACGAAGATCACCGGCAGGTGGCCGAAGGACAGCGCGCCGATCACCAGGCCCGGCACGATCTTGTCGCAGATGCCCAGCATCAACGCCGCATCGAAGGCGTCGTGGGTCAGGGCCACGGCGGTGGCCATGGCGATCACGTCGCGCGAGAAGAGGGAGAGCTCCATCCCCGGGCGGCCCTGGGTGACGCCGTCGCACATGGCCGGGACCCCGCCGGCGAACTGGGCGGTGGCGCCGACCTCCTCGGCCGCAGCCTTGATGATCGGCGGGAACCGCTCGAGCGGCTGGTGGGCCGAGAGCATGTCGTTATAGGCCGAGACGATGGCCACGTTCGGGGCGGCGGGATTGCGCATCCGCTGCTTGTCGCCGTCGGGACTGGCGGCGAAGGCGTGGGCCCAGTTGGCGCAGGAGAGCTTGGCCCGGCCCGGTCCGTCGTGCTGGGCCGCCTCGATCCGGCGCAGATAGTCGGTGCGGGTTTCGCGGCTCCGCTCGACGATGCGGGCGGTGACGGCGGCGGTGACGGGATGCAGGGCGGGCATGGAGCTTACTCCGACTCTTACGGCGTCCAGAGAATGCGCACGGGCGCTTTAGCCTGTTCCAGCAGCGCGTGCACGGGCAGACCGTTCCCCTCCGCCACGATCCGCCGCTTGGCCTCTCCGGAGATGAGAACAAGGGTGAGGCGCGCGTTCAAAAGGGCCGGCATGGTCATGGTCACCCGCGCCAGCGGCGGGGAGCCGACGCCGGCGGGCACGCCCAGGCAATAGTGAGCCCCTTGCGGATCCATGCCGGCCGCCAGCACTGGGCTTCCCGGAATGAGCGAGGCGACATGGCCGTCCTCGCCCATGCCCAGCAGCATGACGTCGTAAGGCGCCAAGGCGCGCACGCGGGGCTCGACCGCTTCGGCGGCCGCTTCCACGCTCGCGGCGGTCACGCTCATGGGCGTGAAGCTCGCCGCCCCCGCCGCGCCGGTCAGCAACCGCTCACGGATCAGCCGTTCGTTTGAGTCCGGCGAAGTGGGCGGCACGAAGCGATCGTCCGACAAGGTCACGCTCACCTTGCTCCAATCGAGGGAGGTCGCCGCCAAGCGGTCATAGACCGGGCCGGGCGATCGCCCGCCCGTGCCGACCAGCACCGCGCCCCCGCGTTCGGCTATGGCGGCGCTCAGGGCCTGGGCGGTCATCTCCGCAGCCAGCTCCGCCAGCTGCGTGGAATTTGCAAAGCTCTCGATCATGCCTCGCCATAACGCGAGCCACGGGCTCGCGCCTCCGCCTGTCCGTGCAAAAATCCGTGCGCGCCGAAGCCCGCCTCACCACCAGGTGAGGTCCGTCCGCCTGCCGTCGATCACTATGCCCTTTAACCGCGCGCGGCCGTCTTGGCCTACCGACACCGCCGCGAACGCCGCGGCCGTCTCTCCGGGCCGGCGCCTCGCCAACACCCGATCGATCGCCTGCGCCTCCTGCTGGTCCGCGTGGAACCGGTCGACGCCGATGTCGAGGGTCACTGCGTTCTGTTCGCCCTCGGCGAAGGCCATCCGGGCGCAATAGACCCCGCCGCGCACCAGCACCTCGCCGCCGGCCTTCTGCGCCGCGGCCCTGGTCTGCGCCACGCCGACGAAGCGATGATGGCCGCCCACTTCCTTGAGCGACAGCCAGCCGCCCTCGCGATAGGTCCAGGCGCGGGCGGGGCAGGCCTGGCCGGGCGCCAGGGCCTGGGTCAGGCGCAGGGCCGAATAGTGGCCGGTCAGGAGGTTGCGGGGATCGACCGCTTCCATGGGCAGCAGGATTTCGCGCCCGGCCGCCCGCGCGCGGCTTTCGGAGATGACGAACCCGACCAGCATCACGGCGAGCAAGGCCGCGGCCACGGCGATCCGCAAGGGCAGGGCGCGGATCACGCCTGGGCCCTCCTGCGTGCGAAGGCGCCCGCGGCCAGGGCGATGATCGCGCAGGCCGCGAAGAGCCCGGCGGCGGTCATCAGTCCAAGCCCCAGGTCGAAGAGGATGGTGCAGACCGCCGCGATCATCGCCACCACGCCCGCCGCGGTCACCATGCTCTGGCGGTCATGCAGGCCGAGCGTGATGGCGCCCCCGGCCACGATCAGCCAGCCCAGGCGGTGTGCGATCAGGCCGCCGCCCTTGAGCTCGTCGAGCCCGGCGAACCCGAAGAGGACCAGGGCGCCCCAGACGAACCACAGGAAGAAGATCACCGCCGTCCGCCTGCCGCCCAACTGCCGCGCCAGGGCGGCGAGGCCGGCCAGGATCGCCGCTGCGGCCAGCAGGGCGCCGGTCCCCCAGCGGTCATAGACTGAGATCACCGCCACCAGCCCCACGATCAGCGCCAGGCTCGCCGCATGGGCCAGCGGCTTGGAGTTCCAGAGCCAGGCCAGGGCCATGCCCACGGGCGCGGCGAAGACCAGCCAGCGCGAGGCGTTGCGGTCGAATTCGCCGGCGAATTCGCCCAAGCCGAAGAGGGCCAGGGCCACGACCCCCGCCGCGCTCGATCGGCCGGCGATGGTGAGCAGCGCGGCGGCGAGCCCGGCGCTGCGCAACGCCCGCTGCGGGTCGCCGACGATGTCGAAGATCTGCCCCGTCAGGCCGATCGCCGCGGCGTAGATCAGGGCCGCCACCGCCAGCAGGGTGTTGGTCGCCAGCGGCCGGCGTCCGTCGCGGCTGACCCACGCGGCCGCCCCGGCGACCGCCAGGAACAGCGCCAGGACCAGCCCGAACCGCGGCAGGCGGGGGATCGCCCCCCAGTTGGCGGCCACGAAGGCGATCGCCGCCGCCCCCAGCAGCAGGGCGCCGATGACGGCCAGCACCGAGGCGGTGTCCAGGCGCCTTTCCTCGACCACGCTCGCCAGGATCGGCTCGC
>Ga0065721_10004969_pt1 | contig 22930 bp, 22 predicted proteins | sample Mesricmetagenome_FD_59108 | JGI IMG/M metagenome (GOLD analysis project Ga0065721, IMG submission 59108) | Mesophilic microbial community from rice straw/compost enrichment Sample: eDNA_1 v2 (version 2) | ecosystem: Engineered > Solid waste > Grass > Composting > Bioreactor | place: USA: Davis...
AAGGATTGGTGAATGGTGTTTGTAAACTTTTTCTATATACAATTCAACAATTATATATAGAAAAGATTGGTGAAATGTTCTTTACAAAGTTTTCTATATATAATTGTTGAATTGTATATAGAAAACAACTCAATGAAAAGATTGGTGAATGGTGTTTGTAAACTTTTTCTATATACAATTCAACAATTATATATAGAAAAGATTGGTGAAATGTTCTTTACAAAGTTTTCTATATATAATTGTTGAATTGTATATAGAAAACAACTCAACGAAAGGATCAATGAAATGTTGATATAAAGTTCTCTATATACAATTCAACGATTATATATGGAGAAAAAAGAACTCAATGAAAAGAACTCAATGAAAAGAACTCAACGAAAAGAATGGTGAAATGTTGTTTGTAAAGTTTTCTATATACAATTCAACAATTGTATATAAAAAGTTTTATTTCCCTTTCTCGTTACTCTTTTCTCAAGATGTATTTTTTAGGATTCTATTAAACCTTTCAATGTGATACTTTCTTTTATTTGTATAAAAGAAACTTTATATTTACTTACAAGGACTACTTATTTCTTTATTCTGAGGATGAGTTAGAGTCATCTTTTTGGCATTTGCACTTCCTCTTCTTTTTCTTTTTCTTCTTCTTTTCACAGTCACAGCAAACAACAATTACGGAACCGGTAGTGCAAGGGGGACAAACATCACCAATTGCAAATTGAGTTTGAGCAACAGGAAGAGGAGGAGGAGTTACAGCAAGAGGCACAGATCCAATGAAAGTAGAAATTGTCCATTGACAAAATTGGTTTTGTTGCAAAACAGCGTTCAAAAGTTGTCCTGCACCAACAACGTCAGGATTTGGTGTTACAATTGTGAAGATCTGTAGTGCTTGGCACTCGTCACCAGCAAATGCATAGTATGTTCTGCTAGTGATTGGAGCAAGAATGTTGACAACTTGGTTGTAGATGTCGCAGTAGTTTGAGGTACTTCCACTGAGAGCGAGGATTTGTTGATTAATTTGTTCCAATTGAGCTGGTGTCGTCATCTTTTTCTAGATATTATTTTTTTTTATTCTTCTTGATTTTTTACTTCTAGTTCTTTAACATCTTTTATAATTTACATATACATTTAAATGTCTGGACTTGTCTTTGGCTATTTGCCTTCGATATGTTTTTCGAAACACAAGAGTGATAACTGTGAATTTGGATGGTTAAATTCAGAAGGTTTATGTTGTTGTCTCGAACATGGAGACGAACCAAAAAACTTTTGCCCTGCGGATCCAAAACTTTATACCGTTTGTCCAAAATTTAATGGGATTGTCTCAGTTCAACCTGATAATTATTCTTGTCATGGGAAGGATGAATGCAATGCGATTTGTGTTTATGATGCTACATCGATAAATAGTCATGAAATAGAAGAATTTAAAGAAATATTCAAGGGGAATACCAGCTTCGATGAACAATATAATAGACTTATTTCTTTCAACAAAACCTACTACGAAGATATAAATAACAAGATGGATACTTGTTTTGTGAATACAAAACACGTCAATGTATCTGATGTGTCCATTTCAGAAAGTCGAATGGAAGAAAATAGAATAAGAGAAGAAGCATGTTTAACCTCGGATGGAAACAACAATCTTCTCTTTTGTTTAGATGAATCACAATATATTGATGAAGTCAATGAAACACAAATAGATATAAACTCTCAAGCTTCAATTAAAGCACATATACAAACTTCTCCTCAAACTTCTTTTCAACCTTCCTTTGAACCCTCAATCGAAGCACATATACAAACTTCTCCTCAAACTTTTTTTCAACCTTCCTTTCAGTCTTCTTCTCAACCTTTATTTCAAGAAACAGAACAAAATAATTTCTTTGATGAAATAAATCTAGAAAACAACAATCAACTTCTCCAGTCTTCATCTACCCAAAGCCAAAACCAAACCCAAACACAAACTCAAAACAACCCACCTTTGATGGAAATAGAACGTGTCCCTATGGATGAAGTTATGGATTCTATGTCTATCCTCTCAACGATTTTCGTTATACTTATAATTATAATTTTAGTTTTGGTTTTATTCTTTTTCTTGATTGTTAAGAAATAATTGTTCTTAAACTAAATGTCTGATGGAAATTGCCAAATTCCCTCCAATAACTATATCGAAATGAACGTTGGTGCAGTGTGTCGTTATATGGGTGAATCAGATGACAAAAGAATTTCGAATGCATGGTCAGCAATCTCTTGCGGAGATTACGGAATTAAAAATAGTGGGTTTTGTTGTGCTAATTTTACATGTCAAAACGATGAATGTCTCACACAAAGCACTATTTGTCCAACCACAGATATCAGGGAATGGAATGAAGATTCATATCCCTACACACCAACATGTCCGTTTCTTGATGGTGCGTTAGTTCAAATAGACGTTGGTGATTGTGGAACAGAAGGTTTTAATTGTGATGGTATTGTCAAAGATTCACAAATAACTTTGGCTCCTGGAATGACTTGCCTAACAACATGCACTTATGACATCTCAAAAATAACAACAGGAAAACAATTACAAGAATTCATAGATGCTTTTCAAAATGAAGACCCAGACTTCGAAACAAAGTATAATTTGACAGTTGCTCCAATGATTTGTTCTGGAACTTCATCTACATGTTCACAATACCAAATTCCAAACGAGACGTCGCTTGGAACAACAAGTGTTTGTTCCAATATAACTGCAACTGGTGATGGTATCCTTCAAGGTTATTGTCAAGCTTGGGCTTCAAATTCAAAGTATCAAAATTGCATAGATTCTGTAATGACAGAAATTTGTAATGCTCATCCATCTGGGAACTTTGAATGTGCTTGTTTAGATGCAGAATTAAATGTACTTTATAGATCATTAGGAGGAGTACAAGATGCAAATAAAGTTTGCTGGTGGTCGCCATGTCAAAATTCAACAATGTATTTAGTTACACCACAATTGATAACTCAAGAAGGTTCATGCAATCCAGAGATTTGTGAACAAGTTCTTCAAAATATAGATGATGGAAATGTCGATGAAAATTTCCCAGACGCCCATTTCTTCATAAATTGTAACAGATCTACAAGCGATGGTACAGTTGGAAAAATTGTTGACTTCTTTTCAAGTTGGGAAGGTATTTTAGTTATTGTTGTTATAATAATTCTCGTTATTGGAATTATAGTTATCTCCGTTATTTTTATCGACCGCGAAAAGAAGAAAGAAAAAGGTATTGGGAAAAAACTCATAAATAAAGAACAAAAGAAGGAAATAAAGAGTTCAACACATAATGTTCCTTCAAGAAATGTTAGTTCAAGGAGTGTTTCGAAAAGCAGTGCAAGCTCCCAAAGTGCAAGCTCCCAAAGTGCAATTTCGAGAAGTGTAAGACGAACACCAGTAAGAGGAACATAACTACCAAAACGTGAAGAATATTATTCTGACTTAGAATTATACTTAAATATTTACGAGAAATATTTAATGGATACTAAGAAAATAGAGAAAATCGAACTTATTGGTTATGTGAAAAATGTTAGATACGATTTAAAAACAAAAGAGAGATCCTTCTCTCTCGTTGATGCGAAAGACACCATGTACCAAATTAAATGCTATAAATTTGCACCGATTCAAGATTCCGATGTTGTAACAGCTATTTGTTTGAAGAGAGGTGCGTATTATGAGCTTACTAAGCTCATAGATGTTCAACTATCTTTTGATAAAGGGACACTTGTTAAATGTATTTGTAATGCATTAAAAACAACTTACATAAAAGCCATAAAAATTTACAACTTTCTACGTTCTATTGTTGGAAGCAATGAAAAAATAGATGATTATTTATCCAAAGTCAGTGAACTTTGGACTTCTACATTGGATAGTTTAATTCTTGAAGATTTCTCAGAAGTGCTTGAAGTTGGAAAAACGAAGAGACTTTTACTTTGGTGGTATAAGAATAGGCTAAAAAGGCAACTCTATTTGCTCGGATTCAACAATGAAGAAATTAGAGCTTGCGATATGAATTTACTTGATCTTTACGAACAATGCAAAGTTGATCCAATTGTCATTTTACCTTTAACTTTAGATAAGGTTTCCACAATTGCAGAACGTTTTGGTATTACTTACAATGCTGAGGAACTTAAAGTTGCTGAAGCTGTCAGAGACGTATACAAGAATTTAGTTTCTCGTTGTTGGACTTCAACTCCTTGTAAGTTTATCATTGAAAAGTTTCCACAGCTAAACAAGAAAGAAGAAGAACAAGAGAAATTACTTGGTCGTTATAAAATTAAGAAGGATTACAATTCCTTTTACTTACAAAAGCCTTATATTGTCGAGACAAAGCTAACAGAGTTCTTCGCTGAATTGAAGGATAGAAAAATTCCAAGACTTAACGTTGATTTCAAAGAAGTTACAACAAACGGACAAACTGTTGAGCTTTCACAAGAACAGATAAATGCAGTTGAAGGTGCAATAAACAATGGTGTTTCAGTCATCACAGGTGGAGCTGGAACTGGTAAAACAACAATAATTGCTGCGATTGTTAAAGTTCTTGAGCAAAACAGCATCGAGTTTTTGTTGTGTTCCTTTACGGGAAAAGCAGTTGCGCGTTTGAAGGAAGCAGTAGGTAAAGAAACATTTACAATGCACAGAGCTAAGAGTCGTGCTCAAACAGCAGACATAACCAAAGATCATATTAAAGCCACGCGACACATAATCATTGATGAAGCTTCAATGGTAACTTCAGAACTTCTTTACGATTTGTTGAAGGCGCTTTGTTATGATCTTGTAGAAGGAGAATGGCGTGAGATACCAAACCTCACGTTTGTTGGTGATACTAACCAACTTGCACCAATAACTTGGGGTTCATTGTTGCATCAAATAATACAATCACAAACCTTACAAACGTTTGAGCTTACCGCAAATTACAGAGTCACTCAAATAGACGGTGAAGATGATGGAATAATACGCAATGCTTATTCCTTAGTTTCATGGACACAACAAGATCCAGCATTCAAGTTCACAAGATCAAAGAATTTTTTTGTCTACAAACCAAGTCAAGATATTGTTGTGCGTTTACTTGAACGCTTTTACAAAGAAGGATATTCATCGAAGGATGTAACAATAATTACACCTTACAATGAAGACACAAAGGAACTTAATAGAATTGCACAAAACATTTTCACGTTTGGACAAAAAGAAATAAGAGACCCATATGGAAAACTTTGGCGTATTGGTGATAGAGTTATTTGTACAAAGAACGATTACGATATAAATGTCATGAATGGAACAGAAGGTGAAGTTGTTGGTTTCAAAGACAGCAAAGGTCGCGATGCTTTAATGGTAAGTTTCGTTACACAAAAAGGTGTTTCACATGACTTCTCATTTGAGAATAAAAAGAAAGCTTACGATCTTTTGTCAACCGATGAAATTGAAGAAAGGAATACGACTTTTTTAGAACTTTCTTACGCTTTGACTGTACACAAAAGTCAAGGTTCAGAATGGCATTATGTCATTGTCTACATTCCAAAAACGGCAACTGTATCATTTGTTGATCGTAGTTTACTTTATACTGCTTTAACAAGAGCGAAGCGTTGTGTCTTCTTTGTTGGGAGTGAAATGCTTGTTCGACAATCACTCAAGCAAAAGAGTAAGTATAAGTGTGAATATTTCAGTAAGAGACTTTGTGCGAATCTCAAAAAGATTCGAAGGACAATTGAGGATGGGATATTTGAAACAGATGAATGTGAAGGATGTGGAGATATAGACTTTGTTGATGATTTCGTGTATTATGAAATGGATTGTGTTTGATTGTGATGGAATGTGTTTGATTAATTGTAAGTAAAAGAAATAAGAAGAAACAATAGATCCATATATTAGGTTATTAATATATGGAAAACAAGAAAAGATCTCAATGATTCAAGGTTTTGTAAACTTCTATATATAGAAATGTTAATTCCTATATATAGAAATTTTATTTCTTCTCTTCTCTTATTCATTGAAAAAAAAGAAGAGAAGAAATAAGAAGACAATAAAACACTTGTATAATTCGTTGTTTGACTATATAACTTTATATAGTCAAATTTACATACATTCGACTTAAATCCAATAAATATTAAATATTGTTTATGTGATAAAATGGTAACTGTTATTTTGATAGGTTTTAGATACACAAAAAAACCTATTCTTGGTGTGCTTGCTGATCTTTTCAAAGTCTACAAGTATTTTACTTTACTTGGATATGAAGTTCATACAATAACAGACATTAAAGATGTTGAATTTAATGACGAAATAAAGAAAACACAACAATCCTCTGAGATATTATCTTTTGCAGAAAAGATTTGTACAAATTCATTGGAAAATCTTACACTTATATCCTCAGTTGAATCAGACAAACAACTAAATAAAGAAGAAAGTCGATGTGAATTTCTAAATGTGTTGTCAAAAATAGAATTCTCTCATCGAACAATTGTTTATTTCACAGGACATGCAAAATACAAGAGAATAGAACTCCCAAATGGAAAATATTTACCTTTCTTAGTTCTTGCCAATTTTATTTATGAGAAAATGGAAGATAGAGATGTCTCGTTGTGTTTTATCTTTGATTGTTGTAAGGCAAGTGACTTGAATCTTCCATATTTCTTCGATGGAAATAGATTTAGACTCAGACAAAACATTTTACATGCTATTTCGGTGAATGAAATAGAGCCTTTTTTGCCTTGTAATGTTTTACTCATAAACTCATCGAAGGAATCAGAAAACTCATTGGCTACAGATGTTGGTTCTTTTTTTACTACATCTTTATTCTCATATCTCCAAAATGTTTACGAACGTAAAGAATCAGATATTCGATTGTCGAAACTTTACAGAACCGTCAACGAAGAAATAGAAAAAGAACTCGCGGAAATAGAGAGTAACGAAAAAGATTCAACAAAAAAGCTGGGGAAACAAACTGCATCGATTTACAGTTCTAGACCTTTCATTCCAATACTTTGGACGTGGCTTTATTCAACGATTGAATTGAATTTCTTCTAACGCTTTATTCTTCATCGGAATATCCTTCTTCAACTTCTTCTCCTTCTTCAACTTCTTCTCCTTCTTCAACTTCTTCTCCTTCTTCAACTTCTTCAACTTCTTCAACTTCTTCTCCTTCTTCAACTTCTTCTCCTTCTTCAACTTCTTCTCCAAAAACTATTGGTCTCAAAACTTTGTATGCAAATTTATCAACAGGTTTATAACCTTTTAGATTTGTACACGAAACAACATACACATTCTTACAATGATAATAACCATCCTCATTCTTACAATTAATTCTCGCGACTTTAAACAGTTGACCAAGTGAATTTATCATTGTTATGACTCCGTATTTTTCACCATCATCACCAACGATATAACTATCATCTGTAACTATGTATCTGTCTTGGTCGTCGTAAGCAAGGTAAACATCTGGAATCCTAAACTTAGTTTTTTTCCAAGCCTTTAACAAAGCCATTTTATCTACTAAAAAATTAAAGTAACTAACGTAACTTTACTAATTTCTAGTAATTTCTAAACCAATTTCTAACGCAATCTCTTTATTCTTTCTATTTCTTCTTGTGTTCTTGTAACTACTTCTCTCTTTGGTTTTGTTGTTTTTTGTCTTTGAGATATTACTTTTTTTATCCCTTCTTTTTGTGTTGTTGCCTCTTTTTTTGTTGTTCTTCTTTTTGTTTGACTTTTATTTATTTCTTTGTTTTTCTTTATTTTTGTATTTGCCGAACCAGCCTCTCGATTTCTCGTGTTTACTCTTTTTCTTTTTGTCTCAATTGAATTCTCATCGTCACTTTCTCTTCTGTCAGTATCTTCTGTTTCTACATCTTCTGTGTTCCTTGTATCAATTGTTTCATCGTTAGTCTCAGTCGCATCTGTATCCAATGTTCCATTTGTACGTGTTGTTTTCGATCTTCTGCCCGCATTTGTTATTTTCCTGAACGTTCTGTTCAAGTAAATATTCCAATGCTTAAGATAATCAACACTATTTTTATCTTCAGCAAGTTTGTTTTCTTTCTTTGACTTCTTTGGTTTTATTTTTGTTACACTCTCTTCAACTTCGAAGAGACCAGTATTGTTGTTGAAGAAAATTCCCTCTATTTTGTCAATGCGGTTATCTTTAAATATAATTGTTCTATTGTTGAAATAGCCAAAAATTATACCTAAATTAATAACCTCACGTAATTGTTCTTCTTGTTCTTTTGTTAACCCTTCACGTTTTGAAACCTCTTGAATGTAAAATTCAATGAGGAATTTCTTCATCTTCTTTTTCTTTATTGTACTCCATGTTTGTTTTTGATTCCTTTGATTCAAGGAGCGCTCATATTCTTGACGCTTCATTGTCTCTCTATCCATCTCTGAATACATTCCCGCGCAATGTCTAAAAAAGACCAAACACCTAACAAGTGCCTCTTCCGGTTGTTCTGGAATGACCATTGATTGCACTTGTCTTCCCTTCTTATAGAAGAGTTCTCCATCAACACATGAAAATTTTGGTGGAAACTTTCCATAGGCTGCTGACTTAAAAATCTCTATCCAATATGGATCACAACAAATTTTGTTACATTCTTCGAAAATTGGATTTACGATAACATTGTTTACATTTGATCTTTTTTTCTTCTTTTGTACTTGTTCGACTGGAGCTGTCAACCAAGAACAACTTGATACTGCACGTTTTCCTACTTGAGTGGTTTTGGAGGGAGGGATTTGTGTAATTTTAGAAGCAGCGGTAACTTGCATTTCCTTTGTTTTCTTATTAAGAAAAGGTATTAAAAACTTTATGTCATATCACTTTTCTTCTTTTTATCTCCCTTCATCACATTTCTCTTCTCGTGATCATTTTGAATTTCTTTTATCCTTATGTTCTTTTTAACCATTGTTCCCCCGTCTCCTTTTCATGTTCCTCGATTTCTTCTTTGAGCCAACGAATGAAGAGTTGTCTTGCTTGTACACCAGTGCTGTGATCTATGATTGAGTATCGTTGCAAATCTTGTTTAAGTTCTACGGAAATATCTTTGTGTTTTGTAACACAATAAGCAATAATTCCATACATGAAAGGTTTCACAGCATTATAAGAACAATAAAGCTTATCGATTTGAGTGTTCATATAATTAATATAATTGTCGAGTATTCCATCGCGTTTTAAACAATAAGTTGCATATGTATTTATACCTTCATCCATATCTTTATAAACGTCTACAAAGTCATCAATGAGTTGAACACATCGACCAATTTGGTATTCTTTCTCTGTTTTTGAACCACCAAGTATCGATTGAATTGCAAAAACGGAGTAAGAACTCTTTTCTAAGATTTCAATGTACTCTTCTTCTGAGTAATCTTTACGGCCTTGGATTTGTAAACCTTTGACTTGAAAGTAAAACACGTTTTTTAGATCGTTGAGAATGTCATACTTCTCAATGAGATCAACAAGCATGTCTGTTGCAAAGATAAGTCTCCGACGTTCATATTCAGAAATTTCTAAGCAATCTTCATCACTCAATCTCTTCGGATTTATGAGTACACTCTTCATCTTTGAAAGAACTTTTTTCTTTTCTTCAATTGAAACGCTTATGTTGTCTAGATAGTGATCGACATACAAATAAAGAGCCGTAAATTTAAAAAGATCATTGACATTCCTTATTTCTCCAAACTGTGAAATGGAGAGTAGAACACAACCATAAAAACACATCATTCCACAAAGAAGTAACTCGAAAGAATCATCATCATCCTTCAAGTCCATAAGATCACGAATTATATAGACACGTGAAGAAAAATCTACCAAAAGTGTTTTGCTACTTACATTATTGAAGGAATCTGATAGTCTTAATCTTTCTTCTTCGTTTAAAGGAATCAACCATTTCTCCATTTTTATTTACGAATCTTCTTTGATTAAGTAATAAGATATTTTTATATGTAAGTAAAATAGGAAATGCTTTCTTTTAAGGAAACTATTATAAAACTTGAGGCTATTGGAAACATTAGGCCTGGGGATACGCTAAATTCAGATCTCTCGATTTGTTCACGAAATAGTTGGTTGACATCTATACGCAGATTTTACAACAGAGATAGCAGAGAGAAGACCATTGAAGTGATAACACAAACTGTTGTAAGTGCGATGAATTATCTTTCTCATGAAAACACTAATGAAAACAGCAACGAAGAAAGTGAAAAGAAAGAAGATCAAATAAATAAAGATGAACTTACAAGAAACTTAAAACAAGCAGAAGAAGGAATAAAGAATCTAAAAGAAACATATGAAGATGATCTAAAAACAACTTCAACACTTAATGGTTTAATTACACAAATAAATCTTTTCTTCGATGGTTTTAGGGAAACATATTTTGAAATAGAACATCAATCAAGTGAAGATGAGGAAGAGAAAAAAGAAGAAAACAACCTAGATGAAAACGTAGATGAAAACGTAGATGAAAACGTAGATGAAAACGTAGATGAAAACGTAGATGAAAAATTGGGTGGAATTCCGTACATAAATCCAAAACAAAGATTAAAAGACAATCTAGAGGAAGAAAAAAACACAGAAACAAAAAGAGAAACAGATAAAAAACCATTCAAGGAAATAGAAAAAGAAGAATTAAGTGTGGAGCTTAGCGAAGAAATTGTTAACGAGATGTTTGAGGGAATAGAAGATTCCGACTTCTCAAACACAATAGATGACACAAAAAAATTAATTAGTTCGCCTGAAAAAACTAAAAAGAACAAAAGAGAAGATAAAGAAAATAAAAAAGAGATAAAGATTGTAACAATTCCTTTCGAGTTGACTGGATACAAAGAAACATTTCCAGTCAACTCGCATTATAAAAAAGAGGACTTCAACTCATCCCTTTGTTGTTGCGCAATCCACCTGTAGCTTGTGTAAGAATGCCATGTTTTGATGAACTTAAAAATATGACATTCTTGAAACATCCAAGATGTGACTAGACGTACGAATTTCATGAATTTAAAAGAAGAAGTCCACGGTACAACATAACTTAGGAATAAAGTTAAAAGTCTAAAACTAACTCAGAAGATAAATGGGAATCGTAAGTTCGAGGGTTTATGATCTTTGCTTCTATCTAAGAAGCAAAGAGAAATACATAAGACCTAGATATTGCAGTAGAAAAGAGATACGAGATGAAGCTTTTTTCAAAGTCAAAGTTTACTGGTTCAACAAAGAAACTATTGATGTTTTGATTAAGAGGATAAAAAAATTTCCATTAATGGATGGTTATAAGAATAAGATTTGTGCTTTTTTAAAATACACAGCGAAAAAAGAATTGTATGATATAGATTCTTTACGTTTCATGAAAAACAAGACAACAATTCTCGAAATAAGAAGAGAATATGGAAAAGAAAGAGAAAAAGAACAAGAAAGAAATGAGGAAAGAGTTTACATGTTGGAATTTGATGTGCCAGATTAATTTGGCACTTCACGTTAATTTGGCACTTCACGTTAATTTGGCACTTCACTTAATCACAATACGTTTATATTTTCATGAAAATATAAAGATCTAAAGAAATAGAAAGAAATAATCATGTATTTTCTTTCTATTTCTTCTATTTTATTTTTCTTGATGAATTGACGTTGTATAAACTTTTTTATATAGAATGTTTAATTTGTATATACAAGAGTTTATACAAACAGCTTTTTATTATTTCAATACATTAAAATAATAAAGATAAAAATATAGTTTGTTCCTTAACATTGCAAACAAGTTAAGGAACAAATGGAATTAGGGATAATAATGCTGTGTATAAACTTTTTTATATAGAATGTTTAATTTGTATATAAAAAAGTTTATACAACATCAATTCACCAAGACAAATGAAAATAAAAGAGTAAGAAATCGTAACCATCTCCAACTAACAAAAGAAGTTATATATTTTGAGATACATAACTTTATTTTCTTTCTTTGTTTTTATTTTTCTATTCTTAATAATTCTACCATTCAACCTTCCATTTCAATCTTCGTTCCTTAAACCATATCTATATTCTATCTTATTGTAATATAGTATAGATTCACAAAATTTATACCCACATAAAAAGTTAATCTTTTTCTCTTTCAAGAAGAGTAAACGTTGAATGCAACTCAATACAGTTCCATGTGTTATTATCAAAACATTACATTTATGATACTTTGCAAGCAAGCGTTTAACACGTTCTTGAAATTCGTATGGTTTTTCAACAACACTGGGTCGATAGTGAAGTGTTATATCTTTAAGTTTGAGGTCAGTTCCTTGAAGCTTTTTAAGCACAACCTCAGAAGCATCTACATCAACAACTACAGGCACACCAAGATGCAATGCGAGACTTTCAGCTGTTTGCCTTGCTCTCAAATATGGCGAAGTTACTATCATTCGTATGTGTTCTTTTTGAAGGATGGAAGCGAGTTCGTCAATGTTTTTGTATGCGCTTTCAACTATTGGTGGATCGTAACTTCCATCCATTCCTCTCTGTGCATGCCTTAAGATTATCATAACGTTATGAATACTTTTCAAATACAAGGCATTAAAGGAAACTTGAAATGTTTTTCAAGTATCTTTACTTGCTATATGTCTTTTTTCTACAATATTTACTTATTTTTGGTTTAATTTCTGAGTTTTCAACTTTCACTATTCTTTATTGGCTTTTTGTAATTTCTATTGTTGTGACATTCCTCTTTTCGTTACTTCCTTGGATTTTTGGTCGTGTTGACAAAAATTGTAAACAACTTTTAACAAACACTTTAATTGCAAATTGTGCATTTTGTGATCTCATTTCTCTTGGTAAAGTTGTATACGAACACGAAGACACATTGACAATTGTTGTTGCGATAGTGCTTGCAACGATTGATTGTGTGGGCTTCTTCATATTTATTTTGAGACGTTGCAAAACGCAAGACTTATCATTAAGTTCGATGGTTGTTACGATCTCTATATCGTTATCTTTTGCTTCACTTCTTTTTATCGGTTACTTCTTTGGATTTGCAATCATACTGTTCATTAATTGTCTGTTTACTTTAGTGCAATTTTTCTTTCTTTTTGGTATTTTGTATATTTCAAACGCCAAAAGAGAAGAAATTTACGAAGAATAAAGATGTTTAATTCCATACATTAATGGGTAGAACCTAGGTTCTGGTTGTTCTCCAGGTTGACCAAAATTCACCAAAGTAAGAACAGCCGCACCTTCAGTGATTTTTAATGACATCGTAAAATCTTCACCTGGAAAATCATCATCTTGTTGTGAAATGAGCGAATCTGGTCCTGTAGGACCAAGATAATATTGCGTTGAAACAATCTCATTTGACGTTCCAGTCGTGAAATGAGGTGCATTGCTAAAAACTATTTGTTGACCAAATGTCAAACCAGGATTGTCAATGATTCCATCAATGTTCACTTTTCCATTACCTTGAGATAATAGAATGTATTGTGAACCTGGCATTAATCCTTGTTGTTGATTCGCAGGAGTCGAAGGTGCTATTGGGTCTGGAATTGTTCCAAGTGGTTGAATTGTTAAAACACCAGATGGACCAGTAACATTTGAACCAACAATTGGTGATTGACCCCCAGAAGAACCAGTCTTACCACTTGAACCACCAGACCCTTGATTGCCTGGCGGTCCTTGACTTCCACTTGAACCTGTACTTGACGTTCCTTTGTTACCAGAAGAACCAGAAGTATGTTTAACATGGTAATGTCTATAAATAAAAATTGCTGCAACAACAAGAAGTACAACAAAGGTCACAACAATAATCGCAATTATAACTTTAACTACAGTTTGCATTTTTAATTAAAATGTCTTTTTCTTCGCATGTTTTATAATGAGACACTTAAATATTAATTTAATGATGCTACTGGAGCAAACAAAGGCCAAAGAATTGTGTCACCATTGGGTACATCTTGCGGTGAACATGTTAAAATGACAATTGAACCTGGATTAATTGTGAAGTTCAAATCATTTACACCTTCATCTCCAATTGCTTGTGCGTAATAACCGTTACCTGTGACTGTAACTTCTGTATTTGCATTTGTTACATCTATAACCATTGATTCACCTTTCTTCAAAGGTTCAGCGTTTGAATCGTAAACAAGAACGATCGAAAGTTTATCGTTCCCCTTTGTAACGGTTGTAACTATTGGATAGTAATAATAGCTCAAATGATTCAAGAAGATTGTTGTATCTTTAAACGCATCCTCTTCTGATGCGTAGATCGGTGACATTCCAGGCATAAACTTCCAACGAAGCGAGTCCGATTGTGCACTCAAATTTACACTTGCACTTGCAGTTGTGTACACTGGTCCTGGTGATATGCCTTCTGGTCCTTGATACGAAGCCAAATCATAACGATGAACCTCAGGCAAAGCTGGTCTTCCTTGGTTTCCAGGAGGCCCAGGAAGACCAGGTTGTCCTTTGACTCCAGGCCTTCCTTGCGGCCCTTGAAGGGAGTCTCCTGGTTGCCCTTGTGGTCCGGGTTCTGTTGAAGGATGATACAACAATCCAATAATCATAAGAGTTAATGATAGAACAAGTATACTTATCGAAAGAACTAACAACCAAACCATTTTTAACTTGTATTTTTATTAACGTAAAAATAAAGTGTGACTATTGAAAAGTGTGTTTACGACTCAGCGATGTGAATAAGAAACGAACTCAAGGATACTGTAGGAACAACATAAAAATAAAGTGCACCTTCGTTAACTCCTGTTCCGTCTGGTCCGTAAGTAAAAACAGCAGCGGCGTAGTTTTCAAGTTTGAAACTTATTGGATCTTTTGATCCAGCAATGTGGTAATCTTCACTATAAATGTTTATGTGGTGCGAAAGACCATAAGTGTTAAGTACGAGTTGTGAACCAAATCTCATTTCACTATCTTTTGCAAGTGTAAGTGTGATGTCTTCTTGATTGTAAACAAGTGCATAGTATCTATTTGCAAGAGAATTTAAAGTATATTCCTTCCCTGTTATCTCTAATGGGGAAGTCATAAACATGAGTGCTTGTGGTTGTCCAGGGGGACCTTGTGGTCCAATAATCAAAGGGACAGGTGGATTACTAAAACCAGATTGCCCAAGAGGACCTTCTGGACCTGGATCACCCTCTTGTCCAGGAACTCCAGGGTCGCCTTGTTGTCCTGGTTTTCCGGGAGGGCCTTGTTTTCCTTGAACTCTTGGATCACGAGTAAGCTCAATACCTGCAAGCGTTAAAGCGACAAAAGATATTAATAAAGCAATAATAGAGATTATAAGTTCAAGCAACGCGTACATTATTTTTAACTATACATAAAAGTATGAACTACTTGGAATTTTTTGAAGACTATGATTTTATAAACCTTGTTGGTCTTGACATTAACTTCTCATCTGTGGATTTGAACGTTATAGAAATTCTCGATCTTTCGTTTTGTACAAAAAGAAAGAAGAATGCTGTTTCCATTGGAAAGTTTAAGTACATTCTCTTTGAGTCTTTTCAGAGAGGATACTTTCCTTACGATTTTGTCATCCTTAGAGTCTATGATGAGCTTATAATTTCTCTTATTAGGGAATTTAACAGAACAAAAGGTAAGAAAAAGAACAACATAAAATGTTTTGTACTTACATCTTTGCCTTTAAACCTCTTATCTTGTACAGATTCTGTTGACTTTGTAAGTATAATTAAAAACAAAGAAACAGAGATAGTCTATCACGACAAGAACTTTAGCCTTGAGAATTTAGATGAACTTGTTATTGAACTTGCTTCTCTTGTTTATTCTTACGTCGATTTGCCGATAGTTGGTGATTTTGTTGTCTATCTTCCAAATAAGAGGCAGATTAAAGCTCTAATTCATCATCTTTTGTTATTGAGAACGAATGCAAACATCTTCGTTTGTTGGAATTCTAAAGGAACAAAAGAGATTCGAACACTCAAGGAAACACAAGAAAATCAATTAAACCAAGAAAAGAAAAGGAAAATAATTATCACAACCTTCAGTTCCTTAAGGGAGAATGTCGGTGTTGTTTTTGACTCTATGCTTGTTAAAGGTAGCACCAAAGGCAATAGTGGAGGTGATAAAGTTGTCTTTATAGATAAAGAAGAAGCAATCAAACGTAGCCAAGGACTAACTTATAGATTGTGTAAAGAAAAGTTTTTTCAAGAACTTCCAAACATCGCTGTACGAAAGGTCAATGTTGTAAAAGAATACATTATGCTTTCGCTTGCAGGGATCGACCTTTCAATTCTTGAATACTTCCCAGAACCATTAGTAAAACAAGCAATAATAGATGTTGGTTCACTTCACATATTCAACAATGAAGATATTGCGAAGTTTGTTCTTAAGTCTCCTTTTTCTTTGTATAGCTCAATGCTTCTTTGTTATTTTATAATGATGGATTTACCAATTTACCCAGGTATTGTAACCGCTGCACTCATTGACAATGCTTACAAATCTTACTTCAAATTACCAGAATTCAAAGGTTTGTTTGGTTACAAACAAACAGTTGCAATGGAAAAACACATTAAAGAGTTTTTTACAAAGTACCAGAGTTCGAGCGATCTTGAAAGTTACCTCAAGCTTTGGAATGACATGACTTCCCAGCTTCAAGGTTTCAATGTGAGTGTTGAGCTTATTCTTTCGTATTGCAGGTTGAATTCGATAAACTTTGAAGCGATTATGGATGTCATTCATCAAGTTAATAATGCTTCAAGAACGTTGGGTAAATTTACGAAAATTGTATTCGAACCCTTTTCTGTTGATGAACTTATGAAGAAACTTTACGATATAATAACTATTGTTTATGATGCACGTAAGATGCACTCCGTCGATGAGATCATTTATGCAGATTATTATTCTAATAGATATACATATAATCTATATTTAAACCCAAATAGAGTTGTTCATGACACTATTTATGCACTTGATATATTAAATGGAGTTATAACGTGTTGCATACCAAAGATGGATATTCAATTAATCGAAGATACACAACAAATGTCCATTGAAAGTTAAAGGAAGATATATTTTTTATATTTGTCTATTTCTTTCTTTTATCCATTATTGCCTTTGCAATGACAAGTAAGAAAACAAGTATAATAGCAATAAGTTGTGTTAATATATATAATATTAATATGGACAAATCTTCATCTGCTTCTATTACAGAAAATGGAAATATTAAGTTAAGTAAAAGCAAGAAGATAAGCAACGACAACACAAGACTTGCCCAAAAAGTTAAGCGAATGAGATAATAGAACGCGATACTTGTCATCAACAATAAAATAAGTAAAAGTATTATTCCAAGCTTGAGATCCATTATTTAATATAAGTTAAATAATGGTTATTGCTTTTTCTTCACTTACCAATGCTTTTTGAAGTTTATAGGTTTCTGAAAGAAGGAACAGATTTCACAGAGTATTCTTGTAACAATGGAAACTCAGCACCTTTGAAATTTCTTCTGGGAGAGAGACCAGAATAATTTGTACCATAAGTAGTGTGTCTTAGAGAAGGATACGAGTATCTTGAACCAGTTGACAATCTAGGTGAAAGATTAAAAGAACCTCTTGGAGAAGCAGACGAATATTTTGTGTTCAATGTTCTTCTTGGAGAATTAAGATTCGTACGATAAGTGTTCAATGCTCTTCTTGGAGAATTAAGATTCGTACGATAAGTGTTCAATGCTCTTCTTGGAGAATTAAGATTCGTACGAGATTGTGAGTAAGGAGAATTCAATGAAAATCTTGGAGAGTGTCCAGGATTCGAGGTGTTGAAGTTACTTCCATATCTTGAAGGTGATCTTCTTCTGTAAGTTCCAGAGTGTCCAGGATTCGAGGTGTTGAAGTTACTTCCATATCTTGAAGGTGATCTTCTTCTGTAAGTTCCAGAGTGTCCAGGATTCGAGGTGTTGAAGTTACTTCCATATCTTGAAGGTGATCCATAAAACCTAGATGGGCTTGTGTATCTTCTGGGACTTGATGATCCGTTCGAAGTGAAGTTTTGAGTTCCAACAAGTTGCCTTCTTGAGTTTCTTCCTTTTGAATAGGTTCTTGAACCATAATTTGTACCTGAATTCGACGTTGATGACATTTCTTTAACAGGAAAAAAAAGTAAAAAAAATCTCAACAAACGAATTAACTTAATTAAAAAGTTCGAGAAGTATTAAAAAATAACAACAGCACTTTCTCAATCAAGCTCTTGTGTATAAGTTGTTTGATTAATTTAAATTAATCAAACACTATGTCAACGTGTATATTAACACTTAATTTTATTCTTTGATAAATAAATTATGGGAACAACAGTTACATCTTTACGCCAAAATTCAACATCATGTGCAAGTGCTGTAAGCAAAATCGATGAATCTGTCCAATTTACACTGAATCAAATTCGCAATCAAATCTCTATGATAACACCAGCTGTGGACATATGGTTCTCACAAACAGCTCAAGGTGCATTTGATAGATTCATTTACTTTCAATACATTCCAATTGGATTACTTTTTATTGGTTTGCTTTGGCTTTTAGTTGCTTTGGGATTAATAAGTTGGCAAGTTGGGATACTTGCAACAATTGCAATCATTGTACTCTTGTATACACTTGGTGTTATGTATAGATTAACTTTATCTTCGTATACAAATTATGTATATCAAAACTTTAAATCAACTGTTACACCAAGAGTTGAAAATGTTGTTTCAACTGCGGAAAATGGTTACAATAATCTGAAAAATGATGCTTTAAGTGCATTGAATATTTGCTTCCCTGACTTTGGTGGAAGTACAGGTGGAAGTGGAAGTACAAGTGGAAGTGGAAGTACAAGTGGAAGTGGAAGTACAAGTGGAAGTGGAAGTACAAGTGGAAGTGGAAGTACAGGTGGAAGTGAAAACGTATTTAATAATTTAAATCTTCCAAACAACCTTAACCTTCCAAACAACTTAAATAGTCAAGCAACACAAGACTTGCAAAGTGTATTGCAATTTTTCTAAACTCAAAAGGATTACTTACAACATTTATTTACAATTATTATTTTGAATAGTTTGATTGACTGCTTAGGCAAATAAATACAATGAGTGCAATTCTTTCAGATGTAGATATTTTGCGTGAACGTGAAATGATGAACATCGTCATTGAACCATTCAAACGAATTAACCTTGCAAATTGTTCTTATGATGTTACACTTGGTAAATATTACTACAGGAGCTCTGTTCCAACAGAATTTGTTTACAATCCTTGGTCTGAAGAGCATATTCAAGAATATTGGGGACAACCAAAAGAAGCAAAAATCTTAAGAAAGGATAAGTATGGTCTCAAAGAAGGACAATCATACATAAAACTTAGACCAGGGGAGAGAATTCTTGGACACACAGAAGAGTTCATTGGAGGACGCAACTTCATTACTTCAGAGATGAAAACACGTTCATCTCTAGCTCGTAGTTGTATAATGTGTTGTGCGTGTGCAGGTTGGGGTGATATTGGATACGTAAATAGATGGACAATGGAAATAACGAGTGTTGCATCATGTCCAATTGTTTTGCCTATTGGTGAGCGTGTTGCTCAAATCATCTTTTTACGTTCAAGTGTTCCATATAAAACATATCTTGGGAAATACCAAACATGTTCAGATGTTGAATTTATCATGGAAAATTGGAAACCAGAAGATATGCTTCCAAAATTGCATTTAGAAAATAGGGAGTAAAATTAGGAACTTGACTTCTCTTTTTTGTGCTTCTCAAAATGGTTTGAGAAACTTGAAAGGATAGAGGAGTTGAAGGATTGAGATGGAAGAAATAAATTATTTCTTTTGTTTTCTTAAGAAAACAAAAGATGAGACGAAAAAGGAAAATTAATTCTCTTATTTAAGAAGGCTTAAATAATATACTCTATATATTAAAAGGTTCCCAATAAATAAATCTAATAAAAAAAATAAGAAAGATGGGAATACCAAGATTTTACGCTGATTGGCTCTCTGGAAGAAATTTTCCAGAGGTACTCTTACATAAACCAAGAGGTAAAATTAGTACAATCTCGATTGATCTTAACTCTCTTCTTCATGATGTTGCATCGGAGGTCTTTGGTTACAATCCTTCAAGTTTTGTAGATGAAGAACACATGAAAATTTTGCAAGAGAACTTAAGGAAGACAGACTTCGCTTCCTTAGAAGCAACTTATCATCATTCACTTGCCACGGAGATCTCAGACATTATTTGTAACAAACCAATAGACTTAGCCATTTTGGCTGTTGATGGGTTGCCTCCTTGGGCAAAAGTTCAACAACAAAGAACAAGAAGATACACAAGTGCAGCGCTTAGACCAGAATGGCAATTTTTCGATAACAGTGCAATAACAACAGGCACAAAGTTCATGGAACATATAGATGTTTACATTAAGCGTTGGATTCTTACAAATAGAAGTTATTTTCCACCAAAGCTCATTTACAGCCCTTACACTTCTTATGGGGAAGGAGAACACAAAATTATGGACTTTGCACGTCAAGGTCTCCTTTCTGAGGATGGAGTAAACCTTATTCATGGTCTCGATGCGGATCTCATCTTGTTGTCTTTGATTTCACCTGCAAATAATATTTACCTTCAACGAACAGAAACTGGTTATATGGTCAACATTGACGCTTTGAGACGTGCATTGAGAAAAGAAATGGGCACGAAAACTGCTGTACAAGACTTCGTTCTTTTTATGAATCTTGTTGGAAATGACTTTTTACCTCACGTTCCTTCATTGATAGCTTTAGCTTCAAGCATAAACACCTTGATTAGCGTTTATAGGAAACTTAGTCTTCCCCTATCGAATGAAGACGGAGTTATTTGGGAGAACTTTGCCATTTTTGTTCGTGAACTTAGCAAACTTGAAAGTAACATGCTTGCTTCGCGTTACGCACAAGAGTACGTACAAACAGAAGGTTTCCCTTCATTGATTTTGAAGGAGTGTGTTAAACAAGGAGACGAAGGTGTTTTGCTTTTGGATTTTGGTAAGTTTCGTAGTTTGTGGTATGCAAATGCTTTTCGCTACCATGGTAGAGAAGAACTTATTGAAAATTCAAGAATAAGCATTCCAGAAGTTGGCGTTGATGAAGTTGAAGCTATGTGTTTGGATTTCCTCTCAATGATCAATTGGTCTTTTAATTATTACAAGAAGGGAACAAGCAAAATAAACATGACAAAGTATTACCACTATAGACACGCTCCGTTTCTTATTGATTTGGCTAACGTTTTAGAAAAGCCAGAACTCATTCCAAGCGACCACTTGAGACCAAGTAGTGAAATACCTTACAACATTTTACACCAACTTGTTTCTGTTATGCCTCCAAGTTCACTTGAACATGTGCCTATTGAACTTCATTCACTTTACAGAAGTGACAGTGAGCTCATTTCAATGTTTCCTTTGTCATTTAAACTTGAACTTGAAGGTGTCTCAATGGAAAGACTTGGAACAGCATTAATAGAGTTTGCAGACATAGAAACAATCTCTGAAGCGATAAACAGTCTTCGTCTTAGTGGAGTGTATTTACAAAAATATTCAGGACAAGGTAAAGATTTTGAGCATATGATCGAACAAAAGGTTTATGCAGACAGAAGAGAAAGAGATCTCTCACAAAGATCTCGTTTCCCTACAAAAGGATATCATGGCAAACCTCACTTTTCAGGTGGAGGAAGACGTGGAAAACATGGTGCTTTCAGAAGTCCATCACAAAGTAATGTACGAAGCGAGGGACGAGACGAAAGAAGAATTGAAAGGCGTCCCGAAAGAATAATTGCAGGTGTACCACAAAAACAAGAACGTCGCTTTTTGGCTAGAGCCTCAAATGCAGAAAAGAGTCTCTTTCAGAGTACAAGTCGAGAAAGATATGAAGAACAAGAAATAAAAGAAAAGGAAGAACCAAAAGAAGAAATAAGAGAACAGAGAACAGAAATAAGAAGAGAGCAAAAAAGAAAACCTTTCGAGAAACGAAAATTAACATGGACACCAAAAAAGTAATAAATGAAGAAGGCACTCATAATTGGAATTAATTACTATGGAAAAGATTTCGAACTCAAAGGAAGTATCAGAGATGCAGAATTTTTTAAAGAATTCTTGATAAACAATTATGGTTATCAAGAACAAAACATCTTACTTTTGACAGATAACACAGAAATAAAACCAACAAAGGAGAATATATTTAATGGATTTAATTGGCTTCTTTCAGATAGGAACAATGTTTTTACAATGCTTACAAACAAAGAAACAATTGAGAGTGTAAGGAATGCACATTTAACATTTTATTTCGCTGGTCATGGTGCACAGAGAATAATAGATAGGAAAAAGAGAGAAATAATTTCAAGTCACGACGAAAAGTATATTTTAGACACGGAAATTTATGATGCTTTGATAAGTAAAATTCCAGAAACATGTAAACTTTCATGTGTAATAGACGCTTGTCATAGTGGAACAATTGTTAATGCACCTTATGTTCTTAGATACAATGGTAAAGACTATACTCTTAATTATAATGGTGGAGAAAAACCACAAGGTGGTGAAGTTATTTCAATTGCAGCTTCTGAGGATAATCAAAAGACTGTCGAACTTCAAACAACAAAAGATGCATATGGAATTATGACGTTGTGTTTAATACAAATTCTCAAAAGAGAAAGAGTAACATACTTGCAATTATTACAAAATCTTGAGAAAGAGATACAAAAATTTAATCCAAACCAAAGTCCAGTTATCTCTTTTGGTTCAAGATTCGAACCAAGAAGGTATGTAACATTTTAGGAGATACGTTTGTAGGGATGTAATTTCTAGAAGATATGTAATAGATATTTTATGCGAATAAAATATATGACACAAGAGGTCATATATTTTTATGTTAAAGATAAGAATTAATGCATGTTCATAAAATAGTGATGTTAAACTTTTTCTATATATAATTGTTAGTTTGTATATAGAAAAAGTTTAACATCACTATTTTTTCAAACCAAACCAAAC
>Ga0065721_10004698_pt1 | contig 22924 bp, 18 predicted proteins | sample Mesricmetagenome_FD_59108 | JGI IMG/M metagenome (GOLD analysis project Ga0065721, IMG submission 59108) | Mesophilic microbial community from rice straw/compost enrichment Sample: eDNA_1 v2 (version 2) | ecosystem: Engineered > Solid waste > Grass > Composting > Bioreactor | place: USA: Davis...
TTGGCTCCCGTTCAGCCAAATATCCATTTGACCCGCGGTTACGTCGACTTCAACAAGCAACGTATAATTGGTGTCGACTGCCAACGTTACACCGCTGATGTCTACCCAATTGGAGCTTGTCCGTCGTTGGAGATTGGTCCCGTTTGCTTGAAGCCAGAACAAACCGTCGTTGGTGCTGAATCCATTGTGGTTGGTAAAAACGCCTCCCGATCCCAATCCGATCACAACATTCCCACTAAGGTCGGTGAACCGAAGATCTACTGAAAAGGTGATGATGCTTGCGCCATGGAAGTCCAAGGTGCTTTGAACTCCGATTCCGTTCAGGGATGCGTTTGTCGGCCCAGTAATAAATGCAGACGCACCCGGTCCGAAGCTGGAGGGATTTTCTGCGACAATACTGCCGCCTCCGGTCCCGATACGGACGTACGTCAAACTCGTGTTGGATGTCGAAATGTCCGTTCCATCCGTCAGATTTCCAAAGTTTTCGGAAAAGACGATCGTTTGCGCATTCGCTCCAGCGATCGTCAGGGCGATTATCGTAAGGATTGCTGATATTTTTTTCATGGTTGTAGGTGCGCCGTTCCGCCGCAAGCTCTGCCGTGGGGATCTGTCACGGCAGGGCTTGCGACAGCGAACCCCGGCGCATGGTTGATGGTTGGTTCGCAAGGATTCGCCATGACCCCGGAGGTCGTGGCGGCCGGCTGCGATCCCGGCTGACATCCGGCAGTGTGCCGGAAACTTTGGCCCGGGGAAGGAAGGGAGTGTGACAATGTCGTCACAGGCGGGCCGGGAATGCGGTGTGGGGAACTCAGCAAGGTCTCCCCTGCCGCCGCGCGATACCCTCGCAACCCTTCGCGCAGGCGGCCCCCTATGAGGAGCTGACGGAAACCAAAGGATTTGGCCGGTCCGGGACGGCACCCTGTTACCCTCGCGCCTCCGTCCGGCCGATAATCTATCCCCTGAAAGTCCATGGTTTGGTTGCCGTTACGAGGTTTTAGCAGCATCTGTGCCAGCGTCCCACTTTTGGGGGGGCTTTCCGGGCGAAATTTATGCGGGACGGGTTCGGTCTGGCAAGGACAACCGCCAGGCGGAGAGGTCTTTGCGGCAGAAAACCTGTCCGATGCCCCCCAAGCTCAGGGGCGCGCCGGCCTTGATTTTTCCTCAGACAGACTTTGTCGTTTGCAGGCGAAAAATTCCCACCCCGTCGGCCCTGCTGAACGAAACACAACAGATTGCGCNAAATGGGACAGCGGCGCTCTGTCGCGAGTCAAAACCACCCGCCGGACGGCGCGTGGCTGCGCCCTCCGGGGTTCCGGTTTTCGCAATCGGAATTCGCCCTTCCCGTTATCCGGGGATGTTTTTCAGGAGCTCCGCATTGGTGGGATATTTGCGGATGAAGAACAGGAGGCGCTCGATGGCTTCAATCGGCTTGTGGCCGGCGAGGCCGCGGCGGATGACGCTGATCTTGTGCAGTTCCTCGGGGGTGAGGAGGAGTTCCTCGCGGCGGGTGCCCGAGAGGAAGATGTCGACGGCCGGGTAGATGCGCTGGTCGCTGATCTTGCGGTCGAGGACGAGCTCCATGTTGCCGGTGCCCTTGAACTCCTGGAAGATGAGGTCATCCATGCGGCTGTTCGTCTCGATGAGGGCGGTGGCCATGATGGTGAGCGAACCGGCCTCTTCGGTGTTGCGGGCCGCGGCGAAGATCTTGCGCGGGATTTCGAGGGCGCGGGAGTCCACGCCGCCGGACATGGTGCGTCCGCCGCCGCCCTGGGCATTGTTGAAGGCGCGGCCGATGCGGGTGAGCGAGTCCATGAGCATGAACACGTCCTTGCCCATTTCCACGAGGCGCTTGGCCCGCTCGGAGGCGAGCTGGGCGATGCGGGTGTGGGTTTTGATGTCCGAGTCGTTCGAGCTGGCCATCAGCTCGGCGGTGGGCACGGTGCGGCGGATTTCGGTCACCTCCTCGGGACGTTCGTCGACGAGGAGAATGATGAGCTTCATCTCGGGGTGGTTTTTCACCACGGCGTCCGCGATGTGCTGGAGGAGCGTGGTTTTGCCCGTGCGGGGCGGGGCCACGATGAGGCCGCGCTGACCCTTGCCGATCGGGGTCATGAGATCCATCACCCGGGTGGTGTGGCGGTCGGGGGTGGTTTCCAGCTTGATGCGGCGGTTGGGACTGATGGTGGTCAGTTCCTCAAAGAGCGGGAAGTTGGTCGGGAAGGTGTCGGGATCCTGGCCTTCCAGCTCGGTGAGCTTGAAGAGCTGCGGTCCGCGGCTGCCGCGGCGGGTTTCGCCCTTGATCCACATGCCGTCGCGCAGGTTGTGTTTGCGCACGACCTCGGGGGTGACAAAGACGTCGTTGTTGGACTGCGAGAAATTGCGGCGCGGTTCGCGCAGGAAGCCGAATCCCTTGCCGGACACCTCGACGATGCCTTCCGCATAGGTGGGCGGAGCCGGAGGGGCGGGCGGGGGAGGCGGCGGCGCGGGCTGGGCCGGAGCCGGTTCCGTCACGGTGATGGCGGGCTGGGCGGATTCGCCTTCCACAGCGGCGCTTTCGGTGGCCTGTTCGTTTTCCGCCTCGGCGTCCTGCCGTTTGCGGCGTCCGCGACGGAAGCGTTCGCGGCGATTGCGGCGTTCTTCGCGGGCGGGTTCCGGATTTTCCGAAGAAGCGGCTTCCGCCGGCGCCGGAGCGGGCGCGGCCTCCGCCGGGGCGGCGGGCGTCCCGGCTTCGGGGGCCGGGGTCGCGGCGGGGGTCACCGGGGCTTCGGGTTCCGGTGCGGCGGCCGGTTTGACATCATCGAAGAGATCCACCTTTTCGACAGCGTTGTGGGGACGCCCGGCATCGGGCGAAGCCGCCGGCTTGCCGGTCGCAGCCTTTTTGGAGACCCGAGGCTTGCGCGCGGTGCCGGTGGAGGCGCGGCGCGTCTTCTTGGCGGGAGCCGCGGGAGTCTCGGTCGAAATTTCGGTGTTTTCTTCAGTCATGGCAAAAAAGTTCAGTGGTCCTGCAGCTGGGCGAGGACGTCGTCGGGGATGTCAAAGTTGGCGTAAACGTTCAGCACGTCGTCGCAATCCTCCAGCGCGTCGCAGAGTTTGAGCACCTGGGAGGCGGTCTGCGAATCGGCGACCGGGACGGAGTTTTCGGGGATGTAGGTGAGTTTCTGGCTGTCGGGCTCGATGGAGGCCTTTTTCAGCGATTCGGCCACGGCATACAGCTGGTCGGCCGGCATGGTGATGATGTGGTGTTCGTCGTCGCTCGAGAGTTCCTCGGCGCCGGCGTCCAGCACGATCTCCAGCAGACGGTCCTCGTCCACCGCGGCGAGGGGCACGGTGATCTGTCCCTTGCGGCGGAACATGTAGGACACGCTGCCCGGACCGCCGAGGTTGCCGTGATGTTTGGAAAAGATCAGTCGCAGGTCGGCCGCGGTGCGGTTTTTGTTGTCCGTGGCGGTTTCCACGATGAGGGCGACGCCGCCGGCGGCGTACCCTTCGTAGACGATTTCCTCCACGGCCTGGACGCCGGGTTCGCCCACGCCTTTGCGGATGGCGCGTTCAATGTTGTCATTGGGCATGCTCTGGGCGCGCGCCGACTGAATCGCCGCGCGCAGACGGGGATTAAAGTCGGGGTTTCCCCCTCCGAGTCTGGCGGCGACGGCGATTTCCTTGGAAAGCCTTGAAAAAAGCCTGCCGCGTTTTGCGTCCAGAGCGCCTTTGATGCGCTTGACCTTCGACCATTTGTTGTGGCCGGCCATGAAAGTATGTGGGTATGGGAATCCTTTCGCTCGCGTTGGGGGCCTTCAAAGGCACACACAACCGGCTTGGGGTTGGTTGAGAGAAGCTGACTTTACGGTTCGATGGGAAGGAGCCGCCGGACGGCCGCCCGAATCGAATGATGGTTCAAAGAACTGCAACCGGGCGGCATTGTCAACGCCTTTTGCAAGATATTCGTGCGGCCATCTCCGGTCCTCCGCGATTCCCTTCACCCAACTCTCTGACGGTGAACCCGATGTCGGAGCGCTTTATGGAGCCTTTTCCCCAGGGGCGGCGGGCCGGGGGGGTGTTGGCCTGAAGGGATGCGGGTCTAGTGCAGCCGGCTGCGTTGGGAGCCGATCCAGGCCACAAAGAGGCCGATGACAATGTGTGAGCCGAGCACCCACAGGCAGAGCGAGGCGGGGGAGAGGCCGGTCTGCGCCACCATGGTGACGATGTCGTAATACCGCTCGCCCCGCAGGGTTTGCAGCACGCCGGACCAGCTCCAGTAGGCGGAGATGAACGGACGGGTGAGGGCGCCCACCCAGTCGGGCAGGGCCAGCACCGCGCCGGAGAGGGGCAGTTGGAAACCCACTAGGTAAATCGAAACCAGCGAGGCCTGCTCGGCGGATCCCATCATGCTCGAAATGGCCAGGCAGATCGAGGTCATGGCCGCATTGACCAGAAACAGGAAAAGCAGCTGCGCCGGCAGTTCCCCGGGGAAATTGCAGACAAAATGGACAAACAGCCCCATCCACAACGACTGGGCCAGCACGAGCACGAGCAGGAACACGATCTTGCTGCCGATGTAGGCCAGCGGACTCAGACCGGAGAGTTTTTCCTTTTCGAAAATGAGCCGTTCCGCGGCGATTTCCCGTCCGGAGTTGTTGGCGCCCATCAGGGTGAGCAGGATGACCTGAAACATCACAATGCCCGACACGAGGCTGCCGATCTTGCTGCCCTGCTCGAGGAATTTGACGTTTTCCTCGAGTTGCTGGAACACGTTCAGTTCCACGCCCATCGAGAGGTTCTGGATGGCGGGAAGTCCGTTCCAGGCGAAGATGGCCACCAGCAGCGGAAAACCGAGGATGAGTCCGAGTTGCAGGAAAATCTGCGCCTTGTTTCGGGAGAAAATCCGGAACCGGCGTGTGGTCAGGGTGAGAAACTGGCTGAACGCATCGGGTGCGGGCAGGGATTCGCTGCGCTCCTCCTGGGGCGGCGCTTCGACGGTGTGGTCCTGTTCCTCCGCCGGACTGCTGTAATTCACCTCCTCAAGCTGCTCGCCGAGTTCGCGTCCCTCCATGGCTTCCAGGAAGGCGTGGCGGTGTTTTTTCCATGACTGCGCCCATTCCTTCGCCTCGCGCAGGGCCAGCTGGGCGTAGAGGTCCTGGGGATCTTCACAGCGGAAGTAGTGGGAGAGGTATTCCGGCGGACCGTGGTAGGCGACCACGCCCTGGTAGAGGACGAGCACGGAGTCGTAATAATTCAGGTGCCGGAGGCTGTGGGTGACGGACAAGATGACCCGTCCGTCCGTGCGGGAAAGGCCGTGCAGCAGCTTGACGATTTCGTCTTCGGACTGCGGATCGAGTCCGCTTGTCACCTCGTCGCAGAGCAGCATCACCGGCTTGCTGACGAGCTCCATGGCGAGGGCGAGGCGGCGTTTTTGTCCGCCCGACAGCACGCTCACCAGGCGGTCGGAAAATTCGGTCATGTTGACTTCGTCCAGCACCCGGACCACGGCCTCCTCGAGGGCCGGACCGTGCATGCCGCGCACGCGGAGCTGAATGGAATGCGCCACGCATTCCCGCACGGTGAGTTCTTCGTACGCGATGCTGAACTGCGGCGCGTAGCCGATTTCCGAGGGCGAGAAGTCCTTTTCCATGACGTTCTGCCCCTGCCAGAAAATCTCCCCCTCCTCCTCCCCGTGGGCGATGCCGGTGATCACCTTGAGCAGCGTGCTCTTGCCGCAGCCGGAGGGACCGATGATCGCCGCGAAATGGCCGCGGGGGAAGCGGGCGGAAATATCGGCCAGCAAGGGCCTTACCTCGCCGCCCTGCTGGATGAAGAGGGTTACGTCGCGGAGTTCAAGCACGCCGGGCAGGGTCGCGAAACTCACCGGCAATGACAAGCGTTAGGTGAGGGGAATTGGCCGGGGGGGAGAGGGATCGGGACGCGCCCCTTTGGCAAGGGGCGGCGACCGGACGGGTGGCGGTTGGTTTCATCATGGGACGGGCCGGCGGCCGTCCCTCCGGGCTTTACGATTCGATCCCGAGTTCCAGACGCCGGGCGTCGCGCCAGAGGTTTTCGAGTCCGTAATATTCCCGCTTTTCGTGCAGGAAGACATGCACGATCACGCCCGGATAGTCGATGACCACCCACTGGCTGCCGGGAAAGCCGTCCTCGGACATCGGGGTGCGTCCGAGTTTTTCGCGGACCTGTTCGCGGATGGCGGAGCTGATGGCCTTGAGCTGGGGTTCGGAGGAGGCTGAACAGATCACAAAGAAATCCGTGAAGGTCGAGATGCCCTGCATGTCGAGGGCGACGATGTCCTCGGCTTTTTTATCCGCGGCGGCCTCCGCGCAGGCGCGGGCGAGAACTTCGCTGTCAGTCATTTTTGTAGAGTCCCAGCATCGTGATCACCTGAGTGGCAGGATAGGGCACCATATAGCGGACCGACAGGCCGCGGGCAATGCGATTGCGGATTTCGGTCGAGGAAATTTCCACCCGCCGTGTGATCGTGGGAAATTCCGCCAGGAAGGGCATGCCCGCCCGCGAGAGCACCACAAACTGCACGAGCCGGCGCAACTCATCGATGTCCTTCCAGGTGTGGAGTTCGTCAAGGTTGTCGTCCCCGATGAAATAATAGAGCTCCGCGCCGGGGAATTCCCGGCCGTATTCGCGCACGGTGTCGATGGTGAACGACGGCCCCTCCCGCCGCACCTCGCGGTCATCGAGGAAAAACCCGGGTTCGTCCTCGATCGACTCCGCCACCATGCGGCAGCGCGCCTCCGCGCTGGCGGGGGGACGGTCCAGTTTGTGCGGCGAAACGTGGGCGGGCAGAAACACCACGCGATCCAGTTCCAGGCGCTCCATCGCATCCCGGGCCAGGATGAGGTGGCCGTTGTGAATGGGATCGAAGGTGCCGCCATACAGGCCGATTTTTTTGGGAGACGACGAAGACATGCGGCGGAGAACCCCAGAAGTAGGGGATCCTTCGCCGGGGGTCAACCCTCCTCGCCACACCGTACCCCCGCACTGCCCTTGCTCCCCCTCCTCCCCAAAAACGTGCCGGGCGCCCCGGAGACGAAATCGGAGGAGTGCAGGAGCAAGGGGAAGAGCAAGTGTCAGGGGGCGCGGACCGAAAACGATCTCCGATTGTCAAAGGTGCGCCATTGACGTAGCAACGGAGGCACTGTGTCCGTTTACGCCCGAGCGTTTCGTTATTTCCGACCGCACCTTTGGCCCACCCTGGCGGGCATTGTCCTGACCCTGCTGGCCACCTTTCTGAATTCCCTCCGTCCCTGGCCGTTCAAATACATCGTGGACGGCGTGCTGGACACGAGTCAGGGCAGCGCCGGGGCCCGGGAGCTCATCGCGCGCTGGTTCGGCGGCGCCACCCCCATTCAGGCGGCCTTCTGGCTGTGTGTGGCCCTGGTGGTGATCAGTGCCCTTGGCGGCGTGGTCACCCTGCTTTCCAACCTGCTTTTCATCCGGGTCGGGCTGCACGCCCTCATGCGGCTGCGCACGGATTTGTACGCCTGCCTGCAGTCGCTGCCGCTCAAGTTCCACGATTCCCGGCGCAGCGCGGACTCGAGCTTCCGTGTGGCCTACGATTCGCAGGCCATCCAGACGATCTACAACAAGGGGTTTGCCACGATCTTCAGTTCGGTGGTCACGCTGGTCATGACCTTTGGGATCATGCTCTGGATGAACTGGCCGCTGGCGCTCACCTCGCTGGTCGTCCTGCCCTTTGCCTTTCTCACCATCCGGTATTTTGCCGACCGGGTGCGGCGTCAGTCCACGACCATCCAGGAACGCGAAAGCGACCTGCTCACGCTCACCCAGGAGGGCATCGCGCAGATCCGCATGGTGCACGCCTTCGGCCGGGAATCGTTTGAGGTGCGCCAGTTTCAGGACCGGGCCGCCCGCAGCCTGGAAGCCAGCCTGCGGTTCAACAAAACCTCCATTCTCAGCACGCTGGTGGTCAGCACGCTGATGGCGGCCGGCACCGCCCTCATGTATTACGTGGGCTCGCGGCAGGTCCTCGAGGGCCATCTCACCCTGGGTGACCTCACCGTGTTCATCGCCTACCTGCCCATGCTCTACACGCCGCTTGAGCAGCTCAGCTACACGGCGTGGGCTCTGGAGGGCGCGGCGGCGGCGGTCACCCGCTGCTTTGAGGTGCTCGACCGCGAAAACGACGTGCCGGACGCCCCACACGCAAAGGTTCTCGGTCCGGTCCGCGGTGAAATCACCTTTCGGGATGTTCATTTCGGCTACACCGACGACCGGATGATCTTGAAGGGCGTCAACCTCACCATCCACCCGGGGGAAAGCGTGGCCTTTGTGGGCGGAACCGGTGCGGGAAAAAGCACGCTGATGAGCCTGGTGCCGAGGTTTTACGATCCGGTGGCCGGCGAGGTCCTCATCGATGGACACAATCTGCGCGACCTGACCAAGGCCTCCCTCCGCGCCCAGATCGCCATGGTCCTGCAGGACACGGTGTTGTTTTCCACCACGATCAAGGAAAACATCGCCTACGGCAAACCCGACGCCACGGACGCGGAGATCATCGAGGCGGCCAAACGGGCCCAAGCCTACGACTTCATCATGGCGATGCCGCAGGGGTTTGACAGTCCGGTCGGCGAGCGGGGCAGCCATCTCAGTGTCGGTCAGCGTCAGCGCATCGGCATTGCGCGCGCCTTTCTCAAGGACGCCCCCATTCTCCTTCTCGACGAACCCACCAGCGCGCTCGATCCGGGAACCGAGCATGCCATCATGGAAACCATCGCCGAGCTCATGCGGGGACGCACCACCCTCATCATCACCCACCGGCTCGCCACCGTGCATTCCCTGGGCCGCATCGTGGTGCTGAAAAACGGCGTCGTGGCGGAAACCGGCACCGGACCCGAACTGCTGGCCCGAAACGGCGCCTACGCGGAACTGTATCGGGCGGGGCAGTACGAGCGGTAAATTTATTTCCAGAGTCAGGAAAAATCGGATTTCCTGACTCTGGAGTTTGATTTTTTCAGCCTCAGCCCAAGTGGTGGGGGGAGTCCAGGCACGCCTCCGCCTCGCGGCGGTAATCCGGGGCCCGCAGGGCGGAAAGCATCCATTCCTTGGTGGAGCTGCCCACCGGAATTCCCGCCCGGGCGGCGAGGGTCACCGCGCGAATCACCGCGCGGGTCTGCAGCCGCACCGCGTAGGGGCGGGGACCCGAGGGACGGACGGCTTCCAACCGGCCATTGGCCGAAAGCCGGAAGGGCCCGCCAAGGGGAAAGGGCCTTCCGGCAAGGGCCCGGGTCAGATAGACGGAATAATCCGGGGTTTCAATCTGGGTTTCCTGAAGGAGAATCTCCCCCAGCCGACGATAGAGTTTCGGTAGGAGCATGGGAATCATCTACTCGCATTTCCGAACCTCTTCGTCGTCGGGTCATGACGCGCACCCTATCCGGCTTGTCCGGACTCCGGTATCCGGAAAATTTCAGGATCCCTGACTATAAAGTCAGGACAATCCGCGGGAGAGTGTCTTGATCAACCGGTCCTTCAGGACCTCGGCTCCGGGGCGGATTTCCAGCATGTGCCGGTGCCAGGCGAGGCCGAGTTCGCGTTTGAGGGACCTGATCCAGGAGGGATGGCGCATCACCGTCGTTTCCTTCAGGAACGGTGCGGCGATCCGGGGAAGGACCGCCGCCGCCGTGCCGGAGCGGGCCAGTTGGGCCGCCAGGGTGAAGCTGGTGCAGCGGAAGGCGATGTGCGGTTTCACCGGCATGCGGGCGGTCGCTTGTTCAAAGGCTTCCAAAAATTCGCGGCCGACGGAAATTGCCAGCGGCAGGGAATGTTCATCCTTGGTCCCCAGCGTCTTTGGCACAAAAAGGGCGTAGGTGAGGGTTCCCAGCGCGTGAAACTGAAGGGGAGGCACAAGGGCGGATTTCCGCAGGATGCCGAAATCCACCGTGTGGTCGAGCAGGCTGGCCACGATGTCGCTCGTGCGGCGGTCGAGAAGTGCAAACGTACCCGAAGCCGCGCGGAAAAGCGGACCCATCTGCGGCGCCACCAGCCATTCCAGGATGCTGTTTCCGCTGGCGATGCGATATTCCACCGGCTGTCCGGCGCGGGCCGCCTTGAAATCCGCCAGACTCTGAAACTGCAGGCGCACCTGCCGGGCGAGTTCGCGTCCGGCCTCCGTGATCTCCAGTCCCTTTCCCTTTCGGCGGGTGAGTTCGACGCCAAAAAACGCCTCCAGTTCGCCGATCTGACGGCTGATCAGCGACTGCCGTGAGGGATCGCCGACGGCGACCCGTGCGATTGACCCGGCTTCCGCCACTTCGATGAAACTCCGGAGCCGTTCGAGGGAAAGCCCCCCTTGCGCGAAGAGGTTTTCAAACATGACGATAAAGTTAGGGGAGACGTCCTTTTCTGGCGAGTCTGATGGGGGAGGGGGGCTTTTCGGGTCGGAGGTTTTGATGAGATTTTGGGACAGGCCGGCGGCTGTGCCTCCCCGCAGGCGCGAAGGGCGTCGAACGTTCCGCTTTTCGCCTTTCTTAGACGAGTCCGAGCAGCGGGCAGATCACCCGCAGGCCGCCCCAGATGACGAGAAAGCCGAGGACGTCAAACACGATGCCTGCGCGCAGCATGGAGGGAAGCGGCACGAGTCCGGACCCGTAGACGATGGCATTCGGCGGGGTCGACACCGGCAGCATGAACCCCATGCTGGCTCCGAGGCAGGCGCCCAGGGTGGGGGCGATCGGGCTCACGCCCATGCCGTCCGCCAGCGCAATCAGCACCGGACAGAGCATGGTGGCCGAGGAGGTGTTGGAGGTGGTTTCGGAAAGCACAATGCCCACGGCGATGGCCAGGCCGGTGAGCGCCCACAGTCCGGCTTCCGGACCGAAGAGTCCCGCCGCGGCCTCCCCCATCGCCTTGGCCACGCCGGTGCTGAACATGAGGGCTCCCAGCGAAATGCCGCCGCCGAACAGGAGAATGATTCCCCAGTCGATTTTGGAGGCGCTTTCCCAGTCCAAGGCCCGCGCGCCGTTTTCTCCCGGCAGGAAGAACAACAGGCAGGAGGCCAGCAGGGCCACGATGGATTCCGGGAAATAGCGGTTGAGAAAAACCACATACTCATGCTTGGCGCCGAGCACGGCCTGGGCCACGCCGGGCAGAAGCCAGAGAATGATGGCCACGGCGAAGGCGATGGCGGTGCTCACCTGTCCGGGGGTCCATTTGCCCAGAATCGCCCGCTGTTGCGAAAGGAATGCGGCGAGGTTTTCACTGCGCACCTTCAGATTGCGATCCGCCGGGTGGAAAAACCAAAGCATCACCCACAGCACGCCGAACATCATGGCAAAGATCGGCACCATCACGAGGATCCAGGTCAGGAAGCCGATTTCGATGTTGGCCAGCTTTTCCAGTTGTCCGAGCGCAATGAGGTTTGGAGGCGAACCGACCGGGGTGACGATGCCGCCGATGGAGGCCGCATAGGCGAGCATGAGCATCATGCCGGTGGCGTAGGCCTGTCCGCGCGGCGACTCACCGCCGGTGAGGCTGCCGAGGACGCCGAGCGCGATGGGCAGGAAGATGGCGGTGGTGGCGGTGTTGCTCACCCACATGGACACCAGCGCGGCCACCAGGCCCATGGCGCCGAGGATGCGAAACGGAGAGCCGCTCACTCCGGGCAGGGAGAGCACCGCAAGGGCGATGCGGCGGTCCAGCTTGTGGCGCGTCATCGCCCGTGACAGCATGAAGCCGCCGATGAAGATGAAAATGATCGGATCGGCAAACGGGGCCAGGACCGTTTTCGCATCGGCGACCCCGAGCACGATGTTGAGCACCGCGCCGAGGAGGGCGGTGACCGGCAGCGGGATCGATTCCGTGAGCCAGAAGAGCACCATCAAAACCAGCACCGCGCTGAGACGGGCGGCGGGGGGCGGCAGAACCGAGGAAGCCCACCAGAGCGTCAGCAGAAATCCCAGGGGAGCCAGAAAGAAGCCCGCCTTGCGGCGCAGGGCTTCGAATTTTTCTTCGGCGGCACTGATGGTCTCGGTCGGGGAGGAGGAAGGGTCCATGAACGGCCCCCCGCTTTAGCGGAGAGAGCGCGGTTTGACGAGAAATCCTTCACCGCCGGCCCTCAGGCCGACGCCGCGCGAAACTGCGCGTGTTCCAGAACGGCCTTTTCGAATTCCTCCCGTTCGTGCGCACCCAGCCAGGAGGGGATGCGGGCGGCCGAGCGCCGCCATTTTCCGAGCCATTCGGGTCCGAGCAGTTCATGACGGCGGCCGAACGGGGTGTTCCGTGCCGCCGGGGTGAGCGCGATGGTGGTTTCCCCCTTGGCCCCGGTGCCGCGTCCGCGCGCAACCCAGAAACCCGCCACGAGCAGGGCGGCGCGCGAGGCGGTGGAAACGGTGTAGGTGAAAAGCTCCGTCGGATGGTTGCCGCAGGCGGCAAACAGGCGGCGGAAGGCCGCGAGCGTCCATTGGTCGCCGTTGGTCCTGCCGGAGAAAAGATCGTAAAAAATCACCTCCGGAGGCTCCGGGGCGAGGGACATCGATTGCTGAAAGTCGCCCGGCACAAGGATCCAGCTCAGGCCGGGGTGTTGTCGTGATTCCCAGCGTCCTTCCCGCAAAAGCTCCGCCGGGGCTTCGTGGTGCAGATAGGGGAAAAGATCGCGGAATTCCACGGCAAGGCGCAGCGAGTCGAGGTCGTTTTCGAAGCTGACAACCTGCAGCGGACGCACGGGGCCGGCGGCGGCCTGTTCCTCGTAACACCGGATGGCGGCCATGGCATTGGCGGCGGCGCCGAGCCCGACGTCCCAGAGGACCAGCGGCCGGCCGGTTTCAGCCGGACGCAGCCGTTCCGCGAGACGGGATTGTTCGATGTAGAGCCGGCGTGCCTCCTCCATGGGCGGCGTGCGCGAGTGCATGATTTCGCCGGATGCCACATGCAGGATGCTGGCAAAACCCTCGCGGGCGATGTGAATGCGGTAGGCGCCGTGCGCTGGGTAATTGGGCTTTGAATTCGGAATCTCGCGCATGGAGCAGGAATGGTGGGGCGGGTCGCGCCACGACCGATCGGGGCGCCCCCTGGTTCGGAAAGGGGGACTTCCCAAACGGGTGTTGCCCCGCGGCGGGTGGGACGGTCGCAGACGGAACGGAGGGGTTCCAGTTTATTGTGGGGTGCAAGGCATTTTCGGAGGCGGCGGCGTAAGGAGCCGGGGGATTGGCGGGTTGTCCAAAGCCCCTCCTCACGCCGTGTCCTGCGGTTGATGGGGTTCCGCAGTTTCGGGTCATTCACCGGAAATCATGGGATCCCGGGGTGGCGCAGGCTTCGTAGGGGAGGGCCTGGACGCGGCGGGCCAGGACGTGGATTGCGCCGCGTTCGTTTTGCACGGGGCCTTCAATCAGGAGAAAGCGTTCCTGGGTGACGACCAGGCGGTGTTTTTCGAAGAACGGCGCGTAGAGCACGGCGTTGGCCACGCCGGTTTCGTCCTCAAGACTGACAAAAACCACGCCCTTCGCGGTGCCCGGACGCTGACGGCAGATGACCAGTCCGGCGATGCGCACCTGTTGGCCGTTGGGCACGAAGGACAGGTCCCCGGCGCGGGTGACGTCGGGCAGGCCGGCCCGGATCAATGCCATGGGGTGCCGGCCGGTGGTGACGCCCGTGCCGGAAAAATCCGCCTCCAGCCGCTCAAAGGCATCCATGGGCGGCAGGGGCGCGGGCTGTTCGTTTTCCAAGTGAAAACCGGGCAGGTCGTCGGACCGCAGCGGGAAGCCGGTTTTCCAGAGGGCGTCGCGCCGGTGTCCGGCCAGACCGTTGAGCGCGCCGATGCGGGAGAGAACCCGCAGGGCCGGACGGTCCGGTTCCGTGCGGCGGCGGAAATCCTCCAGCGAGGTGAACGGACGGATTTTGCGTTCTGCGGCGATGCGCCGGCCGATGGCGGAGTCCATTCCGCGCACCATGCGCAGGCCGAGACGGACGGCATTGTCAGGTTCAATGGTGCAGTCCCAGTCGGAGTGCAGCACGGAAACCGGCCGCACCTTCACGCCATGCGCGCGGGCGTCCTGGATGAGCGTGGCGCTGCTGTAAAAGCCCATGGGCTGGTTGTTGAGGAGGGCGGTGTAAAACTCCGGTGCGCGGTGGACCTTCAGCCAGCAGCTGGCGTAGGCGATGAGGGCAAAGCTGATGGCGTGGCTTTCGGGGAAGCCATACACGGCGAAGGACTGGATACTTTTGACGATCTGCTCCGCCACCTCGGGTTTGACATCCCGTTCGGCCATGGCGGCGCGCAGTTTTTCGCACACCCTGTCCATGCGTTCGTGCGAGCGGTGAAAACTCAGCGCGCGCCGCAATTCCTCGGCCTCGCTCCCGCTGAACCCGGCGATGTCCATGGCCATCTTGAGCAGTTGTTCCTGGAACAACGGCACGCCGAGTGTGCGTTCCAGTGTGGGTTTGAGGCGGTCGTCGAGATAGGTGACCTTCTCTTTTCCCTCCCGCCGCGCCATCAGCGAACTGAGCATGCCGCCCTGGATGGGGCCCGGGCGGATGATCGCGACCTGCATGACGATGTCGTAAAAGCAGGCCGGCCGGAACCTTGGCAGCGTGGCCATCTGCGCGCGGCTTTCAACCTGGAAGGTGCCGATGGTGTCGGCCCTTTGCAGCATGGTGTACACTTGGGGGTCCTCCTTGGGAATCCGGTCAAATTCCGCCGGCCACCCCTGGCGTTCCCGGCAGAGGGCAAAGATGTCCTGCATGGCGGCCATCATGCCGAGCCCCAGCAGGTCCACCTTGACGATGCCGAGATCCTCGCAGTCGTCCTTGTCCCATTGGGCCACCACGCGGCCGGGCATGGAGGCGTTTTCGAGCGGAACGACCGAACTCAGCGCGTTCTGGCAGATGATCATGCCGCCGGAATGCTGGCCGAGGTGGCGGGGCAGTCCGCGGATCTGCCGATACAGGGTGGCTGCCGCGGCGGCGCGGGGATGGTCCGGGGGGAGTCCCGCCTGACGCAGTTGGTCCAAAAATTCGATCGTGTGCGGAAAGTCGCCGTTGGCGAAGAGGCTGGAAAAACGGTCGATGATGTCGGCCGGCAGATGGAGCGCCTTGCCGATTTCGCGCATGGCGCTGCGTCCGCGGTAGGTGATGACGTTGGCGGTCATGGCCGCGCCGTGTTTTCCATAGCGCCGATACACCTCCTGAATGACCTGTTCACGCCGCTCGCCGCTGGGCAGGTCGAGGTCGATGTCGGGCCAGGAATTGCCGCGTCCCTCGCTGAGAAAACGCTCGAAGAGCAGGTTGTAGGCGATGGGATCGCAGGCTGTGATGCCCAGGCAGTAGCAGACCACGCTGTTGGCCGCGCTGCCGCGGCCCTGCACGAGAATGTCGTGGGTTTTGCAATACTGGACGATGTCCCAGACGATGAGAAAATAGCCGGCGAAACCGAGTTTTCGGATCAGGTCGAGTTCGCGCTTGATCTGACGGAGCGCGCGGGGGTGCGGACGTCCGTAGCGCCGGCGATATCCTTCGAGCACCTTTTCGCGCAGGCAGGCATCGGCGGCTTCGCCGGAGAGGCCGTTGTATTTGGGAAATTCGTAGCCGAGGTTTTCCAGGGTGAATTCCAGGCGTTCGGCCAGGCGCACGGTGTTTTCAACGGCCTCGGGCCGGTCGGCAAAAAGCGCCTTCGTCTCGGCGGCGGATTTCAGGTGCCGCTCGGCATTGGGGCTGAGCAGGCGGCCGGCGGCGTCGAGATGGGTGTGGTGGCGGATGCAGGTGAAGACGTCCAGAACCTGGCGTCCGGCGGGCGTGGCGTAGAGGACGCCGTTGGTGGCCACAACGGGCAGCCGGCGGGACTCGGCCAGCGCGACCAGGGTTTCATTACGCCAGTCCTCGCCGCGGCGCAGGTGCCGCTGGATTTCGACGGCGACATTCTCCCGTCCAAAGGCCGCGATGAGGCGGTCGAGCGCGGCGGCATCTTCCGGATCGCGCAGGACGCCCTCCTCGTCTCCGGTGAGGGCGATGAGCCCGTCGCCGTAGTGCGGAAGTTCCTCCCAGCGCACGGCGCTCTCGGTCTTGGTGCCGCGCAGTTTGGCTTCGGTGATGAGGCGGCAGAGGTTCTGGTATCCGGTCCGGTTTTTCACCAGTACGGGAAGCACGGCGCCGTCTTCGAGCGTGAGTTCCGCGCCGACCAATGCCTTCAGACCGGTTTCCTTCGCCGCCGAATGCAGGCGCGCGGAACCATAAACGCCGTCCCGGTCGCACAGCGCCAGCGCGGGCATTTCGAGGTCTTTGGCCCGTTTGACCAAATCCTCCGGCTGCGAGCCGCCGCGCAAAAAACTGAAGGCGCTGCGCGCGTGGAGCTCGATGTATTCAGGCTTCATAACACCCCTCCACGGTCCAGCGCCGGCCGCGCCGGGCCAGCCGGAACATCGCGCCATCCTCCAACTGCACGTCCCATTCCTCGATCTCCCAGCCCCGCGGGTCCCACCACGTGCCCGAGAGGCGGTAGGGACCGGCGCAACACGTGACCGCACCCGTCGCAATCTCCGAGGCCAGGCCAAACGGACGTCCCCTCTGGATCACCACCCGCGCGGGAGGCGCCGGCCGGCAGCGGCGCAAGGGCAGGCCGCGGAGGGCCGGCTTTCGGTCGGACTCCGAAAGAGAATCCGCCGGGGGCCGGCCCTCCTCCCGGGAGAAAAAATCCTTCACTGTAAAACGATCCGGTTCGTGCGTGTCGGCCGGAATGGGAACACCCACGGCGTCGTTGCCAAGAAAGGCCTTCAGCCGCGCCAGGGTTTCGCCGAACAGATTGGGATCGCGCAGGGCGCTTTCAAAGAGCTGCAGTTGATCCTTGGCCGGCAGGGCATCCTCAAGGCGCAGGCGCAGTCCGGTCGGCCGCTGCGGCAATTGGAGGGTTTCGAGGTGGGTGTCCAGGATGCGATACAGAACCTCCACGTCGGCGGTGGGCGAGGGGATGGCGAAGGTGCGTTCATGGCGCGAACCGTCATCGAGCGGGATGGACAGAACCATCTGCCGTGCCACGCGTCCGGCCTCCCGCAGGCGTGCGGTGAGGTCGTTCAAAAACCGGCGCAGCAAAAAGAGGAGTGGCGCGGAAGTTTCCACCTCGTAATCGAAATCAAAGGCCTCGGCATATTCCGGTCGCTGACGTATGGTCCGGAGCGGACGTCTGTGGCGCCCGGAAACGCGCCGCAGCAGGTCGTCCGCCTCGGCGCCCAAGCGCTCGACCACGCCGGAGCGCGGCAGGCGGAGAAGTTCGCCCACGGTGCCGACGCCCCAGGCGGCGAGGATTTGTTGCACGGCCTCCGAAGGTTCCAATGCGCTGACGGGCAGCGGCGCGACAAAGGCGGAGGGATCGTAAACGACGGCCACCGGATCGGCACCCCGCGCAGCGAGCAGGGCGAGGTCCGGGGTGGAGGCCACGCCCACCTGCAGGGTGAGGGCGTCGGAACGGAACTGCGCGACGAGGGTGTCGGCGAGTTGCTGCCAGCAGAGGGTTTTGGCGGCGCGGTGGAGGTCGGCAATGACCGCCCCCGGCGCGGTGTGTTCCACATCGGGCGAGAGTCCCATGGCCCGATCGACCAGAAGGTTGTTGAGGCAGTGCTCCTGTGCCTCCGCGCGCGGCAGCAGGTGGATCCGTCCATTGCGCGCCATGGCCTGCGGACCGGTCTGGCCGGGGGTAATGCCGAGGGCGCGGGCGGCGGCGTTGACCTCGAGCAGCAGGTCGGCCCGGTCATCGACCACGGCCGCCGGGCCGGTGATCTCGCGCCAGCGCAGGGCCGCCTGAAGGCGGAAATCCGGCAGCAGAAGACAGAGGAACATGGCAACGGCTCCCCACGTCGTCGCCTACGCCGCCCCGGAGGGGACGACGCAGGGAGTCCTTGTTTCCCGGCCCGCAGGCGCCTCCCGGTCTTCTGGGAAAAAATCCTCCCTTCCCCGCTCAAACGCCTGGGCGACCAGTTCGTCGAGCAGTTGCCGGCGGGAGGCGGTCATGGCCTTCCACGGCGAGGGAATCTTCACGGCAATGCGGCTTGGGGTGCCTTCGACCAGGGGGCGCGGGGTGAGCACGAGCAGGACGGTGGCGGAGTTTTCGATCACCCGATGAAAACGGTGCCAGGTGCTGGCGGGGATGCGGTGCAGCTGGCGCTCCGGAACCATCTGCAAATCGAGCAGGAGCACGGGCAGGTTGCCGTCACGCAGGAGGATGTCCGCGGCCTTGAGTGCGGCCCCGGTTTCCCGGCAACGCACCCAGAGCAGGCGGTCCAACTGGTCCCCGGGCCAGTCGGCGGGCTCAAAGGCATCGGCGCCGTCGATCAACGCCACCCAGAACGCCTCGCGCACGGCCGCCTCAAGCAGTGCGGCCAACACCATCTGCCCGCCGGCCAGCGACCCGCAAACTTCCGTGAGGCCGCCGCGCAGGAGCCCGCCCCGACGGTCCAACGCCTCGCAGCCGGTGCGCAGACGGCCGGAACGCACGGGGGCCGTCTGCGGAAATTTCTCCGCCACCAAGGCGCGCAGCGCGGCCAGCTGCCCGCGTTTGTCAGGCACCGCCGACATGGCGAATCAATCCGCGGAACACGCCCGCGATTTTTACGGTTTTCGCCGGCACGGTGAGGTCGGCGTATTGCGGATTGCTGGCGCGCAGGGTGACGGTGTTTCCGTTCGGATGCACATGCTTGAGGGTGGCTTCATGGTCGTCGCCCACCTGCACGGCGGCGATTTCCCCCGGACGCACCTCCGCGGCGGGCCGGATCAACACCAGGTCGCGGTCAAAAATGCCATCCCCGATCATCGAGTCGCCCCGCACCCGCAGCAAAAAATCCCCCTCCTTCCATGGCAGCAGATCGCCGGGCTCGCGCACGTCGTCGGCCTGGGCGACGGCTTCGCTGAGCGGGCCGGCCGGAATGGACCCCAGCACGGGAAGCCCGCCCGCCCCGAGGGCCTGCCGGCCCCGGGAGGTCAGCGTGACCATGCGCGACCGGCCCTTCGCGCCCCCGCCCTTGATGGTGATGAGTCCGTTGCGCTCCATGATTTTCAGCGTGGCGGTGAGGCTGCTCTCGGCGGCATAACCGAGCTTCCGCACGAGGTCGGGCACAAAAGCCGGTTCCCCCTGTTTTTCCAGTGACAAAATCGCCTGGGCAATTCGATGATGGACAGGAGAAAGCATATCGTGTAATTTCACGAATCCGTGAAGGAAAAGCAATTGGATTTTGAAGATTTCCTGGTTCGGAAGGCCATGGAGCGGGCAGCCAGGAGCGCCGCTCCCGAGCCGCCGCCGGCCCGGTCCCGGTTCCGGCTTTTCCAAGTCCTGAGCCAACTCCGGCGCCGCCCCAAAAAGAAGCGCGTCTGACCTCCGGCGGTTCCGGATTTCTCCTTTCCCCGGTCCGCCTCCGTCCGTCCCCAAATTTAGAGATTCAAATCGGACGCGGGTGTGCGAAACTCCCCCTTCCATGTCCCGCGAAGCCTTCATTGAACGCAACACCAGCGAAACCCGCATCAAGACCCGTCTGACCGTTGACGGCAGGGGCCATTCGGCGGTGCGCACCGGCGTGCCCTTTTTCGACCACATGCTCACGCTTTTTGCGCGCCACGGGCTGTTTGACCTCGAAATCGAGGCCCAGGGGGACATCGAGGTGGATTTTCACCACACCGTGGAGGACACCGGCATCACCCTCGGTCAGGCGCTCACCAAGGCCCTGGGCGACAAAAAGGGGATTCGCCGGTATGGTCATGCCTATGTTCCGATGGATGAAGCGCTCGTCCGTGTGGTGGTCGACCTGAGCGGCCGTCCCTACCTTGCTTATAATCCGCCCCCGCAGGTGGAGGCCATCGGGGGGAATTTTTCGTTCCAGCTCGTGGAGGAATTTCTCCGCGCCGTGGCCGTGAATGGCGGCATGAACCTGCATATCGACATCCTGGCCGGACGCGATGCGCACCACATGGCGGAGGGGGTTTTCAAGGCCCTGGCCCGCGCCCTCGACACCGCCACGCAGATTGATCCCCGCGTGGAAGGGGTGCCCAGCACCAAGGGTGTGCTTTGACCATGACCAAGACCTCCGCGCATCAGGACGCCCCCTCCGGATCCTCCGCAACCCCGCCCTTCTCCGGAACCGTGGGCCTCGTGGACTACGGCAGCGGCAATCTCCGCAGCGTCGGCAAGGCCCTTGAGGCGGCCGGCGCCGCGGTGCGGCTCGTTCATTCCCCGGCGGAACTGGACGGTCTGAATGCCGTGGTCGTGCCGGGTGTGGGGTCCTTCGGGGACTGCGCCCGCAATCTCCGCAGCACCGGACTCTGGGAACCGCTCAAGACCTGGATCCGCGAGGGCCGTCCCTACCTCGGCATCTGCCTCGGTTACCAACTCCTCTTTGAATCCAGCGAGGAGTCCCCGGGCGTGGAAGGCCTCGGGGTTCTGCCGGGCCACGTGGTGCGTTTTCCGGCCGGCGCGCTCAAGGTGCCACACATGGGGTGGAACACGCTCGAAGGTGTCCGCGGCCCGCTCTACCGGGGCCTCGGCGAGGCGCCGTCGTTTTATTTTGTGCACTCGTATCACCCCGTGCCGGCCGACCCCGGGGTGGTCAGCGCCTCCTGCGTTTATGGCGCTCCCTTTGCCGCCAGCGTGAGCACGGGCGCTTTGCACGCCGTCCAGTTTCACCCCGAAAAAAGCCAGGCCACCGGGCTCGCCCTGTTGCGGAACTTCCTGGCCACGGTGGAGTGATCGCCATCCCGGTCCGTTTTTCAGCGTTTTGCCCTTTTCCTTATGCTTCTTCTTCCCGCCATTGACCTCATGGGTGGTGAAGTCGTGCGCCTCAAGCGCGGCCTTGCCACGGAAAAAACCGTCTATTCCAGCGACCCCGTCGCCTTCGCCAAAAAATGGGAGGACGCCGGCGCCGACTGGCTGCACATCGTGGACCTCGATGCGGCCTTCGGCGGCGAACCCAAAAACCTCGACGCCGTCGAACGCATCTGCGCGGCGGTCCGGATTCCCTGCGAACTCGGCGGCGGCATGCGCAACGCCGACAACGTCCGCGCCGCCTTCTCGGCCGGGGTCCGCCGTGTCATCCTTGGCACCCGGGCCGCGGAATCCATCGACTACGTGCGCGAAACCTGCGCGGAATTCGGCGGGGACCGCGTGGCGGTGGGCATCGATGCCAAGGACGGATTGGTGGCGGTGAAGGGTTGGACCGAAACCACCCCGAAACCCGCCACCGAACTCGCCCTCGCCGTGCAGGAGGCCGGGGCCGGGACCATTATTTACACCGACATCGCCACCGACGGCATGTTGCAGGGGCCCAATTTCCAGGCCATGCAGGACCTGTTGGAGATCTTGGACTGCAACCTCATCGCCAGCGGCGGAGTGTCCAGTGTGGACGACCTGCGCCGTCTGGCCGCCCTGCCGGGCCTCCACGGGGCCATCATTGGCAAGGCCCTTTACGACGGGAAGATCACCCCGCCCCTTCCTCGATTTCCCTGAGAGAACCCTAGGGGAGGGGCTTACCGATTGACAAATTGTTGCGCCTCAGTCATACGTTGCACGCTCTAACCTACCTACCAATGAAAAAACTGTTCTTAACCGCTCTCATCGCGGGTCTCTCCGCGTCCGTGTCCTTCGCCGGCGACGGAAAGACCTTCAAGCAATCCAAAGAGGTCGAAGTTGTTGAATCCTGCCGTTTCCGGGACTTTGAAGTCCAGATCGACGGCTTCTACACCGGCTTCTTCGGTGGCAAAGGCACCTACTTCTCCACCGGTTCCGGTGGCGGCTTTGGTGTCAACGTTTTCTTCGCCCGCTACTTCGGTATCGGCTACGAAGCGGCTTGGTACGACAACAACAACCAGGCCCAGCACCTCCCGCTCGCCGGTAACTTCTTCGTGCGCTATCCCATCTGCTCGCTGAACCTCGCTCCTTACGCGCTGGTCGGCGGCGGCGGAACCTGGAACAGCCACGGCACCGGATACGGCAATGTGGGTGGTGGTGTGGAATACCGCTTCACCGACAACGTGGGTATCTTCGTTGACGGCCGCTACTTCTACGGTGGCACCGGCAACGTGGCCAACCTCCGCAGCGGTCTCCGCATTTCCTTCTAATTTAGGAGGACCCTTAAACAACTCTCTCCAAGAAAGCCGGGCTGGTCTCCAGCCCGGCTTTTTCTTTCTCCGGCGGGATCTTCCGTGGGAAAGGGGTTGCGCAAGGACCGCGTCAGGGCGGTTTCCCTCTCCCGAAGGCCACGCAGTTTCTTTCCAAAAGGAGACCCTGGGTCACCTCCTCCATCGGTGGGCCCGCCGTTTTTTTTCTCCCGATGCCTTCAGGCGCGAGACATCCATCTGCCGAGGCATTCAGTCGGCTGGTGGCCCTCGGACGCAGACGCCCCTCGGCGGCAGAAATTTCTGCAAAATTTTCCACCATACCGCTTGTCAACCGCCCTCCGACTTCGTAACTTCCCCCTTCCCTTCCAACGGCTGGGTAGCTCAGTTGGCAGAGCAGAGGACTGAAAATCCTCGTGTCGGGGGTTCGATTCCCTCCCCAGCCACCATTTCGGCTCTCCGCCAAAAAAACGGGATGAGATCATTTGTGCAGGGTTGGCGGTTAACCGGCCATGCCGATCAGATGCGGACGAGTTCCAACAGCGGCTCGAATCGGTAGATGGCGGGCTGGCGTCCGGCGGCTTCGCGGACGGGAACAAGGAGATTATGCTCCAGCGATTGAAGATCCCGCTGTCCTTTCACGGGGAGTGGTATGCCTCGTTTTTGCGCAGCCCGGTGAATGCGGCGGATTTTTAGGACGTGGGGAAAGCCGCAGAGTCGTCCGACGTTCCCCGGAGAGTCTGATCCCGGGTTCTTTCACAAAACACGGGATTCGACATTGCCCGCGCCGTGTGGGTTCCCGACTCGCAGCCTCATCCTCGCGAGGGGAAACGCTCTTCGGGAAAAATTACGGAATTGGTTTCTG
>Ga0065721_10050136_pt1 | contig 22923 bp, 16 predicted proteins | sample Mesricmetagenome_FD_59108 | JGI IMG/M metagenome (GOLD analysis project Ga0065721, IMG submission 59108) | Mesophilic microbial community from rice straw/compost enrichment Sample: eDNA_1 v2 (version 2) | ecosystem: Engineered > Solid waste > Grass > Composting > Bioreactor | place: USA: Davis...
GGTATGTACCTCCTGGAGAAGCCTCATACGCTCCCGAAATCACCTTATCACGGGTTTACCCATTCAGATTTCGGGAGCGTATAGCATCGGAAGGAGGTACATACCCCTTGCACCTTTAGTATCGATCATCTTTTAGAGCAACTTAGAATGCTTACGGAGCAGTATCTTCGCACGAATAAGATAAAGGGACGCCCCCAGTCGGCTTATACTGACTGACGGGCGTCTCCTTATGTTTAGGGACCGTTTTTTGCGGCGAGCGACTACATTTGATACAATGACGAAAGGTTTTGAAATCGTTCCTGAACAGCGAGGTGCGTCAATTATGGGTTCGAGCAAACAGAAGAGCCGTTCCATACCCCTGCTGCCCTTAAGAGGGCTACTCGTATATCCGAGCATGGTGCTCCATCTGGACGTCGGACGGGAGAAATCCGTCAAGGCGTTGGAGCAATGCATGATCGACGATCATATGATCCTGCTGTGTTCCCAATCGGAAGTCAACATCGAGGAGCCCACGCAAGAGGATATTTACCGGGTCGGAACCATTGCCAAAGTCCGTCAGATGCTGAAGCTGCCCAACGGAACGATCCGCGTGCTGGTAGAAGGCGTTAGCCGGGCGGAGATCGAACAGTACTTGCCGAACGACGAGTTCTACGAGGTGCTGGCCCACGAGCTTCACGAATCCCAGACCAACGACTCGGAGCTGGACGCGCTCATGCGCGCCGTGCTCAGCCAGTTCGAGCACTATATCAACCTGTCCAAGAAAGTGACTCCCGAGACGCTCGCCGCCGTGTCCGACATCGATCAGCCGGGCCGCCTGGCCGACGTCATCACGAGTCACTTGTCGCTCAAGATAAAAGACAAACAGGAAATTCTCGAAACCGTCGAGATTCGTCCCCGTCTGGAGAAGCTGCTTGATTTTCTCGGCAACGAGCGGGAAGTGCTCGAGCTGGAACGCAAAATCAGCCAGCGCGTCAAGAAGCAGATGGAGAAGACGCAGAAGGAGTATTACCTTCGCGAGCAGATGAAGGCGATTCAGAAGGAGCTGGGCGACAAGGAAGGCCGGGCCGGCGAGATCGAGGAGCTGAGAGCCCAGCTCGCCGAGGCGGACCTGCCCGAGAAAGCCGCGGCCAAGGCGGCGAAGGAGATCGACCGTCTGGAGAAAATGCCGGCGTCCTCCGCGGAAGGGGCGGTCATCCGCACTTATGTGGAATGGCTGCTCGCGCTGCCGTGGTCGAAGATGACGGAAGACGACTTGGATATTGCCAAAGCCGAGCAGATTTTGAACGACGAGCATTACGGCCTCGACAAGCCGAAGGAGCGCGTGCTGGAGTACTTGGCCGTGCAGAAGCTGGTCAAGAAGCTGAAGGGACCGATTCTCTGTCTCGTAGGTCCTCCGGGCGTCGGCAAGACGTCGCTCGCCAAGTCGATCGCCAAATCGCTCGGCCGCGAATTCGTTCGCATCTCGCTGGGCGGCGTTCGCGACGAGGCGGAAATCCGCGGCCATCGCCGCACCTATGTCGGCGCGATGCCGGGTCGCATTCTGCAAGGGATGCGCAATGCGGGCTCGGCCAATCCGGTATTCCTGCTGGACGAGATCGACAAGATGGCGATGGACTTTCGCGGCGATCCGGCTTCCGCGCTGCTCGAGGTGCTCGATCCGGAGCAGAACACGACGTTCAGCGACCACTACGTCGAAGTGCCGTTCGATTTGTCGAACGTCATGTTCGTGACGACGGCCAACGTCGTGCACAACATTCCCCGCCCGCTGCTGGATCGGATGGAGCTGCTGCAAGTTCCGGGCTACACCGAGCTGGAGAAGGAGCAGATCGCCGAGCGCCATCTGCTGCCCAAGCAGAAGCGGGACCACGGTCTGGAAGAGGATCAGCTCGTCGTGGAGAAGGAAGCTCTGCTGTCGCTGATTCGGCACTATACCCGCGAGTCGGGCGTGCGCAACATGGAGCAGCAGCTCGCTTCCTTGTGCCGCAAGGCGGCCAAGACGCTCGTCTACGATCCGTCGTCCGCGCCGATCGTCATCGACGGGAAGAAGCTTAAGGAGCTGCTCGGCCCGCCGAAGTTCAGGTTCGGCATGGCGGAGCAGGAGGATCAGATCGGCGCCGTTACCGGGCTCGCATGGACCGAAGTCGGCGGCGATACGCTCGTCATCGAGGTGACGATCATGCCCGGCTCGGGCAAACTGACGTTGACCGGGCAGCTGGGCGACGTCATGAAGGAGTCGGCGCAGGCGGCGTTCAGCTACACCCGCAGCAGGGCCAAGGAGTTCGGCATCGATCCCCAGTTCCACGAGAAGAACGATATTCACATTCATATTCCGGAGGGCGCCATTCCGAAGGACGGCCCTTCCGCCGGCATTACGCTGGCGACCGCGCTCGTCTCGGCGCTGACCGGGCGCAAAGTGTCCCGCGAAGTGGCGATGACCGGAGAGATTACGCTGCGCGGACGCGTGCTGCCGATCGGCGGCCTGAAGGAGAAGTCGCTGGCCGCTCACCGCGCGGGCATTACGAAGGTGCTGATGCCCAAGGACAACGAGCGGGATTTGCGCGATATCCCGGACAGCGTGCGGGAGAGCATGACGTTCGTTCCCGTCTCCCACATCGACGAAGTGCTGCGGGAGGCTCTGACGGAGCCTTGGGCGGTCGTCGGGGAACCGGGGACCGGAGAAGAGCGCGGCGAAGGGATGGAGCCGGCGGCGGGGCTGCAGCCGCCCGTGGACGACAAGCCGGAGGAAACGCCGCCTCTGAGCACGCACTGACAGGACGGACAGGATAGGAGAACTTTATTTCCATGAAAATCAAGACGACCGAATTCGTGATCAGCGCGGTAGGTCCGAGTCAATATCCGGAAGGCGATCTTCCGGAAGTGGCTCTGGCCGGCCGCTCCAACGTGGGCAAGTCCTCGCTGATCAACAAGATGCTGCTGCGGCGCAATCTCGCCCGCACGAGCCAGCAGCCGGGGAAGACGCAGACTCTGAACTATTACCGGATCAACGAAGAGCTGTTCTTCGTTGATTTTCCCGGTTACGGCTATGCCCGCGTGTCCAAGTCGGAGCGCGAAGCCTGGGGCAAAATGATCGAGCGCTATTTGCGCGAGAGGGAACCGCTGAAGCTCGTGCTGCAGCTCGTCGACGTGAGGCACCCGCCTTCGGCTGACGACGTGCGCATGTACGAATGGCTGTCCCATTACGGCATTCCGATGACCGTGGTGGCGACCAAGGCGGATAAAGTATCGCGCTCGCAATGGCCGAAGCATTTGAAGATCATCCGGCAAAGCCTCGGAATGCCCGGGCATGTTCCGCTCGTTCTTTTCTCGTCCGAGACGGGGCAAGGAAGGGATGAATTATGGAGCATGATCGCGCAAGCGGCAGGAATAGCGCCTAATTCCTCCTCTGAACCCGCGAACATAGCGCAGGAAACGGAGAATAACGGGTAATAAATCGTCTGGATCGCGCGAGGAATCGATTTTTAACCGATTTTTCCGTGATTATCGCGTTCGGACGGGAGGAAACGGCTTGCGATTTCGCGTATAATTAAACATAGATAGCGCGTAATCCAATCGCAAGACAAGGGAATTGAGGAGATTTTATGGCTCAACGCGTAGCCACGGAGTATGTCAATGCCAACCTGCAGTTGACGGAAGCCGAAATGCGGCAATTGATTTCGATGTGCGAGCAGCAACAGCTTCGTCTGCAAGTGTTCGTCCTGGACAACGGCAATCACGAAGTCGTGCTGGAGGACGAGAGCGTCGGAGAGTCGATTCGCCTCACGTTCGAACGCGCGGACGGACAGTTCCGCTGCGAGCTGACGTGCCGGGTCGTTCATCCGAAGCTGACCAATGCGCTGCGCAAGCTCGTGTCGACCTTCAAGGGAGATGCGGTCGTTAATCGGATTTATGAAGGTTTTACGATGATTTATCACTATATTCAAGGCAAAGTCGCCCGCATCGCGGAATGCAAGGGAACGACCCTGCGCACCGTGTTCGAGCATCGCGACACGGCCGGGCGTCTGGAATCGCTGTTCCATCTGGCGTCCGTCGAAGAGGAGATCAAGCGTCTGCGCGGCTCGGTCAACGACCTGCTGGATCTGCGCAACCAGACGCAAGACGCCGAGCTGATCCGTGAGATCGATAACAGCCTGACATCCCATAGCCGCATGCTGTTCGCGCTCGAAGCTTGACGGGCGATTGAACCGCGCGGTACGTCGAAGAGAGCCTCCCGGCTCTCTTTTTGCATATGCGGACCAGCGGCGATTGCCCCCGCGAGAGAGGCGAATGCACGTTAACCGGAGCGGCGCATACACTGGAGTTGCAGCCTAACGGAGCCGCGGAAACAGACGGAAAAAAATGACTTGCGAGATCCCCTGCGAAAAGCTTGAAATCCCTTACGGGCCATGGTGAAAGTTGTCCTTCCCCCCTGCGAAAAAAACTATTGCATTTACCCAGATTAGATGTTATTTTTAGATTCGTTGACAACTCAATACATTAGGAACCAGGATTCACTCAAGGAATGCGGTGAGAGCAAATTCCCTCCAAGTGAATGACGTAGGTCCTAGCGGATGAAATCAGTTTCACAATTTTATTCCTAGGAAGGGGGAACCGAAAGATGGAATATTCGACTTTCGGACGGCACGTTGCGGTTGACACATGGGGAGGCAACATCGATTTACTGAACAGCGCGGAACTTCTCCAATCGCACATGGTGGAAGCGGCGGAAGCTTGCGGCGCGACCGTACTCTCGGTTCAAGCGAAGCAGTTCGAGCCTCAAGGCGCAACTGTATTGGTCATGCTCTCGGAGAGCCACATTTCCATTCACACGTATCCTGAGAAAGGCTTTGCCGCGATCGATTGTTATACATGCGGCGAAACCGTGGATCCGCAGCTCGCAATCGATTATCTCGTCAGCGTTCTGAAGCCGGCGAAGACGTACGCCAAGAAGCTGATTCGGGGACTCGGCGAACTTCAGGTCGAGGAGCCGGCCATCCAGCAGGCGGAACTTGTAAAATAAGCCTTCAAGCCATGGGCGGCCCGCTCATGGCTTTTTCTTTTCCGTCGCATACGACGGGGCCGTTTCGACGACAATAGGAAAGGTTGTTCCAAAAGTCCGATTGTGTTCGCGAAGCGGTTCGGGAAGCGAATTTCGACATCGAACCTTGAATTCAGAGGTTTTCATAAAGTTTTCATATTTGACGGGTGAGCATCCCCGCAACTATGCTATAATAATCGTTGATATTACAGGCCAGTCCTTACTTCATGGAAGAAAGCCGGGTGAATGCCATGCATCTGATCGTCGTCGGATTGAACTATCGTACCGCTCCCGTGGAAATCCGCGAGAGGTTCGCGTTGTCCGATCGGGAGATGCCGCTTGCCCTGCAAGCCCTTCGGCAGACGACCAGCATTCTCGAAGGAGTTATCGTGGCGACCTGCAACCGGACGGAAATCTACGCGGTCGTAGACCGATTGCAGCTGTGCGGACATTATATCCGTTCGTTCATGGAGCAATGGTTCAGCATCCCGAGACAGCAATTCAACAGCCATCTGTATATGTACGAGGACGATCGCGCGGTCGAGCATTTGTTCCGCGTCGCAAGCGGACTCGATTCGATGATTATCGGCGAAACCCAGATTCTGGGCCAGGTTCGCGACGCCTTCCTGCTGGCGCAGGAGCAGCGCGCTACCGGGACGCTGTTTAACCGTCTGTTCAAACAGGCGGTCACGCTCGCCAAGCGGGCCCATTCCAGCACTTCGATCGGGGAAAATGCGGTATCCGTCAGCTATGCGGCGGTAGAGCTGGGCAAGCGCATTTTCGGCCGGTTCGACGACAAGAAGGTCATGATCGTCGGGGCGGGCAAGATGAGCGAGCTGACCGCTCAGCATCTGCACGCCAACGGCGCGAAGGAAGTATTCGTCGTGAACCGCACGGTGGAGAAAGCCCGCGAGCTGGCGGGCAAATTCCAAGGAACGGCGATGGAGCTGGAACGTGCGATCGAACGGCTTGCCGATATGGATATCGTCATCAGCAGCACGGGCGCCGACCAGTTCGTCCTCACTCGCAAGAACGTGGAAGCGGCCATGGCCTCGCGCAAGAAGAGGCCGCTGTTCCTGATCGACATCGCGGTGCCCAGAGATATCGAACCGGCCAGCGGAGATCTGCCGAACGTATTCCTGTACGATATCGACGATCTGGAAGGCATCGTGGAGACGAATCTCGCGAAGAGGCGTCAAGAGGCCGAGATCATCGAAGAGATGATCGAGCTGGAGAGCGAGGCGTATCGCCAGTGGTACGCGACGCTTGGAGTCAGCCCTCTGATTCGCGCGCTGCAGGAGAAAGCCGCCGCTATTCACGACAGCACCTTGGACAGCCTGGTCCGCAAGCTCCCGGAGCTGGACGAACGGCAGTTGAAAGTCATTCGCAAGCTTACGAAGAGCATTGTCAATCAGGTCATTCACGATCCGATATTGCGCATTAAAGAGCTGGCCGCGGAGAAACGCAGCGACGAAGCGATGAAGCTGTTCATGCAGCTGTTCGCGCTCGAAGAGGAAGTAGCCCGGCTGAAAGCGGAAGAGAAGGCCGAGGAGAAATCCCGCAAGACGAGCTCCGCGCCCGTACTGGACGTCGACAAGCTGCTGACGCAGCTGGCGGGAGCGCTGCAATAAACGCAAGCGGAGGCTGGAGGCGCTGCCCTCATGATCACGCAGGATTGGTTAACCGATGCCGTACTCTATATTTACGCCCTGAGTCTGCTTTTTTTCGTCTCCGATGCCGCTTCCGGCAACCCGAAGGCGAAAAAGGTAGGAACAGGGCTGCTTGTTTTTGTGTGGATTCTGCAAGGCGCGTTTCTGCTCAGCTTCCTGATCGAGAGATTTTCCGTTCCGCAGCTGACGGCGAAAGATTATCTATTTTTCGTATCGTGGATGCTCGTGTCGGTCTCCTTTATTCTCAATCGTCTGCTGCGGGCGGAGTTGCTGGTGCTGCTCGTGAACGTCGCCGGCTTCGCGGTGCTGGCGCTTAACCTGATCCAGCGGCCTCAGCATACCGCGGCGCTGGAGCCGTGGGAGGTGGCGAGAAGGCTGCTGATCATGCACGTCAGCCTGATCACGCTCTCGTTCGCGCTGCTCACGATCGCCGCGCTGCTCGGAGCGATGTACCTGTTCCTGCACCGAAAGCTGAAGACCAAGAAGTGGACGCACGTCATGAGCAAAATGCCGAGCTTGGAGTCGATAGACAGCTACGCGTTCCGACTTGGGGCGATCGGCGTTCCGCTGCTGCTGCTGTCGCTGTCCACGGGAACGGCCGCGCTCATTATCGACCACGATCCGGGCAAGCTGTTCGACGGCCGGGTGATGCTGTCTTTTATGGCCGGACTGGTGTATATCTTCTATCTGCTGCGGAAAATCAGGTCCAGGGACGACGGGACCAAGCTGGCCATCTGGAACCTGCTCGGTTACGCCTTGCTTGTCGTCGGATTTTTCGTCGGCTCGGCGTCTTCGTTCCATCAAATCGTCTGAGCCGGAACTGGGAAGAGCATAAGAATGGGAGGGGACGCCGATGGCGGGCTGGTATCCTGTGCTGCTCAGGCTCGACGGGCGCAAATGCGTCGTGTTCGGAGGCGGAGCGGTCGCGCAGCGCAAAGCGGGGGGACTGCTGGAGGCGAACGCGGACGTCCATATCGTAAGTCCGAAGGTTACGCCGGCGCTGCTCGCATGGTCAAGCGTCGGCAAGCTTCGCTGGACGGAGAAGGAGGCGGAGGAGCGCGACATGGACGGGGCGATTCTCGTCTTCGCCGCGACGGACCGCCCCGATCTGAATCGCCGGCTGGCCGAAGCGGCGGCCGAGCGGGGAATCCCCGCGAACGTGGCGGACGACGGGGAGAGCGGCGACTTCATCGTGCCGGCCGTGCTGCGCAGAGGCGATCTCGTCCTGACGGCGAGCGCTACGGGAGCCGGGCCTGCGCTGCCGGTTCGCATTATCGGAGAGCTTGCCGAAAGGTACGGGCAGAACTACAATGAGAACGTCGAGGTTTTGAGAACGATTCGCCGCATCGTCAAGGCGCATGTCGCCGATCCGTCGGAACGCCGGGCTCTGCTCGGCGCGGCCGTCACGGACGAAGCGCTCGCCGAGTGGCGGGCGGCTTCCTGGCTGGACGATGCGGACAAGCTTATCGCACGGCTGCGGCAACTCGCGAAACGAACGGAAGGGACAGATACTTAATGCGGAACATCATCGTCGGATCCAGGCAGAGCGCTCTAGCGCTGACGCAGACGAACCAAACGATTCAATTGCTCAAGGAACTGTGCGAAAGGGATAACCTGCCGTTTACGTTCGAAGTCAAACCGATCGTCACGAGGGGCGACCGGATTTTGGACGTTACGCTGTCCAAGGTAGGCGGCAAAGGGCTGTTCGTAAAAGAAATCGAAGAAGCGCTGCTGAACGGGCAGATCGACATGGCGATCCACAGCATGAAGGATATGCCGTTCGAGCTGCCGGAAGGTCTGGTCATCGGCGCGATCCCCCGCCGCGAAGATCCGCGGGACTGCATCGTAAGCAGAGGGGGCAAGCCCCTTGCCGAGCTTCCTCAAGGAGCGCGGATCGGGACGAGCAGCCTCCGCCGTTCGGCTCAGCTGCAGGCGTATCGGCCGGACTTTAAGATCGAATCGATTCGCGGCAATATCGATACCCGGCTTCGCAAGCTGGAGGAGGAGGGCTTCGACGCGATTTTGCTCGCGGCCGCGGGGCTGCACCGGATGGGCTGGAAAGATCGGATTACCGAGTACCTGTCCCCCGAAATCTGTCTTCCCGCCGTCGGCCAAGGAGCGTTGGCGATCGAGTGCCGAGGCGGCGACGGCGAACTGTTGGATTTGCTGGGCCGCTTGAACGATCAAGCGACCGCACGGGCTGTCGAGGCCGAGCGGCGGTTGCTCGGGCTGCTCAACGGAGGCTGCCAGGTGCCGATCGGCGCTTACGCCCGTCTGGAGACGGACAATGCGGACGGCGATCTGACGCTGGAAGGGCTGGTCGCTTCGCCGGACGGAAGACGGCTGCTTCGGGAATCCGCTTCGGGTCCCGATCCGCTTCAGGTCGGTTCGCATGCGGCGGAAGCGCTGCTGAGCCGGGGTGCGGGCAGTTTATTGGCGGAAGCGAGGGAATAGACGCGGATGGAAAAAGGAAAAGTGTACTTGGTAGGGGCCGGCCCCGGAGATCCGAAGTTGATCACCGTCCGAGGTCTGGAGGCGCTGAAGCGCGCCGATGTCGTCGTTTTCGACCGGTTGGCGGGTCCTCATCTGATCAATCATGCGAGGTCCGATGCGGAGAGAATTTACGTCGGCAAGCTGCCGGACCGCCATACGATGAAGCAGGAGGAGATCAATCGGCTGTTGGTCGACTTGGCGCTGCAGGGGAAGACGGTCGTCCGGCTGAAGGGCGGGGATCCGACCGTATTCGGGCGCGTCGGCGAAGAGGCCGAGCTGCTCAGGCGAAACGGCATTATCTATGAGATCATACCGGGCATTACTTCGGCCATCGCGGTTCCGGCGTACGCGGGCATTCCCGTTACCCATCGCGATCTCGCCTCTTCCTTTTCCGTCATTACGGGCCATGAGAGCCCGGACAAGCTCGACCATTCGATCTACTGGGACAAAGTGACGAACGCGACGGGAACGCTCGTCTTCCTGATGGGCGTCGCCAAGATCGGATACATCAGCGAACAATTGATCCGGCACGGCAGGCCGCCGGAGACGCCGGTAGCGCTCGTGCGATGGGGAACAAGGGCGGAGCAGCGCACGGTCGTCGGGACACTCGGAGACATCGAGGAGAAGGTGAAGGCGGCCAACTTGCAGCCTCCCGCCGTTATCGTCGTCGGCGAGGTGGTCAAGCAGCGCGAGACGCTGGCCTGGGTGGAGAGCAAGCCTTTGTTCGGACGGCGCGTTCTCGTCACGCGGGCGCGTTCCCAGGCGAGCGAGCTGGTGGCGAGAATCGACGAACTGGGCGGGGAAGCGTACGAATTTCCCGTCATCGAGACGAAGCTGCCGGAGGGCAAGGAAGCCGAGGAAGCGATCGGGGACGCGCTCGCCCGCGCGGAGGAATACGATTGGGTGATGCTGACGAGCGTGAATGGCGTCGATTATTTCTTCCGCTGGCTGGACCGCTTCGGCGTCGACGTGCGCCGGTTTCACCGGGCCAAGTTCGCGGCGGTAGGCCCGAAGACGGCTGATGCGCTGGCGCTGCGGGGCATCCGGGCCGACTTGCTCCCCGAGAGCTTTCGCGCCGAGGGGCTGCTGGACAGATTGGCCGATCAGGTCGCGGAAGGGCAGATCGCGCTCTTGCCGCGGGGAGACCTGGCGCGGAAGATTTTGCCGGAGGAGCTCAGGGCGAAGGGCGTTCGGACGGTCGAGATCGACGTCTACGACACGGAGCTGTCCGTTCCCCGGGATATCTGGCTGCCGGAGATGCTGGAGAACGGCGAGATCCACACCGTCACGTTCACGAGCTCTTCGACGGTAGTTAATCTGCTCGAGGCGCTTCGCCGCTTGGGCGTAGAAGATCCGCAGAGGGCGCTCGCGAGGAGCGAGATCGCCTGCATAGGTCCGGTCACGGCCAAGACGGCCGAAGAGCACGGTCTGAAGGTGTCGATTATGCCGGACGACTATACGATAGAAGGTTTGGTTCAGGCGCTCATAGAGCGCGGCAAGAAGGGAGAATGAGCTGTTATGGCCTATCCGATTGTTCGTAACCGCAGATTGAGAAATTCGGCCGGACTGCGCAGTCTCGTCAGGGAGACGAGCCTGGAGGCTAACGATTTTATGATGCCGATCTTCATTACGGAAGGAGAAGGCGTGCAGGAGGAGATCTCCTCGATGCCGGGTGTCTATCACTGGTCGCTCGATACGATGGAGCGGGAGCTGGCCGACATCGTCGAATCGGGAGTCCAGTCGGTTATGGTGTTCGGCGTGCCCGCTCACAAGGACGCGCAGGGGACGTCCGCTTACGACGATAACGGCATTACTCAGAGAGCGATTCGCAAAATGAAGGCACTGTACCCGGAACTCGTCGTCGCCGCGGACAATTGCCTGTGTCAATATACCGATCACGGGCATTGCGGCGTCGTTCACGAGACGGAATGCGGCGCGGAGATCGACAACGACGAATCGCTGGAGCTGCTGGCGCGTACGGCGGTATCCCAGGCGCGCGCGGGCGCGGACATTATCGCGCCGTCCAACATGATGGACGGCTTCGTCTGGGCGATTCGCCGGACGTTGGACGAAGCGGGATACGAGAACGTTCCGATCATGTCGTATTCGGTGAAGTACTCGTCCGCCTTCTACGGTCCGTTCCGCGAAGCCGCACATTCCGCGCCGCAGTTCGGGGACCGCAAGACGTATCAGATGGACCCGGCGAACTCCCGCGAGGCGCTGCGCGAAGCGCAAAGCGACGTCGACGAGGGAGCCGATTTCCTGATGGTCAAGCCGGCGCTTGCCTATCTGGATATCATCCGCATGCTCAGGGACAGATTCGCGCTCCCGATCGTGGCTTACAACGTAAGTGCGGAATATTCGATGGTCAAGGCCGCGGCCAAGCAGGGCTGGATCGACGAGAAAGCGATCGTGCTGGAGACGTTGACTGGCATGAAGCGCGCGGGCGCGGATCTCATCATTACGTATCACGCCAAGGATGCCGCGCGCTGGCTGAGGGGAAATTAAGGCGGCTTGGATTTAGCCGCGGAGCTTGTCGAGGTTAAGCTTGTATTCGCCTAAGCCGAATTGCAGAACGCCGCGCGTCTCCAGCTCGCGGACGACGTCGGCCAGGACGGGCTTGCTCACGCCGGCCATCTGGGCCAGTTCGTCGTAGTTGAGGGACATCGGGATGAAGATGAGGTTGCCCTCCCTCTTGCCGTTGCGGTTGGCCAGGGCGATCAGGTTCTTCAGCACTCTCGTCCGGCCGTCGAGGAACGTCAGGTCGTTGACGTGCTCGTTGGTCGCCCGCAATCTGCGGCAGAGCTCGGCCAGAATGCCCCGGGTAATATCGAAGTGAGCCTGCAGCAGACTCATGAACTGCTCCGAAGCGAGCTCCAGTACGGTCGTCTTCTCGAGCGTCTGGGCGGAAGCCGAGCGCGGCCTGCCGTCGAGCAGGGACAGCTCTCCGAAGCTTTCGCCGCCGCTGACGAGCGACAGCACCTTCTCCTCGCCGCTGCTGCTCCTCGTGAACAGCTTGATGGAGCCGCTGAGGACGACGTAGAAGGTGAGGCCCATGTCTTTTTCATGGAACAGAATCGTTCCTGCAGGGAACGTTTTTCTATGTGAGATACGCAGGACGTGCTCGAGCTGCTCGTCGTTCAAATTGTCGAAGAGCGATACTTTTTTCAGCCATTCGATCATGGAATCATCTCTCCTGCTCTATGTAGCGTTCGGTCGGCGGGATGGTTTAACAGCGCGTATCCAGTTTAACACAGCCTTTTCCAATTCTGATAGTAGGACGTGACGAATATGAGCGAAAAAGAGCGAATTCGCGTCGATTCCCGCTCCAAGGCGGAGTTCGAACGCGCGAAGCGCGTCATTCCGGGCGGGGTGAACAGTCCGGTGCGCGCCTTCAAATCGGTGGGGCTGACCCCGCTTGTCATCGATAAGGGCGCAGGAAGCCGGATTACCGACATCGACGGGCAGACGTATATCGATTACGTGCTGAGCTGGGGGCCGCTGATCGCGGGCCACGCGCATCCGGAAGTCGTCGAAGCGATCAAGCGCACGGCGGAGAAAGGAACGAGCTTCGGCGCGCCGACCGAGCTGGAGACGCTGATGGCCGAGCTCGTCTGCGAGCGGGTGCCGTCCGTCGAAGTCGTGCGCATGGTCAACTCCGGTACGGAGGCGACGATGAGCGCGCTGCGGCTGGCGCGCGGCTATACGAAGAGAAGCAAGATCTTGAAGTTCGAAGGCTCCTATCACGGACACGCGGACAGCCTTCTGATCAAAGCGGGGTCCGGCGTGGCGACTCTGGGACTTCCCGACAGCCCGGGCGTGCCGGAGAGCGTGGCTTCCCATACATTGACCGTTCCGTACAACGATATTGAGTCCGTAAAGCTCGCCTTCGAACGGTACGGCGAAGATATCGCGGCGGTCATCGTGGAGCCGATCGCGGGCAATATGGGCGTCGTTCCTCCGCTGCCGGGCTTCCTGACGGGCCTGCGGGAAGTGACCGAACGCTACGGCAGCCTGCTTATTTTCGACGAGGTGATGACCGGCTTCCGGGTGCATCTCAACTGCGCGCAAGGGCTGTACGGAGTGACTCCGGATTTGACCTGCCTGGGCAAAGTTATCGGCGGCGGCCTTCCGGTCGGCGCGTACGGAGGCAAACGGGAGATCATGGAGCGCATGGCTCCGGTCGGCCCGATCTACCAGGCGGGGACGCTGTCCGGCAATCCGCTGGCGATGGCGGCCGGCTACACGACGCTGAAGTTAATGACAGAGGAAGCGTACCAGCTTCTGGAGCGGCTGTCCGGCCGTCTGCAGGTCGGTCTTGAGCGCAATGCCGAACAGTTCGGAGTTCCGATGACGATCAACCGCGTCGGGTCCATGGTGTGCCCGTTTTTTACGGACAAGCACGTCATCAATTACGACATCGCGAAGACGTCAAATACGGAGCGGTTCCGCACCGTGTTCCGCAGGCTTCTGGACAACGGAGTCAATATCGCTCCTTCTCCTTTCGAAGGCTGGTTCGTCTCCACGGCGCATTCCGAAAGCGACATCGATCTGACGATCGAAGCGCATCGGGCCGCTCTGTCCAACCTTTGATCGCAACTCGATAGATGCGGCTGCAACCTCTGCCCGGGACGGCAGAGGTTGTTTGCATTTTCAGTCATGCCCGCCCATCCCCGGCATATAGATAATTAATGAATTGCATAGGTACCGGTCGTATCGGCCGGACGCTAATGCCGAAAGGAGGACTTCGTCGTGACGGACCAGTTGAACGGGTTGCGATTCGATATTTACGAGCGCGTGCATCTGCCTGACGATGTAGCCGCAATCGAAGAGCTGGAAGAAATCGAATTGGTACCTCATATGCAAGCTTTGCCTCAAGACGACCAAGTGCTGTTAAGGGGGCATTTGCTGTTGTCGGGAGTTTACCGGTCTCAGGGCAGCGCGGGCTTGTCCCAGCTTGAGCACTGGATTCCCGTGGAGATCGCCTTGCCGCTTAACCGGATTCAAAGCGTGGAGGAACTGGCGGTGGAGATCGACAACTTCGACGTGGATCTGCTGACGACCCGATCCCTCAATGTAACGGGCGTGCTCGCGCTGCGGGGACTGCAAATTCAATCCGTCCAGAGCCCGATCTGGCGGAACGACAGCTTCACGGTCGTGCATCAGGCGCAGTCGGAGGACGCTCAGGACGATTCACTGCCAGGAACGGCGGCGGAGGAAGCTTCGTTCGAGTCCGAGATCGCCAGAGAGGCCGAAGCCGCGGAAGAAGTCCCGCTTCTGGGCGGAGAGCTGGTCGAACAGGAACGCGTCGACGAGTGGGGCTTGCAGCAGGAGACGGACGCGGCGCTTGCTTACGAGGCGTCCAAGGAGGCCAAGGAAGCCAAAGAAAGCAGCTGGCTGTCGATGTTCCAGCACCTGGAGGAATCGAGAAGCGATCAGGCCCAAGCCGCGCAGGAGAAAATAGCCGAGGAAGCGCTGGAAGCCGCCGAGCCCGTTCTGTGGGGCGATCTGTCGAAGGAGAGACCGGCGACGGAGCAGCAGGCGGACGCCTATGCCGACGCCGAGGCTCCGGTGGAGGTTAAGGGGGAAGCCGAGGCGTTCCAGGAGGCCGAGCCCCAGCTTCCGGCGGCCGAAGAGAAGCCGGATGTCCGGGTTGCCTTGGGGGGCAAGTCTTTGGATTCGGTAGCGTCGTCGTCCCAGTCGTCGGGGGTCGGCCTGCTCTCCCAGCTCGGAGAGAAGGGCGCGAAGCGGGAAGCGCTGCTTCGCACCCAGGAGGCGGAACAGGCGGAGCTGGAGGCGCAGGCGGCGAACGCGGCCGCGCAGAACGCCAGCACGGGCGACGAAATCGAGTGGACGCGGCTGTTCCTCAACAGCGGCTCGGAGGCGCAATCGTTCCGCAAGGTCAGAATGTGCATCGTCCAGCGCGAGGAGACGCTCGAAGCGATCGCCAGCCGCTACAACCTTCAGACGCGCGAGCTCCAGCTCTACAATCGCCTGCAGGAGCCTTACTTATCGGAAGGTCAGGTGCTGTACATTCCGTAAGATGAGCATGCGATCGGAAGCTGTTCCATAAGTAAACAGAGCCGTATCGAACGATTATCGATGGTTGGATGTATGGGTGCCGGGTGCATCTATCTTCTTCCGAGTGCTTGATCCCCCGCAAAGTGACGTTAAGCTTTTCGCAGCTTATTCCGATTACTTTGCGGGGGGCCCAAGAGCCGGTATCCCGTCCAATCAGGTTTTCTTCGCAACATTCTGGATCTGTACGTAGTGCCTTTTCCCTCCTTATGCCGATATCCCGTCCAGTCAGGTTTTCAGCGCCACAATCTGAATCTGCACGTAGTTCATTTTCCCTCCTTATGCCGATATCCCGTCTAATCAGTTTTTCTGCGCAACATTCTGGATCTGTACGTAGTGCCTTTTCCCTCCTTTTGCCGGTATCCCGTTTAATCAGGTTGGTCGCACACTTTCTGCGGATCGGCCATGGCATATCCTCTATTTGTCTTTATCCCGACAGCTCAGGAGTCTGGTTATTTAGCGTTTAGTGATAAGCGATCCCGATTAGTCAGTTGATCATTCTCACGGCTGTGAATCAGCGTTCAGCAGCTTCTAGGTATCCCATCGACTCAGTTTGAGACCCATTTTTGAAAAAGAACAGGATCATGGAGTGTGAGAGATTGGCTGCGTTTCGTTCGAAAAGGAGCGGATCATCCAGGTCTGAGGGAAGGTTGCCGTGAGACTCGAGTCAGCTTGCCAGACTGGTAACGGCCGCTAGACTTGGTGAATTCAGAATAGGTGGTTGTGAAAGATGCAATCCGCGATCAACTGGACGTGATTTCTAACTGACCCAAAGGGATACCGGCAAAAGGGGCGAAAAAGCGGCAGGACAGGTAAGGCGTGAACTGACCGGAAGGGATACCGGCAAAAGGGGCGAAAAAGCGGCAGGACAGGTAAGGCGTGAACTGACCGGAGGGGATAGCGGCAAAAAGGATGAAAGAGAGGCGTATGGCCGAGGAGAACTGAAGGAAGGGGATATCGACAAAAGGAGTGGAAAGTGGAGCGAAAAGCGAGACTGCCAAACTGACGGATTAGACTTGCTGAACTCTGGCGAATAATCGCAGCAGCGTTATCCCGGCCCCTCCGAAGCGCCTGTATTGACTCTCTAACGGGGGGGAGGTAAAATAAGTTACAATAACGAGGATAGGGAAGAGTAGTCAGATCGTCCGTCAGAGAGCGGGGCCGCTGTCAATTCAGCGCTGAGAGGTTCCGCGGGAAACGAGCTGCTGCGAGTCGCCCTGGAGTTTCCCGGTTCGAAATTCGGCGCGTTAGCCGGAGGCGAGTAGAACGGGACGGTCGCAACCGTTACTTTGCGTCGAGTGCCGTTACGGTCCGCTTGTCCGGTCCGTGCGGAACGAAGGTGGTACCACGGAAGTTGACCTTTCGTCCTTTGCGACGGGAGGTTTTTGTATTTTTTGGCGGCTCGTCGAGGCTGTTGAGATGTTAAGCCGAGGCCGGCCGCAAGCAAACCGCTAATCGATGTTTCTATGGAGGTAGTGCCACACATGTCCGAATCCACGAAAAGCCCGAACGTCGAATTGCCGACGACCTACGACCCGACGAGCGCAGAGCGCAAATGGTACGACCATTGGCTGAAGAGCGGGTATTTTCAAGCCGGACGTCGCCCCGACGCGCCCAAATACACGATAGTCATCCCGCCGCCGAACGTCACCGGCATGCTGCACATCGGGCATGCGCTCGATTTTACGCTGCAGGATATTTTGATCCGCTTTAAGCGGATGCAGGGCTTCGACGCCTTGTGGCTGCCGGGCACCGACCATGCCGGCATCGCCACGCAGACGAAGGTGGAGCAGAAGCTCCGAGAAGAAGGCAAGAGCCGCTACGACCTCGGACGCGAAGCGTTCCTCGAGAAGGTGTGGGAGTGGAAAGAGCTCTACGCGGGAACGATCCGCGACCAATGGTCGAAAATGGGACTTAGCCTCGATTACTCCCGCGAGCGGTTCACGCTGGACGAAGGTTTGTCGAAGGCCGTGCGCGAAGTGTTCGTGCGTCTGTACGACAAAGGTTTGATCTACCGCGGCAAGCGGATTATCAACTGGGATCCGGCGGCCCGCACCGCGCTGTCCGACATCGAGGTCGAATACAAGGAAGTGAACGGGCATCTGTATCACCTCCGCTATCCGCTCTCCGACGGAAGCGGATCGATCACGGTCGCCACGACGCGTCCGGAGACGATGCTTGGGGATACCGCCGTCGCCGTTCATCCGGAAGACGAGCGCTATAAGCACCTGATCGGCCGCACGATTCTGCTGCCGATCGTGAACCGCGAAATTCCGATTATCGGAGACGAATACGTCGACAAGGAGTTCGGCAGCGGCTCGGTCAAGATTACGCCGGCGCACGATCCGAACGACTTCGAGGTCGGCTCAAGGCACGACTTGCCGCAAATTACGGTCATGGACGAAGGCGGCAAGATGAACGAGTTCGCAGGCCCGTATGAAGGCATGGACCGTGCCGAATGCCGCAAGGCGATCGTCAAGGACTTGCAGGAGCAGGGCGTCTGCATCAATATCGAGGACCACGTGCACCAGGTCGGCCACAGCGAGCGCTCCGGCGCCGTCGTCGAGCCGTATTTGTCGACGCAATGGTTCGTCAGCATGAAGCCGCTGGCCGAGAAAGCGATCGCCTCCCAGAAGTCGGGAGAGGGCGTTAACTTCGTGCCGGACAGGTTCGAGAAAATTTATCTGCACTGGATCGAGAACGTGCGCGACTGGTGTATTTCCCGCCAGCTCTGGTGGGGACACCGCATTCCGGCTTGGTACCACGAGACGACCGGCGAGATCTACGTCGGACTCGAAGCTCCGCAGGGCGCGGAAGAGCCGGGCTCGCCATGGAAGCAAGATAACGACGTGCTCGACACGTGGTTCAGCTCGGCGCTCTGGCCGTTCTCCACGCTCGGCTGGCCGGAGGACAGCGACGATTTTAAGCGCTACTACCCGACCGACGTGCTCGTGACCGGCTACGACATCATCTACTTCTGGGTTGCCCGGATGATTTTCACCGCGCTGGAGTTTACGGATCGCATTCCGTTCAAGGACGTGCTCATTCACGGACTCGTCCGCGACGCGGAAGGCCGCAAAATGTCCAAGTCGCTCGGCAACGGCGTCGATCCGCTCGAGGTTATCGAGAAATACGGCGCGGACGCGATGCGCTTCATGATCTCCACCGGCAGCACGCCGGGACAGGATCTGCGCTTCCGCTTCGAGAAGGTCGAGCAGGCGCGCAACTTCGCGAACAAGATCTGGAACGCTTCGCGATTTGCGCTCATGAACCTGGAAGGCTTCACGCATGATCAGATCGATCTGAGCGGCGAGCTGTCGACGGCGGATCGCTGGATTCTGCACCGGTTCAACGAGACCGCGCGGGACATTACGCGCCTGATGGAAAGCTACGAGTTCGGGGAAACCGGACGTCTGCTGTACAATTTCATCTGGGACGATCTGTGCGACTGGTATATCGAATTTTCCAAGCTTACGCTGTATGGCGAAGACGCGGCGGCCAAGCGCAGCACGCAGTCGGTGCTGGCTTACGTGCTGGATCGCACGCTGCGTCTGCTGCACCCGTTCATGCCGTACTTGTCCGAGGAAATTTGGCAGCATCTGCCGCACGAGCAGGGCGAGACGATCATGCTGGCGGCATGGCCGGAATACCGCGCCGAATTCGAAGCGCCGGGCTCGGTCAAGGAAATGGAGCTGCTGATGGAGGCGATTCGCGCCGTGCGCAACATTCGCGCCGAAGTGAACGTATCGCCGGGCAAGAAAGTCGAGCTGCTGCTGAAGCCGACGGGGGAAGCGGAGGAAGCGATTTTCTCCCGGAACGAGATCTACATCCAGCGTTTCTGCAATACGTCCGCCTATACGCTCGATCGCGGGCTGACGCCTCCGGACAAGGCGATGACGGCGATCGTGACGGGCGCGGAGCTGTATTTGCCGCTGGCCGGGCTGATCGACATCGCGCAGGAGATCGCCCGCCTGAACAAGGAGCTGGACAACTTGAACGCGGAAGTGCAGCGCGTCGAGAAGAAGCTGTCCAACGAAGGCTATATCGCCAAAGCGCCGGCGCAAGTCGTCGAGCAAGAGCGGGCCAAAGGGCAGGATTACCGCGACAAGCGGGACAAAGTGCTGGCGAGAATCGCGGAGCTGCAAGGATGACGGGAGGCGCAAGGCAACATGAACAATGACATACGGGCCGAAGAGACCGCCTTTCGCACCGCGGAAGAAGCGATGGCGTGGATAACCGGGTTGACCGCTTTCGGCATTCGCCCCGGCTTGGACCGAATCGGCGCGCTGATGGAACGGTTCAACCATCCGGAACGACGCCTGAAATTCATTCACGTGGCGGGCACGAACGGCAAAGGCTCGGTATGCGCCTACTTGACGAGCGTGCTGCTGAAGAGCGGATACGACGTGGGGACGTTTACGTCCCCGTACCTGACGTCTTATTCCAACCGCCTGCAATATAACGGAGGGGACATCGAGGACGAGCAGCTCGTTAAGCTGGCGAACCGGCTGAAGCCCGCGGCGGACGAGCTGGCGGCAAGCGAGCTCGGCGCGCCCACGATGTTTGAGGTGACGACCGCGCTGGCGCTGCTGTATTACGGCACGGTTACTTTTCCCGATTACGTCGTCTGGGAGACCGGGCTGGGAGGGCGTCTGGACGTGACGAATATCGTCACGCCGGTCATCAGCGTCATCACGAACGTCGGCCACGATCACATGGACGTGCTCGGCCCGACGTTGACGGACATCGCCCGGGAGAAAGCCGGCATCATCAAGTCGGGCGTGCCCGTCGTCACGGCGGTATCCCAGCCGGAAGTCGTGCAGGTCGTCGAAGAGACGGCGCGCGCGCGCCAGGCGACCCTGTACCGTGCGGGAGAACAATTCGTCTACGAGGCGCTGGAGGTAGCGGAGAGCGAGCAAAGCTTCTCTTTCCGCAGCCCGTTCCGGGCCGTTCCTTCGCTGACGATTACGCTGAGCGGAGAGCATCAGATCGCGAACGCGGCGACGGCGGTCATGGCGCTTGAAGTGCTGCGGCAGTATTACGCGCTGATCGTCGACGACGAGCATCTGGAGGGCGGTCTGAAGGAGACGAAATGGCCCGGAAGGCTGGAGATGGTCTCCCGCGAGCCGCGGATTCTGATCGACGGAGCCCACAATCCGGAAGGGATGGAGGCGCTGAATCGCGCTCTGCGGAACGTGTACGCTTACGATCGTTTAAACGCGATGATAGCGATGATGCCGAATAAGAATCATGAACATTCGTTGCGGCATATACTACCATTGGTGGATACGCTCGTGATTACGGAACCTGATTTTCATAAAAAAATGAACGCCGCCGAACTCGCCGACGTAGCGCGGCGGGTAGGGGCCGAACTCGGTCGTTCGCCGAACGTGATCGTCGAGCCGGATTGGCGGCGCGCGTTGGAATTGCTGTTGGAAGCTTCATCGTCTGCCGGGGACGGAAATACGCTGAACGTGGTAACCGGTACGCTGTACCTGATCGCGGACGTCCGTTCGTGGCTGCTCCAAGGAACGAAATCTGAAAAAGGCTGGTGAAGCGTTGTTGCGAACCGCAGAGCATGTGCATTTTATCGGCATCGGAGGCTACGGAATGAGCGCCATCGCCCGGGTCATGCTGGAGATGGGCTATCAAGTGTCGGGCTCCGATGTGGTGAGCCAGGAATTGACCGACAAGCTGGCCGCCAAGGGAGCGAGAATCTACATCGGCCATGAACCGGAGAACGTCCGGGGAGCCGATCTCGTCGTCTATTCGACGGCGTTATCCAAGGACAACGTCGAGCGCCAGGAAGCGGAGCAGCTCAACATTCCCGTTCTGCACCGGGCCCAGATGCTGGCCCGTCTTCTCAACGCCCGTACGGGCATTGCGGTGGCAGGCGCGCACGGCAAGACGACGACCTCTTCGATGATCGCTCTCGTGATGGAGAACTGCGATCTCGATCCGACTTACATTATCGGCGGGGAGATTGTGAACGTCGGCACGAACGCGAAAGCGGGCAAGGGACGGTTCGTCGTGGCGGAAGCGGACGAGAGCGACGGCTCCTTCCTCCAATACGAGTCGGCGATGGGCGTCGTGACGAACATTGAAGCCGACCATCTGGAGAACTACGACGGCGATTTCAATAAATTGAAGGCGGCCTACGTTTCGTTCCTGCGCAATATTAAGCCGGACGGCTGCGCGGTCGTCTGCGCGGACGACGAAAATATTCGTGAGCTGCTGCCCCAAGTCACGGACAGACGGATCGTTACGTACGGCACGGAAGACGGAGACGCGGATTACAAGGCGACGGATATCGAGCTCGGCGACCGCTGCGTCTCGTTCAACGTGAGCCATCGCGGCCAAGAGCTCGGCCGCGTGTCGCTGTCCGTTCCGGGACGCCATAACGTATATAACGCTCTGGCCACCGTTATCGTATGTCTGGAGGCGGGAGCCCCGTTCCAGGCGATCGCGGAAGCGATCAAGGAATTCCGCGGCGCCAAGCGCCGGTTTCAAGTGCTTGGCGAAGTGAAGGACATGCTGGTCATCGACGACTACGCCCATCATCCGACGGAGATCCAGGCGACGATTCAGGCTGCGAAAGCGACCGGGAAGCGGATTATCGCCGTGTTCCAGCCCCAGCGGTACACGAGAACGTATTTCCTGCTCGACGCGTTCAGCAGGGCGTTCGAAGGCGCCGACGAGGTGTTCATTACGGACATTTATTCTCCGGCGGGCGAACAAAGAATCGAAGGCGTCAACTCGCGCAAGCTGGTCGAATTGATTGCCGAGAACAGCAATCCGAACGTCTCGTACGTGCCGACCAAGGAAGAGGTGCGGGACATTCTGGCCGGGAAGGTCGCTCCGGGCGATCTCGTGCTGACGATGGGGGCCGGCGACATCTGGAAGACGGCCGTCGAGCTGTCGAAGCTGCTCAAGGAACGCGAATCCGAATAAACGATAACCGTCCGGGAACGATGGCTCCCGGGCGGTTTTTCGTTCATATTTCTCTCTTGTCTCTCATATTCTATTTCATAGATTAAGGGACAAGGAGAGACGCAGATGCCATCCAACGCGAGAATGACCATTCGTTTCGAGCCTCCGGTCAAGCCGAAGCAGAAGCCGATAGAGATGCCCGCGGCCCGTCAGGCCGAGCCGATAGACATTACGCCGACGTCGAAGGAGGAGCTCCCTGCCGCGCCGGCAGTGTTCGAAGCGTGGGACAGCCCTTACCAGGACGACATTCGCGCGCTGGAGGAAATTATCCGGAAGTCCGATTCGAACAAGGAGCCGCTCTTGTCGGACAAGGCCTTCTCTTCCCGTCCGAAGCCGAGGAGGGACCGCGACGACCTTCAGGACATCACCGTATCGGAGTGGCTGGAAGACAAGCGGGCGGAAGCGGGAGACGGCCCGGCAGACGGATACGGGGACGGGAAAACGTTCGGGTCCGGCAACGGCTGGTACGATGCGATTACGACGACGGAGATCGTCCGGGAGCGGGGGCCGTCATGGACCAGAGTCGTATTGTCCGTGGCGGGAGCGATTGCGACGGGCGTGCTGTTCGGTTATATGGTGCTCGGACTGTTCACGGGCGAGCCGCTGTTTCCGAACCAGTCGGCGGGCGGAACGGCCGCGGTCCCGGCGCAAGCCTCC
>Ga0065721_10004642_pt1 | contig 22913 bp, 21 predicted proteins | sample Mesricmetagenome_FD_59108 | JGI IMG/M metagenome (GOLD analysis project Ga0065721, IMG submission 59108) | Mesophilic microbial community from rice straw/compost enrichment Sample: eDNA_1 v2 (version 2) | ecosystem: Engineered > Solid waste > Grass > Composting > Bioreactor | place: USA: Davis...
CCGCCCCTGCCCCCGCCGCTGAAACCGAAGCCGTTCCCCCACCCCCACCACCGCCAGCCGGACGCAGAACAGTCAGCCCCTTGCTCCTCTCCGCGCTGATCGGCGTCCTGATCCTGGCCGCCGCCGCATCCTATCTGTTCATCTTCCACGAGGAACCTCCCCCTACCCCACCCGCTGCCGCCGCCACAAAACCGCCCGCCGCCAGCACTCCCAACGCACCCTCCACTCTCCCCGGCAAGGCCATCGCCAAAGCCCAGGACACCCTCGCCGCCCGCCGCGACAGCGACCATGGCCGCATCGACGCCATGATCGACGGCGAAACGTCCTCCCCCTCGCGCCCCCCCAACACCCCGCCGCCCTCCGAACCCGCCCCCGCGCCCATCACCGCCACCTCCCAACTCGCCCCCGGCATCACCGCGACCACCACGACCTCCGCGATCACCGACTCCCCCGCCGCCAGCCCCGCCTTCCGCAACTGGGTCGCCAACGCCCGCATCAACGGCGTCTTCCAAGGCACCCCCGCCCGCGCCCTCATCAACGGCCGCACCTTCCGCGCCGGCCAGGTCATCGACGACGACCTCGGCATCGTTTTCCAAGGCCTCACCGACGACGCCAAATCGATCGTCTTCCGCGACGCCAGCGGCGCCACCATCACCCGCCGCTTCTAGTAGCGGAACGCGTGCGCGTTTCGTCTCCTCCTCGCGCCCCTCACGGCCGCCCCACCGCGTCCCGCAGCGCCCGTATCACCTCCGGCTCCGTCACCACCCCGAGCACGCCGTTCACGATGAACTGCACCCCGATGCACAGGAGCAAAAACCCCATCATCTTCGACAACGCATTCATCCCGTTTGTCCCGATCACCAACACCACCCGCTCCGACAGCCGTAGCGTCACGAACGTGATCGCCGACACCGCCACGATCCCCAGCACGATCGCGACGTAGTCCAGCCACCCCCGCGCCAGCGACGCCAACCCGATCGTCACCGCGATCGACCCCGGGCCGCTCAACATCGGCATCGCCAGCGGCGAAAACGACACATCCCGCTTCGCCCGCGCCGCCGCATTCGCGTTCTCGTCCCCGCCCCTCTCCGGCGTCCCCATCACCAGCCGCGTCCCGATCGCCGCCACCATCAACCCGCCCGCGATCCGCAGCCCCGGAATCGAGATCCCGAAGAATTTCATGATGAACGTCCCGCCGATCAAAAAGCTCACCAGAATCCCCACCATGTAAACACACGCCATCCTCAGCTGCTGCAACCGCCGCTCCGGCGTGTCGCCCTCCGTGATCGCCAGAAACGTCGGCGCCGACGCCGGCGGATTGATCACCGGCAACAGCGCGATGACNGTCCCCAACACCAACTCCAGAAATCCACTCAGCGCGGCCACGGGGAATCGTTCTCGTTCTTCGTTCTTTTTCTCGTTCTCACGCCCAAATCACCGCCGCGCGCCCCCACGCCGCTCACCACACCTCCACCGGCCCCTTCGGCACCGGAATCGACTCCCGCTCCAGCGCCCCGCGCTCNCNCTCCGGCCGCATGAACGTCGCCACCATCGGCGCCGGCGCGAACTTCGCCTTCAATTCCCCGCGCTCATCGCAAAACGCCGCGCGCCACTCCAGATACTCCTTCAACGTCGCCTCGAAATCCGCCCGCGACCGAATCGTGATGATCCGCTGCTTGAACACCTTCGCCGGCCCAAACCGCTTCGCATACCACGGCGCCACCTTGCGAAACAGCTTCGCCCCGTGCTCCTCGCCATAGAACTCGCAATACCGCTCGAAATGCCGNCNCAGCACGCGCACCCGCTCCGCGAAATCCGGCTCCGGCANCAATTCGCCCGTNCGCAGNNAATGCTNCGTCCGCCGGAAAATCCACGGATCGTAAAACGCCCCGCGCCCCACGCTCACGCCCGCGCATCCCGTCTCGTCGATCATGTGCTTCGCCGCCTCCGGCGTCGTCACGTCGCCGTTNCCGATCACCGGAATCCTCCGCACCGCTGTCACCACAGAACGGATACCGGCCAGGTTCACCGTCCCCGCAAACCCCTGCGCCCGCGTCCGCCCGTGCACGAACACGGCCGCCACGCCCGCCTCCTCCAACACCCGCGCCAGATCCGGCGCCGTCAAGTTCTCGTCGTCCCATCCCAGCCGCATCTTCGCCGTCACCGGGATCTTCACCGCCTCCACCATCCCGCGCACCAGCTCCGCCGTTTTTTCCAGCTCCGTCATCATCGCCGACCCGCCGCCGATCTTCACCACCTTGCGCACCGGACACCCCATGTTGATGTCCACCGACTGCGCCCCCAGATCCTCGCACATCCGCGCCGCATCGCGCATCTCGCTCGCCACGCTGCCAAATAACTGAATCGCCAGCGGCCGGTCCTCCGCGCAACTCGCCACCAGCTTCATCGCCGTCGGATTCCGCTCCAGCAACGACCGCGCGTTCACCAAATCCGTCGTCGCCCACCCCAGCCCGCCCAGCTCGCGCAACGTCAGCCGAAACGGCAGGTTCGTGTAACCCGGCCAGCGGCGAAAGAAACAAATTCGACGACAACTCGTGCGGTCCGATGCGCATGCGTCCCGCCACCCTGTCACCCCGCGCCACAACCTCAAGCCGGCACCCGCATCCCGCCCCGCCAACCACTCTCCCCGGACCCGCTCGTAAAATAACCGCGAAACCCGCCCCGGCCCTCGCTCCATCCCCCACCCGGACTTGACAGTAGCCCATTCCCGAACACCTCTCGCCTTCGCACTGCGGCCCTCCACCCGTCTCCAGCGCGCTTTCGAGCCGGTCGTTGCAGCATCCTTAGCCTTTTTCCGTTCCGATCGATGAGCGCGCCGAAACGTATCCTCTTAGCCGAAGACAGTCCACAGGACGTCGAGATGACCCTCGCCGCCCTCTCCGAACACAAGCTCGTCAACGAGATCGTCGTCGTGAACGACGGCGAGCAGGCGCTCGACTACCTGTATCGGCGCGGCCGCTACAACGACCGACCCGCCGGCAATCCCGTGCTCGTCCTCCTCGACCTCAAGATGCCCAAGGTCGACGGCCTCGAGGTCCTCCGCACCATCAAGGAAGACGAAGACCTCCGCACCACGCCCGTCGTCATGCTCACCTCGTCGCGCGAGGAGCAGGACATCGTCAACAGCTACCGCCTCGGCATCAACGCCTACGTCGTCAAGCCCGTCGACTTCCACTCCTTCATCGAGGCCGTCAAACACCTCGGCACGTTCTGGACCATCCACAACGAGCCCCCGCCACCCAGCACCGGCGGCCGCTGACCGCCCGCCTTGCCGCATCCGGAGCCTGCGTCCCATGCGTGTCCTCCATCTCGAAGACTCCCCACCCGACGCCGAACTCGTCGCCGCCCGGCTCTCCGCCGACTGGCCCGATTGTCAGATCGAGCACGCCGCCTCCAAGGAACAATACGAGAAAGCCCTCGCCCGCGCCGACTACGACCTGATCCTCTGCGACTACACCCTCCACGGCTACGACGGCCTCTCCGCCCTCGAGCTCGCACGCCAGCGCCGCCCGCAGACGCCCTTTATCTTTCTCTCCGGCACCATCGGCGAGGAGCGCGCCATCGAAGCGCTCCAGCGTGGCGCCACCGATTACGTCATCAAGGACCGCCCGTCCCGCCTCGTCCCCGCCATCCGCCAGGCGCTCGCGCGCGCCGAGGAGGAGAAACACCTTCAACAAACCCAGGAAGCCCTCCGCGAAAACCGCGAACGCTTCCGCGAGATCGCCGAGAACGTCGCCGATCTCATCGTCATGCTCGACCGCGACGGCCGCTGCGTGTATCACAATCCCGCATACGCCGAGGCCGTCGGCCGCGCCGCGGTCGAACGCTGCGACGACGTCTTCGCCGACGCCCATCCCGACGATCGCCCCGTCCTCCGCCACGCCTTCGAGGAAACCCTCCGCACCGGCCGCCTTCCGCGCGTCGGCTTCCGCCTGCGCCGCAGCGACGGCGCCATCCGCCACCTCGAAGCCCAGCACACCGTCGTGCGCGACGCCGCCGGCGAGGTCAGCCAGGTCATCATCGTCGCCCGCGATGTCACCGAGCAGCGCGCCGCGCAGGAACGCATCGAGCGCCAGGCCGAACTCCTCGACCGCGCCCAGGACGCGATCCTCATGCGCGACATGCATGATCGCATCACCTACTGGAACCGCAGCGCCGCGCGCATCTACGGCTGGACCGCCGCCGAAGCCCACGGCCGCGAAGCCACCGCGCTCTGGAACGAAGACCCCGCCCAGGTCGAAGCCGCCCGCCGCGCCACCCTCCTCCACGGCGAATGGATGGGCGAGATGCCGCAACGCTCCCGCACCGGCACCGAACTCGTCATGCAGAGCCGCTGGAGTCTCGTCCACGACAAGAACGGCGAGCCCACCGGCTTCCTCGTCATCAACACCGACGTCGCCGAGAAGAAACGCCTCGAAGCCCAGTTCCTTCGCGTCCAACGCGCCGAAAGCATCGGCCTCCTCGCCGGCGGCGTCGCGCACGACATCAACAACGTCCTCGTCCCCATCCTCAGCGCCACCGAACTCCTCGAACCGATCGTCACCGGCCCCGACGGCTCGCAGCTGCTCGCCTCCATCCGCGCCAGCGCGCAACACGGCGCCGCGCTCGTCCGCCAGCTCCTCGCCTTCTCCCGCGGCGCCGTCGGCCAGCAAACCGAAATCTCCCTGCCCGCGTTCCTCGAAGACTTCATCCGCTTCGTCACGCAGATGTTCCCCCGCTCGATCGCGGTCACGCAAAACACCGCGCCCGACCTCCGGCCCATCCGCGCCGACGCCGTCCAACTCAAACAAGTCCTCGTCAACCTCTGCCTCAACGCCCGCGACGCCATGCCCGACGGCGGACACATCGAAATCCTCGCGCGCAACCACCTCGTCGACGACATCGAGGCCGCCGCCCTCCGCGAAATCAAACCCGGCCCCTTCGTCGAAATCATCGTCGCCGACAACGGCACCGGCATGCCGCCGTCCGTGCTCGAGCGCATCTTCGATCCGTTCTTCACCACCAAGGGCCTCGGCAAGGGCACCGGCCTCGGCCTCGCCGCCGTCCGCGGCATCGTCAAGGGCCACGAGGGCGCCATCACCGTCGACAGCCAGCCCGGCCGCGGCACGCGCTTCCGTATCCTTCTTCCTGCTACACCCGCCCCCGCCGCCGATCCCGCCCCGCCCGCCGCCCGATCCGCCGCCGGCGGCCGCGGCCAGAGCATCCTGCTCGTCGACGACGAAGACAGCGTCCGCGACATCCTCCAATCGCTGCTCACCGCCGCCGGCTACCGCGTGCTTCCCGCCTCCTCCGCGCACGACGCGACGCAGCTCTACCGCGAACACGCCGCCGACATCTCGCTCGTTCTCACCGATGTCATGATGCGCGACGGCGACGGCTTCTCCCTCGCCGCCGAACTCCGCCGCCACGCCGCCGACCTTCCCATCCTCGTGATGAGCGGCATGGCCGGCTCCGGCCAATACGACGAAAAAGCCCGCCAGCTCCGCGTCCCGCTCCTCGCGAAGCCCATCACGCGCGCCGCCCTCATCGCCGCCGTCCAAGACGCCCTCCGCGCGCCTCGGTAGCCCTCGACCTAGCGGACCGCCAGCGCCCGCTTCATCCGCGCCAACGCCTCCCGCAGCGTCGCCCGCGAACACCCAAAATTCAGCCGCACGTGCCGCCCTTTCGGCGACGCAAAGAACGCCCCGTCGCTCAACCCCACGCCGTGCGCCTCGAAGTGCGCCACCGGATCCGCCAGCCCGAGCTTCGCCACGTTCAACCACGCGAGATACGTCGCCTCGATCGGCGCCTCGATTTCCACACCCGGCAATTCTCGCTCCACAAACTCCACCAGCTCGTCCCGGTTCCCGCGCAGATACGCGAGTAACTCCCGCCGCCACGGCTCGCCGTCCCGATACGCCGCCTCGCACGCCGCATATCCCAGGTTCGTCACCTCCGCCACGATCCCCGCGCACGCCCGCACGAACTTCGCGCGCAACGCCGAGTCCGGGATCACCGCGATCGACGTCCCCAACCCCGGCACATTGTAGGTCTTGCTCGGCGCCGTCAGCGTGATCGTCCGCTGCGCGATCTCCCCGCCCAGCGCGCCCGTCGACACGTGCGTCAGCGACGTATCCAAAATCAAATCACAATGGATCTCGTCCGAACACAGCACCAGCTTGTGCCGCACGCAGAACTCGCCCAGCCGCTCCAGCTCCTCCCGCCGCCACACCCGCGCGAGCGGATTGTGCGGATTGCACAGGAAAAACACCTTCGTCCGCGGCGTCACCGCCCGCTCCAACGCCTCCCAGTCGATCTCCCACCGCCGCGCCCCCGAATCATATGCGAACGGCACCTTCACCGCCACGCGTCCACTGTTCTTCGGGCCGCTCATGAACGGCGGATACACCGGCGTCAGCGTGATCACCTCGTCCCCCGCCTCCGCAAACGCCTGCGCCGTCACGTTCAACCCCACCACCAGTCCCGGCAGCCACACGATCCATTCCGGCTCGATCGTCCAGCCATGCCGCCGCTGAAACATTTCCACGACCGCGTCGACCGTCGACTTCACCGGCCGCGCGTATCCAAAAATCCCATGCTCCACCCGCCGGTGCAGCGCCTCCACGATCGCCGGCGCCACCGTGAAATCCATGTCGGCCACCCACATCGGCAGCACGTCGCGCCCGGCATACTTCTGCCACTTCTGCGAATCGGTGCCGGCACGCTCCGGCGCATGATCGAAATCGAAGCTCATGAATGCGCCGACACTGTCCGCCCCGCCGCTCCCCGCGCAATCAATCTCTCGCCCGCCCGCCGACACCACCCCCGCCTTCCAACCCGCGACTGTCTTTCCACCCGAACCGCCATCGCTCCAACGTGACCCCGCTCCACCGCCACCGCCCGCTCCTTCCTCGATTGCGCCCCGCCGCTCGTCGATCACCGGCTCGCCCCACCCCCAGCGCCCCCAGTGCGCAAATTTTTCACGTCTTCGCGCCCGCCGCCGCGCCGAGTTTTCCCACGCGTTTTCGTCTCGCGAAAGCAACTCCCGTCGCCGTCGCCGTTTGCCGCATCCGCACCCCCGGCATCCGCCCTGCAATAGATGGCGCATCCAAAACGCCCGCAGCCGCGGGCACTCACTTAAACCAACAACAGCACTACCATGAGAATCGTCCGCTACACCTATCCCTCCTACCGCAGCCCCGCCCTCCCGCTGGGCCGCTTTTCCCCGTCCCCGTGGTCGGGCCTCGAAAACGAAATCGACCGTCTGTTTGAAGCTGCACTCGCTAGCTTCTCCGACGCGACCGCGTCGTCGCACTTCCCGGTCGACCTCTACGAGGACAACGACAACACCTACGTCCGCGCCGAACTCCCGGGCGTGAACCGCGACGACATCAATGTCGAGATGGTCGAGGACTACCTCACCATCAGCGCCTCCCGCAAAACGCCGGCCACCGACGGCCAGCCCGAACAGTCGTTCTCCCTCAGCCGCTCCGTAAACATTCCGGACGAGGTGCAGGCCGACAAAGTCAGCGCCACCTACGAAAACGGCGTCCTCACCGTCACGCTCCCGAAGCGCGAAGAGGCCAAGCCGCGCAAGATCAGCGTCGCCGTCAAATAACCCGCGCCGCTCTCAACCCTCATCCCTCAACTTTCAACTTCTGACACGATGTCTCTCCTCAACGCTCTCATCCCCGCCTTCAACCGCCTTCCCGTGCGCCGCGAGCGATCCACGCCGCGCACCGATCTCGGCCCGACCGTGAAGCCGCTCTACGAAGTGAAGGAGACGAACGACGCCTTCGGTGTCACCGTCTACCTCCCCGGCGTCGCGAAGGACGGCCTTGAACTCACCGTCGACGCAGACGAGCTCCACGTCATCGGCCGCCGCGGCTGGAAGCGGCCCGAAAACTGGACCGCCCTCTACCGCGAATCCGTCGACGCTCCGTTCGAGCTCGTGCTCACGCACGACAACGCGATCGACACCGACAAGATCGCGGCCGAACTCCGCGACGGCGTCCTCCGCGTCTCGCTCCCGAAAGCCGAGGCCGTGAAGCCCCGCAAGATCGCCGTCAGCTAACCGAGGTCGCGCGCCCATCGCGCCTCCTTTCCTCCCCCTCCGCCGGATGCCCCCGCATCCGGCTTTTTTCTTTTGTCCTTCCGCCCGCTTCGCCACCGTCGCGGCCATGGCCCCCGCGTTTGCCGCCCTGCTGGTCTTCGTCGGCTTCGGAGTGTTGGTCATTGTCCTCTTCAAGCTGGCCGCCGCACAAAGCCGCCGGGCCCGCCAAAACTTCACCGACCTCGCGCAACGCCTCGGCCTCGCTCCGTCGCGGGTTCAACCGAAATTCGGCTTCTGGCCGCAAAGCCAGGCCGAAGGCCTCCTCCGCGAAAGACCCGCCCGCCTCTACGGCTACACCACCGGCAGCGGCAAACACCGCACCGTGTGGTCCGCCCTGTCCGTCCAACCGCGCGCCCACGGCGGACTCACGTTCTCGCTGACGCCCCAGGGCCTCGGCTCGAAACTCGCCGAACTTTTCGGCGCCCGTGAAATCACCGTCGGCGATCCCGCCTTCGACAAAGCTTGGTTCATCCGCACCAACCAGCCCGAGTTCTCTTCCGCCGCACTCCTCCCCGAATTGCGCGCTCGACTCACCGCTGCCGTTCAAAATCGCCCGAATCCTCGACAACCTTCGCTCAAGCTCGACGGCCCCGAAATCGTCTACGTCGAAGCCGGTGCCTTCAACAGCGACGCTCTCCGCGAACGCTTCACCCCAATCGCCGACGTCGCCGAAGTCTTCGCTCAATCTTCCCGACTTCCGCGCTAACCCATCGCTTCTTCCCCGCATCTTCCAGCTCTCCTTGCGCGCCAAAACCGCCAACGTCCTCGCCCTCTTCATCACCGCCCTCGGCTGCACGCAAATGGTCGGTTACTTCACCGGCTCACGCGTTCTCCGCGGTATCGGCCTCGCCTCCGTCGCCGCCCCGCTCCCGAAAGTTTTCTCCGACGTCGACGGCCTCGAAACCTTCGCCTCCTCCTTCACGCTCCACGGTGTCAACGCCCATGGCACGCCCTTCGAACTCCCGATCACGCCCGAAATCTACGCCCGCCTCGAAGGCTGCTACAACCGCCGCAACGTCTACGGCGCCGCCCTCAGCTACGCGCCGCGCATGCCCGAGCCGCTCTGGTCCGCCGTCTTCTGCTACGGCCTGAAACCCGGCGGCCCACTCCTCCGCGAATTCGACCTCCCGCCCGGTGCGCACGAGCTCACCGTCGAAATCCGCACGAAAACCCGCGGCCGCTCCGACGTCTGGATTCTCCGCCCCGATTGCGCGCAATGAACCGCACGCATCCCGTCACGCCCGCGCAGTTCGCGCTCTTCCGCCTCCTCTTCGGCACCTACCTCGCGATCCATTTCGCCACGCAGCTTCCGCACGCCGTCGAACTCTTCTCCAACCGCGGCGTCCTCCCCGATCCCGCCCTCAACCCGCTCCACGGCCTCTTCCCCAATTCCGCTCGTCCTGTGGGGCACGCCTGCGTTCACGCTCGTTTTCATCTCCGCGCTCCTCGCGCTCAGTCTCGCCTTCGCCACCGGCTTCCTTCGCCGCACCGCCAGCCTGCTTCTCTGGTTTGGCTGGGCCGCGCTCTTCAATCGCAACAACCTCATCGCGAACCCGTCGCTGCCCTACGTCGGGCTCATTCTCCTCTTCTGCGCCCTCATCCCGCCCGGCGAACCATGGAGCTTTCGCGCCCGCCGCCACGCCCCTTCCTCGTGGTATTTTCCCGCCGCGATCTTCTGGGGCGCCTGGTTCCTCATGGCCGCCGGCTACACCGCCAGCGGCCTCATCAAACTCGAAAGCCCCAGCTGGGTCGACGGCACCGCCTTCCTGCACCTCATCGAAAACCCGCTCGCCCGCCCCGGCTTCGTCCGCGACCTCCTCGTCGCCGCACCGTCCTCCGTGCACGCCGCGCTCACGTGGTTCGTCCTCGCGCTGGAAATCCTCTTCCTCCCGCTCTGCCTCTTTCGCATCGGCCGGCTCGTCGCGTGGACCTCCATGCTCGCGATGCATATCGGAATTTTAACGACCGTCGATTTCGCCGACCTCAGCTTCGGCATGGTGATGATCCACCTCTTCACCTTCGACCCGCGCTGGTTTCCCGCGCGCCGCGACGCCCGCCAGCCCGTTCTTCTCTTCGACGGCGACTGCGGCCTCTGCCATGCCGCCGTCCGCCTCCTCCTTCGCGAAGACACCTCCGCCCGCCTCCGCTTCGCCCCGCTCCAAAGCCCGCCCGCGCAAGCCTACCTCCGTATCCAAAATCTACCGACGACCGATTTCGACAGCATTGTCTTCATCCCCGACTGGACCGATCCCGCGCCCCGCGCCTACCGCCTCCGCACCGACGGCGTTCTCGCCGCCTGCGTCGAAATTGGCGGCCTCTGGCGCGTGCTCTCCGTCCTGCGCCTCCTTCCCCGCGCCCTCCGCGACCCGCTCTACAAACTCGTCGCCCGCACCCGCTACGCCCTTTTCGGCGAATACGTCCCCACGCCTCTCCCCGACCCCACGTGGGAGCACCGCTTCCTCTCGTAAAACCCGCCGCGCGGAGGGGCTTTGCGCCGCGACACTAAACGCCCTCCCTCGGCCCAAGCTCCTGCGCCGCACATCCCCACCGCTTCCGACACCCGATACACGTCGGCAAAAATCCCAGCGGCGTCCGCTCGTCCGCCCCTTTCGCGTGCACGTCGCGAAACGCCAGAATGTCGTCGAACCGATCCTCCCGCCAGTCCTCGTAGCCGCACTGCTCCGGCGCCTGCTTCGGATTGTCGAACGTCCCGAACAGCCAGTCCCACAACGGCAGGTCCGCGAAGTTCTGCGTGTGATGCCGGAACTTGTGATGAATCCGATGCGCCTCCGGCCGCTGCACCAAGAAACCCACCCAGTGCGGCGTCCGCAGATTCAAATGATAAAAATACTCCGCGATCGCCGTCAGAAACGTGTAGATCGCACCCGCCTCCACGCTGCATCCAAGAAACAAATACACGATCCCCGCGCTCAACAGCGAGTTGATCGTGATCTCCACCGGATGCTTGTAGAACGAGGTCACCAACTCGATTCGCCGCGGCGAGTGATGCAACTGGTGACACAACCGCCAAAACAACTGCGACTCATGCCGCCACCGGTGCCACCAGTAATAAACGAACGTCGACACGAAATACGCGATCGCCCCCTGTCCCACCGCGCCCACGTGATCCTGCAGCCGAAACAGCGACACCTCCTGCAGCCAGCGGTCCCACGTGAAACCCGCGAGTATCACGATCCCGAGTTGGATCACATTCACGAAAATCACTCGCGCCCACCAGTTGTGCACCTTCGGCAGCTCCCGCGCCGGCCACGCCCGCTCCACCACAAACAACCCCGCCGCGATCCCGATCAACAACAGCAGTAGCATTGCCGGAGCCTGCCAACGCTCCGCCCGCAATCAAGCCCGCCCCCTCCGACCCAAAACTCAAACCCAGAACTCCCCCGCCCATCAGGGCGTCGGCGGCGTCGGCAATTCCGCCGCTTTCTTCGGATCCTTGATCAACACCGACAGCAGCACCGACATCGCCAGCACCGCCCCGATCACGCCCAGCGACACCGCCGTCGGCACATGCACCCAGTGCTCGATCAGCATCTTCACGCCGATGAAACACAGGATCACCGCCAGCCCGACCTTCAGGTAGCGGAAGAGCTGCATGATTCCGTTCAACGCGAAATACAGCGAGCGCAGCCCCAAGATCGCGAAGATGTTCGACGTCAGCGCCACGAACCCGTCCTTCGTGATCGCCAGCACCGCCGGGATCGAATCCAGCGCGAACACCACGTCCGTCGTCTCCACCACCAACAGCACGATGAACAGCGGCGTCGCCATCACCCGCCCTTCATGCCGCGTGAAAAAATTCCCGCGCTCGTTCCGCGGCGCCACCGGATAGAATTTCTTGAAGAGCCGCACCACCGGATTGTGGTCCGGATCGACGTCCACCTCGTCCTTGCTCGGCAGCGCCATCTTGATGCCCGTGTAAACCAGGAACGCCCCGAAAATATACAGCACCCAGTGAAACCGCTGGATCACGCTCACGCCCACCAGAATGAACACCGCGCGCATCAACACCGCGCCGATGATCCCCCAGAACAACACCCGGTGCTGCCACTCCGGCTTCACCTTGAAGTAGGCGAAGATCAGGATGAACACGAAGACGTTGTCGATGCTCAGGCACAGCTCGATCAGATACGCCGCCAAAAACTGCTGCCCCAGCTCCGCCCCGCGCCAGTGCCACACGATCGCGTTGAACGTCAGCGCCAACGTCAGCCACACCCCGCACCACGTCAGCGCCTCCTTCATTTTCACCACGTGCGATCCGCGGTGAAACACACCGAGGTCCAGGGCCAGCATCGCCGCAATAAACAGAAAAAAACCCACCCACGCCCAAACCGGCATGGCATCGGTAAATGCAAAAAACGTCGGCGACAACGAGAACGGCATCTCGGCGTAAAAAGGGGACCCCCGCCCCCGGCGCAAGCGGCGAGTTTCCCTCATGGAAACTCCGAACCCCATTCCAGCCATCCCTTCCGGCGCACACGCGAGCGTTTCATCTCACCGCCCCTCAACTTTGACTTCACCTTCTACGCCCTCTTAGTTCCGCAACTTTCATCATGATTCAGCGATCCATTCCTTTCTGCGTCTTCCTCTTCACCGTCCTCCTCACCCTCCCCGTCTTCGCGCAGGAATCGGGCGCCTCGTCCTCTGCCGACGCCCCCGCCGCCGCGAACTCCAACACCGCGGCCGCGCCCGACAGCACCACCCAGGCCGCCGCCGCTGTCGCCTCCGGCCACGCCGAACCCACGCCGCCCGACTTCATCGGCCACCTGGTCGACGGCATCCTCGAGGTCTTCAACGTCCGCACCAGCGGCAACACCGTCGTCCACTACTCCATCGCCGCTCTCCTCCTCGTCCTCGCCCTCCTGGCGCGCCGCATCGTCGTCCACGTCGTCTTCCCCTTGCTCGCCAAGCTCGTCTCCCGCACACGCACCACGATCGACGACAAACTCTTCGCCGCCCTCGAGGGCCCCGTCGCCGCGTTCATCATGCTCCTCGGCATGTTCTCCGCGCTGAAGGTCCTCCGCCTCAGCCTCGCGGCCGACACCGCCATCTCCTACGGCTCCAGCGTCGCCTTCTCGCTCGTCGTGTTCTGGGGTCTCTGGCGCGCGCTCGGCGCCGTCCTCGCCCACGCCACGCAAATCGCCGTCGAGCGCAAATCCCCCATGGCGACCTTCATGCCGTGGATTCGGAAGTCGGTGATGACCGTCTTCGTCGTCCTCGCCGTCCTGCTCACCATCCAGAGCCTCGGCTACGACGTGAAAGCCATCCTCGCCGGCCTCGGCATCGGCGGCCTCGCCTTCGCCCTCGCCGCCCAGGACACCCTCTCCAACGTCTTCGGCGCCATCGTCGTCGCCGTCGACCAGCCCTTCAAACACGGCGAGGTCGTCAACATCCAGGGCAAGGTCGGCTTCATCGAGGACATCGGCGTCCGCTCCACCCGCATCCGGCTCATCGACGGCTCGCTGCTTGTGATGCCCAACAAGATCGTCGCCGGCGAGACCATCACCAACCTCTCCCGCTTCATCAAACGCCGCTTCGAGCTCGTCCTCCCTCTTCCCTACGATACCAAGCCCGAGCAGGTGCAGGAACTCGTCGACGAAATCGGCGGCTTCATCCGCGCCCAACCCGAAGTCAACGGTGCCGGCGTCCTCTGCTTCTTTCGCGGCTTCACGCCCAATCACCTCGAAATCTGGTCCGTCTACGAATGCCCGAGCCCCGATTTCGTCAAAGCCATGGGCGCCGTCCAACGCATCAACCTCTTCGTCATGCGTGCCCTCGCCGCCCGCGGCATCGCCGCCCCCGCCCCGCTCCAACGCGTCCAACTCGACAAGCAGCCCCCCGCCGCCATCACCCAGCCCGCGTCATCGTAGCCACGAGCGTGATCGAGTGGCCCGCCTCTTGTTGCTTGCCACTCGATACTTCCCACTTCCCGCGCCCCCGGCGCGGCCTAGTCCAGCGTCTGCCGATACCGCTTCACCCCGACGGTCATCGCCGCCACGAGAAACACCATCAGCGGCCACAAATGCGGCGCGATCTCCGCAATCCCGTTTCCTTTCAGCAGCACCCCGCGCACGATCCGCAGAAAATGNGTCAGCGGCAGGCATGACCCGATCCACTGCGCCCACTCCGGCATCCCGCGAAACGGAAACATGAANCCCGACAGCAGGATCGANGGCAGAAAAAAGAAGAACGCCATCTGCACCGCCTGCAGNTGATTCTTCGCCAGCGTCGAAAACGTAATCCCCACCGCCAGATTCGCCGCGATGAAAAACAGAGCCACGCCATAAAGCAGCGGCACGCTCCCCACCATCGGCACGCCAAACAGATACCGCGCCGCCAACAGAATCAGCGTCACCTGCACGTATCCAACGGCTATATACGGCAGGATTTTTCCGACCATCACTTCGAACGGCCGCACCGGCGTCGCCAGCAGATTCTCCATCGTCCCGCGCTCCCGCTCCCGCGTGATCGCCAGCGCCGTGATCACGACCATCGTCATCGTCAGCACCACGCCCATCAATCCCGGCACCACGTTATACTGCGTGATGTTCTCCGGATTGTAATGCGCGTGCAGCCTCAGCTCCACCGGCCCCGGCTTCGCCTGCAGATTCGCCAGCGCTCCCTTCAGATCGCGATCGAACACCTGATCGACCACCATCCGCAGCGCCGCCAGCGCCGGCCCCGTCGCCGCCGGATCCGTCGCATCCGCCTCCACCAGCAGCGCGGGCCGCTCGCCCCGCATCAACCGACGCGAAAAATCCTCCGGCACATTCACCACGAACTGCGCCTCCCCGCGCTCCAACAACCGCCGCGCCTCCTCCTCTGTATCCGTTTCCTGGATAATCCGAAAATACTCCGTGTGCTGCAGCGCCGCCACCAGCGTCCGCGCAAACACGCCTTGATCCGCCACGCGCAGCGCCGTCGGCAATTGCTTCGGGTCCGCATTGATCGCGAATCCAAACAGCAGCAGCTGCATCAGCGGGATGCCCACCATCATCCCGAACGTCACGCGGTCGCGCTTCATCTGCACGAACTCCTTCAACACCACCGCCCACAACCGATGCCACGTAAACCGCTTCATCGCGCAACGTCCCTTCCGCTCTCGCCACCGAAATCCCCTCTCGAGTGGGGTGCCCGCAGGGCGGGGTGTGTCGAACGCGTCGCCCGTGTCTTCACCTGAAATTATCCTCCGCCCCGCTCATCAACCCGATGAACACATCCTCCAGCCCCGCGCGCACGCGCCTCCACTCATGGCGCGCATCACGCACGCCCGCGATCGCCGCCTCCAGCTTCGCCGACTCCCGCCCGCTCACGTGCAGCGTGTTCCCAAACGCCACCACCTGCTCCACGCCGTCCTTCCCGCGCAACACCTCCGCCACGCGCCACAACTCCGGCCCGCTCACCGTCCACGTCGTCAGCCCCGCACTCGCCAGCACTTCATCGAGCGTTCCCTGCGTCAGCAGTTTCCCATACGCCAGATACGCCAACCTCTGACACCGCTCCGCCTCATCCATGTAGTGCGTTGTGATGAGCACCGTCAGCCCGTCCGCCGCCAGCCGGTGAATCTCGTCCCAAAATTCCCTCCGCGCCTTCGGGTCCACGCCCGCCGTCGGCTCGTCCAACAACAAAAGCTGCGGCGAATGAATCAAACACGCGGCCAGCGCCAGCCGCTGCTTCCACCCACCCGACAACTGCCCCGCCAGTTGCCCGCTCCGGTGCTCCAACCCCAGCCGCTCCAAACTCCGCTCCACCGCCGACGCCCGCTCCGGCACATCGTAAACCCGCGCCACGAAATCCAGATTCTCCCGAATCGTCAGGTCCTCATAAAAACTGAACCGCTGCGTCATGTAGCCGACGTGTCGCTTGATCTCCGGCTGCTGCGTCCGCACGTCGAAACCAAGACACGTCCCTTCGCCCGCATCCGGCGTCAGCAGCCCGCACAGCATCCGAATGAATGTCGTCTTCCCCGACCCATTCGGCCCGAGAAACCCAAAAATCTCCCCCCGCCTCACGCCTAGATCGATCGCATCCACCACCACCCTTCCCCCGAACCGCTTCGTGATCCCGCGCACCTCGATCGCGAACTCCTGCGCCCTCCGGTCTTCGTGTGCCTTCGTGTCCATTCGTGGTTCCCCTCCCTCACCGCCCCACCTCCACCGGCTGCCCCGGATGCAACTCCACCGCCGCCCCCGCCTCGAACTCCGCCTCCACCATGAACACCAGCTTCGCCCGATTCTCGCGATTATACAGCACCGGCGGCGTGTATTCAGGTTTTGGCGACAAATACCGCAGCGTCGCCTCCACCGCCTCGCGCCCACTCATCGTCACCCGCACCACCTCGCCCACCTTCAAACGCGCCCGCTCCGCCTCCGGCACGAAAAACCGCACTTTCAAATTCCCCGGCGGCAACAACGACACCACCGGTGCCCCCGCCGCCACGAATTCACCTTCCTGATACAACGTATCGTAAACCAGCGCCGCCGCCGGCGCCCGCTGCGCCTTCTCCACCACGCTCCACTCCGCCCGCTCCCGCGCCGCCTTCGCCGCGCTCACCTCCGCCTCCGCCGCCGCGATCGCATCGCTCCGCCCGCCCAACCGCGCCGTCGCCAGCTGCGCCTCCAGATCCTCCCGCGTCCGCACCGCCTGCTCCCGCGCAATCCGCGCGCGATCATAGTCGTTCTCCGCAATCACCTTCGTCCGAAACAACTCCGCCAGCCGCTCCGCCTCCAACCGCGTCAGCTCCTCCGCCGCCTTCGCCTGCTCCACCCGCGCCTCCAGCGCCGCGATCTCCGACGGCCGCATCCCCTTCCTTAAATCCGCCACCCGCGCCTCCGCCGCCCGCAACTGCTCCTCCGCCTGTCTCCGCGCCGCCAGCTCCGCCGCCCGCTCCAAAACGAACAACTCCGTCCCCGCCTCCACCACATCCCCACGCCTCACCGCCAGCTTCTCCAACCGCCCGCCGATCGGCGCCGCCACGCGCACGAACTCGCCTTCGAGATACCCCTGCCACCGCACCTCGCGCTCGCGCGCGCATCCCACCATCGCCAGCGCCCCCGCCAGCATCGCCACACCCGCGCTCACGCGCCGATCACCGAGGAAACAGTTTTTCATATTCCTTCTCTCCACTCGACGTCAGCAACCCGCCGAAAAATATCCGCAGCCCCTGCTCGAACGCCGCCTCCGGCCGCGTCTTCAACCGCTGCAACACCCCGCCCTGCATCAGCCCTTGCATCGCGTGCAGATAAAACTCGCTCGCAAACACCGGACTCACCTCGTCGCGCACCGCCCCGACGCAACTGCCCTTTCTTCGATAAACCGCCCGAAAAATATACGGCAGATGCTTCGCCCGCAGCTCCAACACCCACCGATGCAGCTTCGGCGCCGCCCGCTCCAAATCCGCCAACATCTCCGGCCGCACCCGCCCCAGCCGCTCCGTCGCCGCCTGCGCAAACCCGCGCAGCTTCTCCGCAAAACTCAGCTGCCGGTCCGCCAGCAACCGATCCGCCTCCGCCCGCAACTCCCCCGCAAACCGCTCCAACACCGCCCGCACCACCTCATCCTTCCCGCCAAAATACACATAGAGCGTCTTCTTGCTCATCCCCAATTCCGACGCGAGTTCGTCCATCATCAACCCGCTGTAGCCGCGCGCAAAAAACAGCTCCGTCGCCGCCGCCACGATCCTCGCCCGCGGCCGCCCCGCCAGCTCCTCTTCATCCCGCTCGATCGTCGTGCTCATCGTGACAGGAAACTCAAAACGATTTTTAAGTTTCCAGGTCAACCACAATCGCAGCCCCCTGCCCGCACCCGTCGCCTTCCCGCTCCGCCGGTCCCGTTTCTTGACGATGCCTCGCGCCCGTTGTTTAGTCCCGCGATGCCTTCGCTGCCGCGTTCCCCTTTCCGTTTTGCCGCCGCCCTCGCGCTCGGCACCGCCGCGATCGCCCCCGTTTCGTTCGGCGCCGATTCCCCCACGCCTTCACCCTTCCTCCCGCCCGAAGGCCCCGCCGAATCCGCTCCCACCCCCGACGCCCCCATCGAGCTCCGCGGCATCATGACCGCCGGCGACAACGTGATGTTCAGCATCTACGACACCGCCACGCGCTCCAGCTCCTGGGTTCGCCTCAACCAAACCGGCGGCCCCTTCGTCGTTCGCTCCTACGACGAATCCCGCGACACCGTCACCGTCGATCACAACGGCCGCACCGTCACCCTCGCGCTGAAAACCGCCAAAGTCGCTTCCGCTCCCGTCGCCGCCCCCCAACCCGTCGTCGCCGCCCCCAACGTCCCGCAACCCGTCACCGGTCCCGTCGTGTTGAACCCGACTCCCGCCGACGAACAGCGCCGCCTCGAAGCCATCGCCGCCGAGGTCAACCGTCGCCGCCAGCTTCGCCAGCAAGCTCTCCAAGCCAGCCGCCAAGCCGCCGGTCAGCCCCCGCAAGGCCTCCCCCCCGGCGCCACCCCGCCCCCCCAGCAGCAACGCTAGGCCCCCCGCTCGCGGGCGCTCTTCACTCCTCACTCCGGGAGCCGTTTCACGCCGCAACTCCCGCCATCACCTCTCGCGCGTCCGCCCCCCTCCCGCGCCTCACCCCTTCGTCTCCTTCGCCCCCTTCGCGAGACCTCCGCAAAAATAATTTTTTGTCCCCCGCCCGTCGCGCGTTACGGTAACCGCTCGCATGCCCGCACCCGAGCCTCCCAACACCGCCACCGGCCCCACCAACGGCCAGCTCATCCGGCGGCTGTTCGCTCTCACCTGGCGCTACCGCCTCGGCTGCATCAAGGTCCTCTCCATCCAGCTCATCCTCCTCACGATGGGCATCGGCGGCCTCAGCTTCACCGGCGTCGGCATCGATTACATCCGCCACAAGATCTCCGACGTCCCGCTCTCACCCAACCCGCTGCACATCGCGCTCCCCGACGACTGGCCTTGGCAACAGGTCCTCAGCCTCCTCGCCGGCCTCATCCTCGTCCTCGCGCTTACCCGCGCACTGCTCAACTACACCTACCTCGTCTCCGTCAACAAACTCGTCCAGCAGCAGCTCGTCGTCGACCTCCGCGGCCAGGTCTACGACAAGCTCCAGCGTCTCTCCTTCCGCTTCTTCGACGCCAACACCACCGGCTCCATCATCACGCGCGTCACCAGCGACGTTCAGTCCGTCCGCATGTTCGTCGACCAGGTCCTGATCCAGAGCGTGATCATGGTCATCTCGCTCACCGTCTACATCGTTTACATGGTGAGCCTCAGCCCCGCGCTCACCGTCGCCTGCCTCGCCACCACCCCGCTCCTCTGGGGCCTCGCCGCCTGGTTCTCCAAAAAAATCCAGCCCGCCTACGCGCACAACCGCACGCTCGTCGAGAAGATGGTCCAGTATCTCGCCGAGAGCATCCAGGGCATCGCCGTCACCAAGGGCTTCGGCCGCGAGGAGGAAAACCGCGCCAAATTCGAAGCCGCCAACCGCGCCTGCCTCGAACAACAACACGCCATCTTCTGGCGCGTCAGCCTCTTCTCCCCCGCCGTCGGCTTCCTCACGCGCATCAACATGATGGTCCTGCTCGGCTACGGCGGCTGGCTCGTCATCGACGGCCAACTCCCGCTCGGCGCCGGNCTCATCGTCTTCGCCGGTCTCCTCGAACAATTCTCCGGCCANGTTAACAACATCGCNACCATCGTTAACTCCATCCAGCAGTCGCTCATCGGCGCNCGCCGCGTNTTCGAAATCCTCGACGCTCCCATCGAAGTTCAAAACGCCCCCGACGCCGTCCACCGCCCGCGCCTGCAAGGTCACGTCCGCTTCGATCGCGTTTCGTTCATCTACCATCCGCTGCCGTCGCTCGCGCCCGACTCTCCGCCAACCCGACGCCCGTCCTCCACGACATCTCTCTCGACGTCCAACCCGGCCAATGCGTCGCCATCCTCGGCGCCACCGGCGCCGGCAAGAGCGTCCTGATGAGTCTCATCCCGCGCTTCTACGATCCCACCTCCGGCGCCGTGCTCATCGACGGCATCGACGCCCGCCGCCTCCACCTCGACGACCTCCGCCGCAACATCGGCATCGTCTTCCAGGAAAGCTTCCTCTTCTCCAACACCATCGCCGCCAACATCGCCTTCGGCCACCCCGAGGCCACGCGCGACCAGATCGAACGCGCCGCGAAAATCGCCGCCGCCCACGATTTCATCACCGCGCTCCCCAAGGGCTACGACACCATCCTCGGCGAGAGCGGCAGCAGCCTCTCCGGCGGACAACGCCAGCGTCTCGCCATCGCCCGCGCCGTCCTCCTCGAACCTTCGATTCTACTCCTCGACGATCCCACCGCCGCGATCGATTCCGAAACCGAACACGAGATCTTCGCCGCCCTCGATCGCGCCATCGCCGGCCGCACCACGTTCATCGTCGCCCACCGCCTCAGCACGCTCCGCCGCGCCGACTTCATCATCGTCATGGAAGACGGCCGCATCGTCCAACGCGGCACCCACGACGAGCTCATGAAAATCCCCGGCCCCTACCTCCGCGTCGCCCGTCTCCAACTCGTCGACGCCCGCGAACTCGATTCGCCCGATTCCTCCCACCGGTGAAACCGCCTCCGCCCAAACCTTCCAACCTCCTCGTCCATCGCTCCCGCGACGACGAAGACGACGAGCATTTCCGCCCGCTCGAGTGGGGACTCATCCGCCGTCTGTTCGGCTACACGCGCGCCGTCGCCGCCAAGCGCAACTGGCTCATCTTCCTCTCCGCCGTCCGCTCCACCCAACTCGCCGCGCTCGTCTGGTTCGCCGCCGAAATCATCAACGGCCCCATCGCCCAACGCGACCTCTCCGCGCTCGGCTACGCCATCGGCGCCTACGCGCTCCTCGCGATTCTCACCGACGGCCTCTTCCACTTCCGCCAGCGCTTCGCCCTTGAGATCGGCGAGTCCGTGGTCAACCAGCTCCGCTCCGAACTCTTCGCGCGCGTCCAGCGCCAGCCGATGAGTTTCTTCCATCGCGTCAAACTGGGCCGCATCATCAGCCGCGCCACCAGCGACATCGAATCGCTTCGCACCGGCATCCAGGACGTCGCCTTCGTTTCCATCGTCCAATTCGGCGGCATGCTCGTCGCCGCCGCCGTCATGGCGTGGAAGGACTGGCCGATGTTCCTCGTCGTCATCGGCATGGCGCCCGTCCTCTGGATCATCAACAACCACTTTCGCATGCAGCTGAGCCAGCAATCGCGCTCCGCCAGCGAGAGCTTCAGCCGCGTCACCGCCACGCTCGCCGAATCCGTCGGCGGCATGCGGGTCACGCAAGGTTTCGTCCGCCAGGAAACCAACCTCGGCCTCTTCCGCAGCCTCCTCGCCGACCACGCCCGCTACAACATCGCTCTCGCGCGCACCTCCGCGAAACTCACGCCGCTCCTCGAGCTCAACAGCCAGTTCTTCATCGCCGTTCTTCTCATGTTCGGCGGCTGGCGCGTGTTCAACGGCCACATGACCATCGACGGCCTCATCACGTTTTTCTTCCTCGCGAATCAATTCTTCTCCCCCATCGCCACGATCGGCACGCAATACAACCAAGCCCTCGTTGCCATGGCCGGCGCCGAACGCGTCTTCCGCATGATCGACGCGAAACCCGACTGGGAAGACGACCCCAACGCCACAGATCTTCCCGATCCCCGGCGAAGCGACCAAGTAACAAGCACCAAGTCCCAAGCCCCCGGGCGCGCAACGCCCGCAGCCTCTTGTCACTTGTCACTTGATCCTTGTCACTTCCCGCAGGCTTCCGGCCTCCGCGTCGACTTCCGCTCCGTCACCTTCGGCTACGACCCCGCCCGTCCCGTCCTCCACGACGTCACCTTCACCGCCGAGCCCGGCCAGACGATCGCGCTCGTCGGCCACACCGGCAGCGGCAAGAGCTCCATCATCAATCTCGTATCCAAATTCTACCTACCGACCTCCGGCGAACTTCTCATCGACGGCCGCGACATCCGCACGATCACCAGCCGCTCGCTCCATCGCCAGACCGGCATGGTCCAGCAAACCAACTTTCTCTTCAGCGGCTCCCTCCTCGACAACATCCGCTTCGCCAAACCCGAGGCCACCGACGCCGAGATCCGCGACGCCGCCCGNCGCCTCGACTGCCTCGATCTCCTCGAGGATCTGCCCAACGGCCTTCTCACCGAGGTCGGCGAGCGCGGTTCCGGCCTCTCCGTCGGACAACGCCAGCTCGTCTGCTTCGTCCGCGCCCTCCTCGCCGATCCGCGTCTCGTCATTCTCGACGAAGCCACGAGCTCGATCGACGCGCTCACCGAAGCGCGTCTTCAAAAAGCGCTGATCGAACTCCTTCGCGGCCGCACCAGTTTCGTCGTCGCGCACCGCCTCAGCACCATTCGCCACGCCGACCTCGTCCTCGTGCTCGACCAGGGCCGCATCGTCGAACGCGGCACGCACGACCAGCTCCTGTATCAAAAAGGCCACTACGCCGCCCTCTACGGCCAGTTCACCCAACTCGACACGTAGGCCGCGAGCTCGCTCGCGCTTCGGCCCGCAACCCGCCTTTTCATCGCAGCCAAAATCCCGCGCTCCACCCGAGCCCGCCCCTCGTGGACACAAGCAAAAAAACGGCCACTTACAGAGGCGTTCTCCCTCTGAAAATGTTAAGATTCTCCTAGGCAAAGCGGCCGTTTTCCCTCTAGAAGGGGCTCGCTTTCGAGGGAAAGCACACAACCCAAAATCAAATCATGGCTAAAAAATCCGCTCGCAAACCGAATGCCGCCTTCATGAAACCGGTCACGCCGGACGCCGCGCTCGCCGC
>Ga0065721_10005255_pt1 | contig 22905 bp, 19 predicted proteins | sample Mesricmetagenome_FD_59108 | JGI IMG/M metagenome (GOLD analysis project Ga0065721, IMG submission 59108) | Mesophilic microbial community from rice straw/compost enrichment Sample: eDNA_1 v2 (version 2) | ecosystem: Engineered > Solid waste > Grass > Composting > Bioreactor | place: USA: Davis...
AGCCGATACCGTAGATGCAGGAGACGGAGGCGACGATGATGCAGTCGTCACGCTCGAGGATGGCGCGGGTGGCGGCGTGGCGCATCCGGTCGATCTGTTCGTTGATCGACGATTCCTTCTCGATGAAGGTGTCGGAGCGGGGAACGTAGGCTTCCGGCTGGTAATAATCGTAGTAAGAGACGAAATATTCCACCGCGTTGTTGGGGAAGAAGTTCTTGAACTCGGAATAAAGCTGCGCGGCGAGCGTCTTGTTGGGCGCGAGGATGACGGCCGGGCGCTGGGTGCGGGCGATCACCTTCGCCATGGTGAAGGTCTTGCCGGAGCCGGTGACGCCGAGCAGGACCTGGGAGCGCTCGCCGGAATTGATGCCTTCGACGAGATCGGCGATCGCCGTCGGCTGGTCGCCTGAGGGCTGGTATTCGGTGACCATCTCGATCGGGATGCCGCCTTCGGACTTTTCCGGCCTGTGCGGGCGGTGCGGCGTCCACAGCTTGCCGTCCTTGAACAGCGGGTTGCCGCTTTCGATGAGCTTCGAGAGCGCGTCGACGGTGGCGGTAACGGCGCCGGGGGCCAGAGACTGGGCGTCCTCGAGCGAGATGTCCATTCCGGCGACCGGATTGAGGCCGGCGCGGGCGCGCGTCTTCGGGTCGGAAGAGGCGCCGATGGAGACGCCGCGGGCGGTTTTCGAGGCAGTGGTGTTCTTAGCCGTCTTCTGGGCCGTCTTCTGGGCAGACTTCGCCTTGTCCTTTGCGGCCTCCTTGATGGCGGCTTCGCGGGCGGCGATCTCGATCTTCTTGCGGTGCTTACCGGCCTTCGAGGCGATCTCGCGCTGCGTCTCGACCGACGACGCTTCCGCCTCGGCTTCCAGCTGCTTCACCCAGTCGGCGACAGAGCCGGAGAAGGGCGCGCCTTCAAATGACGATTGCGGAGCCTCCTCGAAACCAGGCTTCGAGGCGGATGTCTTGCGAGGGGATCTGGCCATGCGCCGAATATGGAGGGAGTCCGGTCGAATTGGAAGGGGCGGCGCCGGCAAAATGAGTACAAAAGAGAAACAGGCGCGGCCGCGAACAACCTTCAGGCGATCTGCTTCTGCGGGACGGCCACGCGGTCAGCGAGCCAGGATACGATGCGCTCCACGGGCATCGGGCGGCCGTAATGGTAGCCCTGCGCCATCTCGACGCCAAGCGCCCGCAGCGCCTCGGCTTCCTCGGCCGTTTCGACGCCTTCGACCAGCACTTCCATGGAAAGCGAGCGGCCAAGGCCCGCCATGGCGCCGACGATCTCCTGGTTCTCCTTGGCCGTGATGCCCTGCACGAAACGGCGGTCGAGCTTCAGGCGGTCCACCTTCAGCTGGACGAGGTAGGCGAGGGAGGAATGCCCGGCGCCGAAATCATCTACGGCGAGCTTGTAGCCGGAGCGCTCGATCATCTTCAACTGCTCGCCGGCGACGAGCGTGTCGAGGATGGCTTCCTCGGTGATCTCGATCTCGAACAGCGCCGGGTCGATGCCATGGGCGGCGGTGATGCTGTCGAGGATTTCGGTGACGCAGTAGAAGTCGAACTCCCGCGGGGAGATGTTGACGGCGACGGTCGCGGACGGCAGGCCGAGATCGGGCAGGCGCTTGAGCAGCCGGCAGGCGGCATCTGCCACGGTGGCCGTCAATTGGTCGGAAAGGTTGGCAGCCTGGGCGGCGGCAACGATCTCGGGGGGCGAGATGGGGCCAAGCTCGCGATGGTACCAGCGCACCAGCGCCTCGAAGCCGACGACGCGGTGGGTGTTGAGGCAGACCTGCGGCTGGAACCAGACCTCGACCTGTCCATCGGCGAGGGCGGCGCCAAGATCCTGCTCGACCTGATGGCGTCGGTCGAACTGCGAGCGCAGCGCTGGGTCGAATTCACGCCACTGGCGGCGGCCGCCATCCTTGGCGCGGTAGAGCGCCATGTCGGCCGCAACAAACAGGTCTTCGCCGGTGGTTGCGTGGTCCGGATAAAGCGCGATGCCGATCGAGGCACCGACCACGGCGGGCTGGCCGCCGAGCATGATGGCCTGGCGGCCGCGATCGAGGATCGCCTGGGCGAGGCGGCGGCTGTCTTCGAGCGCATGTGGTCCGCTGAGGATCACCGCAAACTCGTCGCCGCCGAGACGCGCGGCAATGCCAGGACCCTCCAGCGCAGCACGAAGCCGTTCGCCGACCTCGATCAGCAGGGCGTCGCCGGCGCTGTGTCCGAGCGTATCGTTGATCGACTTGAAGCGGTCGAGATCGAGGATCAGCAGCGCAAGCTGGTGGCCGGCGGTGCGGGCCTCCTCGATGCCGGTCAGAAGCGCCGTGTTGAAGGCGGCGCGGTTGGCGAGACCGGTCAGCGGATCGCAGTTGGCAAGCACTTCGAGCCGGTCGTTGGCGCGCATGATGTCGCCGTTTGCCGACGACAGCGAAGTTGCAAGTGCGGTGGCCTGCAGCTTGCCCGAGACATTGCTGACGAAGATTGCCTGGCTTATGCGGCTGCTGCGGATGAGGATCAGCGTCAGGGCCAAGACATTGATGGCAAGGAGAGGTCCGCCGACGCCGCCGCTCATGCCAAGCGAGATCATCACCGACAGATGCGGTGGCACCGCGAATGCGAGCGAGATCGGGCTGTGCCCGATACCCATCAGCACCGCACCGGTGGAGATGCCGATCATCATCAGGTAGAGCGTGGCATCCTTGCCCGTGGCATCGAAACCTGGAAGCACCCACGGAAGCGTCGCCCAGACAAGGCCGCTAATCAGCGCGCCGACCGTCATGGCATCGAGCGCGGCCTGCGGCGAATGTTCCAGCACGTCCCATTTCGTCAGGATCACGCCGACCATGCCGCGGACAACGATGCTCAACAGGAGAGCGCCGAGCCAGAGTACAGCTTCGAAAACTGGGCCGCGGCCGGCAGCGACGACGCAAAGGGCGGAAGCGGAGATGCAGGCATTGGTGATGATCGTGGAGCGCAAACGCTCGCGCATCGTCACCGCTTGTGCGCGCTTGATTTCCAGCGCGAGGGCGGGGCCGTCCAAGCCGGGCATGTGCTGGGCTTCCATCTGGTTCCGGTCGCTCGTTTTGTTGTTGTGGAAGTCGTAACCAGAGGAATAATAAGAAATTCTTGCTTCGCGGGATGAGCCGCGATGATGTCGGGAACATCCTAAACAGAGAGTAACAAAGAGTTGCGGCTGCACCGTATTTCCAATGTTGCGGAACGGCTGCGAATCGTCACGTTGGATCTTGTCGCGCCACCACAAGAACGTCGGTTCGACATAATCTGAAAAACTCCACGTCTCGAAATGGCCGCGTTTCCTGACTGGTTTATGTGTTTTGTCGCTGGCAGTGGTTCGGCGAACGAGGAATGATCTATGGCTCTATCCACTGCGACGCTCGCCGCCATCCGCTACGGTTATGGGTTGCGCCCCGGTGAAGACTTTCCCGGTGACGCGGCAGGCGTGCTTGCGCAGGTCGCCGCAGGCGTGGCGGAGAAGCCGACCTTCCCCCGCGACGGCGTCGCCGGCCGGCTGGAAAGGGCGACGCGGCTTCTTTCCGTGAAGGCCGCGGAGGCGAAGGCCGCCGAAGGCGGCAAGCCGAACGAGAGCATCCGCCAGGAGATGGACAAGGAGGCGCGTGAGATCTTCCGGCAGGACGCCATGGCGCGGCTTGGCCGGGCGGTGCATTCGCGCCTCGGCTTTTACGAGCGGCTGGTCAGCTTCTGGGCCAACCATTTCGCGGTGAGCGTCGCCGACTTTCTTCCGATGGGGATGATCGCGGGGCTTCACGAGGTGCAGGCCATTCGGCCAAAGCTCGGTGGCAAGTTTTCAGCCTTGCTGCAGGCGGCGGTCCTGCATCCGGCGCTGCTGATCAGCGTGCAGGGCGATGGCACCACGGTGGCCGCGGAAGGCAGTGCACCGGGACTCCGCAACGAGCGGCTGGCGCGGCAGTTGCTGGATGCCTATACGCTCGGCCCGGACGCTGGGCAGACACCCGATGACCTGCAGGCCGCGGCCCGTGTGCTGGGCGGAGTGACGGTCGATTACCGGGCGCTGACGATCCTGTTTGAGCCTCGATTCAGCCCGCCGGGTCCGCATGTGGTGATGGGGAAGGCCTATCGTGGCGAAGAGGGCGGCAACCAGGACCATGTGCTGTTGCTGGAGGACCTTGCCGTTCATCCCAAAACGGCAGCGCATATCTGCCGCAAGCTGGTGCGGCATTTCATTGCCGACGAGGCCCCGGAAGAGCTGGTTTCCGCGATGACCGACGCCTGGGAGAAAAGCGAGGGTGACCTCATGCAGGTGTACCAGGCGATGCTGGAGCATCCGCGCGCCTGGGCAGAGCCAGGACGCAAGATCAAGGCGCCGTTCGAATTCGTAGCATCCACCTTCAGGGCGATCGAACTTTCGGAACGCAGCCTGGCGGGCCTGCAGCGCGACATGGAGATCGATGCGGACGGGCCGGTGGGCAAGGCGATCGAACTGGCGGCGGGCGTTCGGGCCGAGGATCGCAGGGCGCGTGCCGACCGGGCGGAGGCGCTGACGCTGGGCGCGTTGCAGCGGATGGGGCAGCCGATGTGGCACCCTCCGCGCCTTGAAGGCCATGGTGATGACGCGGGCGCCTGGATGACGCCGGACCAGATCCGCGAACGGATCTCCTGGGCGCGGATGGTAGCCGGGATTTTCGCGCAGCGCATCGAGCCGAATGCGCTGGTATTGGCGGCGCTAGGCGATGCGGTGCGGCCGGAAACGAAGAGGTTGGTGGAGCATGCGCCGAGCCGGCTGCAGGGCATCGGCATGGTGCTTGCATCGCCCGAGTTCAACAGGAGATAGATGATGACCCGCGACCGATCCTTCCTGTTGTCCCGCCGCAAGCTTCTGGCCGGGGCAGGCGCACTCGCCGCCTTGCCGATGATGGCGCCGATCAGTGTTGCCGCGGCGTCCGGTGACAGCCGGTTCGTCACCATCATCCTGCGCGGTGCGATGGATGGGCTGGATCTCGTGCAGCCTTATGGCGACGCTGCCTTTGCAACGCTGCGGCCGACGCTGGCGTTGAAGCCCGAGACCGGCTTGATCGATCTCGACGGGTTCTTCGGGCTGCATCCCGCAGCAGCCGACCTGATGCCGCTCTGGCAGGCGCGCGAGCTTGCCTTCGTGCATGCCGTCGCGACCCCGTATCGCGGCGGGCGCAACCACTTCGAAGGCCAGGACATCCTGGAGAACGGTGGCCGCGAGGTTGGCGAAAAATCCGGATGGCTGAACCGGGCGCTCGCCGTGCTGCCGCGCTCGGGTTTACGGCAGGCAGTCAATGTCAGCGGTGCCTCCGAGTTGATCCTGAACGGCCCGAACGATGCACAGAGGCGCGGTGCGCATTATGGCCTGGCGCTGGCAGGCGACGAGGAACGGTTCTTCGAGGAGTTGTTCAGCGGCGACGAGGAGTTTGCCAAGGTCTGGTCCGCGGCAGCGACCACCGATGGTGGCGGGCCACCGAGCCAGCCCGCAGGCGCGGCACGTACGACGCAAATCTCGGAGATCGGCCGGATAGCAGGCAGCCTGCTGCGCGAGAACTACCGGATCGCCAACTTCTCCATCGCGGGTTGGGACACGCATGTTGACCAGAAGACGCAATTCCCGAAGGCAGTCGGCGACCTGACGACGGCAATAATGTCCCTGAAGGAGGCTCTGGGCACGGAGGCCTGGAACAAGACGGTTGTGCTGGCGGTGACGGAGTTTGGCCGCGCTGCGCGCGAAAACGACAAAGGCGGGACGGAGCATGGCACAGCGAGCGTGGCCTTGCTCGCCGGCGGCGCGGTGGCCGGCGGGCAGGTTCATGGCCAGTGGCCGGGCCTGACGCCCGACCAGTTGCTCGACGGCCAAGACCTGTCGCCGACAGGTGACCTGCGCGCGGTGGCCGCATCCTTGCTGCAGCAGCAGTTCGAGGTCTCGCCGGGCAACCTCACCACCAAGGTGTTTCCGGGCCTGACGCTCGACGGTGCGTCGAACTACTTGAAGGGGTAGGGCCTATTCTTCGGCCGGCACGGGGGTCGGCTGGCCCTCTTCATCAAGCGCCACCATGATGAAGGTCCCCGCCGTCACCTTCTCGAGGATGCGGTGGCGGGCACGATGCGCCCAGGCTTCCACCGACAGCGTGATCGAGGAGCGGCCAACGCGGGTGATCTCGGTGTAAACGTTCAGCGTGTCGCCGATCTTGACCGGCAGCTCGAAGGCCATTTCCTTGACGGCGGCGGTAACGACGCGACCGCGTGCACGCTCGGCGGCGCGGATGCCGCTCGCCAGGTCCATCTGGGCCATGACCCAGCCGCCAAAGATATCACCCGCGGCATTGGCATCGGCCGGCATGGCCAGGGTTCTGAGCGTCAGTTCGCCCGTCGGCTTCGTCGTATCGGTCATTCGTCAAAGGTCCTTCAGCCAGTCCGTTTCCGATTCCTCCTCCAGCCACCTTAGACCTCAGGCGTAGGGGCGCAATGCGCCGGCGATCGAATCTCTGCATGCTTGATTAGCGTGCGCTTACTCGCGCATGCGGTGACGCAAAACGGTGCTTCACTACCTGGTAACCAACGTCAGTTACAAATTGACCGGTGTTAAGAATAAGGGGGGTACCATGCAACGTCTAACCATATCCTGGCGGCTCTACTGCCTTGTGATGCTGTCGCTCGTTATTTTGGGCGGCGCGATGATCTTCAGCCTTTTCCAGAGCTACTCTTCATCGGAGCGCGAGCGCAAGGCTGGCCTCGCCCAGATGAATGATGCTGCTTTAACAGTTCTGAAGAAATACCATGACCTTGAGGTATCCGGCGCGATGACGCGCGACCAGGCCCAGACCGAGGCCAAGAACATCATCTCGGTGATGCGCTATGGCGACGGCACCGGCTATTTCTGGATCAACGACATGTTGCCGCGCATGGTCATGCATCCGATCAAGCCGGAGATGGACGGCAAGGACCTCCGGGGCGACAAGGATCCGAACGGCAAGTTCCTGTTCGTGGAATTCGTCAACGTCGTGAAGGCGAGCACGACCGCCAAGGGCTTCATGGACTATTACTGGCCGAAGCCGGGCGCCGACCAGCCGGTCGAGAAATATTCCCACGTTGCCGGCTTCGAGCCCTGGGGCTGGATCGTCGGCACGGGCGTCTACGTCGACGACCTGCACGCGATGTTCCGTTCGGATGCCATCCGGTTTGCCATGATCTTCGGTGTCTGCTCGCTGGTCATGGTTGGCGGCGCGACTTTCGTGGTTCGCTCGGTGACCGGCCCGATCGGCAGCATCCGCAAGGCGCTGCAGCGGATCGCCGACAACGAGATGGACGTGGCCGTGCCCTGCATGGGCCAGAAGAACGAGCTGGGCGAGATGGCCCGCGCACTCGACGTGCTGAGGGAATCGGTTGCCGAACGCGCCGAGCTGCAGGCCCGCGAAGCCGAGCAGAGCAGGGCGCTTGCCGAGGAGCGCTCCGGCAAGGAACGGGTGCTGTCGGCCAATGCCGAGCGCCATGCCCACGCCATGAACGAGCTTGGCCATGCGCTGGAGCAGCTCGCCGCCGGTGACCTCTCGGTCGTTCTCGACGACATCGGCCCGGAATACGCCAAGCTGCGTGACGACTTCAACGCGGCCGTCGGTTCGCTGCATCGTGCGATTTCCGACATCGCCGAGACGAGCTTCGTGGTTCGTGACAGCGCCTCCGACATCTCGGGTGCGACCGGCAATCTCTCCAAGCGCACCGAACAGCAGGCGGCGGCCCTGGAAGAAACCGCAGCGGCGCTCGACGAGATCACCGCCACGGTTCGCACGGCGTCCGAGCGCGCCAGCGAGGCTCGCGTGATGGTGAGCGAGACGAAGGAAAGTGCGGGTCGCTCCGGCGAGATCGTTCGTAACGCGATCGACGCCATGGGCCGCATTGAGGACAGCTCGAACCGCATCAACCAGATCATCTCGGTGATCGACGAGATCGCCTTCCAGACGAACCTGCTGGCGCTCAATGCCGGTGTCGAAGCCGCCCGTGCGGGTGAGGCAGGCCGCGGCTTTGCAGTCGTGGCGCAGGAAGTGCGCGAACTGGCGCAGCGTTCGGCGGGTGCCGCCAAGGAGATCAAGACGCTGATCTCCAACTCCGCCCGCGAGGTGGAAGGTGGCGTGGCGCTGGTTCGCTCCACCGGTGACGCGCTTGTCGAGATCGCGACGCTCGTTGACCGCGTCAACGCGCATGTCGACACGATTGCGACGGCCGCCCGCGAACAGGCGACCGGCCTGCAGGAAATCAACTCGTCCGTGAACCACATGGACCAGATGACCCAGCAGAACGCAGCGATGGTGGAAGAAACCACGGCTGCAAGCCAGACGCTGGCCGAGCAGAGCGTGCACCTGCGCAACCTGCTTGCCGCCTTCAAGCTCGACCATGGTCGTGCCCAGCAGGCACAGGGCTGGCAGTCGCACGCGGCTTAAGCCACGAACGGTACCCGACAAGAAGGCCCACCGGATGACCTCCGGTGGGCCTTTTGCTGTTCTGCCTCACGCAGCAATCCCGTTCCGGGCGCCGTCTCTTCGTCGATTAGGCGTCACCAAATGGCCTTGGTTGCTCAAGGCTTCGTTTACCCGATTCCTCTAATTTGAGGTTCTGTGTCATTTCGGCACCGGAAGAGTGGCAATCGGTATGGCGTATGCTTCCCTTTTTCGGCGGGCGATCAGCTCGTTGATGATCTCAACAATGCTGGTGGCCTGTTCTTCCGGCGATCTCGTTCCGCCCGGGTCCATCGATACCGGCACGCAGGTTGGCGCCATCACGCCGGTGCGCAGCCTGCCGCGCGAGCCAGTCTCGCAGCAAGCCTACCCGATGAACCAGGCGCCGGTGAGCCAGGCGAGCGCCGTCGACTACGGTTACTCCACCGGTCCGTCTCCGCAAGGTGACATCCAAGCCGGCAATGACGGACAGTATCTCCGCGCACCCGACCAGAACCAGCCATACCAGGGCCAAGGGCAGGTGCTGGGCGCACCGCCGTCCAATCTCGGCACACTCTCGATGAGTGGTTCGACGGTCCAGGCGAGCCGCCTGCCGATGATCGACAGCGAGGAGGCGATGCAACAGCAGGCCTCGCTCGGCCAGCAGAGAACGACGCGGGCGGCCGCACCCGTGGGGCCGATGAGCATTCCGGACGAGGGCGTCAACATCGACGCCGAACTGGGCTTTGGTCCCGATGAAAGCGAAGTGACGGGCCTCGCCGAAGAGCAGGACAGCGACATCGCCGAAGGCGTGGGCGACCAGCCCGTGGTGGATGGCATTGGTACGGACAATCCGGTGGCCTTGCAGCCGCGCCGGCAGGCGATCGCCCAGGATATCGGCAGCGACTATGTCAACGTACCGCCGAAGCGGACGGGCGCGGGTTTGAAACGCGAACCTTACACGGCCGGTTCGATGACCTGGGGTGACGGATCGCGGGTAAGGGCGCCAAATCGTGCGCCAGCGGGAACGCAGCAGGTCGCCATGCTTCGCCCCAACAACCCAACGAGAAGCGATGCGCCGATGAGCCAGCGCGAACAGTCGTGGCCGCGGGAAGTGATGCCGCAGTCCGAGGTGAGCTGCCGTGCCGAGCTGCGTCGTCTCGGCGTTGAGTTTGAGGACCGGCCGCGGATCAGCCAGGGCGGAAGCTGCGGCATTGCGCATCCAGTCAAGCTGTCGGGGCTGTCGGGCAATATCGACGTGAAGCCGGCCGTGACGCTCAACTGCCAGGTGACGCTTGCCTTTGCGAAGTGGGTGAAGAACGAGCTCGCACCGTCGGCGCGCATGCGTTACCTCACCGGTGTGAAGAAGATCGTGCCGATGGGCGGCTATTCCTGCCGTCGGATGAACAACAGCCGCCAGCGCAACAACCCGATGTCGGAACACGCCAAGGGCAATGCGATCGACATCGGCCAGATCGTGCTGAAGAACGGCCATGAAATCGACGTGCGCAAGAAGGGGCTCTTTTCGCTGCGCGAAGGCGGATTGCTGAAATCGGTGCGCAGCGACAGCTGCAAGTATTTCAACACCGTACTTGGCCCGGGCAGCAACGCCGAGCACTGGAACCATTTCCACTTCGACCTGCGATCGCGGAAGTCCGGCAAGCGCCACTGCAGCCTCTGACGAGCGGCTGCGTCAGCGGCTGTCGCTGTCCCAGGCTGTGGAGATTAATGTTTCGTACACCACGTTGGGCAACGGAACTGGAACCATAAGCGGCGGCGCAGCAACTATGCCTGTGCTGCAGTCCGTCCCCCCGACGTACCCCGCCTGCAGCGGGAGACCCGGTACACGACCTGACCCATGCCCCGTGTTCCGGGTCTCCACTGCCTTTCACCTCCGGCGCAGCCACGTCCCATGTTGGTGCAGCCGCTTGTGTGCCGCCGCATATTCGTGATCAAAGCCCGGTGACGGCGCCGGAGCGGGAGTGATTCCGGAGCCTGCGGGAGCACGCATCCGACATGGAATTTCTCACCGAACTTCTGCCCTTCATCCTGGCGCTGGTCGCCGCGGGGGCCGTGGCGGGGATGCTCGCCGGCATGTTCGGCATCGGCGGCGGCGCGATACTCGTTCCTATCTTCTTCCACGTCTTTGGCCTGCTTGGCATTCCGGAAGATGTCCGGATGCAGCTGGCGCTTGGCACCTCCCTTGCCATCATTGTTCCCACATCGGTGCGTTCCTTCATGGCGCATCTTCAGCGTGGCGCGGTCGACATGGCGCTGTTGCGCAGCTGGACAATCGCCGTGCCGCTCGGGACGCTCGCTGCCGCCGCCGTTGCGGCCAAGGCTTCCAGCGCGGAACTGCGGGTGATCTTTGCAATCATCGCGCTGGTGCTGGCCTTCCGGATGATCTTCAACCGGGCCAGCTGGCGGCTGGGCGATGACCTGCCGGGCAACCCGATCCGCTTTCTCGTCGGTGCTGGCATCGGCGTACTGTCGGGCTTGATGGGGATCGGCGGCGGCGTGCTCAACAACACCTTCATGACCCTGTACGGGCGCACCATTCACCAAGGCGTCGCCACCTCATCCGGGGTTGGCGTGCTGATCTCGCTGCCGGGGCTTGCGGGCTATATCCTTGGCGGCTGGGGAACGCCTGGCCTGCCGCCGTTCTCCACCGGTTACGTCAACTGGATTGCGGTGCTGCTGCTGATACCGATCACGCTTTATCTCGCGCCGGTCGGTGCGAAGATTGCACATGCGATGTCCAAACGGCAGCTGGAAGCTGGCTTCGGGATCTTCCTGACGTTGATCTCCATCCAGTTCTTCCTGACGATTGTCCTCTGAAATCGTCCGCTATGTTCTCCCGATAAGGATGGTCAGGCGAGAAACGCCGCCTATATTGCCGGCTTCCTTCGCAAAATCATTTCAAAAGATGCATCCTGCATGGCTCCGATCGTTTCCGTACAAAACCTCACCAAGACCTATGGCAACGGGTTCCAGGCGCTGAAAGGCGTTGACCTGGAGATCCGCGAGGGTGAGATCCTTGCGCTTCTCGGCCCGAACGGTGCCGGCAAGACCACGCTGATCTCCATCATCTGCGGGATCGTCAACCCGACCGCGGGACAGGTGCTGGTCGACGGTCATGACGTTGTTCGCGACTTTCGACAGACGCGCTCGCTCATTGGCCTGGTGCCGCAGGAACTGACGACCGACATGTTCGAGACCGTGTGGAACACGGTGAGCTTCTCCCGCGGCGTTTACGGCAAGAAGCCGAACCCCCAGGTGATCGAGCAGGTTCTGCGGGATCTTTCGCTGTGGTCCAAGAAGGACAACATGCTGCGTGAGCTTTCCGGCGGCATGAAGCGCCGTGTGCTGATTGCCAAGGCGCTGGCCCACGAGCCAAAAATCCTGTTTCTCGACGAACCAACCGCGGGGGTCGACGTCAACCTTCGCCGCGAGATGTGGCAAGTGGTGGAAAAGCTGCGCGCCAACGGCGTCACCATCATCCTGACCACGCACTACATCGAGGAGGCGGAGGAGATCGCCGACCGGGTGGGCGTGATCAACGGCGGCAAGCTGCTGCTGATCGAGGAAAAGAACGCGCTGATGCGCAAGCTCGGCCGCAAGCAGTTGCGCCTGGAACTGGCCGAACCGCTGGCGACCCTGCCAGCGAGCCTTGCCGCCTATGACCTTGCGCTGAGCGACGACGGCAGTGCGCTGGTTCACGAATACCAGGGTGATGAGGGCCAAGGATCCATCGCCTCGCTGCTTGCCATGCTCGCGGCCGAAGACATCCATTTCAAGGATCTTTCCACCCGGCAAAGCTCGCTCGAGGACATCTTCGTGGCGCTGGTGGCCCAGCAGGCGGGAGAACAGGCATGAACACGGAAGCGATCAAGTCGATCTACTCGTTCGAGATGGCCCGCATGCGCCGCACGCTGCTGCAGAGCGTGATCTCGCCAGTCATCACCACCTCGCTTTATTTCATCGTGTTCGGCACGGCGATCGGCTCGCGCATCGAGAGCGTCGAGGGCGTCTCCTATGGCTCCTTCATCACGCCCGGGCTGATCATGCTGACGCTGCTGACGCAGTGCATCTCCAACGGCTCGATCGGCATCTATTTTCCGAAATTCACCGGCACGATCTACGAGATCCTGTCCGCACCGATCGCCATGACCGAGATCCTGATCGGTTACGTGGGAGCGGCCGCCAGCAAGGGGCTGATCATCGGCTTCATCATCCTTCTGACCGCGTCCTTCTTTGTCGATATCTCGATCGCGCATCCGTTCATGATGCTGGTCTTCATGGTGCTGACGGCGATCAGCTTCAGCCTGTTCGGCTTCATCATCGGCATCTGGGCGAAAAATTTCGAGCAGCTCAACATCGTGCCGATGCTGGTGGTGCCGCCGCTGACCTTCCTTGGCGGCAGCTTCTATTCGATCGACATGCTGCCGCCGTTCTGGCAGGCGGTAAGCCACCTCAACCCGGTACTTTACCTCGTCAGTGGTTTCCGCTGGAGCTTCTACGAGATAGCCGACGTCAATCCGATCGTGAGCCTGGGCATGGTGTGCCTGTTCCTCGTTGCCTGCCTGTCGCTGATAGGCTGGATGTTCAAGACAGGCTACCGGCTGCGGAGCTGACCCTGGCTCAGGCTGCGATGCCGGCGCGGGCGTTGGTGACGCTCAGCTTGCGCTCGGCGCGCTCCTGCTGTGGCGAGCGGTTGTAGACCTCGCGGTAACACTTGGAGAAGTGCGAGGCCGAGACGAAGCCGCAGGCAACCGCGACTTCAACCACCGGCATCGACGACTGCACCAGCAGGTGGCGGGCGCGATCAAGCCGGATTTCAAGGTAATACCGGGCGGGCGAGCGGCCCATTTCCTGGCGGAACAGGCGCTCGATCTGGCGGCGCGAGAGGCCGGCATCATCGGCGATCTCCACCAGCGACAGCGGCTCCGACAGGTTGTTTTCCATCACTTCGATGATCGACAGGACCTTGGCGTTCTGGACGCCGAGACGGGCGCGCAGCGGCAGGCGCTGCCGGTCATGCGGATTGCGCACGCGGTCCGTCAACTGCTGCTCGCAGACCTTGTTGACGAGGTTGTCTCCGAAATCCTGGCCGATGAGGTTCAGCATCATGTCGAGCGAGGCGGTGCCACCGGCGCAGGTGTAAAGGTTGGAGTCGACCTCGTAGAGGTCGGCATACACTTCCGCCTGCGGGAAGGCTTCGGCAAAACCCGGAAGGTTCTCCCAATGGATTGCGCAGCGCTTGCCGTTGAGGAGGCCGGCCTGGGCCAGCACATGGGCGCCGGTGCAAAGGCTGCCGACGGCGATGCCGCGGTTGTAGGTTTCGCGCAGCCAGGCATTGACGGACTTGTTCTGGAATTCCTCGACATAAACGCCAGAACAGACCAGCACCATGTTCGGGCGGTTTTCGCCAGACAGGTAGCGCCGCTCGTCGGCAAGCGAGGAGTCTGCTTCGAGCCAGATGCCGCTCGAGGACTGCACCTTCTCACCATCCGCCGAACAGAGGCGCCAGGTATAGGCGGAGTAGCCCAGCATGCGGTTGGCGATCCGCAAGGTTTCGATGGCGGCGGAGAAAGGAAGCAAGGTGAAATTGGGGACGAGGAAGAAAACGATCGAGCGTTTCTTGCTCTGGCTCTTGCCGATGAAATCCATTGTGTCTTCCCCTTCGGCGCGCCCTGTTATTGTGTGGCCTGCTTCTGCTTTAAAAGCGACACTGACACGAAATCTGGAAGCCGGAAAGGGGTCTTGGCGACCGGCCATGAACATTTTTGCGACATTGCTGCGTCGCTTCTGCGCTGTTACTTCAGCGCCAGGGTTTGCTCCTGAAGGAAGCGGGTCCGCGCATGTTAAAACCGGCGGACCCAGAGTTGAAATGCAGCATCGTTTACTTGCCGTCCCGTGTAAAGCTGGTCGGCCAGCCGATGTCCTTGCGGATTTCGGGATCGAGCGACTCGATCATCTTCTGTGTTTGCCGGCGCCGCCAGTTTTCCCGGCCCTTGAGGGCGAGTTGATACGGATACCGCAGCACGGCGCCTAGGCCTGCGGAGGAGAGGGACGACCTTCCGAGGTCGTTGAAGCTGGTCAAAGCCATTGTTTCTAGTCCTTCTTCATCTTGATCTTTGGGAGGATGGATCTCTACATTCCATCAATCAATCGAATGCCGCAGATGTCATTGATGATTTTCCGTGATGGTGGAAACCGGTGCTGCCTTCGACGATGCTCAAGATGCGCGTCGATTGACTTTCAATCAAACGAAATGATATGGTGTTAAAGTTCAAGAAAATTGACAGGAGCCGTCATGACCGTTCCGTTCCGCCAGCCGCTGCCGCTGCTCGACAACGACGTCCTGCGTACCTTCGTGGCAATCGCCGAGACCGGTAACTTCTCCACGGCCGCCGAAGCCGTTCTGCGTACACCGTCGGCCGTGTCCATGCAGATCAAGAAGCTCGAGGAGCAGTTGCGCACGACGCTGTTCCTGCGCGATGCGCGTTCGGTGACGCTCACCCAGCACGGCGAGATGTTGCTGTCCTACGCGCGCCGGATGCTGGCGCTCTCCAACGAGGCCGTGTCGCGCTTCGTGATGCCGGAGCTTTCCGGCGTCGTGCGGCTTGGTGCGCCGGACGACATTGCAGAGCGGCTGCTTCCGAAGGTGCTCAAGGATTTTGGCGAGCGGTTTCCGGGCATCATGGTCGACGTGACGGTCGACATGAGCCTGGCGCTGAGGAAGCGCATCGAGGAGCAGCGGCTGGACCTGACGCTCTTTAACTGCGCGACGCGGCCTTTCCCGACGAGCGGCGAGATCATCCATACGGAAAAGCTCGTATGGGCGGGTGTCAAATGTGGCACGGCGCATCTGCGCGATCCGCTGCCGATCTCGGTCTGGGAGGACGGCTGCGTCTGGCGCCAGGATGCGATCACGCAGCTAGAGAAGCACAAGCGCAACTACCGCATCGCGTACGCAAGCGCGCACACGATGGCGCAACGTGCGGCGGTGCTTTCGGATCTGGCGATTGCACCGTTCCCGCTGTCCTATGTCACGAGCGACATGCAGATCCTCGGGCCGAAGGAGGGCCTGCCGGAACTGATGACCTTCGACATCCGGCTGCTGACGAGCCCGCAGCTTTCCGTGCCCGCCAAGGCCGTGGCGCAAAGTATCCGTGAGGCCTTCGGCTCGATGTCGGCGGCTGCGGCTTAAACTTCCGGAACAGCACCGCCGCTTTCGCGCGAGCGACGGCGGCGTCTCGCTCCACCGTCGGCTGTCGCATCGGCCGACTGCTTCCGCTCCGGCAGCGTTACGACGCGTGACAGTTGCGGGAAGTGGTCGACCTTGTTCGGCAGCGCCATGGCGGCAACGAAGTGTTCCTGGAATTTCGGCTCAAGCGCGGTCTCGATCTTCTCGATCCGGCGCACGGTGTCTTCGATCTCGCGCCGGTAGTCGCGGTTGAGCAGGCACATGCGCGCACCCGTGCCGGCAGCATTGCCGACCGCCTTCACCTTAGCGAGGTCGCAGTCGGGGATCAGACCGAGCACCATTGCATATTTCGGATCGATGAAGGTGCCGAAGGCGCCGGCAAGCCCAATGCGGTCGACATGATCAACGCCCTGCTTGTCCATTAGCAGCTTGACGCCGGCGTAAAGCGCGGCCTTGGCGAGTTGGATGGCCCGGATGTCGTTCTGGGTGACGGTGATGCGCGGCTCGCCGTCGTGCAGCAGGTAGGAGAAGGTGCGGCCGTTCTGCAGGATGCGATGGCTGCGGGCGGCAAGCGCGCCGTCGATGACGCCGTCTTCGGATATGGTGCCGGCGAGGAACATTTCCGCCACGACCTCGATGATCGCGGAGCCGCAGATGCCGGTAATGCCGGTTGCCGTGGCAGCCTCGGCGAAGCCCGGCTCGTCCGACCATTGCTCAACGCCGATGATGCGAAAGCGCGGTTCGAGCGTCACGGGATCGATGCGCACGCGTTCGATGGCGCCGGGGGCTGCACGTTGTCCTGCCGATATTTCCGCGCCTTCGAAGGCGGGACCGGTGGGCGAGGATGCTGCCACGACACGATCGGCGTTGCCGAGCACGATTTCGGCATTGGTACCGATATCGACCAGCAGCATCATCTCGTCCTGTCGATGCGGCCCTTCTGAAAGGGTCGCGGCGGCGGCATCCGCACCGACATGGCCGGCGATGCAGGGCAGGACGTAAGTCCGCGTGCCGTCGTTCATGGGCAAGCCGATGTCGGAAGACTTCAGTTCCACTGCTCCGGAGACCGCGAGCGCAAAGGGCGCACCGCCGAGTTCCGTCGGATCAATGCCAAGGAATAGGTGGTGCATGATCGGGTTGCCGACAAAGACGCTATCGAGGATGTCGGTGCGCGACACCCCACCTTGCTCGCAGACCTTGTCGATCAGGCCGTTCAGCGCGTCCCGGACCGCGGCCGTCATCGCCTCGCGACCATCCGGGTTCATCATCACATAGGACACGCGGCTCATCAGGTCTTCGCCGAAGCGGATCTGCGGGTTTGAGGTGCCGGCAGACGCCACCGTGCGCCCGGACAGGAGCGAGGACAGATGCATGGCAATCGTCGTCGAGCCGATGTCGCAGGCAATGCCATAGGCCTCGTTCTTCAGGCCCGGATAGAGCGCGATGACCCGTGCACTGTCGGCGGCGCGGTCGTGGTGAACCGCCGCGGTGACCTTCCACTCGCCCTGGCGCAGGATCTTCTGCACCTTGGGCAAGAGGTGAACGTCGATGTCCAGACGTTCAAACTGCCAGTCTCGCTTCAGGCCCTCCAGCAGGCGATCGAGGTCACCGAGAGGCTTGTGCATGTCCGGTTCTTCGACCTCGACATAACACATGCGCACCGCCGGGGTGCGTTCAAAAACGCGGTCGTCGGCCGCCTTGCGCACCACCTGGGCATTCACCACCGTGTCCTGCGGCACATCGATGACGAGGTCGCCGAGGATCTGGGTAGAGCAGGACAGGCGACGCCCCTCCGGCAGGCCTCTTACGCGATCGTAACGCTCTTCCTTTGGGCCGAACGGCGAAAGGTGGTCCTGCGCGGAACTTATGCCGTGCTTGGCGAAATGCCCTTCCTGGACGGCAACCTGGCATCGGCCGCAGGTGGCCCGCCCGCCGCAGACGCTCTCCACGTAGACCCCAAGCTGGCGGGCGGCATCGAGCACGGAAGTGCCGACAGGAAACCGACCCCGCTTCCCGGAGGGCATGAAAAGGACGAGGGGATGCGAGGGCGTGTCATTCATTTCATTCTGCCTGCGGCTCCGGGAGCCGAGTTTTAGTCCATGCGAGCGGCCGCGCCGGCACGGGCTGCGCGACCACCACGGCGACCGGCCGAGGCTGCCGGAGCGGCCATTGTCGCGGCAGCTCCGCCTTCCGCGGGCTTGTAGTCACGATAGGTCATGATCCAGTTCGAGCAGTTCTGGTCCGTACCATTCAAGACATTGGCGGCGCGCACCGCTTCCATTTCCTGCGGGCGGCAGGGGTTCATGATGGCGCTCGTCATGCCGGCGCCGATGACCATGGGAATGAAGCCTGCATTGATGCCGTGGCGGTGGGGCAGGCCAAAGGAGATGTTGGAAAGACCGCAGGTCGTGTTGACCTTCAGTTCCTCGCGCAAGCGCCGAAGCAGGGCGAAGACCTGGAGCCCGGCCGAGCCAAGTGCACCAATCGGCATGACCAGCGGGTCAACGACGATGTCATGGCTCTTGATGCCGTGATCGGCAGCGCGTTCGACGATCTTCCTGGCGACCGCGAAACGCACGTCGGGATCCATGGAAATGCCGGTTTCGTCGTTGGAGATCGCCACGACCGGCACGTCGTACTTCTTGCAGAGTGGCAGGATCGCTTCGAGCTTTTCTTCCTCGCCAGTGACAGAATTGACGAGCGGGCGCCCCTTGGCGACCTTCAGCGCGGCCTCGATGGCGGCCGTGACAGAGGAATCGATCGACAGCGGCACGTCCACGAGGTTCTGGACGATTTCGAGCGTGCGCACGAGCAGCGGTGGCTCGGTCTCGTTCGGATTGACGGCGGTAACGCCCGCATTGACATCGAGCATGGTGGCGCCGGCGGCAACCTGCTCGAGCGCATCCTTGATGACGGTGTCGAAATTGCCCTCAATCATCTCGGCGGCGAGCTTCTTGCGGCCGGTGGGATTGATGCGTTCCCCGATGACGCAGAAGGGCTGGTCGAAGCCGATGACAACTTCGCGGGTGGCGGATGCGACGATCGTACGGGTCATCCCTGGTCTATAGCTCCTGATCCCTGTGCCGTATCGGCGGGTCCCAATCTCATTGTGTCTGCTGCAGTTCGCGACCGCCGGCCTTCACCAGCGCGACGAGGCGTTGCTTGTCGTATGCTTGTTCGAGCTCGGCGGCCGCCTTGTCGGCTTCGGCCTCGAGATCGTCCGAGACCGGCACCGGATCAGCCTTGCGCCATTCGGCAAGATAATCATCGGTCTCGGCTGCGCCGGTTCGCATGGCGCACATGTCGATCGCTTCCGTGAACCGGAGCGACAGCTCGCGCTTTGCGGTCTTGCGACCCTGCTTGATGATCACCTGAGCCGGGATGTCGCGCCAGTAGACGATGATGCGATCTGCCATGAACTCCTCCGTTCGGTCCGAGCATGCACCGGAGGAGGACGCCACACTGCGCTTGCCACGACGTGGCAGGGGCGAAAAGCGACGTGGAGGGAGGTCGCTACCAGATCCGCCTGGTCAAGCCGTGATAGGCCCAGGTCCAGACCGGTGGCGGGTAGCGCAGATGCGACGGGCCGGGCGGCTGGTAAGGCTTCAGCGTACCGTTCAGTGCATCCTCGATTGCCTGGATGCTGATGTCGACGGCGGCTGCCGTCATCAGGAGCGGGTAGGTGGCCAGGCTATCGGAGGGAGAAGGCTTGATGCGCTTCTCGTACAGTGAGCCGCCCGTATCGATGCCCTTGTCGACCAGATGTACGGTGGCGCCGAAGTTCTCTTCATCGCCCTCGATACGCGCCCAATAGCCGCCCATCTGGCCGCGATACATGGGGTTGATCCCGGCATGGAAATTGATGACCGGGCAGGGCATGGCGGCAAGCGTCTGGGCCGAGAGGATACGGCAGGAAATGGTGAAGATGGCCTTCGGCTGCAGGGCTGTCACCGCTGCGTGACAGGTGGGGTCATTGAGCGAGGCAACGCGAGTGACGGGCACGGAGGGGTTTGGTTCGGCAGAGCGGCCGTAGCCACGAAGGATCTCGGCGGAGCGCCTGGCGGCGACACTTTTGCCCAGCCGCGACGCGACCATGGTTGCGAGCTGCCCGAGCGCGGTGATCCATCCGAAGCGACGGGCACGCCGCTTCAAGAGCGTGCCTTTGGTCTCCGGCTGTTCCTCGATGACGTGCAGGTTGGGGAAGCGCTCGCTCAGTGCATTGATCATCACCTGCGGGTTCATTCCACCAGCAGTCATCACAACGACCAGGGGATCTCGCTCCCGCATGTGCCACTCCTTGTTCCTGGGAGACACTTTGGCGGCGAGTGAGAGAAAAAACCGTTAAACGGACTGCAGGGCGTGGCGCAAATCGCCGTAGCCGGTGAAGCGGTACTCATATTCCAACCCGAGGAAATCGGCTGCCTCGCGGGCCTTGCGCTGCAGGGCCTCGTCCTCTTCCTGGGAGAGGTAGACAAGCTTGCGGTAATTTCCGAAATACATCTCCTTCAGCTGCGGATGCCGGTCGAGCCCGAGCGGCTCGACCACGAAAGCCTCGAACTGTCGGGCAAGGAAGTCCGTCAGGAAGAAGGAAAAGACGTCGTCGTCCCGCTCGGCAAAGCGCTCGTTGCCGGTGAAGAAGGAATAACAATGCGGGCCGGCAATGCGCTCGACGCCTTCGCGCCGGCAGAGCTCATCGATGCCGCCGCCGGTGCCGCAATCGGCATAGGCGAGGAAGATNCGCGAAANGCCGGCATCGCGGGCTTCACCGATGGCCTGCTCCAGTCCGGGNACGATCTTTTGCGGGTANGCGTGCCAGATGGCGGGCAGGCAGTTGAGGTGGATGTGGTCNAGATTGTTCTGGCGACAGACGGCCAGCACTTCGCGTGCAATCGCGCCGCAAGCGATCACGTGAACTTTTTCAGAAGTTGAACGTTCCTTAGCCGGAGAAGCGGCTTCCTCAGGAAGCAGGATTTCCGGACCCATATGATCCACATCCATCGGAGTATTCCATCATGACGGCCAAGACAGTCACGGTAATCGCCGCACTTTTCGCGACGATGGTTTCTCTCTCTTCCTGCGGCAATACGATCCGCGGCGTAGGCCAGGATACGGCAAATGCCGTCGATGCAACGCAGGATGCCGGCCGCCGGGTCGATCGCGCAGCACGCTAAGCCTTGATCAACTGCAGCCGCGGCCGGTCCTGTGTTCAGACGCCGGCCGCCAGGCTGTTGTGCTTGCGGCGAATATAGTCCTTGGCCGTTTCCACAGCGACCGCGGCATCACGACAATAGGCATCCGCGCCGACAGCCTTGCCGAACTCCTCGTTCAGCGGTGCGCCGCCTACCAGGACGATATAGTCGTCGCGCATCCCCTTTTCCTTCAGCGTGTCGATCACGACCTTCATGTAGGGCATGGTGGTCGTCAGCAGTGCCGACATGCCGATAATATCCGGCTTCTCGCGCTCGATCGCCTCAAGGTAGTTCTCGACCGGGTTGTTGATGCCGAGGTCGACGACGTCAAAGCCCGCGCCTTCCATCATCATGCCGACGAGGTTCTTGCCGATGTCGTGGATGTCGCCCTTGACGGTGCCGATCACCATCTTGCCGAGCTTCGGAGCGCCGGTCTCGACCAGGAGCGGGCGCAGGATGTTCATGCCGGCCTTCATCGCGTTGGCCGACAGCAGCACTTCCGGCACGAAAAGGATGCCGTCGCGGAAGTCGATGCCGACGATGCGCATGCCTTCGACCAGCGCCTGGGTCAGGATGTCGTAAGGCGTCCAGCCGCGCTCGAGGAGGATGTTGGTCGCTTCCTCGATCTCTTCCTTCAATCCGTCGTAAAGGTCGTCGTGCATCTGCTGCACGAGTTCCTCGTCGGAAAGCTCCGAAAGGATGATTTCGTCGTCGGACATGGACTGCTTCCCTTGGGGTTCGAGTGCCAATGACGAGGGAAAGGCAAATCAGACGCTCCTCCGTCTGCCTTTATCTTTAGCCGCAAAATGTCCGTTGATTTCTTTCACCTGCGACAACGCAACGTCGGAAAAACGACGGCGAGGCTGCGCCGATGTCTGTGTTGCGCAAAACCGTGGCGCAGACTGGCAGGGTTCGCCTTGCAGTTCGCCCTAGCATGGCACATCAAGACAAAGGACGCGGGACGGCGCGAGGCGAGGACGAGACATGGACGAGATCACCCAGAACACGGAAACGGCGGCGGGCGGGAGCGGTCGGCGAGGCCGGGGCGAGAGAGGGGCAGCCGGGCGGCGTGCGGCGCGTTCGGGAAGCGGTCCGGGCCAGTCGCTGCCGTTCATCACCCGCAAGATCGGTGTCTACGAAGTGCTTGACGAGGAAGGGCTGCAGCTCATCGAGCGCAATGCCGACACGATCCTCGAGGAGATCGGCATCGAGTTCCGTGACGACGAGGAGGCGCTGGTCCTGTGGGCCAAGGCAGGTGCGGATGTACGCGGCAGCCGCGTGCGCTTTCCCAAGGGGCTCTGCCGCGAACTCCTGAAGACAGCGCCGAAGGAATTTACCTGGCACGCCCGCAACCCGGAGCGCAGCGTCCATATCGGTGGCAATGCGACGGTGTTTGCGCCGGTCTACGGTCCTCCCTTCGTGCGCGACCTCGACGGCAACCGTCGTTATGCGACGATCGAGGATTTCCGCAATTTCGTAAAGCTGTCCTACCTTGCGCCGTCGATGCATTCGTCGGGCGGAACGGTGTGCGAGCCGGTCGATATCCCGGTCAACAAGCGCCACCTCGACATGGTCTACAGCCACATCAAATATTCCGACAAGCCGTTCATGGGCTCGGTGACGGCGCCGGAGCGCGCCGAGGACACGATCGCCATGGCGAAGCTCGTGTTCGGCGACGAGTTCGTTGAAAACAACTGCGTGACGCTGAACCTCATCAACGCCAATTCGCCGATGGTGTTCGACGGCACCATGCTCGGCGCGCTGAAGGTTTACGCCCGCCACAACCAGGCAAGCGTCGTTTCGCCGTTCATCCTGTCGGGCGCAATGAGCCCGGTAACAGTGGCCGGCACGCTGACGCAGATCCTGGCGGAAGTTCTCGCAGGTGCTGCGACAACGCAGCTGATCCGCAAGGGCGCGCCGGTGCTGTTCGGGACTTTCGCAGCCTCGATCTCCATGCAGTCGGGTGCCCCGACCTTCGGGACGCCGGAGCCGTCGCTCGTGTCCTATGGCGCCGCGCAGCTGGCACGGCGGCTCGGCCTGCCGTTCCGTACCGGCGG
>Ga0065721_10050138_pt1 | contig 22896 bp, 16 predicted proteins | sample Mesricmetagenome_FD_59108 | JGI IMG/M metagenome (GOLD analysis project Ga0065721, IMG submission 59108) | Mesophilic microbial community from rice straw/compost enrichment Sample: eDNA_1 v2 (version 2) | ecosystem: Engineered > Solid waste > Grass > Composting > Bioreactor | place: USA: Davis...
AGCCGTTTCCAAACTGACTCTGACTGAGTACTTTGAATATTCCAGAACCAGTCGAGTGGATTGGAACGGACCGACGTCATTCCCTCTTCGAAGCACACCCGCAGGTACTGATCATTAAATTGATTCCGCGGAAATACCAGAGATTTGAGTTCGCGGCCGAAAAGTAGCGCGGATCGCTGGGCGGCCTTAAGATCGGCGCGAAACTGTTCGATCGTCTGGCCGGGCTCATTGCAATAGTAATGGGCAAATGAATGGCTGGCGAGTTCCTGATTCGGTGTATCAGCAATTTGTTGAATGAGCGACGGCGCAAAATGAAACGGGTCCGAGGTTTCATCCTGTCCTATCCCCTGCTCGTCGATATAGGTATAGGCAGACAGCTTCTTCTCGGCATATGCAGGTTTCAAATCAGGCGTGTACTGGAGCAGTTGTTCTCTTGTCGGATGAAACAACATGCCCACCGTAGCCCACGTCACGTGTACTTCATACTCCGCAAACAGCTTAAGCATCTCCGGTATTACCTGCCGTGTGTTCAGAAAATAATTTGTGTAATCGTGCTTTTCGACAGGAAAGTACCCCTTCCTTGAACCTTGAAACTTGAAACTTGAAACCTCCAGAGGCCACTTCTCAAAGCCACCCCAGTGCAATTCAAAATCCAGCGATATAGTGAAGATTCCTTTCATGACTTTGCCTGTGATGCCGCTTTTTGCACGGCGGCAGTTTCCCTCAACTTTTGAATTTTCAGCGTTCGTTCGCGATGTGCCCGCTGTTGCACCCAGGCGCGCCATTTTTGGTTATCCAAAAAGGAGATGATCACAAAAAGGAAGAGGAGCATCACCTGGCTTTTCTGCCGAATGGCCAACCCCAGGTTTCCCGATATCTGGGCTAGGGCTATTGAAACAGTAATGAAACTCAGAAACGCGCCCTTCACCAGAAAACTGCCCGTGAGCAAAAATTTGAACCCTCTGAGTTTTGAAAACATCATGAGCGTGATCACGAGGTAAAAAGCATTTTCAAAGCTTACGATAATTCCCAGCAAGCCCGGGGCGTCAAAAAAAAGCGGTCTGAACAGAAATGTAAAAACCTGCATTGGCAGGCTGTAGCTGGTGATATCAACACCGGAGGTTGCTTTCGTTAATTCGGTTGCACGGTGCGTGAGATCCAATCCCTGTTGTACAGGCGCGTCTTCATCAATACCGACCAGAGTCAAAACGTCCTTATAAATAAAGAAAAATGCAACGGTTGCTCCGGCAAGGAAAAGAATCCGCCAGGACACTTTTATGCCACGACTTGAGAACATAAATCCCATCGCTGACGACAGGAGTACGACCAGCATGATGTGGGGCCGGACGTGGTAAATAATAATTCCGCCGACGAGGATTGCGAGTATCCTCGTCCTCAGCTTACTGATCCCATAAAAGAAAAGTCCCATCCCCAGAAAAATAATCGAGCCTTTTCCGAACGACGCTGACCAGAAATGAAGATTCGGCAAAAAGAAGATAAGCGTAAGGAGATCGGCGCCTAGGAAATCATGTTTGAAGCGAATATTTTCTTTAAAGAAAATATAAAAATAAACGAAGCCGAGATATCCCATCCATGAGAAGAGAGCCATTATCGCCTCGTAGGAAAAGCCGAGATACTTTACAAACGGATATCCGAAAAACTCAATAAAAGTCGTACTTGTCCCGTAGAAATCAAGCCAGTTCTCGCCCCTAAAGCCAATTCTAATTTTCTCGTAATACCATTTCGAATCAGACGGACTGGTTAGAACATATCCATAGTAGGCGGCGAACAGTAAGAGGTGGAAGAAGAACAGTTTTTTGAGCAATCCGGCGTCAATGAAGGGATATCGCTCCTTCAGTCTATCGACAATGAGAAACGAAAATATGCCTGACAATATGATAACTGTAATCCCACCGAGCATGACTAAAACAGTTCAAGGTCGCCGAGTGAGGGCGACCAGTTTTTGAAGGTTAAGAAGTCGCTCAGGTCGGCTTGACACACCGACCTTACCGTGACGATCGGGCCGCTTTGTGATGTCAATGAAGGTAGTCCCAGCCGTGGCATCACAGACAATGCCGACGTAGTAATATAATCAGCTTTAAAACAGCTGGCGTTCTCCATTATGAGCTCGAGCACCTGCTTTCGGAAGTCTGGGGATCTCAGGAATACATCGGTAATTCGCATCTCGGTTCCAAGTCGGGATGACTTGAGCCGGAAGACAATTACCGCCGACAGCGATTCCTGCCCGACGGCGGCAAAGTAATACGTCGCCACGGGTACATTTACATAGCGCCATCGCAGATAATCAACAGAAGCTGGAGTGGTGAGAGTACGCGCCACCAGCTGTTGATGCGCTTTCAGCAATCCGGGCAAGTCGGGGTGATCAAGAATTTCGACGTTACGATCACCTCCGGTTGAGAAACTTTTCGCTTCCTCTCTTTTTCCAAAAAATGAAAGTGCCGAATGTACTGGCCGTTTCATTCTGATCGATGCCGGCACGCGGCCTGCGTCCTGCCAGCCCATCTTCAGGTAGCCGGGTCTGCTTTTAGTGTTTGGTGTATTAAACACGATATCAACCTTATCTTCGACGCCAGCTTCAAGAAGTGCTTTGGTGAGCTTGCTGAAGATGCCTTTCCCTTGATGACTAGGATGTGTGGCGGTGTCAACAGCACGGAATGCCCGGAATAGCTTCCCTTGAGCGCGCCACTCCCACCGCATAAAAGCCCTCACGCCTATCGTCTGATCTCCCTCCGCCGCTAATAGAACAGGCGATGCTCCGAATGGATTCTGCTGGTGTTTCCATTTCCAATATGTTTCGGATTTTGGCATCAACCCCTCGCCAAGGCTGGCGCGCAGCAAATTCACTATTGCAGGCACATCAGCTTCGCTTGCTTCCCGGATTTCCATGAGCGCAAAGGTAATACTTCCTGCGGAGTTGCTCACTGTGATATATTCACATCCCGCGAGCTAACTCAGATTTATAAAGCGTTTCAAGCTCGGATACCATCTTGTTCATGCTGAAGCGCTCGCAGATTGTTTGCCGAGCGGATACGCCCAGTTTTTGACGGCTTTCTGTTTGTGACAAAAGTTTAAAGGCTGCGTAAGCAAGGAGTTCGGGGGTCTCCACAGAACAAAGAATACCATTTTCGCCGTCAACGATAACTTCCCCAATCCCGCCCGCATTGGTGGTGATCACCGGGCAACCACTAGCCATTGCTTCGAGTAGCGCAATGGGAAGACCTTCGAAAATTGAAGTCATCATGTAGAGGTCGAATGCAGCGAGATAAGGGCGAACTTCGGTCTGAAGTCCGGCAAAATGAACCACACCATCGAGCTTCAATTCTGCCGCCTTTGCATGAAGCTGCTCTTTCAACGGACCATCGCCGACAATGATAAACCGTGCCTCGGGCAATTTGGCGTGAATCTTCTTAGCCAACTCAAGCCAGACTTCAAGTCGCTTCTGAAACCGAAAGACAGCAATCGTTCCGATAACCGGGGCACCTAAAGGTATGTCGAATTGCTCGCGGACAGGGTCTCCGCTGACGATACCCGGAGAAAAGTGTTCGGTATTTACACCATTCAGGATCACCTGAAGCCGTGATTGCAATCCTGGTTTGTGCTTCTTAACCGACTTAGCTACATCGTCAGAAACCGCGACAACAGTTCTCAGCCAGTTCATCGTAGCGAGATTCATTACACGGGTCGCGCCGTGATAACGTTCCTGCTTGTTGTGCTCGGTATATATAACCGGAACACCCGTTACCTTACCTGCGAGACGCGCCACAATTCCTGCCCATGGCAAATGTGCATGAATCAGCGCGATATTATTCTCACGAATATATTTAACCACGCTGTTGACCCGCAGCATGAGGGAAATGTTATTAGACGCCGGAATACAGGTGACTTTGCCACCAGCGCTCCGGATACTTTCGACCATCTGGTCTTTCCACGGAAGAAAATAGATATAATGGAATTCGAAGTGTTCCTTATCGTGAAGCTTAAGTGTTTCTGGAAGCAACATTTCCGCTCCACCCCGACCCAGCGATTTTATTATTTGAAGTACCCGGATTTTTTGATTTGTCATAAGCAATCTCCGCCACCAACCACGAAAGGGACAACAATATAAAAGGATTATCTTGGATTAGCGCTTCAAAAGCTTCCGGATCACTACCCCCTGCGTTGTCTTCACGCGGGCCACGTAAACGCCAGGGGCGTACGCGCCAGCGTCCACCTCGAGGCGTTGCGTGAATGTATGTGTGCTCAGGCGTTGACCACGCATATCAAGAATCTCTGCTACGGCAGGGTCAGGAGAGGCAACTTCAATGGTAAAGCGAGATTCAAACGGATTGGGGTATGCGGCAACAAGCTCCGCCGGGGTCTGTTCCTGTCCAGGCGTCATTGTGAGCAAGAATCGGTTCCGAATCGTTCCACCCTGCTCTGCCTCGAAGCCGTACGAACCTCCATCGGACACGGACGTGATCGCACCAGTTACCTTGTCGTATAGGAAAAGCTTCGGGGCTAAAGGAAATGCAGCATTTTCCGGAAAAGTAATGGTATAATGGCCGGCCTGTGGAAGGGTAACTTGCAAAGGTATTTCTCTTTCCGGCGCGAGCTCATCAATCGTATGCATTAGCAGTTCTGACCCGTTAAGATCGAGAAGCGAAATACCGAAGTCTTCCAGCGCTGCAGCCGGGATGGGATAGGCGTCAAAGAGCGGATCGAAATCTTCGGTAGCCTGAGAGTTAAGTTTGAAAAACGCTTTCCTGATTCCGGCTTCACCACTAATTGCTACAATCAACTGACGCGATTGTTCACTGGGCTTGCCGCGATAGAAACTCCCGCCTTTTGCCCCCGTTTTGGCCTGCTCATTAATTTGGAGCGACGGATTCTCATCGTAGGCGTAGACCCAGAACCCCTGCCCTGTAGCAATTATTCCGTCATTGAGATCTCCTGAGCCGTCCGCAAAGTTGTAATAGTTCCAAACGCCACCAGCGCCGGAAACTTCAACACCGACGGTGGTTGCAATGTTCTGCATATCCCATCCCGCTCCGCCATTCCAGGCGATCGCGGAAGGGTAAGGATTACCTACCAGGTTCCATCCATCACCCCACGGATTGACAGGGCTCGATACACCACGAACGACGGGCAGATCAATCGGTCCAAAATTAATTGGCCCGGTGAAATCGAGGTTCACGGCCTTGTTATCCCACATGTAGGCGGTGTATCCGCGCCCAACCTCAAGCGTATATGTCGCAGATTTAGGTGGGACAGTCCGGAAGCGCTCATTTTCGGGCGTATTGACCATCGTAGGATCATACCACCTTAGGGAATTCGTCGCCACTTTAAAATCGTCTTTTAAATCAGCAAGCAAGGTGTTTTGAACTGGGGATGATATGAATCGCCATGCTTTCCCGATTGCTCCCATATAACGCTGGACAACCACATTGCCAACAACAGCAGCGCCTGCAGGTAAGGGACCGATTGCCGCATCTACAGTCGGCTTATCACCCGAAGATCGCAGGACAAGATTCCCATTGGAAACAATAGAGGTTGGAGACTCTATCTCCAAGTTCCCAGTAATATCACAACGCGAAGTTAATACAACCGCCCCCCCTCCTTTTGATACACGAACCTGGTTAAATACAGTGCCTCCTCCGGCAATATTTTGTTGGACATTTCCATTCAATACAATAGTACTGCCATTAGTTTGTACCGTGGCAAACTCGCTTATCGCAAGATTTCCCGAGATCGCAATGACTTCATTCGGAAGATTCAATTCGGCCCCAACGTTGACAATAACATTGCCGAAGCTCTTGGCACCATCGCCAAGGAGATTACATTGCCCGACAAAAACGACATTACCTGAACCCTGCGCCAGTTCGCCGCCCCCCATCGTCAGGTCCCCTGAAAGGGTGAGGTTGTATATCCCAGTCGTGAATGTTCCGGCGGCTAGGGTTAGATTCCTCATTGAAACATTATTGACCAGTTTAACGCCACTCGCATTATTTAGAGTAACATCAGCAAGACCGTGACTACCATTTCCAATATGCTGTTCAGCAACGCCGTTATAAATAATGTGGCTTCCTTCCTCAAACACTCTGCTTCCATGGGGCACTCTAATGATGCCATTCGTAGAATTCGTTTGAAGGATGCCACCCGTGGCCGTAGCCGCTAGTTCGAGGCTTGCTCCAGAAGAAAGAAAGAAAGACCCTGATCCGGTTACAGGACTTGTGGTGAGTCGTAAGGTGTTTCCAGATGGAACTGAATAGTGGAAAATACCCGAAGGATGTGCCGTTGTCTGAAACTCGTGAACAGCATTTCCCACGAAATTAAGCCGTACCTCGCCTCCGAAGGAGGTAACCAAGGGACCCACCAATTGGACATTCCCCTCAAGATTTATATTAGTGTACGAACCAGACTGCATCGCACAACGTAGCGTGCCGGTTGAACTATGCACGAGATTATCTCCAATATTTAGAGTAAGCGTGCCTGTTTGTGTCAGTACTGACAAACCGGACGAACTGTAAATAAATGAGCCTGATATATTGACAGTATTATTACTTCCTGTCTGCGAAACAGAGACTCGGGACGTCCCATTAATGATAAAATTTCCGCCGATGTTTAAAGTCCGATTTGAATTCCCACTGAAAAAATGAAGGATTGATGATCCCGTTGATTGAACCACCAGGTTATTCCTTACAGAAACCAAATCTGGGATGCTTCTGGTTTGACTCATTCCCGGAGAGTTCCAGATGAAGTTATAGAAATTCTGATTCAAGTTTGTAGGCGCGCCATATTGGCCCAATAGACCGGTGACTTCGACAGTTGATCCGTCTTCCCAAATAGCGCCTATTATGCGCCCTGCCGTAGTATACGCGTGCCGGTAAACGCCACCGTTCCGAACTGTGGTTGTACTCGCAACCACATTAGTTGACGTAACGCCGTGAGAAAATTCAAGTATACCAGAGATGAAAAGTTTGGACGACGCCGCAAGCGTGAGATCGGTCCCGGCTCCATTCAGGATGTCGAGGAATCCGCCCTGATTCACTTGGAGAACGGCATTAGCCTGTAGGACTAGCTGATCAGCTTCAATCTGGAATCCCGAAGGCACAGAAACCACATCCCCATTTTGAATTACGATTGAGGTGGAGTTTGCTGCAGTCGGCACAACACCACCGACCCACGTGTCCGAGGAATTCCAATTTCCACCACCGGTTCCATTAGAGCGAATCGTTTGCGAATTAACAACAACGGATAAACTAAGCAACAACAACAAAAGAATCGAACCCTTTTTCATAGCCGTGAATCGGACGAACATAACGGCGAAAATAAGAATCTACTGATTGTAATCCAATTCCTTACATACAAAATAAATCATCGACAAATGAATGATTAAACCTATTTATGTTCGGGGGATTCTATTACACTCTTGTAAACGTCTACAAACCTTGCTGCAATCTTGCGGTTGTCGAACCGCTCCAACACCTCGTGATAAGCCACGTCTACAACCTGAGATATATTGCTCGATTCGAGGATTTGCATGACCGCTTTTGCGAACTCGGGCTCGTCGCCCTGATTGATCAACCAGCCGGAAACTCCCGATTTTACGATTTCCGGTATACCTCCCACATTATAAGCAACTACCGGGGCCTTATGATACATTGCTTCGAGAATTACCGCTGGCAAGCCTTCAATGATACTAGGGAGTAAGAGCCCACGCGCTTCTGAAATCAACCTTGCGACATCTTTCCTGGCCCCCAGAAAACGTACGCTGTTGGTTAGGTTAAGCTTTTGTGCATATTCCTCAACCGCAGGCCGCAACGGTCCGTCCCCGACAAGCCATAATTCTACATCTTTTGTCATGCTGACCTTTTTGAAGATCCTGAGCAAGCCAAGATGATTTTTCTCAAAAGTAAAACCACCCACGTGGATGACGTAATTTCCGGGAACGACGGAATTAACAGGAACCTCAGAAATCTCGACGCCGACTGGGATAACATCAACTCGTTTAGGCGAAAAATCAAATGTCTCAATAAAATCCGACCTACAAGATCCACTGACGGATATTACGTGATCCACTCTGTGAAGCAGCATTCGATTTAACATACATCCAAAGGATGATCTTATATATCGGCTAATCATGCTTGCATTGCGAAAGATTATTGGGGTTCGCCATTTAAAAATAGCTTTGGAGAGGACCGCGTACTTTAAGGTGTCTCCGGCGTTTGCTTGAACAATGTCCGGATTGAATTCCTTTACAATTCTACTAAGCTCACGGAACCCTTTCCAATCCAAGAATCTAAAACGCGGAGAACTCCCCAAATGGATTTGTTGTCCTGTGAAAGGCAAGTCAGCTTTACCCGGGAAGAGCGAGATTATGAGCACGTCATGACCAAGTTCTAACAAGTGCTGTCCCAATTGACAAGCGAAGATTTCTGCACCTCGCAATTGTGGCTTTTGAATTACCTGGATTATTCGCATTTCCAACTAATCTGAATGTCTCTCGGCCCAAGATCGCACCACATCTGAATAAAACTGCTCATACTCAGCTACCACCTTTTCAATATTGAATTTCTCTTCCGCGACAATTCGCGCCTTTAATCCCATTTCACGTGCCATGGAATAATTGTCCATCACCCATTCCATTGTCTTCGCCAAATCGAAGCCATCACCAACTTTAAAGAATACGCCAGTCTCGTTTGCAGTGACCTGTTCTTTAAAAACCGGTATATCTGATACCACTATCGGTTTTGCCGCAAGCATTGCTTCTATCAACGCCCCCCCCTGCCCTTCATAATGAGAAGGAAATACAAAGCAATCTGATATTGCCAACAGTTGGTTTACATCACTTCTATATCCAAGAAATTCTACCTTATCAGAAATACCTTTCTTACTTGCATAATCTTTAATAGTCTCGCGATCGACCCCATCGCCAGCGACAAGTATTTGAAATTGCTTGTTTTTCCCATCGAGAATCCGTGCTGCTTCGATCAATTCGAAGTACCCCTTTCTAACTAAAAGTCGTGCAACAACGAGAAACCTGAATGGCCCATCAGGACGTGTGGCTTCGTCTATATTATTTTTAGTTTCGCGACCTCGATAGATGAGTTTGACTTTTTCTATTGGATACCCTAGTACAGCGGAATTCGAGGTTCCAATAGTTTTGGATATTGTCGTGATCCTAAAGTTACGACCAATTGTGATTTTGTCGAGGAACTTAATGACATTGAGCTTTTGGTTCTGGAGAAATGATTGCTTCGAATATCGTGCATCACTATAAGAATCGTTGACAAATGCGCCCACCAACGCGGTAGACGCCGGACGCTTTGATAGGCGGGCAATCATTTCACTTTTGAACAAATGGGCATGAACGACCGCTGGCTGCAAGTCCCGACAAATTTTTTCAAAACGTGACTTACCTTGAAAGAACCAGCTCCTGGAGTACCGGTTGAGCGACAAATCATAAATTTGTAAACCCTGCCGAAGGGCAGAATCCCGTAGTTCATCGCGATCAGGAAATAGAATGGCAATTGATGGATCAAATTGCGACATCCGGCTGGCGATTTCACAAATACTTTTTTCTGCTCCTCCTGCCTGTAATGAATCAATAACGAATAAGACTTTTCTCTTTCTACTGCACATATTTCCACCTTCTTGTGTCGACGTCAAAATGCGTCCTAAGCTGCGTTATATCACTCTTAAAAACGCTGTTCAATCGTTCGATGTCTTCAGCCGAGAGTTTGGGCCGTTTAGGTTTTACATTCAAAAAATAGCAAAACCAATGATAGGCCTTGGTAAGAGAACCTTCTCCGAATTTTTTGTGGACCCAATCAAAAAAGAAAATTTTATACCGTTTAGAAGACTCATAGCTCTTGCCTGTAGTTAGGACGAAGTTTGGAAGATCCAGAAACGCCCGCAACTGTTGTTCCACCACTCCATGATTGCTATCCAATAAAGATATATCTAGCAACATGATTTGTTCTTTCTTAAAAACGTTAAGGTAAGGCTCAAGCTGATAGTAGTAGAGAGATGATTTAATGTAGGAATTATCAATATCCTGCAATACTGTGTGAATGTCGCTGGTCCCTATCCGGTCACGCAAACAGTCATGGTATATATGTGAAATTAGTCGCTCAACCGGATCTCTTATCAGATAAATTATTTTGGCATGCGGATTCGCCTCAGCTATTTTTTCTGCCACTCCCGGAAAAATATGTCTTTGGGAATACTTCGGTGAGATGTCGCAAGTTATTCCACTACTTCGTCTAAATGCCGAATGATAGGATCGCTCGATTTGCTGCAGTGCGTCATACCTGACAAATCCATTGTGTTCTTTCGACCTTGTTAAGTTTATATTGGGATCATTGAAATATATGTCATAAAACGAAGTGGTACCGGCTTTCATTGCCCCGATAACAAAAAGATCTGGAAAGGTCTGTGTCATTTATCTTTTACCTAACTTCTTAGAATGAAAATCTGTTATAGCGCTTATGGCTAGTTTTGCGCTCCGTTGTCCATATCCGAGTCCAAATCTGAAGTTATAAACAATCTTCCCGAGAATACGAATATACTGTGATATGACCGCGCGGTAAAATCCGTTCGCGAGGAACAAGTAGAGGAGGTTTCGCATAGAATAATAGTCCCGCCAGAGTGCACCATCGGCTTTTCTCAACCCTCGTTTGCCCGCATATGCTAGGGGTCTTTTTGAATTTTGGCGATAATATCTAAACAGCTCTCCATTTGCATAGATACGATAACCGCCCGAACGGGCTTTGAGGCAAAAATCGAGGTCTTCAAAACCAAAGAATAGTTCGGGGTTTGGTAGAATATTCTTTCTAACCATCTCGCCGTTTGCGATCAGACACATTCCGCCTGCCACTACGTCCACTTCAATCCAGCTTGCGTCTTGCAGCTCCTGGTCGCCCATTCGGCGAATAATACCAGTTTTTCTATCGAATCGGTGCCCTACCGCGCCGACTATTCCTGGCTTATTAAGGTTGACTACACCGGAGAGCAGCTTCTCAAAGCAGTCTTGTCTTTTGGGTGGATCATCGTCATCCCCCCAATAAATCCAATCATACCCATCCTCAGCCAAAATTCTTAGGCCATAAAAAGCACCTCCGGCGGGTCCCGAATTGTAGCCGACACAATAATATCTTATTCTTGAATCTGCCAATTGTTCGATCAACTCCTTCGTTGTACCTGATTCACTATTGTCGATAACCACAATCTGCTCTGGCGGTCTGGTTTGCTGTAGTAGAGCGTTGATCGTCGCGCCAATTATTGCAGGGCGTTCGTAGGTAATTATGAAAGCTCCGAATTTTTCTTGCATTACTTCACCAAGATATTTGCAACCGCATCCACAAAACGAAAAAATTGAAATTCAAAAATACTAATGTTTTTCGGACGCCCCTTTTTAATAGGATGTATTTCGACTTTTCCCGCGCCGGACATCCTCAAGGGATTTCCAGCGATGCCGTGATTCGTCCTATATAAAAATTCACTCTTAATTTCCGGTAATTCCAGGAACTTGAAAATTCGTCTTAATCCTTGTTTCTGGTCATTGCAGAACCGTTCAAAGCGAACAAAAAGGAGGCGGGAATCAGACAATCGAGAACTGAGCCACTTCACTCTTAACCACGTACGGAGAATGGAAAGATTTGTCTTCTGAGGCATGAAGACTTCCTTTTTAATAAATTCAGGAAGAACGATTTTTTTCTTCCAACTAGACGCAACTCCTGGAAGGGCTCTCTCGAGGTGGATGACTTTAACATCAAATCCTGGAAGGAGTAAGAGTAGCCGTGCCCATGACGGTGATTTACTGCTATCAAGTATTAGTTGACTCCCTGAATGTCTAACGATAGACTGGTAAAAATTTCCGGCTAGTGAAAGAAAAAATTCTGTATTCTCATCTCCTCTTCGAATGTTTCGAAAATTCCTGAAGAGTAAGAACTTCTTCAGTCGAGATTGTATCTCAGCCGGATCGTAGTCCAATATTAATTTTGAAAGATCTGAATGCACTTTCGACCACATCGCGCAGTCAGCCATTGCCACTCCACATCCGCACAAGGTTTCATTCTTATAGAATCGTTCCCAGAAACGAAAACATTCCCCGACGCTAATAGCCCCTTCTATATTCGATAGTATTGACTCTAGCACCGTAGAACCCGATCGTCCATCTCCAACAATATAGACTATTCTCATTTTCGTAGAGCTATTCGAATTGAACTGATAAGGTATTGCCACCCCGCCTTTATTGACACGGAATACAAGTGCAACTCCAAAGAATGAAAAAGCACTATCCGCGAATATGTTCTTCCCAAAATCGGAAACTTCTTCATCAAATCTGCATGCTTTTCCATGATGTGCAACGCTCCGAGCAATTTACTTTCTGAACTACTACGGATTCTTGGACCCTCATGAATATTAACCTTTACCAATGGCTTCATCAAATTTACGATCTGGACCTTATTCGCAACAATCCTGGACCGCAATCTAAAAGACAATTCGGTGTGTTGTCCAGACCGAAGTTTTTCATCAAAGCCACCGACCTCCCAAAACAGATTCTTATTTATGGCATATGACGCTCCATTAGTAAATTTGCCGACAATGTTATTAAAACCTATACCAAGTGACTTCGGGTTTAATATCACCTCATCTTTCCCATCACACTTTATTACTCCGCAACACACGATCGCGTCAATATTTGAAGCAGCCATCCCGACTTCTTCGACCCAAGTTGGAAGAAGCTCATCATCACTATCCAGAAACGCCAACAAATCGCTCGTCGCAAGAGTTGCTCCGCGGTTTCGAGCCGAATTTGCACCACTATTTTCCTGTTTGATGTAACGTATCTTATCCGTATCGAATTTCATTACCTCATCTTTTGTAGAATCGGTTGATCCATCGTCTACGACAATCAACTCCCACTGTTCACTCGTCTGATTCAAAACGCTTTGAATTGTACGCCCGATTAAGGAGGCACGATTGTATGTTGGAATAATAATCGATATTTTCATTCGCGACGCTTGAAAGTTTCACTTTAGGACCTTCCGAAATACTTCGGTCAGAAGCTCTTCCATATGAACCGAGGTGAATTTCGATTCAACCTTCAATCTGGCATTTTTCCCTAGCTCCGCTCTGAGAGATTCATTTTCAATTAACTCCTGGAGGGCATTTTCCAATCCTAAATTGTCTCTCTCCTTCACCAGAATGCCATCTTTCATGTGTGATATAGCCATAGGTATGCCTGCATGTTCTGTGGCGATAACAGGCTTGCCAAAGCTCATCGCTTCTAGAATTGCATTAGGCAGGCCCTCCATATCGCCGTTCTCAGCAGTACGACTATTTAAGACAAAAATATCAGTCTCAAGCATAAGCTTTTTCACAACTGAAATCGGCTGGGCACCATAGAATGAAATCTGAGTTGAGTCTTTAGCTAGTTCTTTACATAGACCTAAATCCTCCCCATCCCCGAGAATATGCAGCTCAAGCATCGGGTATTTTCTTTCCAGCTGACGAAATACTCTAATTAAATCGGGAACTCCTTTTTTCTTAGTCAGTCGCCCAGCGTGTAATATCTTGATAGTCGAAAAGAAAACTGGTTGGAGTGTTGAACGAAACTCTTGTATATCGATACCATACGGAATAACATAGACCTTTTCTTTCCACTTCGTCAACTCAAGTGAATCGAACATATGCGTACTACAAATTATTATCGCACTCGCATAATCAAACAATTCAGGAAGACTTTCTTTGTACTCTTGATTCCTTAAGTGTGCAGATGCGTCTTTTCCATGGAAAGACACAACCAGGGGAATACTGTTCTTCTTGGCCGTCGACAAAATTATCAAAGCATTCTTCCCATAGTGCGCGTGGATCGCCTCCACCCTGTCAGTCCGTATGACCCGGTCTAATATGAATTTATGATAGACATTCAGATCGAATGCCCCCCCGGCAAACTTGCGCTGAAGATAACCTATCCCTCGACTCAGAAATCCATTCGGCAGGGACCATAATTTAACGTCGTCCCAATCTGCGCTTTGAAAGGCTTCCAATCCCAATAATGAAATGTTATAGCTTTTTCGTAAAGCAGCAACTTGCCGCTTAATAAACGTCTCGGATGTTCCAAAGAACTTCTTACTGAAAACTAAAACCCGACTCATAATATCCTTTTGATTCCGATACCTCTCTACCCAGCAATCGATCTATCTACCATCCTAGAATTTTTTTGATGGTCTTTTTAACTTTTTTTCGTAGACCGCCTTTCCGCTTTTCCGCCATCCTCAGCGTTGTCTTTTTTATTATATCCTCCCATCCGAATTCCTTCAGTGTATTCGAAAACTTTTCAAGATGCATCGTAAGCTCAGCATCCGTTCCCATGATGATATTCCGGATTGTACTCCCGGTAAAATGAACAAATACGATCGGATAGACTCCATTGATCAACACTTCCCCACTTGCTATCCGAACTCTTTGGCACTCATAGCGATTCCAGCTGGCAACGTTGCAGCCCCGGTGTTTGAGGATCTCGACGTTATCAAAAAATACCGGCAGTAGGTTGAGGTGCGTCTGATCCACGAAATGACCTCTCGACTGATCTTTTACACAGATGAACTCGCATGCACGCGCCCACCATTCCATAATTGGCGTAGCGCTACGGTTAGCGCCCACGAATCCTCCATTGAACAGCCCGGAGTTATATTGAAGGTGGAAATTCCGTGGATCTGCTTCAGGATTTGACGATCTCCAGTGTGGCGTTAGCAGTACGCTACTGCTATTCAACTTTTCAAAAAGAAAACTGTAATCCGAATAAAAGAAGAGGTCACAGTCGAGATAAAGTACTTTGCTATGAGGCGTCAAAAGGTGATTGATGAGCACAGGCTTCATCGACCAGCGAAACCCATCCATGTAGGATGTGTAATATTTCTCTTTGATCCTTTGTCCAAGTCCAGACAGGCACAAATCCTCCAAAAAGAGAAATCGAAAATGGGTTGTTGAAGTGAGCTCGCTACACTCCTCCCGTTGTGTGGCTACGAAGACGTACATAACAACTTCTCCGTCAGAATTGGAAAGAAGGGACTGATGCAGTGCCTTTGCCCACGGAACGTAATCCCGCGTAATGATAGTGCATACACAATTATCCATTTGCGACTTACTTAGTTTTGATCGCCAAACATCACCTTACTTTTCTTCAGGCTATCAAGCCCGGTAACTCGCAGCTGCTGGATCTGTCTGTGAATATCGATTTTATTCCACCGCCATTTTTCCAAAGCGGCCTGAACAAAGTTTTGATTCACCGTCTGACCTTCGTAGCGCACAAGCATTTCTTCAATTCCAATTCTTCCAAACAGGTCGCGCAACTTGCTGTTTGGAAGTGGATACTTGGAAACCTCTTCTATACCGATAACCGGGCAGTTTCCTATAGCCAGTGCCTTAATGCTTCCATGGAATCGATCAGTGACCAACAATCTTAATTTCCGGTGAAGGCCCATAAACTCCTCGACAGATTTGACCCGCACAACGGACTTGTCTGACAGACCAGTACCACCCAGCAAATCCAATGGCTTATAGTTCATTAACGTCAGCGTGGCTGCGACTTCAGCAGCTAGTTTACTGTTCCCAATGGCAACGCCTGCAAGATTGCCTCCTGGTAACCCAGCTGGATCTTTCGCGAACACATCGAAGTCGATCATCAAGCTTGGATCAGGAATGTAACTTATCCTTTCCGAAGCGACTCCTAAACTTTTAAGAACGTCCTGAGTCGTTTTGTCGCGGAAGAAAATATGCGCAAAATCGTTGAGGTGTTCGGAGAGTGCTGAAGCATCCAGGTTTTTCAATTGTTCAGGTCGGAATGGATCTACCGAAGCCGCAAATCCAATTTTTTTTACACGCGATGAAAACGGCAAAAAATACACGTTTGGCGCCTGTGGTGCTGCAATGTATTTGTTTCCTGAATACGGCCCCAGTTGGAAGACGGTATCACTTCCGACAAAAATTGCATCGTAGTTCTGTCTTTCCAGAAAATCCCGGCCTGCGGAAAGATCGTCGGTTATTAGCCTATCCTTCGAGAAAATAGAATGTTCCTTGAGGAATTCGTTACACCGTTGCCAGCGATTGTAAAAACGCTCATTCTTTAACGGTAATCCAAACTTCTTTCGATGCAGATTTTTCTTGTTGTAGGTAAATGAAGTCTGAGGTACATAGTCGATTATTTCGACGATCGCGTCCGGGTATACCTTCCGAAGTAGTTTATATATACAAACCGCCTGCAGAGCGGATCCCCAGTTTGCTACATGGTGATACGTTAAAATGCCAATTTTTCTCAATGTCTAAAATGGTTTAATATCAACTGATAAGCGACGGTTAAATCGTTACTTGTGTTCGGATCAATCTCTCCCAGAAAATTCTGCTCTACGCAACAAAGTGCATTTCGTCCTTTGATGCCGGTTATCATATCTCTATGCGCCAATCTAAGGTCTTCGTAAGATCTGAAAAACGGATTGCGCTGGATAAACTTACCACGCTGTTCCGGAAAGATTGTTTCCGGAAGGTCGACCCAAATATCAGGCAGCATTTTACCAGCAAGGCGGTTCTGGTAGATCTCCCGGTACCGACGGGCCGATAACTTGAATGCTTTGGAAGTCGGATCCCCATTGAACGAATCAATAATTTGATCAATCAATTGGGAGCGCTGTCTTTCATTAACGGGGCCGCCAAATCGCTCATCATTCAGGTAGACCCCGGGAACATAATTTGATGAAAATGCAAGACTAGTCTTGTAGTCAATAGTCGGATTTCTCCAAACCAAGGGCTTTGCTCCATGAAAAGACTGAGGATTAAATTTCCATTTGGTCTGATGCCAAATCTCTCTTGCGCTGTCCCGTACCCGGGCTTTCAAGCCGGTCGCGCGGAATTTGAGATGCCCATGTTTCGCAAGGAATTCGTTAAGATTCATGCTATGGGTATATGGGCTCACCGAATGATCTGATACGATCATCACATGCTGCGGAGAAGTTTCGGTCACGAGGACATTGATGAAATCATCCAATACTCTATAGAAGTTCGAAATCCTGACCAACGGACGCGACGTAGCCTTTTTCCCATTAAGCAGGGGTCTCATCAGGTAGGTGAACAGGTTTGTCAACGTTGAGAATTCGCGATGCATAATAAACCCCGCATCAACGTTGTATTTCTTATTCAATGAAATGAATAATTGCGTACGTTGCTTTATTGCGGTTGTGCAGCGTTCAATAAACACATCGAAGTTGCTGACCCCAGAAACGCGAAACCGCTGTTCCCAGATACAATCAAGCGGTAACAAGTCTCGGGCCATTTCCCTGGGATAGCAGGCACTTTCTGGTATTCGGGACGACGGACTGAATCCGGACCCTGCGCCAGCTATGAAAAAACCATCTACCTGAGGAGCGGGAATCGTTGTGGGCATATTGACAATGCCGACTCGCTTTCCCTGGGCATTAAGCCTTTCCCAAAAAAGTGAGCATTCAGGATTCTTCTTGTAATCACTGTAGTTGTAGGACTGCGTGAAGTTATATGTGCCATCAAGTTTCGGCTTGGCGTAAAACGCGCCAGTATCAACCCCATGAAGTCCGGATGCGATCTCACTCCACCCCCTGCTCCACAAGTCTTCGTTTATCTTGACCGTTATCCGATCGGCAATGAGCTTTTGGGTAAACGGCATATCCATTTGATTGATGATTCTGCTGTCTCCCCCATCGATTCCAAGGATCAATAACTCCATTTTAGATAATGTATATTTGTTTGAATGTCTCAGCGCCTTCAGACTTCCTGAAGTTCCACCATCTTACTGAAAGCCTTGGAAGACTGTTTAAGTTCTTCGAATGACCCTGCATTTTCAATCCGTCCCTGGCTCAACAATACGATTCTATCTGCATTCTTTATCGTTGCAAGGCGATGAGCGACTATTAGAATAGTATACTTGCCCTTCAAATCGTCAATATTTTGTTGGATCATCCGTTCAGTTTCAGAGTCCAGCGCCGACGTTGCTTCATCCATAATCAGGACATCAATTGTTTTAAATAACTCCCGGGCGATCGAAATGCGCTGCTTTTGTCCGCCGCTAACTAATATTCCATTATTGCCAAGTAAGGAATCTTCTTTGGCGTCCAGCGACCTCACAAAATCGTCGATTGCCGCGCTTCGCAGCGCATTCCAGAATCGCTGCAGGTTTTCATCAGTCCTTTCTGCCCAAAAAGTCACGTTATTATAGATCGAATCACTAAAAATAACAGGCTCTTGCGTTATGTACCCAATGCGTTTCTGGTACGACGATATGTCCAAATCGCGGCTATCGCATCCATCTATCAAAAACTGCCCTGAATCTGGCTCGATCAATCCGGCGAGAATGTTCACCAACGTAGTTTTACCGCTGCCACTTTCGCCAACAAAAGCTATTGTTTCGTTGCGTGCGATGCTTAATGTTATATCTCGGAGGACGGGACTTTTGGTATATGCGAACTGTACGTTTTTCAATTCAAGTCCGGTCTGGATGTTTTCAAGTACTTTGCTTCCGGTCTTATCTTGATCTTTTCGGAGATCCTCCATGAATTCTGTCAGGTTTTCTAGCGAACCGGAAACCTGGAGGAATTGATTCCAACTTGTTTGGAGCGTCATTAGGAACGTAAGCGACCTGTAAAAGAAAAGCAAACTGAGAATGATCAATCCGAGGTTCTGCGAGAAATATGTCACCTGGATGAGAACCACGCCAATTACAGCAACTAACATCAATGGTTCTTTGGTGGATGCCAGAATCGCGTTATAAAAGCCCATTTTTTTTCCAAGCGATTCCATGTAAGATACCGTCTCTTTGAGCTTCCGTGAAAATGGCTTCATGAGAGACGTAGCTTTCAGGTATTTGAAAAAAGCAACCTGTTGAATTAATTGACCCTGGAACCGATGGGCACCTTTTGTCATTTTTTTCGACGCGTCCTTCGTCTTTGAATACAATAGCCTGTATACCTGATTTGAGAGGACGGCAGCGATCGCCACGAAGAGCGCGAATTCAGGATTGGCGAGGAAAGCCAATACAACATAGACCAGCACCATAACCACTGCCTGGGCGGCGGCGGTATAGTTCTTATAGGATGTAATCAGCTGACCAACTTCTCCGCTCAGCGTATTCTGAATTCGTCCTACATCCGCCAGAACGAACGACTTGTAAGAATAGTTACTCAGCAGATCAATACTGTTAAAGCGGATTTTCTTGATGAAGTACCGCTGGATAATTACCCGGTACCAGGCCTCGATAAATTTGGCAATTCCCTTAAGCGTAAAGAGGAGCAACATCATTAACATCACACTGGTGAGCGTAAGTGGGATCCCGAGATCTCTCATGCCATCGACCAGAAAACGCAGACTTCCCAGGCTTTCAGGATCACTGGTGCCGCTTCCATCCACCATCTGCAGCAGCGGCAAAAACATTGCAAGGCCAAAACCATCCAGTGCACCGACGATTACACTGAGTCCCAAAGCAAGCATTATTCTATTTCCCAGATGGCTATAGAAATAAGCGAAGTGCTTTAGATATTTATTGATAAACTTTTTTAATATCGTCATTTAAAAATCGTCTAATGCACTGCGAATTTCGCAAGGTCTAGGCTGTTCGGCGAAGCGCTGGCTGGAAAACTTAGTGCACCTTCGCATTTACGTATCACAGTATTTGCAGAAGGCTGCAACTTACTCGACATAATAGCCATCAGCATTCGATCTCTTTCTGCGTCCATATCCATAGCCGTAGTTGTAGCCATATCCATAGCCGTAGCCTTGGCCATACCCATACCCCATGCCGGTTTTTCGAACATCGTTGAACAGCAAGCTCACGCGGTCCAGCTTTCCGGCGGAATACTGCTCTTCGAGAGCAGCAACTGCTGCCCTGGGTGTGAAATCCTGCCGAATAACGAAAAGGCTATGATCTGCATAAGCTGATAGTATAAATGCATCCGTTACATATGACATCGGCGGCGTATCGATTATGACAAAATCATACACTTCCTTAAGCTGCTGAATCAGCTCGGCCATTATTGGTTGAATAAGGAGTTCCGACGGGTTAGGAGGAACAGGGCCACCCGCGATAAATGCTAGGTTGGGTATCTCGCTGATCTGTGTAACGTCATCCAAATTTGCAAGGCCTGATAAATATTGACTTAACCCAGTCTTGTTATGCAGATTCAGGTCATCAAAAAGTTTGGGTTTTCTAAGATCGGCTCCAACGATGATCGTCTTCTTTCCCGCCATCGCAAAAACAGTTGCCAGATTGAGCGTTGTGAACGACTTGCCCTCCCCCGGGATGGAAGAGGTTACCATGAATACCTGATGATCTTTTCCTCCCGTGAAATAATTCAGGTTCGATCTTATCGCCCTAAATGACTCAGCCATTGATGAGCGAGGTTTATTAAAGACCACGAGAGCGTCTTTTGACGAGTTATGACCAATTCCTCCAATCAACGGGATTTCTGTGATCTTCTCAACGTCTTCCTTCGATTGAACGCGGTTATTCGCCAACTCCAACAGGAAAAAGGCCAGGAATGGTAATGCGAGGCCGACCCCGGCAGCGATCGCTAAATTCTGTTCTTCCTTTGGCGAAATCGCACCACCGGCCATGGGCGGATTAACGACCACAATATCTGATGTCGTTGACGCTTTCGACAATCCTGCCTCCGTTCGCTTCTGAAGAAGATAAACATATAGATTTTCTTTAAGCGAATAGTTGCGTTGTATGCCTACCAATTCCCGCTCCGTACCAGGAAGCCGTGCAAGTTCTTTTTGCGCCAACTTAATTTGATCGTCTATGAAAGAAACATTGATAGCCTGGGTTCGCTTATTATTTTCAATGGTGCGTATAATATCATCTTTAACAAGGGAGATTTGATTGAGCTTTTCCTGGAGCCTCGGATTATCCTGAGCTCTCTCAACTCCTCGATCTGAGTAACTCCGGTACAAGTTTACCTGAGTTTGGAGATCAATTAACTTTGTGACTAATCCCGCAATAACATCATCGGTAATTCCGACACTCGCAGGCGTAAATATCCCCTCGAACTGATCATTCTCAAGTAGTTTGGTTATATAGTTGTAATAGTTGTCCTTGAGTCGGTATTGAAACTTCTGATCTTCAAATTCCTGCAGCCGAGTATAAAGTCGGTTTGTCTCGTTGTCCAGATCGGTGATAACATTTCGTTGTTTGAAATTCTCGACCTGATCTTCAAAAAGCCTGAGCGAGTCACCAATGATGAGTAATTGATCGTCGAGAAAGCGCATAGCCATCGTGGCGACTTTGTTCTTTTTCTCTACGTCGTAATGCTGGTAACGCTCAATAAATTTGTTGAGAAAATCTTTCTCCTTCTCAGGAACCTGCCCCTGGACTTCAAGGTTGACAACGCCCGCCCCCTGCTGCGCCCAGGTTGCCTTAAGTCGGCTTGAATAGTAACGTGCCAATGCTAGCGGATTATTAAACTTCACCACAAAGGTCTTCCCAGCGATACTTTCAATATTTCCTGTCTTGGTCACCAACAACGAAAATCCATTAACACTAACGGTATCTCCAAAAGACAACCCTTTGAATTGTTTTCCACTCGGCCCGTCATTCTCCGCATACTGAAAGTCAAAAGCATTGTTTCCACGGGCCGTGAAGTAGAATTTCCGGCCATAAGGCTTAGTACCGAAAACTTCAAAGTTTACCGGAAATGACGGGTCATAATACTCCGTTGTTTTGATCTCACCTTCTCTGAAAAGAGATACGTCGAACTTCAGGTTTACCATAACTTCCTCCAGGAGCGGATACGATCTCATTATAAAAAGCTCATTATAAAAATTCCGGTAGGGATTTATGAGCTCGTTGTTGTAGAGAAACTTGGCCCCGACGTTCTCGTAGTTCTCCTTAATTAGGATTGAGGCCGTGACAGGGTAAACCCGAGGACTGTATCTGTTAACAAGAAAGGCAATGGCAAGGCAGATAAATAAGGACAGAAGAACCAGATACCAGAACTTCAGCGCACGTGAGGCGATCCTTTTAAAATCAACCTGTAACCCATTAGTTCCTTTCTTACGTGAACCTTCATTGAATTCTGTGATATTGCTATTGAACGTTTCCAAATTCAGCGTGTAGCTAATGTTATTATGAAAAGGGCGAATGATAAAGTGGAAGTAACAACCGCGAGGTTCGAAGTAAAATACCTTCTGAAGGGTCTTTGGCGAAGTGGCGGTACCACTATCACGTCATTTTGTTGAACATAATAATTCGGAGACTCCAGGAATTCCTCCTCTAATAGGTTGAGATAGAATACCTCCGTCATTGCACCGCGCTGCCGAATTACTTTCACATGTGACCGATCAGCAAGTTCACCGAACCCTCCTGCCAGACCAATTGCTTCGCTCATTGTGAGACGGGGATTGAGAGAGGTCACAACTTTTTCACCATTCACTTCTCCAAGTACTGTAAACCTGAAATTCAGCATACGCACTCGCACGATCACATCTGGAAGAAACTTCGAAGCGACCGCCTGAATGGTATCTTGGGCCTCAAATAGGGTCAGTCCTGCTATTTGTATTTTTCCAAGAACGGGATAAGCAATAAACCCATCAGCATCCACCATGATCCCGGCCAATGCTGCGCTGTTTGCCGCCGACCCCGAGACTCGAGTCTGAGTATTAAGTTTCGAAAGGAAATCAAACGCATCGTTATCGTCGCTTATCGTCTCAAATGTAACATTAATAAGATCCAGCGGCTGGATGCGATATTCCCGGATATTCAGCTGGTGGGTTCGCAGAACGGTGTCTTTTGGGATCTCGGACCGCTTTTTCAGGTCGTCTTTCTGAAAGTAGACCAGCTTTTTATTCGGGACGCAGGCGCTAAAAATCAGG
>Ga0065721_10004654_pt1 | contig 22891 bp, 24 predicted proteins | sample Mesricmetagenome_FD_59108 | JGI IMG/M metagenome (GOLD analysis project Ga0065721, IMG submission 59108) | Mesophilic microbial community from rice straw/compost enrichment Sample: eDNA_1 v2 (version 2) | ecosystem: Engineered > Solid waste > Grass > Composting > Bioreactor | place: USA: Davis...
ACATCCCGCAAGCGAGAACGACCTCGTGCCCCGGACGCATGCAGCGAAGCGGAATGCGATCCGGGGTCCAGCGCAACGACTCGCCGAAGGCGCTATGATTGAGGGTCGACTCTGCGCCCCATCAACAGCGTGCTGCGGAACACTCGGGCACGACGATGCATCAGGCGACCTGCCGGTTACTGCCGGACCGCCTCCAGCCCCTTGAACGGCGCCATGCCGGCGCGCGCGAGGGCGTCGACGCGCTCGTTCTCCGGGTGGCCGGCGTGGCCGCGCACCCAGTGCCAGGTGACGTCGTGGCGCTGGCGGGCTGCATCGAGGCGGCGCCAGAGGTCCTCGTTCTTCACCGGCTTCTTGTCGGCCGTCTTCCAGCCGCGGGCCTTCCAGCCGTGCATCCACTGGGTGATGCCGTGGCGCACGTATTGCGAATCGGTGAAGAGGTCGACCGCGCAGGGGCGCTTCAGAGCTTCCAGGGCCATGATGGCCGCCGTCAGTTCCATGCGGTTGTTGGTCGTTTCGGGCTCACCGCCGGACAGTTCCTTCTCCTTGCCCTGATAGACGAGGAGCACGCCCCAGCCGCCAGGCCCCGGATTGCCCGAACAGGCACCGTCCGTATAGATCGTCACGCTGTCCCTGGTCATCGGGCAAGGCCGTATTCGGCCGCGCTCGCGACGCGGCGGTGGAAGGAGAGCTTGCGGTCGTATTCGAGCGGGTCCTTCGGCTTCACCAGCGCGCCCGGGGGCACGTTTAGCCAGTCGACGAGCCGCGTCAGCATGAAGCGCAGGGCCGCGCCCCGGCAGAGGACGGGAAGCGCCGCCACCTCGGCGTCCTCGAGCCGGCGCACGCGCTCGTAGGCCGTGAGCATCGCCTGGCCCTTCGTCAGGTTGAACGAGCCGTCCGCCTCGAAACACCAGGCGTTGAGGCAGATGGCGAGGTCGTAGGCGAAAGCGTCCGTGCAGGCGAAGTAGAAGTCGATGAGACCGGAGAGCCGCCCGGCGATGAAGAAGACGTTGTCGGGGAAAAGGTCGGCATGGACGACACCGCCGGGCAGGTCCGCGGGCCAGACGCGCTCCAATTCGTCGAGGGCCGCAAGCGTGCGCGCGGCAAGGCCGGGGGAGACCGTGTCGGCCCGCCCGTCCGCCTGCATGAACAGCGGCCGCCACGCGGGCAGCGACAGCGCGTTCTCGCGCCGCATCGGAAAATCGGCCCCGGCGAGGTGAAGGCGCGCCAGCGCTTCGCCGACGCCCGCGCAATGGCCCGCCGTCGGGCGCTTCACCCACATGCCGTCGAGGAAGGTGACGATGGCCGCCGGCCGCCCCGCGAGGCGACCGAGCGCCTCCCCCTCCCGGTTCAGCACCGGCTGGGGGCAATTGATGCCGCGCTGGGCGAGATGGCGCATGAGGCCGATGAAGAAGGGCAGGTCCTCCTCCCTCACCCGCTTCTCGTAGAGGGTGAGGATGTAGAAGCCCCGCTCGGTGTGCAGCAGGAAGTTGGAGTTCTCGACCCCCTCGGCGATGCCCTTGACGGCGAGCACGGCGCCGATGTCGTAGCGGGCGACGAAGGCGGCGAGCTCCTCGTCGGCAACCTCGGTATAGACCGCCACGCGCCTACTCCGCCGCTTCCCCGCGCAATTCGCGCGGCAGGGGGAAGAAGACGCTCTCGTCCGCCGTCGAGACGGTCTCGACGCTGACCGCATAGCGCTCGGCGAAGGCGTCGATGATCTCCTCCACCAGCACCTCCGGCGCGGAGGCGCCCGCGGTGAGGCCGAGGCGGCGGATGTTGCCGAAGATCGCCCAGTCGATGTCCTCGGCGCGCAGCACGAGGCGCGAGGCCGGGCAGCCGGCGCGCTCGGCCACCTCGCGCAGGCGCTGGGAATTGGAGGAGTTGGGCGAGCCCACGACGATCATCGCATCCACCTGCGGGGCGACGCGCTTGACCGCCTCCTGGCGGTTGGTCGTCGCATAGCAGATGTCCTCCTTGTGCGGGCCGACGATGGCGGGAAAGCGCGCCTTGAGCGCCTCGACGATCTCGCGCGTGTCGTCGACCGACAGCGTCGTCTGGGTCACATAGGCGAGCGCGCCGGCATCGGGGGCCGTGAAGGCCGCCACATCCGCCACCGTCTCGATGAGGGAGATCGCGCCTTCGGGCAACTGCCCCATGGTGCCGACGACCTCCGGGTGGCCCGCATGGCCGACGAGCACCACGTGGCGGCCACGGCGAAAGTGCACCTCCGCCTCGCGGTGCACCTTGGTGACGAGCGGGCAGGTGGCGTCGATGGCGAAGAAATTGCGGCGGCCGGCATCCTCGGGCACGGCCTTGGGCACGCCGTGGGCCGAGAAGATGACGGGAGCGTTCGTCGGCGGGATCTCGTCGAGTTCGTCGACGAAGACGGCTCCCTTCCGCCGCAGGCTCTCCACCACGTACTTGTTGTGGACGATCTCGTGGCGCACGTAGACCGGCGGCCCGTAGAGGGCGAGCGCCTTCTCGACGGCATCGATGGCGCGCACGACGCCCGCGCAGAAGCCGCGCGGGGCACAGATCAGCACGCTCAGGGGTGGCTTTTCGGCAACGCTCATCGAAACACCGGTCACGATCGTGCGGGGGATGTGGCGGCAGGCGGGCACTCATGTCAAGAACGGCATCGCCGCTGCGACCACGCTGCGCGGAAGCTGCAGCCCCAGACGATCCGACCGAGCCATGCCGTCCGCCATCCGCCTCGCCATCTTCGACATGGACGACGTGCTGTGCCACTACGACCGCGACCGGCGCCTGGCCGAGCTCTCGCGCCTGTCGGGCAGGAGCATCAACGAGATCCTGACGGATATCTGGGCGAGCGGCTTCGAGGACCGCGCCGATGCCGGGGCGATGGATGCCGAAACCTATCTCGCCGGTTTCGGCGAACGCCTCGGCTATGCCATCACCCGCGACGAATGGGTGGAGGCACGCCGCCTCGGCATGGTGCCCTTTCCCGACAGCCTCGACCTCCTCGCCCGCGTGAAGGAGAAGGCGACGGTCGCCGTGCTCACCAACAATGGCTTCCTCACCGGCGAGGAGATCGACCGGCTCTTCCCGGGGCTGCGCCGGCTCGTCGACGACCGGGTGTTCGTGTCGGCGCGCTTCGGCACGAAGAAGCCCGATCCCGAGATCTACCGGCGCCTGTGCGCCGAGTTCGACGTCGCGCCCGGGGCGGCCTTCTTCACCGACGACAAGCCGTGGAACGTGGAGGGCGCGGTCAAGGCCGGTCTCGAAGGCCACGTCTTCGACGGCGCCGAAGGCCTGCGGCGCGCGCTCACCCGCCTCGCGCTGGTCTGAGTCACCGCCACCGGAGCCTTGTGCCGGATGTGCCTGTGACGAGACGGCCGTGGCTCCGCCGGGCGCTTCCCCTCCCCCCGCTCGGCCGGTTCCGTTCACCTCTCTCGGCTCGTCTCCTCCGCCGACATTCCCCTTGCGCTCGGCATGCTCTAGTTGTTCATGAGTTCCGCTCCGGCGATGGTCCCTTGAGGATGCATGGCCGGACGCCGGTCGACAGTTGCCTCTGCTCGTTTCGGGCCGGATCACCACGGCCGCGGGCCAGCCAAGAGTTTCCCATGGCCGCCAGCGCCGCAGAACATGCGAGTTTCCTGCCGCCGATCCTGACCTTCTGCGCGGCGGCCGTGATCGCCGTGCCGCTCTTCCGCAAGCTCGGGCTCGGCGCCGTGCTCGGCTATCTCATCGCCGGCATCGTCATCGGTCCCTCGGCGATGGGTCTCGTCGGCGAGGCGGAAAACGTGCGCGGCGTCGCCGAGCTCGGCGTCGTGCTGCTGCTGTTCATCATCGGCCTCGAGCTGAAGATATCGAACCTCTTCGCCATGCGGCGCGACATCTTCGGCCTGGGGCTGGCGCAGATCGTCATCACCTGCGGGCTCATCGCGACGGCTGCCGCCCTGCTCGGCCATAGCGCGCGGGGGATGATCGTCACGGGGCTCGCGCTGTCCCTGTCCGCGACGGCGATCGCGCTGCAGGTGCTGGAGGAGCGGCACGACCTCGCCACCCGTTACGGCCAGCGCACCTTCTCCATCCTCCTGTTCCAGGATCTGTCCATCGTCCCGATCCTCGCGCTCGTGCCGCTGCTCGCCAACACGGAGGCGCTCGGCAGCGGGCAGGCGCTGGCGGGAGCGGCCGGCGCCTCGGCGCGAGCCTTTGCCGCCGTCGCGCTCGTCGTGATCGTCGGCCGCTACCTGCTCAACCCGCTGTTCCGGCTGCTCGCCGCGAGCGGCGGGCGCGAGGTCATGACCGCCGCGGCGCTCCTCGTCGTGCTCGGCGCCGCCATGCTGATGGAGCAGGTCGGCCTGTCCATGGCCATGGGCGCGTTCCTCGCTGGGGTGCTGCTCGCCGAATCGAACTTCCGCCACCAGCTCGAAGCCGATATCGAACCCTTCCGCGGACTCTTGCTCGGCCTCTTCTTCATGAGCGTCGGCATGTCGCTCGATGCCAACTACGTGCGGCAGAACGCGCTGCTGCTCCTCGTCCTCGCCCCGGCGCTCGTCATCGGCAAGAGCCTCATCGCCGCCGTTCTCGCCCGCGGCTTCGGCTCCTCCTGGCCGGATGCGCTGCGCATCGGCGCCCTGCTCGCCCCGGCAGGCGAGTTCTCCTTCGTCCTCGTGCCACTGGGCGGAGAGGTGGGGCTGCTGACGAGCGAGCGGGTGCAGGTGGTCACGGCGCTCGCCGCCCTCACCATGCTGCTCGGTCCGCTGCTCGCCAAGTTCATCGAGAGCCAGCTCGCCCGCAGGCCGGCAGGCGAGGAGCCGGCGCCGGACGACCTGCCCGCCGGCCAGACGGGGGGCAGCGTCATCGTCATCGGCTTCGGCCGCTTCGGCCAGGTGGTCAACCAGGTGCTGCTGGCCAACGGGGCCGACGTGACGGTGATCGACCGCAACATCGACAGCATCCGCAGCGCTGCCCGCTTCGGCTTCAAGGTCTATTACGGCGACGGCACGCGCCTCGACGTGCTGCGCTCGGCCGGCGCGGGTTCGGCGGATATCGTCTGCGTCTGCGTCGACGATGCGGCCGCCGCCTTGAAGATCGCCGAGGTCGTCCATGCCGAATTCCCCCGCGCCCGCTCCTTCGTACGCGCCATCGACCGACCGCACGCGATCGCGCTCATGAACCGGGAGGTCGACTTCCAGATCCGCGAGACCTTCGAATCGGCCCTGCAATTCGGCCGCGCCACGCTGGAGGGGCTCGGAGTGGACACGGAGACGGCACGGCTCGTCACGGAGGACGTTCGTCGGCGCGACATCGCCCGGCTCGTGCTGCAGCAGAGCGACGGCCTCTTCGGCGGGCAGGACCTGCTGCACGGCGTGAAGATGAAGCCCGAGCCGCTGACGCCGCCGAAACGCAAGGCGGCCGGCCTCAGCGCCGAGACACGCGACCTCGTCGCCGACGCCGAGGCGCGTCCGTGACGATGCAGGCCCCGAAGGTGGCAGGCGCCACGCAGGGCGAAAGCAACGATCCTGAAGCCTCGTCCGCGGCGGGCGGCGAGGCCGGCAAGTTCACGCAAGGCTCGACGCTCCGCCACGTCCTCGTGATGACGGCCGCCGGGGCGGTGGGCCTCGTCGCGGTCTTCGTCGTCGACTTCCTGTCGCTCCTCTACATCTCCTGGCTCGGCGAGCCCGCGCTCACCGCCGGCGTCGGCTTCGCCACGATCGTCCTCTTCTTCGCCACCTCCATCAACATCGGCCTCATGATCGCGGTCGGCGCGCTCGTGTCGCGCGCCCTCGGCGCGCGCGACCGGGAGCGGGCGCGACGGCTCGCGGCCTCGGCCATGGTGCAGACGGGCGTCGTCGCGGGGCTCGTTGGCCTCGGCGCCCTCCCCTTTCTCGGGCCGCTGCTCACCTTGCTCGGGGCCGATGGCGAGGCCCAGGACGCGGCCATCCGCTTCCTCGTGATCGCGCTGCCGGCGAATGTGTTCATGGGCCTCGGCATGGCGCTCGCCGGCGTGCTGCGCGCCGTCGGCGACGCGCGCCGCTCGATGTATGTGACGCTGTCGGGCGGGCTCGTAACGGCCGTGGCCGACCCCGTCCTCATTCTCGGTCTCGGCTGGGGTGTCGAGGGCGCGGCGACCGCCACTGCGCTGTCACGCCTCGTCTTCGTGGCGGTGGGGCTCCACGGGGCGGGCCATGTCCACGGTCTCCTCGCGCGGCCGCGGCTCGCCCATGTCGTCGCCGACATCAGGCCGATGCTCGCCATCGCGCTGCCCGCCATCCTCGCCAACGTGGCGACGCCGGTGTCGAACGCCTTCGTGGCGAGTGTCGTCGCCCGTTTCGGCGACGAGGCCATGGCGGCGGTGGCCATCGTCGACCGCATGGTGCCGCTGTGCTTCGGCGTCGTCTTCGCCCTGTCCGGCGCCGTCGGGCCCATCCTGGGGCAGAACTGGGGGGCACGGCGCTTCGACCGCATGCGCCGGATCCTGCGCGACGCCTTGTCCCTCGTCGTCGTCTATGTCGGCGCCATGGGGCTCACGCTCGCCCTCATCGGCGATGCCGTGCCCGTCCTCTTCAACGTCGCCGGCACGGAGACGGGGCGGCTCGTCGCCTTCTTCTGCATGATCAGCGGCTTCCTGTGGCTGTTCAACGGCCTCCTGTTCGTGGCCAACGCCTCGTTCAACAATCTCGGCTTTCCGCTGATGTCGACGGGCTTCAACTGGGCGAAGGCGACGGTCGGGACAGTGCCGTTCGCCCTCGCCGGCGCCCATTTCGGCGGCCCGGAGGGCGTTCTCGTCGGAGTCACGCTCGGCGCCATCTTCTTCGGCGTCGCGGGCATTCTCACAGCCTTCTGGACGATCAGGCAGCTCGAGCGGCGATAGTGCAAGTAGGGATCAGCGCTGATGCTGCGACAGCGCCGGCCGTCGATATTTCGGATCATGCACCGTTTTGAGTAGTAAGGCCTCATAAGCCGGCATGCGGCACATTCTGGCAGGAATAGTTCAATATTAACTTCGCGCCGGCACATTCGATGCCTTACGACATTAGATGCCGCGGATCATTTCAGATGATGAACAGTTGCGCAGATGGTCGGTCGGAAGTCAGCAGACTGAGTGTTTTTATCAAGTTCTATGGTCTTTTCTGGCGCAAGGACGCCGTCGACTGGGACAGGCGTGTCCTGCTCGGCCAGCCACAGGGCTGGCTCGGCAAAGGAAACAAGAGGAACAACATCGATATCGAAAGCATCCAGATGAACTTCTATCAGCAGAAGGGCGTCTACATCCTCTACAACGACGCCCTTCAGCCGGTCTATGCTGGCCAGGCGGGGCTTGCGCGCCGGAACTCGACGGGCGGACAGGCCATCGGCGACCGGCTCGCCACCCACAGCCGCGGCGTCTATCGCAACGGCTGGTCGCTGTTCTCGTGGTTCGGTTTTCTCGATACCGAACGGTCATTCCTGACACGCATGACGGACGAACAGCGCCTAAACCCGAGCTGGGTCATGCCGGCCGGCCCGCCTTCCGCGCCCGATGCCGCGCTCAACACACTGCTCGCCTCCTTCGAGGCCATCCTGATCGAGGGCTTCACGCCGCGCTTCAACACTCGTGGAGGCAACCTGCCTCACGCGGTCATCGTCGACCAGTACGAGCCGGGCCCGGCTCGTGTCGAGCTCGGCCAGCGCGAACGCGAGGCGCGCATGGCTCTCCTCGAATGACCCTGGCGGCGGACGGCCGCCCCACGCGTGACCTATCGGATATGGCCGATAGCCTCTAGAGTCGGGCCTTGCGGCAGCGCCCCAGAGAGGCGACCGGGAGGAGCACGCCATGTTCAACCTGTTCGAGATCATCCAGTCGGCCCAGGGCGGCACCGCCTTCGACAACATCGCCCGGCAGTTCGGCCTGTCCAACAGGGAGGTCGAGCGGGCCGTCGAGGCGCTCCTCCCCGCCTTCACGGTCGGCCTGCAGCGCACGAGCCAGGACCCGTCCGGCCTTATGGGCATGTTCGGCCTCATGGGCGACGGGCGCTATCGCGCGCCCTTCGAGGATGCGGCGCAGGCCTTTTCCGCGACCGGCCGCAGCGAAGGCAACGACGTGCTGGCACAGATCTTCGGCTCGCCCGATGTCAGCCGCCAGGTCGCCGCGCAGGCGGCCGCCGTCAGCGGCGTCAGCCAGGAGGTCATCAAGAAGATGCTGCCCATCCTCGCCGCCATGCTGATGGGCGGGCTTGCGAAAGGCGCGAGCAACCAGGGGTTCGGCGGCATCCTCGAGCAGTTCGGCAAGATGTTCGGTTCGCCGGCGTCGCCAGCGGAGAGGCCCCAGCCGTCCGGGAATCCCGACCTCTTCGGGCAGCTGAGCGAGATGATCCAGCGCGGCGCGTTTCCCGGCATGCCGGGCTTCCCTCCGGCGGCGCAGCCTCAGCGGCGCGAGGAGCCGAGCGCGCCGCCGCCGGCGCGCAATCCGCTCGAAGAGCTGTTCCAGGTCTTTCTCGGCGGCCTTGCCGGCAAGCCCGCAGGCGCCGCCGATACGCGCACCGAACAGGCGACGCCCGACCGGCCGCCCGCGGCGCCTTTCGATCGCGAGGCCATCGGCCGGATGTTCGAGGCGGGACGCGACATCCAGGAGCAGCAGATCGCCACGATGCGCGCCATCCTCGACAGCTTCACCAAAAATCGCGGGTGATCCCCCCCCTGCGGGCGCCCCGGAAGGCCGGGGAGCCCGCAGGGGGAGGCGTCTAGCAGCAGGCCCTGGCAGGAGCCGACGGCAGGATACCGGCCGTCTTCATTGCACGCCGGCGGCGCCCCTGCAGGCGCGACCAGGTGATGCGGTGGATCTCGGCCGTCACACGGGCGCTGTCCACAGCATCGCCCGGCACGGCATTGCCGTCTTCGGCGTCCCGCTCCGCCTTCTCGCGCGCGAGCTTCACCAGAGCCGTGGTCCGTGCACGCGCACGTCGATGATAGGCCCTCTCGGCGAGAAGGGTTGTCGGATCCCGGTAGAAGGGCTCCGCCAGGGCGCTGTCGATATCCGTCCGCAGAAGACCGATGTCCTTCAGCGTCCGGTCATCGAGTTCGGCCAGGCGATAGACCGACCGGCGGTGGAGAAGCGCCCGGGCGGCGGCCTTCACCCTGTCCCAGAGGCTCCGATCGGCGCGACGCGCGCCGGCGGACCCGAGGGTCGGGGCACTCATCGGGGCGAAAGGCCCCTTCGGCGTCATCAGTTCGCTCATCGTCGTCCTCCAGCAGAAGCGCTCACGCTGCCGCTCCGCCGCCCGCAAAAAGGGGCCCGTCGCGGACCCGCCCCTCCAAAGGGCGGCCGCCGTCGCGGAACAGTCGGTGAATGCGTGAACCAAGGAGACTATGACGCAATCCATCCAATCATTGAAACGAATGTTTATGATTGCAAACATCACAGGGTGTGATTGAATAGTCGTCGAACGGATGGAGGAGCGACGCCATGGCCCACATGCTCGACATCGACCAGTTGCGCACCTTCGTCGCCATCGCAGACACCGGCTCCTTCACCAAGGCGGCCGACCTCGTGCACAAGACGCAGTCGGCCGTGTCGATGCAGATGAAGCGCCTGGAGGAGCGGCTGGGGCGGCCCATCTTCGAGCGCGACGGGCGCTACTCGCGTCTGACGGAGGACGGCGACCGGCTGCTCGACTATGCCCGCCGCATCGTTCGGCTGAACATGGAGTGCCTGGCGAGCTTCGGCGACGTCGACCTTGCGGGGCGCGTGCGGCTCGGCGTGCCGGACGATTATGCTGACCGCTACCTGCCGGAGATCCTCGCGCGCTTCTCGCGCTCCAACCCGAAGGTGGAGGTGACGGTCGTCTGCGAGCCGACGCCGATGCTGGTCGAGCGGGTCAATTCCGGCGACATCGACCTCGCCATCATCACGCATGTCGACGGCAAGAACTATTCGGCCGAGGTCATCCGCGTCGAGCAGCTGCTCTGGGTGACGTCGACGCGCCACTGCGTGCATGACGAGACGCCCGTCCCGCTCGCGCTCGGGCGGCCGAACTGCAACTGGCGGCAGAGCGCGACAGAGGCGCTCGAAACCGCCGGGCGGCCCTTCCGCGTGCTCTATTCTAGCTGGAACTCGACAGCGGTGGGGGCCGCGGTGCTCGCCGGGCTCGCCGTCTCCGTGCTGCCGGAGAGCGCGGTCAGGCCGGGCATGCGGGTGCTCGGCCCCTCGGACGGGATGCCGGCGCTGCCGGCCTGCAAGATCGGCCTCGTGCGCAACCATCACGACCCGACGGCGCTCGCCAATGCGCTCGCCGAGCACATCGTCCAGAGCCTCGACAACCTCAACGTCAACCGCCTGCAGGCGGCGGAGTAGCGGCCGCTACTGCATCAGGCTGGAATGGGTCTCGGCGAAGATCCGCGACAGGCTGTCGCCGATCAGCGAGGCGTTGACGACGATGCCCAGCATGACGAAGAGCGCGATGAGGCCGTATTCGACCGCGGTCGAACCGCTCTCGTCCTTCAGAAACGCCTTCAGCATGACCGCCTCCATTTGCCATGCAGCTTGGCGGGGCGGCCTCACCGGGAGGTTAACGCGGGCCCGGTCGGCACAGCAGCCTCGAGCCAGGGTGAACCGCCGGTTAATCGCCGGGCCGGCGGGCCGGACGCGTCAGCACCACGAGATTGCCGGCGAGCACGAGCACGAGGCCGGCGAGCGCCGCCAGCGTCCAGACATAGCCTTCGAGCAGGGTGGAGACGCCGAGCGCGACGACGGGAAACATGACGGTCGCATAGCCCGCCCGCGCCGCACCGATGCGGCCGAGCAGCGTCAGATAGGCGAAAAAGGCGAGCACCGTCGCAGAGAGGCTGAGAAAGACGAGGGAGCCGAGATAGCGCCCCGTCCATTCCACCGTGAAGGTCGCCCCCGTCAGCCAGGCGAGGACCGCCGCCCAGGCCGTGCCGTAGAACATGCCCCAGGCCGAGGCGGGCAGCACCGCGATGCGCTGCTTCTGCGAACGGGCAGAGACCATGTTGCCGAGGCAGAAGCACAGCGTCGCCCCCGCGCTCAAGGCAAGGCCCGCAAGCACGCCGGGCTTGCCTTCAGCGGCGGCGAGATCCGGCAGGAACATCAGGCCGACGCCGCCCGCCCCCATCAGCGCCCCAAGCGCCACCCGCCCCTCGATCCGCTGGCCGAGGAGAAGCGCGCCGAGGATGAGATTGATGATGGACGTGAGCGAGAAGACGACCGACACGAGACCGGATGTCAGGAGGCCCGCGCCGTAATAGGCGAGGATGAAATTGGTGGAGAACATCAGCACGCCCATCAGCGCGAAGCGGGCGTGGTCGGCGAGCGGATAGCGAAGGCGCATGCCCCGCGCGGCGGCCCAGGCCAGCATCACCGGCGCCGCGAGCAGGAAGCGCCAGACGATCGACACCTCCGGCGCGACGACGCCGACCTGCAGCTTCATGGCATACCAGCTCGTGCCCCAGCAGAAGACGAGCAGGGCATAGAGCGCGAGCGTGCCGCCCGCGAGCCCCTGGCGGCCCGCCGGCAGGCCGGAAGCGGTCGTTTCGTTGGAAGACAAGGGCTGGCTCCGCATGCGCCGCCCATGCTAGCGGCGTCGGCACGGCCCGACCAATGCGGAGGGCTGATGCAAGCCATGCACGGCGCTGATGGTCGAGCGCCGCGGGACATACCGCCGCGACGCGTCGGGCAATCAGTAGGCGTATTCGGAGAAGGCGGGATCGATCGAGCCCTGCCAGGGCCCCTCGTAACGGGCCAGCAGGTCCTCGGCCAGCGTGCGCCCTTCCACGGCGATCCGGTCGAGCGGGGCGAGGAAATGGGTCTCGTCACGCCCGTCCGCATTGAGCCGTCCGCGGCGGGCGAGCCCGGTGCGGGCGATGGCCAGCACCTCGCGCGCGACCTCGGCGAGGCTGCGCCCGGCGATGGTCGCGCCGAGGCCGAGGCGCGGGGCCGCCTCGCGCAGCGCCTGCCGGTCCGCCGCGCTCCAGTCCTTCACCAGGTCCCACGCCGCGCTCAGGCAGTCCTCGTCATAGAGCAGGCCGACCCAGAAGGCCGGCTCGGCGCAGAGCATGCCGGTGGGACCGCCGTCGGAGCCGCGCATCTCGAGGAAGCGCTTGAGGCGCACCTCGGGAAACAGCGTCGAGAGATGGTTCGCCCAGTCCGACATCGTCGCCCGTTCGCCGGGCATCTGCGGCAGCCGGCCGGCGAGAAGGTCGCGGAAGGAGGCGCCGGCGACGTCGTGATAGGTGTCGCCGCGCTTGACGAAATACATCGGCACGTCGAGCGCCCAGTCGACATAGCGCTCGAATCCCATGCCATCCTCGAAGGCGAAGGGCAGCATGCCCGCGCGGTCGCGATCGGTATCGAGCCAGATATGCGAGCGCATGGAGAGGAAGCCGTTGGGGCGCCCCTCGGTGAAAGGCGAATTGGCGAAGAGCGCGGTGGCGAGCGGCTGCAGCGCCAGCGCGACGCGCAGCTTCTTCACCATGTCGGCCTCGCTCGCGAAGTCGAGGTTCACCTGCACGGTGGCGGTGCGGAACATCATGTCGAGGCCGAGGCTGCCGACCTCCGGCATGTAGCGGCGCATGATGCCGTAGCGGCTCTTCGGCATCACCGGGGTTTCTTCCCGCGTCCACTTGGGGCTCATGCCGAGGGCGAGGAAGCCGATGCCGAGGGGACGCGCGACCTCCTTGACCTGGGCGAGGTGGGCGTGAAGCTCGCAGCAGGTCTGGTGCACGGTCTCGAGCGGCGCGCCGGAGAGCTCGAATTGCCCGCCGGGTTCGAGCGAGATGGCGCCGCCGCCGGTCACGTCGTAGAGGCCGATGGGGTGGTCGCCCTCCATGATCGGCTCCCAGCCGAGCAGGCCCTGCATGCCTTCGAGCAGCCGCCGCACGCCACGTTCGCCTTCATAGGGCACCGGGGTCAGGTCGGCAGTGTAGAAGGGAATCTTCTCGTGTTCCGTGCCGATCCGCCACGCTTCCTTCGGTTTGCAGCCGGCTTCCAGGTAGGCGACGAGATCGTCGCGCGAGCCGATGGGAGTGGTGTCGGACACGTCGCGAGCCATGCGCTGTCTTTCTCAAGGGACGCCGCGGTGATGCGGCTCTGGGGTTCAAGGTCGGCTCTAAATAGGCGCCCTGTCCGGCCCCGACAATGCTCCCGCGCAACAATCGTGGCGAGATCTGGGCAAGGCCATTCTCAGGCCGGCGATACGTTCACCGTTTCGCTCGCCAGCCAGTCGACCACACCGACGAGCGCGGCGTGCTTGTCGAGGCCGCGGCCGACGCCGTCGAGATAGAGCGCGAGCTGCCGGTCGGCGCTCGTGCCGCGGCTGACGATGGTGCGCGCGTGGGCGATCTCGGCCTCGCAGCCCAGGGCCTCGGCGTCCTCCGCGACACGCGCGATGACATCCTCCAGCACCTCCCCGAAGCTGCGCGCGCCGCCGCCGCCCTCGTCGACCAGCGATCCGTGCACGCCATAGCGCTGGGCACGCCAGCAGTTCTCCGCGGCGATCGCACGGTTGGCTCCGGACAGGCCCGCATTGACGCTCTCGTTGCGGTCGAGATGGCGCACGAGGGCCCGATAGAGCGCGGCGATGGCTATCCCATCGTCGAGGCTGGTGCAGCAGTCGCTGATGCGCAGTTCCAGCGTGCCGAGCCGGGCCGCCGGCCGCACCACCCACCAGACGAAGCTCTCGTTGCCGATGGCGCCGGCGGCGACGAGCGCGTCGATGTAACGGCGATAGTCGGCCTCGTCGGCGAACAGGTCGGGCAGCCAGGTGCGGGGCAGCTCGCGATAGGCGGCGAGCCGATAGCCGAGCAGCCCCGTGCGCCGCCCCTGCCAGAACGGAGACGACGTCGAGAGGCCGAGCAGCAGCGGCATGAAGGGCAGAAGCCGGCCCATGAGGTTCACGCGCCGCTCGGGGCACGACACCGCCACGTGGACATGCAGGCCGCACAGCATGTTGCGCGTGCCGAGCATCTGCAGGTCGCGCATCAGCCGGTCGTAGCGTTCGGCATCCGTATGGCGCTGGTGGGCCCAGACGGCGGTGGGATGCGTGCCGGAGGCGACGATGACGAGACCGTGGTTGCGCGCCAGGGCGCCGAGCTCCTGCCGGAGCCCGGCGAGCGCGGCGCGCGCCTCGCCCATCGTCGTGCAGGGAGGCGTCGCGACCTCGATCTGGCTCTGCAGCATCTCGGTGCGCACCGCGTCACCGATCCTGGCCTTGCATTCGTCGAGGAAGCCGCGCGTCGACTTGCGCCGGGGGCCGCGCGAAAGCGCGTCGCACAGGAAATATTCTTCCTCGATGCCGAAGCCATAGCCGCAATCCATTCACCCATCCTTCCGAGACAACCGAATCGCTCCATCGTCGGTTCGGAATGGGGAAACACTCGGGAGTGAGCCGCTGCCCCTCGGACGTATCCCCACAATCCCGCCTCAGCCGTGCGGCGCCCAGTCGCCGATGCTCGCCTGGACGAGGGCCAGCGCCGCGACAGCGGCCGTATCCGCCCTGAGGATGCGCGGGCCGAGTGACAGGATTAGCACGTTCTCGCGTCGCGCCATGAGTGCGCGCTCCTCCTCGCTGAAGCCTCCCTCGGGGCCGATGAGCACGGCGAGCGGACCGCGCGGCGCGCGGGCAAGGGCGGCGAGCGGGTCGGCAAGCGGGGCGGCCTCGTCGCAGAACACGAGCAGCCGGTCCGGCTCGAGAGCAGCGACGGCCGCCGCCAGAGGCTGCTCCTCCGTGATCTCGGGCAGGGTGAGGATGCCGCATTGCTCCGCCGCCTCGATGGCGTTGGCGCGCATGCGCTCGATGTTGACGCGGCTCACCTGGGTGTGGCGCGTGATCACCGGGCGGATGGCGGAGGCGCCCATCTCCACCGCCTTCTGGACCATGTAGTCGAGCCGGGCGTGCTTCAGCGGCGCGAAGAGATAATGGAGATCGCCCGGCACGGGCTGGGGGCGCAGGCGGGCGACCATCGCGAGCGCCTCCGGCCGGCGGCGGCCGGCGAGGACCCGCGCGTGCCACTCCCCCTCGCGGCCATTGAAGACGAGGACGTCGGCGTCGGCGCCGAGCCTGAGGACGTTGCCGATGTAGTTGGCCTGGGCCTTGTCGAGCGGCACCGTGGCCCCCTCGGCGAGCGGGCAGTCGACGAACAGGCGCGGCGCACGCACGGAAATGTCAGGCAATTTTGCTCTCCACCGGCTGGATATGCTCCAGCAATACGTGATAAGTCGGCTTGAACGCCACCCGTGAGCAAAGCCGCCACAATTGCCTGATACGGGCAACCTGCCGGCGGGCGGATCGAAGACGCGGCAGCAATGTCCGCTCGTCCCACCGGGTGACGGCTAGCTATCGCGGCGGGGCGCCTATCCTCTCGGCCCGCCGTCAGTGGAAGGAAGACAGTCATGGCACGCACCTTTCGGGCGCGTCTCACGATGGGCATGGTGGCCGCCGCGGTGGTCGGTGCCCCGCTCATGCTCGGCCTCGGCGCCTCTCCGGCCGCCGCCCAGGCCTCCGGCTGCGAGAAGATCACGGGCTTCCTCAACGAACGCAAGTCGATCGTCGAACGCGTCAACAAGCTCGGCAAGCAGCCGAAGGCTTCGGACGCCTGCGCCCTGCTCGGCCGCCTCGCCAACAACGGCAACGAGACGATGAAGTGGATCGAGGCCAACAAGGACTGGTGCCAGATCCCGCAGAACTTCATCGACGGGCTGAAGGCCGACCACGGCAACGTGACCAAGGTGCGCGGCCAGGCCTGCAGCGTCGCGGCCAAGCAGGCCCAGATGGAGAAGCAGGCGCGCGAGCAGGGGCTGCTCGGCGGCGGCGGTGGCGACATCCTCACCGGGCCGATGCGAATTCCCCAAGGCGCCCTATGACCGCTGCGCCGCAGCCGCTCGACCAGCCGGTCGCCGATGCTGCGGCCGGCAATTGGGTGGACCGCTACGCGCCGGCTGCATCGAGACCCTACCTGCGCCTTGCGCGCATCGACCGGCCGATCGGCTGGTGGCTTCTGCTGCTGCCCTGCTGGTGGTCGCTCATGCTCGCGGCCATCGCGACGAACACCGTCCCGAACCTCTGGTACGCCATCCTCTTCCTCATCGGGGCGGTGGCGATGCGCGGTGCCGGCTCGACCTACAACGACATCGTCGATCGCGACCTCGACGCCAAGGTGGCGCGCACGCGGATGCGCCCCCTGCCCTCCGGACAGGTCAAGGTCGCGGCGGCAGCGGCCTTCCTCGCCCTGCAGGCGCTCGTCGGGCTCGCCGTGCTGCTGCAGTTCAACGGCTTCGCCATCCTCGTCGGCTTCCTGTCGCTCGTCCCGGTCGCTTTCTACCCGTTCATGAAGCGCTTCATGTCGATGCCGCAGCTGGTGCTCGGCCTCGCCTTCGCATGGGGCGGCCTGATCGGCTGGGCGGTGGTGACGGGCACGCTCGCGGCACCCGCCTATCTCGCCTATGCGGCGGCCATCGCCTGGACCGTGGGCTACGACACGATCTACGCCCTGCAGGATATCGAGGACGACCCGATCGCCGGCATCAAGTCGTCCGCGCGGCTCTTCGGCAGCGAGGCCGCGACAGGCGTCGCCGTATGCTATGCGGTGGCGGTGGTGCTGGTCGGGCTTGCGGCGCATCTTGCGGGCGGCGGGCTTGTCGCCTTCGTCGCAATCGGTGCCTTCGCCATGCACCTTGCCTGGCAGGTGCGATCGATCGAGCTCGACAATCCGCGGAAGGCCCTCAGCCTCTTCAAGTCGAACCGTGACGCCGGGCTGATCCTCGCCCTCGGCCTTGCCGCCGACGCCCTGCTGCGCGCCGTTATCTGAGCGCTCCGTCAGTCCCGCGCCATCATGTCCCGGCCGTCGACCCGCACCGGCCGCACCAGTGGCTTGCCGGTCTTGCGCCGCACGAGGAAGCGCGGCCGGCGACCGTTCAACAGCCCGTGACGGCGGCGGATGCGGATTTCGCCGAGCTGCAGCCGCCCGATCTGCGGCCGCGGGCAGACGATCACCCCGTCCTCGCGCTCGAGCAGCAGCGGCAGGCCCGAGGTCGCGGCGACGCTGCGCCAAACGGCGGCGATGTCTCCATCGTCCCAGCGGCCGATGACGAGGTCCTGCCGGCGGTCGTGGCCGACGAGCACGAGCTCGAACATCTCGGCCTCGCACTCCTCCGGCACGAAACGCACCGCCACGCCCGCGAAGATGCCCGCGGCAGCGGGGAGGACCGTCCGGGCCCCCGGAAGCCTCATCACGATATCGTTGAAGGAAATGGCTTCGCCGGCGGCGGGTTGCACATGGCAACCCGCCCCGGCGGCCGAGTTCTTGCCTGCCGCCATGTCGACGCCTCTTGTTCTGACGCTCCCGCGCGGCACTCTCTTTTTCCGGAGCACTCGCGCCTTATGCCGCCAATATTGCGCGGCACCGGCCCAAAAGGCCTTAACGGGTTGGGTTAAGGCCTTCTTGCCGGCCTCGTTTCGACGCGGATGCTCAACGAAACCTTTCCGCGACCGAGAGCCCGCCCGAGGCCGGCACGGGGCGCGTGCGACAGCACGCCGCCCGGCTATTGCAGCGGTCGCGGGGGGCCTTTACAAGACCGGCCATCCAGGAACTCAAGAGAGCCTGCGGGGACGATGCTCGCCTCCCATTCGGACATGGCTGCCAAGCTGCGCGTCCTCTTTCGCGAGACGGCGCGGGAGGCCGGCCTCGCGGCGCTCGCCTATTTCCGCGCCGGCCAGGCGACGCGGGCCGACGTCTGGTCGAAGGCGGGCGGCTCGCCGGTGACGGAGGCCGACATCGCGCTCGACCGGCTCATCGCCGAGCGACTGCGCGGCGCCATGCCGGAGGCCGGCTGGCTGTCGGAGGAGACGGCGGACGACCCGGCCCGGCTCTCGAAATCCCTCGTCTTCGTCGTCGATCCCATCGACGGCACGCGCGCTTTCATGCAGGGCGGCTCCGACTGGGCGATCTCCATCGCCCTCCTCCTCGACGGGGCGCCGCTTGCCGCGATCCTGCACGCGCCGGCGCTCGGCGTGACCTACGAGGCCCACCGCGGCTCCGGCGCGCTGCGCAACGGCGAGCCCCTGCCACCCAGGGCAGCGGCCGCATCGGCCCACGCGCCCATGCGCGTCGCCGGCCCGGCGATGCTGACCAAGCGCCTGCTGCCCTCATTCGGCGCCATCGACGTGGTGCCCAAGATCCCCTCCCTGGCGCTGCGGCTCGCACGCGTTGCGGACGGCGCCCTCGATGTCGGCCTCGCCTCCGCCAATGCCCATGACTGGGATATCGCGGCGAGCGACCTCATCCTCTCGGAGACCGGCGCGGCACTCACCGGCCTCACCGGCGAGCGCCCGGGCTTCAACCGGCCGAGCCCGGTGCACAGCCCGCTCGTCGCCTCGCCGCGGACGCTTCACCCGCGCGTGCTCGAAGCGCTCGCGGAGGGAGCAACGGCGTGAGCGCGGCACACGGCATTCGATCAACCTCGACCATCACGGGACCTGCGAGACCATGAGCGAGACGGCACCGAACAAGCAGCTTCTGCATCTCGTCTTCGGCGGCGAGCTGGAAAGCCTCGACGGCATCACGTTCCGCGATCTCGCCAAGCTCGACATCGTCGGGATCTACCCGAACTACGCCAGCGCCCACGCGGCCTGGAAAGCGAAGGCCCAGGCCACGGTGGACAACGCCCACATGCGCTATTTCATCGTCCACCTGCATCGCCTGCTCGACCCTGAAACCGGCAAGCCGGCCTGAGACGAGCCGGGCTCCATGGCGCTTCTCAAGCGGATCAGCCGGTCACGCCCGGTGCAGGCGACCCTCGGGCGCCTGCTCGCCGGCTATCTGCGCCTCGTCGAGCGAACGAACCGCTTCGTCATGGAGCCGGCCGACATCTACGACCGCGTCGGGCCGCAGATGCCCGTCATCGTCGCCATGTGGCACGGCCAGCACTTCATGGTCTCCTTCGCCCGCCGGCCGCAGGACCGCGCGGCCGCGCTCGTCTCGCGCCACGGTGACGGCGAGTTCAACGCCATCGCCCTCAACCACCTCGGCATCCGTGCCATCCGCGGCTCCGGCGCACGGGGCGGCAAGGTGCGCGAGAAGGGGGGCGCCGCCGCGGTGCGCCACCTCCTGCGCGCCCTCAAGGACGGCGAGATGGTGGTGATGACCGCGGACGTGCCGAAGGTGTCGCGCATCTGCGGCGAGGGCATCATCCTGCTCGCCAAGCTGTCCGGCCGGCCGGTGGTGCCGGTCGCCGTCGTCACCAGCCGCCGCATCGACTTCAACAGCTGGGACCACGCCTCCATCGGCCTGCCCTTCGGGCGCGGGGCCATCGTCATCGGCGAGCCGATCCACGTCGCGGCCGAAGCCGACCCGGGCGCCATGGAGGATGCGCGCCTGACGGTGGAGCGCAGCCTCGATGCCGTCCATGCCCGCGCCTATGCCCTCGTCGGCGACCGAGACCCGGGTGCCAAGCCGGCGGAGACGGCGCGATGAAGGCGTTATCCACAGCACCGCACGGCGCCGGGCTCGCGACTGGTGCACAGCCACGGGTTCTGCGGCCGGCGAGCGTCCAAATGCCATGTTCGGGCGCTGGCAATGGCTGCCGCGACGGCTGGTCGCTGCAGGAGCCACAAGGATGGGCGGCCCCATGACGCTGCCTCTGACGCTCTACCGTCTCGGCATGACGCTGCTGGAACCTGCGGCGGCCGGCCTGCTCGTCTCGCGCCGCAAGAAGGGCAAGGAGGACCCCGAGCGGATCGGCGAGCGCCGGGGCCTCGCCGGCCGCGCGCGTCCGGCCGGGCGTCTCGCCTGGGTGCACGGCGCGAGCGTGGGCGAGGTCGTCTCGCTGATGCCGATCGTGGAGCGGCTGACACGGCGCGGGTTCCGCGTCCTCGTCACCTCCGGCACGCTCACCTCGGCGGCCGTGCTCGCCCAGCGCCTGCCGCCAGGTGCGGCGCATCAGTTCATGCCGCTCGACGTGCCGCGGTATCTGCGCCGCTTCCTCGACCACTGGCAGCCGGACCTCGTGCTCTTCGCCGAATCCGAGATCTGGCCGAATGCGGTCTTCGCGGTGCGCGAGCGCGGCATCCCGCTCCTTCTCGTCAACGCACGCATGTCGGAACGCTCCTTCCGCCGTTGGCGGCAGGCGCCGAAGAGCGCGCGGACGCTGCTCGAGCAGTTCGACCTGTGCCTCGCCCAGTCGCAGGCGGACGGCGAGCGGCTGGCGCGCCTCGGCGCGCCGCGCGTCGGCATCGCCGGCAACCTCAAGTTCGACGTGCCGGCCCCGCCGGCCGATGCACGCACGGTCGCGAGCCTCTCCGGCATCATCGCGGGCCGGCCCGTCTGGGTCGCGGCGAGCACGCACGGCGGCGAGGAGGAGATCATCTCCCTCGTCCATCGCGCGCTCATGGGGCGGCGGCCCGGCCTCCTCACCATCATCGCGCCGCGCCATCCCGAGCGCGGCGAGGCCGTCGCCGATATCGCCCACCGCGCAGGGCTCAACGTCGCCCTGCGCTCGCAGGGCGCCCTGCCTGAACGGGATGTCGACGTCTATGTCGCCGACACGATCGGCGAGCTCGGCCTCTTCTATCGTCTCGCGCCCATCGCCTTCATCGGCCGCTCGCTGGTGCCGCTCGGGGGGCAGAACCCGATCGAGCCGGCGAAGCTCGGCGCGGCGATCCTGCACGGACCGCACGTCTACAATTTCGCCGACATCTATGCGGCGATCGACCGTGCGCACGGCGCCCTGCCCGTGGCCGACGCCGAGAGCCTCGCCCAGGCGCTCGCCATGCTGCTGAAGGACACGGCGCGCACCCGGGCCATGGCGCGTGCCGCGGCGCAGACCGTCGAGAGCCTCGGCGGCGCGCTGGAGCGCACGATGCGGGCCATCGAGCCCTATATCCTGCACATGGACCTGCGGCACAGCGGCTGACCCTCGCCCGCTCCTCCCTTGCGCCGCCGCGATTGAAGGGCAATCCTGCGCCGAGCGGAATCGCGGGGGAGGCAATGAAGGCACCGGCATTCTGGTGGCAGGCACGCCCGTCGCTCGCGGCATGGGTCCTGAGCCCCGTCGGCACGCTCTACGGGGCGGTCACGGTGCGTCGCATGGCGCAGGAGGGCGAGCCGGCACCGCTGCCCGTCATCTGCGTCGGCAATTTCACGGCCGGGGGCGCCGGCAAGACGCCGAGCGCCATCGCCATCGCGCAGATCCTCGCCGGGCTCGGCGAGCACCCGGCCTTCCTCACGCGCGGCTATGGCGGCAGCCTGACGGGACCGGTCGCCGTCACCCCCTCGCACACGGCCGCCGAGGTCGGCGACGAGCCGCTGCTGCTCGCGCGCCATTTCGTCACCGTCGTCGCAAGCGACAGGCCGGCGGGCGCGCAGGAGGCGGACAGGCGCGGGGCGACCGTGGTCGTCCTGGACGACGGGCTGCAGAACCCCTCCCTCACCAAGGACCTGACCTTTGCGGTCGTCGATGCCGCCTTCGGCCTCGGCAACGGGCTGTGCGTGCCGGCCGGGCCCCTGCGGGCGCCGCTCGACCGACAGCTCGCCCATGCCCATGCCGTCATCCTGATCGGTGCGGGGGAGCGTGGCGTCAGGATCGCCCGGGCCGCGGCCGTCCGCGGACGGCCTGTCCTGCATGCCCATATGGTGCCGGATCCCGCCGTTGCGGCGAGCCTTGCCGGCCGGAGTGTCTTCGCCTTTGCCGGCATCGGCATGCCGGAGAAATTCTTCGCCACCTTGCGCGGCCTTGGCGCAGACGTCGCCGTCGGACGCACCTTCGCCGACCATCAGCCCTTCGATGTCGAGACCGTGGAGGAACTCGTCAGGGAAGCCGAAACGGCAGGGCTCATGCCCATCACGACGGAGAAGGATGCCGTGCGGCTGCAGGCGCTCGCCGGCCAGACCGATGTCTTGTCGCGGATCGGCACCCTGCCGGTGACGCTGCAATTCGAGACGCCCGACGAGGTGGCGCACCTGCTGCAGGCGGCAATCAGCCACTGGCGCGCGCAGCAGGACGGAACCTGACGCTCAGCCGCGCTCCGGCCCCTGCTGGATGCGCTGCAGCACCGCCTCCGGCGAGGCATAGGCCTCCTGCAGGTCGACGCTCCAGTAGCGCAATTCGTCGAGCGGTATGGGCTTGCCGGTCACGGCGCAGCGGACGAAGGCACCGGGCTTGAGCACGCGGAAGTCGGCATCGAGATATTGCACGACGGCTTCACCACCCATGGGCAGGCGCGGATCGTGGCGGTTCATGGCATTCACCTCGTTGCGGGGCACCGCCCCTCCCCCCGTCCTTAAGGACAGAACGGGCCGGGTTCAAGGCGAAGCGGCGGAGGCGGCACTTCACCGATCGAACAGCGAGGCCTGCCGTGCTGCCGGGACGGAGCCCTCACGCGCCTTGCCGCGCGGACGGGATCCTCCGCGCGCCGGAGCGGAGCCCTCGTCGTCGCCGATGGTGGCGCGCCTCTCGCCGTCGGCGAGTTGCAGGCTGACGGCCATGCCGTCCGAAAGATCGGCGACAGAGCGCACGGGCTTGCGTGCCTCGTCGAGCACAACGGCATAGCCGCGGGCGAGAACGCCCTTGTGGCTGAGGCTCTCCAGCAGCTTCCAGCAGGACTGCAGGCGCTCGCGCCGCTGCGCCAGCGAAGCCTCGTAGCATCGCCGTGCCCTGAGGCCGGCGAGGCCTAGCCGCTCGCCGGCATTGTCCCAGCGCTCCTTCACCGGGCGGAAGGTGAGCCGCGAGGCCTGCCGCTCGAAGGCGCCGCGTCGCCGCAGCGTATTGGCGGCGAGTCCCGCGACGAGGCGCCGCTCGAGGCCTTGCAGCACCGCGAAGCGCTCCGCCAGGCGCGCCTGCGGCGACAGGCGGGCAAGGCGCTGGGCGAGGCGGTTGAGCTCGACCTCGTGCCGGCGCGCATTGGCATTGAGGCCATGGCGCAGGCGGCCGGCGGCG
>Ga0065721_10004869_pt1 | contig 22888 bp, 22 predicted proteins | sample Mesricmetagenome_FD_59108 | JGI IMG/M metagenome (GOLD analysis project Ga0065721, IMG submission 59108) | Mesophilic microbial community from rice straw/compost enrichment Sample: eDNA_1 v2 (version 2) | ecosystem: Engineered > Solid waste > Grass > Composting > Bioreactor | place: USA: Davis...
TACGCCATAAAATTCGCGTCCCACATAGGGAGTAGGGTGCCAGCCATCAACATCATAAGCACACAGCTTAGGATACCACTGGCTCATGGAATACCTTACTCCCGTAGTGGGATTATCCCTTCCGCTGCGGCGAATCTGTAACGGCACCTGTGCTTCAAAATCCATGTCGAAAACGACTTTCGTTTTTGGTAGGATTGGTCTGTCAAGCTTTACCTCAAGAATGGTTTCATGCACTTCAAATTTCTGGGAACGGCCATTCATTTTTAAGGAATTGATTTTCTGATAACCAATTTCATCCGGTTTGAGATTTTGTATCCGGTCTCTCACACGGCCATCCCAGTCAGCACCGCGGCCAATCTGGATGGTACCCTGCCTGCGGCTGCGTTCATCCATCATGCTGCCCGGTTGAAAAGCGTTAAAATAAAGATGATAAAAAACGCGGGTAAGTGTATCGGGTGAATTATTCCAGTATTCAAGTTTTTGTTTCCCGGTAAAACGGTTTGTCTCCACGTTCATGTCAATGTCCATATCATACTTCACCTTTTGCTGCCAGCGGCCTGATTGCGCAAAAGCGAGGCTGATGGTGAAAATGCATACTAAAAAAAGCCCTGTTCTTTTCATCGGCAAATTGATTGTGTAAATAAATAGACACCGGCACTCAACGCCGGCCTCAATAATAGAAGGGTTAAATATCGGTAAATAGACGCGAATGAAAAATCCGTTATTAAAAACCGTCTGCAACTGACACAGATTTACCGGACGGCAATTTTTTTCAATTATCGTCCGGTTCATGCTGAATTATCGTCAATAATTATAATGTTACAGATTCACGCAGCAACCTTCCGGCGGGATTGAAGTAGAGGTATTTCTTTTCGAAATCATTCTTTTTAACCTTAAGCCGGTACTGGGTTACATCCCCGGGATAGTACAATACCACGGTTTCCGCCACTTCGCGGTCGGCATATTTACTTTTATCAAACCCGTCTTTTACCTCCTGCGGAAGTTTATCATAAGCCCAGGCTTTTTGTGTTTCTTTCCAGAGGCCTTTGTTTGAGTAAGAAGCAATCATACTTTCTCCATCGAGGATAAAATACACATCCACGCGCACCAGCTGATCCTTGAATTCAATATCTGAAGCTTCACGGTACTGGTTGGCAAATGTCTCTTCAACAACTTTGGGTATTTCACGAATTTGGGTAAATGCAGCACCCGCGAAAAGTATCGTCGCGAGCGATAATAGAACNAATCTTTTCTTCATCTTTATAACAGCGTTGATGAGCGATAAAATTCGAAAAGAAAAAGAAAACAGGAATGGTATGAAGCAATTTTTAGGTATAAATTATCATTTGTCCCTGCCCGCAACCACAATTACTATCTCGCCTCTGACTGTTTTCCCTGCGAAATAACGAGACACTTCACCCAATGTACCTCTTTTGTTTTCTTCAAACATTTTGGTTAGTTCCCGGCTGACAGAACATGCACGGTCTTCACCGAAATAAGTAATGAACTCTTCAAGCGTCTTAACAAGCCGCATGGGTGATTCATAAAAAATCATGGTTCTGTCTTCGTCAGCCAGTCGTTTAAGCAGTGTTTGTCTTCCTTTTTTGGGTGGAAGAAAACCTTCAAACACGAAACGGTTTGAGGGGATACCACTGTTCACAAGTGCGGGCACAAAAGCGGTTGCTCCAGGCAGGCATTCTACTTTTAAATTCAGGCGGATACATTCTCTTACCAGCAAAAACGCCGGATCTGAAATCCCCGGTGTACCGGCATCGGTGACGAGAGCCATCTTTTTCCCCTCTGCCAATTGATTTGTAAGATGAGAAAGGATTTTATGTTCATTATGCTGATGGTAGGGCGTAATGGGTTTTGTGATCCCATAGTGTGTCAGTAAATGCGAAGAGTTGCGTGTATCTTCAGCGAGCACCAAATCAACTGCACGCAATATTTCAAGCGCACGAAGTGTGATATCGCCGAGATTGCCGATAGGTGTCGGAACCAGGTAAAGAATTCCGGACCCTTCATGCGGCTCATGCGTAGCCCTGGCATCGCTTTGCAAAGCTGTCCACGTTTTATTTTTGAAGAAATATTCTGTACTCAGGAAACCGGGGTCTCCACGCTAACCTCGAAGTATTCCATTACGGGATTTGACAGGAGTTTTTTACTCGCTTCTTCAGCGATCTGCCTGGCCTGCTCTTCCGAAGCGGCATCTATTCGCAGTGAAATATTTTTTCCAACCCTTACGTCTTCCACACCTGTAAGACCCAGGTTACTCAATCCACCCAATACAGCTTTTCCCTGCGGGTCTAACAATTCTTTTAACGGCATTACCCTGATCTGAACCGTATATGTCATGCAATTTTATTTTTGAAGGCCAAAGATACAATAACATAGGCGAGGAATACCACCGGTATCGCAACCCATTTCAAAGTAAATGCAGCTGCAAGCGCCAACACGGCAAGAATGAGAATTGGCGTATTTTTTTTGAATCCTCCGGGTGATTTAAGACTTGCCAAGGGAAGCCTGCTCACCATCAGATAACTGATCAAAAAGATGATGGCATATAGTATCCATTTGTTGGCCAGCATTTCATGAAGACCGAATTGCTGGTAATGTATGATCAAAGGAAATGATGCAATGGTAATACCGGCCGCCGGTGTCGGCAATCCCTTAAAAGAATATTGTTGAGTAGTATCAATATTGAATTTAGCAAGTCTCCAGGCAGCCGCACATGGTACCAGGAATGCCGGTGCTAACGAAGCTACAGAAACATCCAAACCGTCAGTCTCCTTTGCGAAGCTGATCCTCAACAGTTGATACAAAATCAATCCTGGGGCTACACCGAAGCTGACAACGTCTGCCAGCGAATCGAGTTGCTTGCCCATTTCTGAATTGGCTTTGAGCAATCTTGCCAGGAACCCGTCAAAGAAATCAACCAGGGCCGCGGCAAAGATAAAAATGGATGCCAGCGCAATCTTTTCAGGAAGATCAACGGATGAAAATCCGCCCGGTTCAATGTAGAGAATGGTCTGCCCTGTCTGTAAAATGCAAATGATGGCTATACAGCCAAATACCAGGTTAAGCAGTGTAAACAGGTTGGGAATTTGTTTCATGTCGTGTATTTATCCATGTACTATCACGGATCTGTTAAATGGCGGTTTGTATGTATGAACAATTTGCAGTCACAAAATTCTTAGCGCTTCATCAACGCTTCGATATCCTCTGCCGTGATTGGAATGTTTTTCATCAAATCTTTATTCCCGTTTTTCGTGATCCACACATTGTTCTCAATCCGGATTCCCATTTGCTCTTCTTCGATATAAATACCCGGTTCAACCGTAAACAACATTCCGGGTTTGATAGGTTCTGTCCGCGTACCCAGGTCATGTACATCAATTCCGAGATGATGCGAAATACCGTGATAAAGATATTTACGATAGGCACGGTTCTCCGGATCTTCATTCCTGACATCCGACTTTTTTAAAAGCCCGATCTTAAGAAACTGTTGGGTTGCTTCCTCTCCCACTTTATCAGTGTATTCAAGAATGCTGATTCCCGGTTTCAACAAGCTCTTGGCATAGTCGTGCAGATGCAGGCAGGTATTATAAACAGTCTTCTGACGTTTGGTAAATTTTCCATTCACAGGAACGGTCCTGGTAAGATCGGCGCAATAACCGCCATACTCCGCACCAAAGTCCATCAATACGAGTTCCCCGTCACGGCATTCCTGGTTGTTGGAAACATAGTGAAGTGTTCTGGCCCTGTCGCCACTGGCAATGATGCTTCCATATGCCTCGCCGGCTGCGCGCTGACTAAGAAATGAATGGACGATCTCGGCTTCAATTTCATATTCCATTACTCCCGGCTTGATAAATTTCAAGAGGCGGCGGAATGTATTTTCTGTAATGTCAATGGCTTTTTGTACCACTTCCACTTCGTAAGCAGTCTTGATAGCGCGCAGTTCTTTAAAGATTTTTGCCGCTCTTTCGAAATGGTGAAGCGGATATCTTTTTTTCATCTCGCGGATATAACGATAATCGCGCGTTTGGAGCAGGCTTGCTTTGCGGTCGTTTTCATTNCTATCCAGATAAATTGTATCAGCCAGGTGTACCCAGGTCTGCAGCANNGCATCCAGTGTGTCCNGCCATATCACTGTCTGGATACCGCTGATCTCCCTGGCTTCATTGGCACGCAGCCTTTTTCCGTCCCATTTTTCCTTGAGTTCATTGGGTCGCACCAAAACCAATACTTCCCTGTATTTGGGTTCCGGGTTGTCAGGGAAAAGAATCAGCATACTGTCTTCCTGTGTAATGCCGGTAAGCCAGTACAGGTCGCTGTTTTGTTTAAATCGGTATATCGCATCGCCATTACTTGGCACTTCATCGTTACTCACGATGATGGTGATGGCATTTTTTTTCATCATGCCCACAAAACGCTCCCTGTTTTTCCGGAAGAGTTCCGGGTTTAACGGCAAATTCTTCATACTACGGTTTTAAAAAGTCAGACAGGCTATAATCCATTTATTTCTAAAGCAAAACGCCGGGTAATTGTTTAGAGCGTTAAAGATAACAAGCCCCGGCCAATCCTGTTTATCGTCAAGTAATCCACATAGCTATAAATCACTTTTCTTAAAAATTATCTGAATTGAATTTGAGAATATCTAAAATAACCAGGATTCATTTCATTTTTTTCAAGCCAAAGCTGTTTTGACTAAACCCAAACTAATGTGTAATGCGAACACTCGTTTGTATTTACAGTTTTTTCTGTGTTATTTTTGCTCCCTAAACTTTTGTCTGCCATGTCTATTAGCTCCGTTACTGTTGATCCAAAGAAAATTCGTGACCTGGGAATCAAGGTTCCTGGTAACATACACTATCAACTTTCCCCGGAAGAACTGGTACAGGATTGCCTTCGAACAGGCAATGGTGTATTGAATGATACCGGGGCCCTTGTTATTCATACGGGGGAATTCACCGGTCGTGCACCAAAAGACAAGTTTACGGTGATGGATGAAATCACTGCTGAAAACATTCACTGGAATGAATTCAATCTGCCGATCGGTCCAAAATATTTCGACATTATTCATAAAAAAATCCTGGACTATTATGCCGCACAGCCGGAGTTATGGGTACGCGATTGTTACGCCTGTGCCGATCCCAGATACCGGCTTAACATCCGCGTGATTAATGAAAACCCGGCTAACAATCTTTTTGTATACAACATGTTTCTTCGCCCGAAGGAAGAAGAACTGGAAAATTTTAAACCTGACTGGCAGATACTTTCTGCACCCGGATTGAGATTAGATCCCCAGGAATGTGGTATACGCCAGCACAACGCGGCCGTGATTTCTTTCAAACACCGAATGATCCTGATTGCCGGTTCCGGATACACCGGTGAAATAAAGAAGGGCATATTCAGCATATTGAATTATATCCTGCCCCTGGAAAAAAATGTGCTGAGTATGCACTGCAGCGCCAATATGGGTGATGCCGGTGATACGGCCATTTTCTTTGGTCTCAGTGGCACGGGTAAGACTACCCTGAGTGCCGACCCCACTCGTAAACTGATTGGTGATGATGAACACGGCTGGACAGACGATAACATTTTCAACTTTGAGGGTGGATGTTATGCAAAGACCATCAACCTGAGCGAAGAAAAGGAGCCTGAGATCTATCATGCCATCAGGCCGGGCGCTTTGGTTGAAAATGTGGTTTTCCATCCGGGCACCAACCGTATCAATTTTGATGATGCATCAATCACGGAAAATACCAGAGTTTCATATCCGCTCGATTATATCAGCAACGCCCTCGAACCATCGATTGGCGGATTGCCGAAAAATATCTTCTTCCTCACCTGTGATGCTTTCGGCGTTTTGCCTCCTATCTCAAGGCTCACGCCAGGACAGGCCATGTACCAGTTTATCTCAGGTTATACAGCCAAGGTAGCCGGTACGGAAGCTGGTGTGACTGAACCCAAATCCACCTTCAGTGCCTGCTTTGGCGCTCCATTCCTGCCCCTGCATCCGGGTCGTTATGCGGAAATGCTTGGCAGAAAGATGCAGGAAAATAAGGTGAACGTATGGATGGTGAATACAGGCTGGACCGGCGGTCCTTATGGTGTAGGACAGCGGATCAAACTCAATTATACCCGCGCCATGATCAGCGCCGTGCTTGAAGGAAAACTGCAGGATATGCGCTTCGAAAACCATGAGATGTTTGACATGGCCATACCTGTTGAATGCCCGGGAGTTCCATCAGAAGTATTAAACCCGAAAAATACATGGGCAGATAAAAATGCCTACGATGAAAAAGCCAGGATACTGGCCGGATTGTTTAGAAAGAATTTTGAAAAATACAAGGACGGGGTAAGTGCCGAAATACTGGCGGCCGGACCAAAACTTTGATTTGTTGCCATACACCAGTTCGAACCCCGCAACCGCGGGGTTTTTAATATATATTTTGAAACCACCTGTGCAACTTTTCAGGCGGCGGATGCGTTTACCAATTCATGATGAAATTTCTCCTGGCCATTTTCGCCATCATTCCACATCTGATGGTTGCGCAGACTGCTGCCAGTGATGAAGAATTGATTTACTGGAACGAAAAAAGGAAATTAACCTGGGCAGACTATAAAGGCACACCTAAAACAGGCACCGACGTTGCAGCTTCTACTGCCACCTACCTCGGTATTGAATTCAGTTTTGGAGAAAAAGGATTTGGCTACAAGATCACCTGCAGTTTTTCAAAAAACAAATCATGGGGCCTTCACAAAAACGATTATATCCTCGCGCACGAACAAGGTCATTTTGATATCGCAGAGATTTTCGCGCGCAAGCTGAATAAACAAATGAAGGAATACCAATTCAACAACAGCACGTTTAAGGATGACCTGAAGAAGATCTACACCAATATAACCACTGAAAAGGAAGAGATGCAGAATCAATATGACCGTGAAACCAATCACAGTATCATAAAAGACAAACAGGCCGAATGGCTGAAAAAGATTGACACTTTACTTAAGGAATACCAGGCGTACGCCGACTACCAATAATATTCGGCAAAATAAATCAGGCCCAGACTAACTCTCTTATTTTTCAAAATTCAATACCTGCTTTCTCGACACATTCCTGGCCCGGCCATTTGCATCCACAATTGGAATCATCTTCGGTGCATCAAGCGTGAAGCGATCCTTCAACTGCTGGTGTAGGTATGAATTTTCCGGATCCACCATTACATTTTTTATACGGACATCACCATCAGTTCTGATCTCATAATCTACCACCACATAGTATGCACCTTTCTTGACTTTTGGAGATGGAAGTACTTCAGTTTGTATCAGAGTGGTGAGACTGTCAACGAACGACTGCCAGATGGTATTATTATCTTTCGGTGCTTCGGCAACAGCATTCGGGTTGGCAAGTTGTGCCGTATCTTCCGCAGTCAGTGTAACCGCTGATGTGTCCTGGCCGGCCGCTAGTGCTTTTTCCTTTTTGATGGCAAGAGCTTCTTCGCGAATTGAATCCGCTGCCACCTTTTTCAGAGAGTCTTCAATTAAAAGGTCAGCCTCTTTTTGGGCCATATTTTCACGTATGGTAGCCGTATCACCGCGGCGAAGTACCGCACCTGTATCTGCTTTCAGTTTGCCACTAAACAATGCTTCCTTGAGGGATTGCCCATTCGCTGAAAAAGCCAGTAACAACACTGAAGCCAACACCAACGCTTTCATTGGAATAATTTTTAATGAGAAATGATGAACCTGCACACAATTTACTGGATTTGTGCAGATCAGCCTCGCTAAAAACCGTTAAAATAAGCCGTAAAGCTGGGCGTCAACCTTGGTAATGATTTCGCCAAGATGCTCTTCGTTTTCGGCGAATTTATTTTTGTCGACATCAATGATCAGGAGCTGCCCTTCTTTGTAGCCGTCAATCCACTTGTTGTAATATTCGTTGAGGCGTTTGAGGTAGTCGAGCCTGATGTTTTCTTCGTATTCCCGTCCTCTTTTCTGAATCTGTCCTACCAGCGTGGGAACGGAAGCGCTCAGGTAAATCAGCAGGTCCGGGGGTTGTACGAGGGTCTTGAGCGTCTGGAAAAAATTATAGTAGTTGTCGAAATCGCGTTTACTCATCAAACCCATTTCATGAAGATTGGGAGCAAAGATGTTCGCGTCTTCATAAATGGTGCGGTCCTGGATGACGGTCTCCGTACCTTTCTGGATCTCGACCAGCTGTTGCAGGCGGCTGTTCAGAAAATAAATTTGGAGATTAAAACTCCAACGGGGCATGTCCTCATAAAAATCCATGAGGTAGGGGTTATGATCCACGTCTTCAAAATTCGGTATCCACCTGTAATGCTTACTCAGCATTTCGGTCAGTGTGGTTTTGCCTGCGCCAATATTTCCTGCTACTGCAATATGCTTTGGTTTCTTCGTCTTTGCCATAATATCTGGGTGAAGTCCGGGCCCGGAGGAATAAATATAAAATTATCCTGACAATCCCGCTCATCAATTTATCGTGTTGCTAAAAATATTTCATGCCCATGGCTTCGCGGGTGCGTTCAATGGTGGTACGCGCGTTTTTGCGGGCTTTTTCAGCTCCCATTTCCACCACCCGTTTCAGGTATTTTTCATCACGATAAATGGCTTCAGCCTTTTCCCGGATTGGAGCGATAAACCTGACCATATCCTCCGCCAGTTGTTTCTTCATATCCCCATACCGTATAGTGCAATTATTGAAGTCTTCATCAAATTTTTTCCAGGTGTCTTCTCCGCTCACCAGTTTCATCAGCTGGAAGATGTTTTCAATATAGTCGGGTTTTTGGGAATTCTTTTCAACAGGTCCATTGTCCGTCTTTGCTTTCATCACTTTTTTGCGAATGGCATCATCGTCATCAGCCAGGTAAAGTGTGGCCATCTGGTTTTCACTTTTACTCATCTTACCGGCACCATCCAGGCTAGGCACTTTCAATAAATTTTCACCAAAATTGAATGCAAAAGGTTCGGGGAAAACTTCACCATAACGGTGGTTGAATCTTTGAACATAGTTCCTCGCTATTTCCAAATGCTGTTCCTGGTCTTTTCCAACGGGCACATATTTCGCACGATGGATTAAGATATCAGCCGCCATCAATACGGGATAGGTAAGCAACCCGGCATTTACATTTTGTGGCTGCAGCCTTACCTTATCTTTAAAAGTAGGGGTTTTTTCCAGCTCACCTTTATAGGCAAGCATATTGAGCAGAAGATAGAGTTCGGAAATTTCCGGAACAGTGCTTTGCAAATACAGGGCTGCTTTTTCAGGATCCAAACCTGATGCGATATTTTCTGCCAATACACGCAATACACTTTGTCTAAGCGATTTGGTATCAGGATGGGTGGTCAGTGAATGCCAGTCGGCAACCATGAAATAGCATTCATACTCCTCTTGCATTTTGACATAATTCTGCAGGGCTCCAAAATAATTGCCCAGGTGCAGGAACCCGGTTGGCCGGATCCCACTCATGACTATTTCTTTCCGCTTTTCCATAAGGCGGCGAAGATAAGAAATCAGGGGGTTGAAGCCCTGCTGCTTTTCTGAAGGAGGGGGAGTATATTTGCCAGATGGAAGTAAACGATGAACTGGTGGATAAACTGGCTCACCTGGCCCGTTTGCAATTCAATGAAGAAGAAAAACAGGAGATTAAACAGGATCTTCAGAAAATGATCAGCTTCGTGGAGAAGCTCAATGAGCTGGATCTTGACCAGGTAGAACCACTCCTGCATATGAGCGATGAAGTGAACGTCCTCCGCGACGATATCATTTCCGGTATGATCAGCCGGGAAGATGCTTTAAGAAATGCTCCGGCACACGATGACCAGTTTTTCAAAGTTCCCAAAGTGATCAAAGCTCCGGCCAATAACGGAGACGAGCGTTAACAATATTTGCCATTAAATACAGATTGAATGTCCCTGAACACGCCCGTTACAAGTCAGCATACAACAGAAGGCATGGGTATCATACACCTCGAGCAGATCCGTAAGAATTATTACATGGGTAAAAATGTACTGGAAGTGTTGAAAGGCGTTTCCCTGGACATTCATAAAAACGAGTATGTTGCCCTCATGGGACCATCCGGTTCAGGTAAGAGTACCCTGATGAATATACTCGGCTGCCTGGATACGCCAACTTCCGGGAAATACATACTGAACGGTCGTGATGTAAGCCAGATGGAAGACAATGCACTTGCTGATGTCCGCAACCACGATATCGGCTTCGTCTTCCAACAATTCAATCTCCTGCCAAGACTGACTGCACTGGAGAATGTAGCCCTGCCCCTGGTTTATGCCGGCGTCGGACGTAAGCAGCGTATGGAAAAAGCCATGCATGTTCTTGAAATGGTTAACCTGGGCGAACGAAGTCACCACCGGCCAAATGAATTAAGTGGCGGGCAGTCTCAACGTGTTGCCATTGCAAGAGCGCTGGTAAACGATCCCGCCATCATACTTGCCGACGAACCTACCGGTAACCTCGATACCAAGACATCACATGAGATCATGGAGATCTTCGACAACATTCATTCCCGTGGCAATACGATCGTACTGGTAACCCATGAAGAAGATATCGCTAATCGTGCCCGTCGTGTGATCAGGCTTCGTGATGGTGTGATTGAAAAAGATTATCAAAACGAACTGGTGGGTCACAACAGTTCACATTAAGCACTTCCTTTTCCCATGTCAACTAAAATCTATACAAAGACCGGCGATAAAGGAAAGACCTCGCTGATTGGTGGCACAAAAGTTTCAAAAGCACACTTGCGCATTGAAGCTTACGGCACGGTTGACGAATTAAATTCTCATATCGGTCTCTGCCGTGATCAGCAGACTGATGATCCTGGACGGGACATCTTACAGGAAATACAGGACCGGCTATTCACCTTAAGTTCAGCCCTTGCTTGTGATCCCGAGAAAGAAACCAAAATGAAAATCCCGGATCTCAAGGAATCTGATATAACACTTCTTGAAAAAGAGATTGACCGGATGACAGATCAATTGCCACCCATGAAATCGTTCATTTTACCAGGTGGTCATCCTGTAGTTTCACAATTACACATCACACGATGTGTATGCCGCCGTGCAGAACGGAGTTGTGTAAGACTGGAAGAAGAAAACGAAGAGGTGGCTCCCATCATCATGATATACCTGAACAGGCTGAGTGATTATTTATTTGTTCTCGCCAGGTATACAGCACATTTAATGAATGTTGCTGAGATCCCCTGGAAGCCCCGGCTGTGATCAACTGATCTTCCCATCCTTCATATGCAAAACGCGGTCGCTTAACTCAGCGAGTTCTTCATTATGTGTAACGATGAGAAATGTCTGGTTAAATTCATCGCGCAGGTGAAAAAACAATTGATGCAGTTCTTTTGCATTGACGGAATCCAGGTTCCCCGTCGGTTCATCCGCCATAACAATATCGGGTTGATTGATGAGTGCCCGTGCCACAGCGACGCGTTGCTGTTCTCCTCCTGACATCTGCCCGGGTTTGTTTTCAAGACGGTGAGAGAGACCCAGCATCTGCAGGAGTTTTTCTGCTGATTCTTTTACTTCCGGTTTTTTCCTGCCGGCGAGCCAGCCTGGGATGCAAACATTTTCGAGTGCCGTAAATTCCGGTAAGAGGTGGTGAAACTGGAAAACAAACCCGATATGCTGATTCCGGAAAGCTGCCAGTTGCCGGGGTGTGAGGGTATGAAGACCGGTATTGTTCATGACAACTGTTCCTTTATCGGCTTTGTCGAGTGTACCAAGGATATGAAGCAGGGTGCTCTTGCCTGAACCGGAGGGACCGACAATACTCACCACTTCCCCTCTTTTTATTTCTATATCCACCCCTTTCAGCACTTCCACCTTATCGAATCTTTTGTGTATGTCTTTACCGGAAATCATTCATTAAATCCTTTTAAATTAATCAAATATCTATAAAAAGGCGGGGGTGGTCAAAACGGGTTTCGGGGGGCCATGCAACTTTATGAAATTATTCAACATCAGGTAAACAACTAAGGATTTGGAAAATTCGTTAATACTGTTACATTTGCGGAAAATTGGGGAGGTTGATTCCCTGTCAACACCCGGATTTTTAATAATTTAAACCTATCGTGTATGTTTTGGACATTAGAATTGGCTTCCTATCTTGAAGATGCTCCCTGGCCTGCAACCAAGGACGAGCTGATCGACTATTCGATCCGTTCAGGTGCACCCATCGAAGTGGTGGAAAACCTGCAGGAGCTGGAAGATGAAGGCCAGGATGTATACGAAACTATCGAAGACATCTGGCCCGATTATCCTACCCAGGAAGACTTCTTATTCAACGAAGACGAATATTAAGATAGCGACCGCTTTTAGCCTGACAAAAAGATTAAGCCTCCCTAAGGAGGCTTGTTTTATTTTTTGATACCTGTATGATCAGGCAGATTCAATACCAAGTTTATTCAAAACTCCCGTGCTCACGCCAGTTGTTGAATAACCACCGTCGTGAAACAGGTTTTGCATGGTCACCATTCTGGTCAAATCTGAAAACAATGTAATGCAATAATTGGCGCAATCTTCCGCAGATGCATTGCCAAGTGGAGCAATCTCATTTGCATAATCAAAGAAATCACCAAAGCCCTTGATACCTGTGCCCGCAGTTGTTTTCGTTGGTGATTGTGATACGGTATTGATCCGGACTTTCTTCTCGACACCATAGTGATATCCGAAACTTCTTGCTATAGATTCAAGCATGGCCTTGATGTCAGCCATATCTGTATAGAACGGATAAGTTCTTTGTGCTGCCATATAGGTAAGCGCGACCACACTGCCCCATTCATTGATGGCATCGAGTTTTCTGGCTACACTCAGCATCTTATGAAATGAAAGTGCTGATACATCAATACCCTTCAGGAAATAATCATAGTTCGATTCAGTGTATGGAATATTCTTCCGGATGTTTACGCTCATTCCAATCGAGTGTAACACGAAATCTATTTTTCCGCCCAGCACTTCCTGTGATTTGGTGAACAGGTTTGTAAGATCATCCACATTGGTGGCATCTGCAGGAATTATTTCTGATCCTGTTGATTCAGCCAGTTTTTTGATCTCTCCCATCCGCATGGCAATGGGTGCATTGGTCAATACAAATGTGGCTCCTTCTTCATGAGCTTTTTCTGCTACTTTCCAGGCAATGGAATTAGCATCCAAAGCACCGGTGATGATTCCCCGTTTACCTTTTAAAAGATTGTACGCCATAAATAATGGTTTAAAATTTAATCGCGGCAAAAATAGCGATAAATGAATCCCTGCGAAGAATAAAAACAATGATCTGCCACGTTCAACAACGCTTAATCGCTGCCCACCATTTCCTTTGCATTTTCCAATGCAGCTGCCGTCGGCTTCTCCCCACTGAGCATCCTGGCGATGGTTGTAATCCTTTCTTCATTGCTCAGCCTGCGAATATTTGTTTTCACCTGGTCTTTTACGTTTTCTTTATAAACCAGAAAATGCGTGTCTGCTTTTCCGGCAATCTGCGGCTGGTGAGTAATGCAGATTACCTGGCGGCTTTTGGCAAGACCTTTTAAAATATTTCCAACCTGCCGAGCTGCCTCACCGGAAATACCGGTATCTATTTCATCAAAGATCAGGGTCGGCATATCCATGGATTGAGCAACCAGTGATTTGATACAAAGCATGAGACGACTCAATTCACCGCCACTGGCCACCTTTCTTACCGGCTGAAACAATGCTGTATTATTCTTATCTGCTCCTTTGCTCTTTGGCAAATTCGCGTTGAATAAAAATTCAATCCGATCCAATCCATAGGCATCCGGATTTTCAACTAAAACAATTTCTACTTTGAGTCGTGCATTTGGCATACCAACCTGTGCAAGGAGCGTATTCACTTTTTCCTCAAATGGTCTTACCTGTTTTATACGGGCTGCATGCAGTTCATGTGCAATACCCACTGCCTGCGTTTTAAGCATGTTGGCCCGTTCTTCTTTCTGCCGGATTTGTTCATCAATATTCGACACAGCCTGGAGTTTTTCATTCAGCTGCTTTTGAATGTCGAGCAACTCAGCCGTGGTTTGCACGCCATGTTTCTTTAGCAGTTTGTAACCCAGTGAAAGCCGTTCGTTGAGTAATTCAATTTTTTCAGGATCATAAATGACATGATCACTGATCCGTGATATTTCTCCGGCAATATCTCTTAATTCGATCTGTACCGATTGAAGCCTTTCTGTGACAGCAGCCAGGTCTGCATGATAATCCTGTACGCTGTGCAACTGGCTTATCATTGATTTTATTTTTGCCACGAGAGGATCTTCATTTTCCTCCAGTTCATATGACACGCGGTTTAATGCAGACTTGATATTCTCCGAGTGGCTCATCAGTTTCAGTTCTGCATCTGTATCCTCAATTTCATTTTCGCGGAAACCGGCTTCTTCAAGTTCGGTATATTGAAAGCGATTGTAATCGGCTTCGCGTTCAAACTGCTGCTTCCGGCTTTTCAGTTCGTCGCATTCCTGTGTGAGCGATGCCCATTGCCGGTATAGCTGCTGGTATGCCGATAATTTTTTTTCATTTCCGGCCAGTGCATCTATTACTTCCCTTTGAAAATCGCTGTCGCCGATTTCAAGCGTGTCAAATTGCTGATGCATGTCCACAAGTAAACTGCTGAGCGTTTGCAACTGTCCCAGGTTTACCGGCGTATCATTGATAAACGCTCTTGATTTGCCATTGCTTCCAATTTCACGTCGCACCACCAGTTCGTCATCGGCATCCAGGTCGTGTTGCTCCAGAAATCTTTTGACAGGTTTCGTACTCCCCGCCTGGAAAATTCCTTCCACAATGCATTTCTTTTCACGATCACTATTGTTCAATACGGATGAATCAGCACGCTCACCCAGTATCAGTCCCAGCGCCCCGACAATAATAGATTTACCAGCGCCTGTTTCACCTGTAATAATATTCAGGTTGTTCGCCAGGTCTATATCCAGACTGTCTATGATCGCATAATTGCTAATGGAAAGTCTTTGTAACATGGTGATGCGAGGTAAGAATTTTTATGACCGGCAAATTAAGTAAAGAGAACCATGCTTCCATAAAAAACCCCGCCATGCAATACCGGCGGGGAAAAAATAAAAAAAAGAAAATATTACCAGTTTACTTTATCTCAACATTATTACTCAACTCTTCGTCAACCAGGATACGTCCGCAGTTTTCACAAACCATTACTTTCTTGTGTTGTTTGATCTCACTTTGCTTTTGCGGAGGAATGGAATAGAAGCAACCACCGCAGGCATCACGTTCAACCGGCACAACTGCCAGTCCATTGCGATAGCTCTTGCGGATCTTTTCATAGCTGGCTAACAAACGTGGATCAACATTCTCGCGGGCTTCAGCAGCCAGTTTGCTGAAATGCTTTTCCTCTTTTTCATTAGCAGCGATGATCTTTTCCAATTCGCTTTTCTTATTGGCAAGAGTAGATTCCTTAACGGCTATGTTCTTCTTTGCTTTTTCAAGTTGCACGGCTTTTTCCGCAATCTCTTCCGTAGCGTCCTTGATATGTTTTTCCGCCAGTTTGATTTCGAGCTGTTGCATTTCAATTTCTTTATTGATTGCTTCAAACTCGCGGTTGTTCTTTACATTCTCGCTTTGCTTTTCGTATTTCTTGATCAGCGCCTCAGATTCCTTAATGGCATCTTTTCTTTGCTGAATAAATTCAGTCACACCATTGATCTCCTCTTCAATGCGGGTTTGGCGGGCAAAGAGACCCTGGATCTCATCTTCCAGGTCGGCCACTTCCATGGGGAGTTCGCCTTTCAGGATTTGGATCTCGTCCAGCTTGCTTTCAATTTTTTGAAGGGTTACTAAGGAGGTCAGTTTTTCTTCGACAGAAAATTCTTTGATTTGTGCCATTGTTTATTTGAGGTTTTAAGAACAGTAATAGTGTACCGGATTAGTCACTAATTCTGTTTTAAGGACGGCAAAGTTAGGGAATTTTTGCTCCAAAATTTCCTGGAGCAGGTGCACCGTGAATTGTTCGCTCTCATAATGCCCGATATCGGCTATGACAATCCGCCCGTTGGCGTCAAAAAACTCATGATACTTGAAATCTGCACTCACATAAAAGTCTGCCCCGGCGGCTAATGCTTTGGAAACCAGGAAACTACCCGCGCCGCCACAGAGGGCTACCTTCCTGACCGGCGTGCCTCGTAAGCTTGTATGGCGAATAACAGAAAGTTTAAAAACTTTTTTCAGGTGTTCCAGGAAAGCTTTTTCCTCCAAAGGTTCTGCCAGTTCACCAATCAGCCCCGAACCAATGCCGGGATGATTGTTAGCCAGGCCGACGATATCATAAGCTACCTCCTCATAAGGGTGTGCTGCTTTCATGGCCCTTATTAAGGAAGATTGAAGATGACCGGGAAATATCACTTCGATCCTGATCTCGGGCTCATGGTGTTGTTCATTTATTTTTCCCACAAAGGGATTCGCGCCTGCTGCTGCCCGGAAGGTACCGGTTCCTGCCGTATTGAAACTGCACTCGTCATAGAGACCTATTTGTCCCGCACCTCCATTGAATAGTGCCTGCCTCAGTTTATCCGCATGGTCGGCAGGGACGAAAACATATAGTTTTTTTAGTGTATTTTCTTTTTCCCGAAGTACCCCGGTTTTTTGAAGGCCAATGAGGGCGGCCATTTTACCATTGACGCCGTCGATCACGTTGTCAAGGTTTGTATGAATTGAGTAAATCGCAATGTCATTCTTGATGGCCTTTATAATTGTCTTCTCAACATAGTTGCTGCCATTAATTCTTTTGAGTCCGCCGAATATGATCGGATGGTGAGCAACGACCAGGTTGCATTTTTTCTGAACAGCCTCATCAATAATTTCCTCTGTTGAATCAAGGCAACAAAGTATGCCTGTACATTCCCAACCCGGGTCACCGGTGAGCAGACCGGCATTGTCATAGCTTTCCTGGAGTGAGGGTGCTGCCAATGATTCGAGGCAGGAGGTTATTTCGGCTATCTTCATGTAGCTGCTTTAGGCATGGCAAGTTAAACTTTTGGACAGAATCCGGTATATCGAAGGAACGATAGTTTGGAGAATAAAAACTTGCTTAACTTAGTATAGCTACAAACCAACGATTGCTAATCAAATTATTCAACCATGCTTAACAGGACCAAAGGATGCCTGGTATTGGCCTTGCTTGTCGCTACCGGCTTTGCCGGCACGTTGAATAACTCAGCGCCGACCATAGAGGAGCGCAACGCTGTCATAAGTTCTCTAAAAGAAAATAAGCTGGCTTTACAGAAAAAGCTCAAAGGCCTTTCTGAAAAACAACTCAGGTTTAAACCCTCTTCCGGGTCCGAAAGCATCAGCGACCAGGTAACCCACTTAGCGGCTATTGAAACGAACGCATGGCAACTCCTGGAATCTGCCATGCTAAAACCGGCTGAAGCGGGAGAAAGGGAACTACTGACTTATAAGGAAGATGTTGATCTGGTAAAATCTCTCGGGGAACCTGGCCAGGATGATCCCGGGTGTTTGTCTGCCAGGCCTTCATGGCATAACCTGTTTGAAGCTGCATCAGCATTCAGGCAGTCCCGGTTGACCCATTTAAAATTTATCAGGAACACGACGGCAGATTTGCGAAATCATATTGTGCAAACCCCGGTTGGAACACTCGATTGTTACCAGGTCTTGCTCTGGGTTTCGGTACATGCAGATAAACACCTGGCTGCCATTGATAAGATCCTTTCCGATCCGCAGTTTCCGTCCCGGTGATGAAATAAAATCCTGCCTTTCAGGGCCGTATTACAAAATCGGGTTAAACTACTATTGCTTTTTCTGAAACTTAGAATTATTTTGGCGCCATAACACTGCCTATGAAAAAGATCATACCAATCTTTTTCCTGCTTTTTTCCCTGGCCGGATGTAAGAAGGCCATAGAAAAGTATAAGGAAAATGCCGTAATCACGGCAATGACCAACGGGCAGTGGCAGATAACAAAGTTTGAGTGGAACGGTTCGGACATTACAAAAGATTTCAACGGTTATAAGTTTCAATACTATAAAAATTATACAGTTGACGCGGTAAGGAACGGTGTATTGGAAAAAACGGGCACCTGGGATGGAGACCCGGGAAACATGAGTATCATGGCCAATTTTCCCGGCGCCGCACATCCTCTTATCCTTATCAACGGAAACTGGCACATTGACAATAACAGTTGGACCTATGTGGTGGCCTCCCAAACCTCGGGGGGCGAAACGAAGAAGTTAAGGTTGGAAAAACTGTAAGACCATCCTTAGGGCATTCCCCCTCCATCTCCTTTGACTAACCCAGGCTAAAGTCTGTTCAAAATCTTTGAGCATGAGATTGAGCACTCTTTTTGCAGGGAAAAGTAATTTTTTGTTGTCCGTATCCGTTCTATAGAATAGCTAAACTAAAACGTACTGAAAACGCAAGTGCATAAGAATCTGAAGAAAACACTCCTTGTTTTCGTTTTCGCCATCCTGGGATCTGCTTATGTATTTGGGCAGGCTCCCAAAGCTAATTTTACCGCCAATGTCCGATCGGGTTGTGCCCCGCTCACCGTTCGCTTTACAGACCAGTCCACCGGTAATCCAACCGAATGGAACTGGGAGTTCAGCAATGGTACCCTGTCCAGTGCGCAAAACCCCTCTGTGTCATTTAGCCAGCCTGGTCTGTATTCCGTCAAACTAGTAGTTAGAAATGCTAATGGCATCGATCAGATAGAAAGGGTTGACTACATCACTGTTTACCCTTCGCCTACACCTAATTTTTCTGCCGATATCACCCTGGGTTGTGTACCGGTCAAAGTTAATTTCACCGATCTGTCAACTACCACGGAGGGCAATATTGTCAGCTGGGAGTGGGATTTTGGTGACGGAGGAGTGTCTACTCAGAAAAATCCATCACATACTTATACCAATACCGGATTTTATACTGTCACCCTGACTGTGACGAGCAACACCGGTTGTAGGCGCACAATATCAAGGGGACGATTCATACGTGTGGTCGACGGTGTAGATACCAATTTTGACTTTACACTTGACCGGACCTGTAAGGCGCCCATTGGCGTGACCTTCAAAAACCAGTCATCAGGACCCGGCACCATAAGCTATTCCTGGAATTTTGGCAATGGGCAAACGTCCACAGCCACCAATCCCGGCACGATCTATAATTCACCGGGCACATACACTGTCCGCCTAAATGCCCAAAGTAATTTCGGATGTGGTGGTACCATTGAAAAACAGGTCACCATTTCAGAAACCAATACAGATTTCACTGCCCCGCAAACGGCCTGTATCGGAGAACCGGTCAGCTTCCAAAATGCCTCTTCAGCGGCTCCGGATGCGTCGTTCTGGAACTTTGCTGACGGCACTACTTCAGCTCAGACCAACCCCGTGAAAACCTTTCTGACCGCCGGTACTTTTAATGTGAAAATGATCAATTTCTTCAACAGTTGTACAGACTCAATATCCAAGACTATCGTTGTTGAAGACAAGCCAACCGTTGATTTTACAGTTAGTGACAGCAGTTCCTGCCAGGCTCCATTTAACGTACAATTTACCGACCTGACCTCTGATGGTGCTTCATGGACCTGGGACTTCGGTGACAGCACCACATCTAACGACCGGAATCCTTCACATCAATACCTGGATACCGGTGATTATAACGTGACGCTGACCGTGAGAACAACGAGTGGTTGCGAGAATACAATCACGAAACAGGCATTTATAAAAATAAGACCCACAACGGTTTCAATGAATGCCCCGCAGGGAGGATGTGCACCTTTTACCTGGATACCTGAGGCAACCATATCTACAATTGATTCAATTGCCTCATACTTGTGGGATTTTGGAGATGGTACAACATCCACGCAAAGAAATCCGCCGGCCCACAATTATAACGCTGTAGGAAGATACAATGTATCGCTCACGGTCACCACAGAAGGAGGATGCGTTATAACCCAAGCAGTACCAGACGGTATACTTGTGGGGACGTTACCTACTGTTAGCTTTACTGCCACTCCGGTGGATACCTGTGCGAGTGAAATCATTTCTTTTACCGGAATAGCCGACACTTCACCAGATGCAGTTGTCTTCTGGGAATGGGATTTCGGTGATGGCACCAAATCAACTCAGCAAAATCCAACTCACAAGTTCAGTGAATTCGGCAATTTGCAAGTGAAGCTGACGGTGACCAATAATGGCTGCCCAAATTCAGTCACACAAATTGTAAAGATAAAACCCCCGGTCGCCAATTTTATACCCTCGGTAAATTGCCTGGATAAATCAGTCACCTTTACGAATCTCAGCCGGGTAGATAATACACTCACTCCTCTCACATATCACTGGACAATGGGTGATCCGGCCAAAACGGAGTACACCACCTTCGTTCCTCCGGGTCCTTTCAACTATCCGGGAACGGGTACATATAATGTAAGACTGATCGTAGTAAACGGAGAATGTGCAGACACCACGATCAAACCAGTAAAGATCATTGCAGAACAAGTAGCAGACTTTACAAGTCCAAAGACCGAAGTATGTAAGAACGAACAGTTCACTTTGCAGGCAACCGGCAGCGATCCTGATCTGGTAAAATCTTATACCTGGACTATTGGAACACAGGTTTTCAATAACGCCCCCCGTACCTTTTCAACGAAGTTCGGAACGCCAGGTGTGTATAGTGTAACGCTCACGGTCACAGATATCAACAGCTGTAAGACGACCAAGACCATAAATGACTATTTAACCGTGACCGGACCTGAAGCGGAGTTTGAACCAACCACTACAGGTGGATGCCAGAATCGCACGGTAACATTCAATGATCTTTCCACAGCTAACACGGCACCGATCGTAAAATGGGATTGGAATTTTGGAGATGGCAACCAGCAAAGCTTTACCGCACCGCCGTTTACCCATACTTATTCCAGGTCAGGACGTTTCAATGTGACTTTGAAAGTCACCGATGCGGTTGGCTGCACAGACGATTACAGGTTACCTGCCGAATTACTCGTCACTAATCCCATTGTCGGATTCCGCGCAGATACTTTCTACTGCCCCGGAGCTCCCCTGCCGTTCGTGGATACCTCATCTGGTGCCGGACTTTCTTACTTCTGGGATTTCGGTGATGGAACCACATCTACCCTGCAACATCCGGATCACAGTTATCCGGCAGGTGATGCCAACTATACCGTTAAATTGAAAATCACTGATGTGTCCGGCTGCGAAGATTCCGTTACAAAAGTTGAGTATATCAAGATCAGGAGTCCGAAAGCTGCGTTTGCTATCGAAGACACTACGACTATTTGCCCGCCATTAAGAACCGGATTTACATTCCAGGGTGCCGACTATCAGTCATTCTATTGGGATTTTGGTGATGGTGGTAGTACTTCTTTGCAAAACCCTAATCATTTCTATAGTGACTATGGCCACTTCATACCCAAATTATATCTTGTAGGGCCGGGCGGATGTATGGATTCCGCACAGGCATCCGTATCAATATATAATCCGCAGGCTTCAGCCAAACTTACGTATGGTCCGGATACCCGTGCCTGTAATTCATTGAATGTGGACTTCAATGTTACAATGCCACCTGCCTTTAAGTTTACACTTTTCTTTGGTGATGGTTCAGCGGATTCTTCACAGGCAACCACTCTCAGCCATTTCTATTCGAGACCAAGCTTTAATACGCCAAGACTGGTGATATACGATACTATCTCCGGATGTGAAGTATCCATTAATGGCAGTCCCAGGATNGATGTACTTGGGGCGATNCCGNTATTTGGTAAAGACAAAAAAGAATTCTGNGATGAAGGTGTGGTTACATTCCGAAACTTTACCACCAAGAACGAACCCATTATTAATACAGTTTGGAGTTTTGGGGACGGGCAAACATCTGACGCAGAAAATCCTACCCATAATTTTACGCAACCTGGATATTACATTGTCAAGCTGGAAGTGACCACGCAAAGTAATTGCACCAGCTCGTTCCAGGATACAGTACTGGTATATCGTACGCCGGAGCCGTCGATAACAGGTCGCGACACACTTTGTTTAAATTCAACCGAATTGTTTGAAGGAAATCTTGCGGTAGCAGATACACTTACCAACTGGCAATGGAATTTTGGAAATGGCCAGACAGGAAGCCAGCAAAACAATGAGATGAGCTTTAATGCACCGGGAAACTATGTGATAACGCTCACGACTACCAATAAGATCAATTGCTCATCGTCTGCAACAAAGACGGTTCATGTGCCGCCGTTACCAACTGCATCGCCTGTACAGGATCCTATTACCATTCCTGTTGGAACGAGCACCAATCTGATCATGACTTATACCGGTGATGTGGTCTCTTATAACTGGTTGCCCACAACAAGGCTAAATTGTACAAATTGCCCGACACCACAGGCCAATCCCCAATACACCACCAAGTATACAGTAGATATCCAGGATCGTCATGGATGTACAAACTCGGGAGAGATAACAGTGATCGTAGTGTGTGGAAAGGAAAACGTGTTTATACCCAATACATTCTCTCCGAATGGTGACGGACGCAATGAATACTTCTACCCCAAAGGCAATGGGCTGTATCGAATTAAATCAATGCGCATCTTCAACCGATGGGGCGAAGTGGTATTCGAGAAAAATGAATTTGCAGCAAACGACCCGTCTGCCGGCTGGAACGGTATGTTTAAAGGCAAGATGGCCAGCCCGGATACCTATATCTATACCATGGAAATACTTTGTGAGAATAATACGATCATTCCTGTGAAAGGTAATGTGACACTAATCAGATAATTGAGGTATGCGTTTAAAAAAGTATTATACAAGACTTGCGCTAATCCTTCTGG
>Ga0065721_10050140_pt1 | contig 22888 bp, 15 predicted proteins | sample Mesricmetagenome_FD_59108 | JGI IMG/M metagenome (GOLD analysis project Ga0065721, IMG submission 59108) | Mesophilic microbial community from rice straw/compost enrichment Sample: eDNA_1 v2 (version 2) | ecosystem: Engineered > Solid waste > Grass > Composting > Bioreactor | place: USA: Davis...
AAGCCTGTTCAGCATCATCGGCGGGCGCCTCGTCTATCTCGCCATGACGAGCGATGCCTCGAGCGAGGTGCGCCGCGCCACGTCCCTTGAGATCTCGGCCGCCCGCCCGGACATCGTCGACCGCAACGGCAACATTCTCGCGACGGACGTGAAGATGGTGTCGGTCTTCGCGGAGCCGCGCAACATCATCGACAAGGACGAGGCCGTCGAGCTGCTGACGGCCGTCCTGCCCGACCTCGACGCCACGGACCTGCGCAACAAGCTCGGCACCAAGAAAGGCTTCGTCTGGGTCAAGCGCGAGATCACCCCGCGCCAGCAGGCCGAGGTGCATCGCCTCGGCATTCCGGGCATCGGCTTCCTGCCCGAGAACAAGCGCGTCTATCCCAACGCGGAGGCGGCCGCCCACGTGCTCGGCTTCGCCAATGTGGACAATGTGGGCATCGCGGGCATCGAGAAATACATCGACAGCCAGGGCCTCCAGGACCTCAACGGCGCGGGCTTCGCCATCTCGGCCGCGGACCTCAAGCCCGTGCAGCTCTCCCTCGACCTGCGGGTGCAGCACGCGCTGCGCGACGAGCTCGCCAAGGGCATGGCGAAGTTCAAGGCCAAGGCGACGGCCGGCGCCATCATGGACGTGAACACGGGCGAGATCATCGCGCTCGTGTCGCTGCCCGACTTCGACCCGAACAATCCCGTCGATGCGCTGGAGGCGGACCGTATCAACCGCATCAATGTCGGCGTGTTCGAGATGGGCTCCACCTTCAAGGCGCTGACCGTCGCGATGGCGCTCGATTCGGGCAAGTACAACATCAACTCGACCCTCGACGCACGCTCGGGCCTTCGCTACGGCAAGTTCACCATCGGCGACTACCATGCCACGCACCGCGTGCTGACGGTGCCGGAAGTCTTCATCCATTCGTCCAACATCGGCACAGCCCGCATGGCACTCGGCATCGGGGTCGAGGGGCACAAGGCGTTCCTGCGCAAGATGGGCCAGCTCACGCGGCTCAAGACGGAGCTGCCGGAATCCGCCGAGCCGATCATTCCGCCCCGGTGGGGCGAGCTCAACACCATGACGATCGCGTTCGGCCACGGCCTTGCGGTGGCGCCGCTCCAGGCGCTCATGGCCGTGGGCGCGCTGGTGAACGGCGGCATGCTCATCACGCCCACCTTCCTCAAGCGCGACGAGGCGGCGGCGCGCCAGAACGCCCTGCAGGTTCTCAAGCCGGAGACCAGCGAGGCTCTGCGCTACGTGATGCGCCTCAATGCGTCGAACCCGGCGGGCTCCGCCTCCTCGGCCGCCATCGCGGGCTTCTACGTGGGCGGCAAGACCGGCACGGCCGAGAAGGTCATCAACGGCCGCTATTCGAAGAACAAGAACTTCACCACCTTCACGGCCATCGTGCCGTCGGACAAGCCGAAATACGTCTTCCTGACGATCATGGACGAGCCGCAGGCGGTGGAAGGCACCTACGGCTTCTCCACGGCGGGCTGGAATGCCGGCCCGGTGACCGGCAACATCATCGAGCGCGTGGCGCCCCTGCTCGGCGTGCCGCCGCGCTTCGAGCCGCCGGCCAATCCCTTCCCGCTCATGTCGCGCCTCGGCGCCTGGGGCACCAAATGACGAAGACGACGACCCTCGGCGATCTCCTGCCCGAAGCGGAAACCGGAGAGGCTGCTGCGCGCCCCGTCGCCGGGATCGCGTCCGACAGCCGGAAGGTGACGCAGGGCTCCGTGTTCTTCGCCGTGCCAGGCACCCGGGCGGACGGGATGAGCTTCGTCCCCCAGGCCGTGGCGGCAGGCGCCGCCGCCATCGTCGGCGAGGCGGAGCGGCCTGCGGACCTGCCGGTGGATGTCGCTTTCCTGCGCGTGCCGGATGTGCGCCGCGCCCTGTCGACGGCCGCGTCCCGCTTCTTCCCGATGCAGCCCGAGCGGATCGTCGCCGTCACGGGGACGAGCGGCAAGAGCTCGGTCGCCGATTTCGCACGCCAGCTCTTCGCCGTGCTCGGCCACAAATCCGCGAGCCTCGGCACCCTCGGGGTCATCACGTCGGACGGCGCCGCCTATGGCTCGCTGACCACGCCTGACCCGATCTCGCTCCATGAGACTCTTGACCGGCTGGCGCGGGACGACGTCACGCGGCTCGCCATGGAGGCCTCGTCCCACGGCATCGACCAGAGGCGCCTCGACGGAGTCCGCCTGGATGCCGCCGGCTTCACCAATCTCGGCCGCGACCACCTGGATTACCACGGCACGACGGAGGCCTATGCGGCCGCGAAGCTGCGCCTCTTCGACACGCTCCTGCGGCCCGGCGGGCCTGCCGTCGTCAATGCGGACGGCCCGTTTGCGGACGTGTTCATGGAGGGCATCCAGCGCGCCGGGCGGACGCTCATGACGACGGGCTCCGCCGGCACGGCTCTGCGCCTCGTCGCCTCGGAGCCGGAGGGTTTCGACCAGAGCCTGACCGTGGAGGCCTTCGGCCGCACGTGGCGGACAAGGCTTCCGCTCCTCGGGCGCTTCCAGATCGAGAACGCCCTCGTGGCGGCGGGCCTCGTCCTCGCGATCGAGGGGGAGGACAAGGCCGGCGCGGTGCTGGAAGGGTTCTCGCGCCTCAAGGGCGTCCCGGGCCGCCTGGAGCGGGTCGGCGAAATCGACGGGGCCCTGTGCATCGTGGATTATGCCCACAAGCCGGATGCGCTCGCCCATGTGCTCGATGCCCTGCGGCCCTTCACGAAGGGGCGGCTCGTCTGCATCGTCGGGTGCGGCGGCGACCGGGACCGGGGCAAGCGGCCCCTGATGGGGCGCATCGCGGTCGAGAAGGCGGATGCGGTCATCGTCACGGACGATAATCCTCGCTCGGAGGATCCGGCGGCGATCCGCGCGGAGGTCATGCAAGGTGCGCCCGGTGCGACCGAAATCGGCGACCGGGCCGAGGCCATCCGGACCGCCGTGAAGGGTCTTCATCCGGGCGATGTCCTGGTCGTGGCGGGCAAAGGCCATGAAACGGGCCAAATCATCGGCGACCGGACCCTGCCGTTCTCGGACCATGACGAAGTCCGGGCGGCCATCGCGGAGAGGCAGGGATGACCACCCCCCTATGGACCCTTGAGGAAATCGCCACGGCGACCGGCGGTCGGATCGGCGCGGGCGTCGTGCCGGCCTCCGGGGCCTCCATCGACACGCGCACCCTCGCGCCGGGCGATCTCTATTTCGCCATCAGGGGCGACGTGCATGACGGGCATGATTTCGTGCCGGCCGCCCTGGAAAAGGGCGCGGCTGCGGCCGTGGTGTCCGACGAGAAGGCTTCCGCCTTCAAGGATTCCGGCCGGCTCGTGGTGGTGCCGGACGTGCTGGAGGCCATGCGCCGGCTCGGGCGTGCCGCCCGTGCGCGCAGCCGGGCGAAGATCGTCGCCATCACCGGATCGGTCGGCAAGACTGGGACCAAGGAGGCCCTGCGCCTCGCTCTTTCCCGGCAGGGCGCGACCCATGCGTCGGTCGCCTCCTACAACAACCATTGGGGCGTCCCGCTGACGCTCGCCCGGATGCCGCGCGAGAGCGAATTCGGCGTCTTCGAAATCGGCATGAACCATGCGGAGGAAATTCTTCCGCTGACCGCGATGGTGCGCCCCCATGTGGCGGTCGTCACCACGATCGAGCCTGTCCATATCGAGTTCTTCCGCTCCATCTGGGGCATTGCGGACGCCAAGGGCGAAATCTTCTCAGGCCTCGAGCCCGGCGGGACGGCGGTCCTGAACCGGGACAACCCTTATTTCGAGCGCCTGCGCGCCCATGCGCTCGCGTCTCCGGCCGGGCGCATCCTCACCTTCGGCGAGTCCGAGGGTGCGGATATCCGGGCCGAGCGGATCGTCGTGAAGCCCGATCTCTCGGTCGTGGAGGCGCGGGTCTTCGGCCAGCCCCTGACCTATCGGATCGGTATGCCGGGGCGGCACATCGCCCTCAATTCCCTCAGCGTCCTCGCGACTGCTCATGCGCTCGGCACGGACCTTGCCCTGACGGCGCTTGCCTTCTCGGACCTCAAGCCCCCCGTGGGCCGCGGCGAGCGGACCGTGCTGTCCCTGCGGGACGGGGAGGCGCTTCTCATCGACGAGAGCTACAACGCCAACCCGGCCTCCATGCGGGCGGCGCTGGCCAATCTCGGCGCGGTCGAGCTTGCGCGCCAGGGGCGCCGCATCGCGGTCCTCGGCGACATGAAGGAACTGGGAGAGGAGGGGCCTGCCCTTCATGAGGGTCTGGTCGAGGCCGTCGAGGCCGGCCGGGTCGACCGCCTCTACGCGGCCGGGTCCCTGATGGGGCATCTGGTGGAAAAGCTCCCGAAGGCCAAGGTGGTCGCCCATGCGCCGAGCTCGGCCGAACTGGTCGAGACCGTCTGCGCCGACCTGCGTCCGGGCGACGCCGTGATGGTCAAAGGCTCGCTGAGCATGAAGATGGCTTTGGTTGTCAAAGCTCTGAAAGAACGTTACGGCGCTGGCCAAACAAGCCAAGCGCTGAAAGGATGATCGATGTTGACCTGGTTGGCTGAGTTCAGCCCCTATTTCAGCCCCCTCAATATTTTCCGCTACATTACGTTTCGCACCGGCGGCGCGACCGCGACGGCGCTTCTCTTCGTGTTCCTGTTCGGGCCCGGAATGATCGCTCTCCTGCGCGTGCGTCAGGGCAAGGGCCAGCCGATCCGCGAGGACGGGCCGCAATCCCACCTCCTGACGAAGCGCGGCACGCCCACCATGGGCGGGCTGATGATCATGTCCGGCGTGCTGGTCTCGACCCTGCTCTGGGCCAACCTCGCCAACCATTATGTCTGGGTGGTGCTCTTCGTCACCGTCGGCTTCGGCGCCATCGGGTTCTACGACGATTACCTCAAGGTGACGAAGCAGTCCCACAAGGGCTTCTCGGGTCGCTCGCGGCTCGCCATCGAGGCGCTGATTGCGGCTGCCGCCTGCATCGCCATCTCGTACATGGCGACCCCCGGCCTCGCCAACAAGCTGGCGCTGCCCTTCTCCAAGGAGCTGATCCTCAATCTGGGCTGGTTCTACATCATCTTCGGCGGCTTCGTGATCGTGGGCGCCGGCAACGCGGTCAACATCACGGACGGTCTCGACGGCCTTGCGATCGTGCCCGTGATGATCGCGGCCGGCACCTTCGGGTTCATCGCCTACCTGGCCGGCAACGCGGTTTTCGCCAATTACCTGCAGATCCACTTCGTGCCCGGCACCGGTGAGCTTGCGGTCATCTGCGGCGCGCTCATGGGCGCGGGCCTCGGCTTTTTGTGGTTCAACGCGCCGCCCGCGCAGATCTTCATGGGCGACACCGGCTCGCTCGCCCTTGGCGGGCTCCTCGGCACTATCGCGGTCGCGACCAAGCACGAGATCGTGCTCGCCATCGTGGGCGGCCTCTTCGTGCTCGAGATCATGTCCGTGATCATCCAGGTCACGTCCTTCAAGCTCACGGGCAAGCGCGTGTTCAAGATGGCGCCGATCCACCACCATTTCGAGCAGCTCGGCTGGACCGAGCCCCAGGTGGTGATCCGGTTCTGGATCATCTCGGTCGTGCTGGCCCTCGTCGGCCTCGCGACACTCAAGCTGCGGTGAGCGCATGATCCCGGTCACCACCTTCGCGGGACAATCGGTTGCGCTCTTCGGCCTCGGCGGGTCGGGGCTCGTGACCGCGCTCGCCCTGAAGGACGGCGGGGCGCGGGTCGTCGCCTGCGACGACAACCCCGCCAAGATGGCCGAGGCGCAGGCCAGGGGCATCGAGACCGCCGATCTGCGGAAGGCCGATTGGTCGCGCTTCTCCGCCCTCGTGCTGTCGCCGGGCGTGCCGCTGACCCATCCGGAGCCGCACTGGTCGGCGAGGCTCGCGAAACAAGCCGGGATCGAGATCGTCGGCGATATCGAACTCTTCTGCCGGGAGCGCGCGAAGGTGGCGCCAAACGCGCCTTTCGTGGCGATCACCGGAACCAACGGCAAGTCGACCACCACGGCGCTCGTCGCGCATATCCTGCGCCAGGCCGGTCGCGACGTGCAGATGGGCGGCAATATCGGCACGGCGATCCTCTCGCTCGAACCGCCGGCGGACAACCGCATCCACGTGATCGAGTGCTCGTCCTTCCAGATCGATCTCGCGCCATCGCTGGCGCCGAGCATCGGCGTGCTCCTCAACATCTCGCCCGACCATCTCGACCGGCACGGCACGATGGAGAACTACGCGGCCATCAAGGAGCGGCTGGTCGCGAAGGCGAAGACGGCGGTTATCGGCATCGACGACGATCTCAGCCGCGCCATTGCAATGTCCTGCGCTGCGCGAGGTGTCCAGGTCGTGCCCGTATCGGCCGGGAGCACGGGCGCCGAGGGCGTCTTCGCCGAGGGGACGCGGCTGATCCGGGGGAAGCCTGAGGGTCCCGTTCCGGTGGCGGACCTCGACGGCATCCACTCCCTGCGCGGAGCCCACAATGCCCAGAATGCCGCCGCGGCGGTCGCCATCGCTCGGGCACTGAGTGTCTCTGATGACGAAATCCGGTCCGGTCTCAAGACCTTCCCGGGATTGCCTCACCGGATGGAAGAGATCGGCCGCATCGGCGCGGCTCTGTTCATCAACGACTCCAAGGCCACCAACGCGGATTCCACCGAGAAGGCCCTCAAATCCTTCGACAACATCCTCTGGATCCTCGGCGGCAAGCCGAAGGAGGGCGGCATCGTCCCCTTGCGCCCGTACTTTCCGAAGATCCGCAAGGCCTATCTGATCGGCGCCGCCTCCGACGCGTTCGCCGAAACGCTGGGAGAAGGCGTGCCGCATGAACGCGCCGAGACCCTCGATCGGGCCGTGGAACACGCGGCTCAGGACGCCGCCGCTCTCGGGGTGCCGGCCGTCGTGCTGCTGTCGCCGGCCTGTGCGTCCTACGACCAGTATCCGAATTACGAGGTGCGCGGGGACCATTTCCGCGACCTCGTTAAAAAACTGCCCGGCATCAACCCCACGATGGGAGCTTAGACGTCATGGTGTCACGCGCGGAACGTTCGGCCTTCGGCGACTGGTGGTGGACCGTCGACCGGCTGCTCCTGGCGGCCCTGGCGATCCTCTCGCTCGCCGGTCTCGTGTTCCTCATGGCGGGCGGGCCGCCGGTGGCGGAGCGGCTCGGCCTGTCGACCTTCCATTTCGTGAACCGTCAGGTCCTCTTCCTCATCCCGGCCCTCGCGATCCTGCTCCCGGTCTCGTTCCTGTCCCTGCGCCATGTGCGGCGGCTCGCGCTCCTGATCTATTTCGCCGGCATGGCCCTCATCCTGCTGGCCTTCCAGTTCGGTCCGGAGATCAAGGGCGCCCACCGCTGGATCATGATCGGACCGCTCGGCATCCAGCCCTCGGAATTCGTGAAGCCCGCCTTCGTAATCCTGGCCGCATGGGCCTTCTCTGAAGGCGCCAAGCGCAAGGACATGCCGGGCGCATTGCTGGCCTTCCTGATCCTTCCGGCCACCATCGTGCCCTTGATCCTCCAGCCGGATTTCGGCCAGACCATGCTGATCACCGCCGTGTGGTGCGGCCTGTTCTTCGTGGCCGGCCTGCACTGGTTCTGGGTGATGGGGCTCGGCGGCGCGGGCCTGATCGGCGTGGTGGCGGCCTATGAGTTCCTGCCGCACGTGCGCGCCCGCATCGAGCGCTTCCTGGACAAGTCCTCCGGCGACACCTTCCAGGTCGATATGGCGATGGAATCCTTCTCCCGCGGCGGCTGGCTCGGGCGCGGCCCGGGCGAGGGCTCGGTGAAGCGCATCCTGCCCGACGCCCATACGGACTTCATCTTCGCCGTCACGGCCGAAGAATTCGGCATCGTGGTCTGCATCGGCCTGCTGCTCCTCTTCGCGTTCATCGTCCTGCGCGGCCTGACGCTCGCCCGCCGCAACGAGGACACGTTCTGCCGCCTCGCGGCCACGGGCCTCGTCATGATGTTCGGCCTCCAGGCCGCCATCAACATGATGGTGAACGTTCACCTTATGCCCGCCAAGGGCATGACCCTGCCGTTCATCTCCTATGGCGGCTCGTCCCTGCTGTCGCTGGCGCTCAGCATGGGCTTCCTCATCGCCCTCACGCGGCGGCGCCCGCGCGCCGAGACCATGGATTATTTCACACAAGGCGCGGCGGCGCGTTTATGACGGGTCCCCTCATCCTCCTCACGGCGGGCGGCACGGGCGGCCATCTCTTCCCGGCCGAGGCCCTGGCCAATGCCCTGAAGGCTGCCGGCGCACGCGTGGTCCTGGCGACCGACAAGCGCGCCAATGCCTATGCGGGCTCCTTCCCGGCCGACGAGATCGTGGAGGTGCCCTCCGCAACGCCTTCGGGGCGCTCGCCGCTGCAGATGGCGAAAGCCGCCCTCGTGCTCGGGCGCGGCACGCTCGCGGCCATGGGGAGTATCCGGCGTCTGAAGCCCGCCATCGTGGTGGGTTTCGGCGGCTATCCGACGGTTCCGCCCGTCGTGGCGGCCTCGTTCCTCGGCGTGCCCACGGTGATCCACGAGGCCAATGCGGTCATGGGACGGGCCAACCGGCTCCTGGCCCGGCGGGCATCCGTGATCGCGACCGGGTTCGAGGTCATCAAGGGCGTGCCGGCCGGTGTTCCGGGCAGGACGGTTCACACGGGCAACCCGGTGCGGCCTGCGGTGCTCGAGGCCGCGAAGACGGGCTATCCGGCTCTTCCGGCGGACGAAATACTGCGGATCCTCGTGGTCGGGGGCAGCCAGGGCGCGCGGGTCATGAGCGACGTCGTCCCGCCGGCTATCGAGCGCCTGCCTTCTGAGCTGCGCGCGCGCGTCAGCGTGTGCCAGCAGGCGCGGGGCGAGGATCTGGAGCGCGTCCGGACCCATTACGGGCGGCTCGGCCTCCCGTTCGAGGCGGAGCCCTTCTTCAAGGACCTGCCGCAGCGCATGGCCGCGGCCCATCTGGTCGTCGCCCGCTCCGGGGCGTCCACCGTGGCGGAGCTTGCGGTCATCGGCCGGCCCTCGATCCTCGTGCCGCTGCCGGGCGCCCTCGATCAGGACCAGGCGGCCAATGCCCGGACCCTGGGCGACCGGGGCGCCGCCATCGTTCTGCCGCAGACGGACTTCACCCCCGAGCGGCTGGCGCAGGAGATCACCACCTTCCTGCGGGAGCCGGACCGCTTGACGCGGGCCGCCGCTGCCGCACATAGCGCCAGCATCACGAATGCGGCCGAGCGTCTGGCTCAGGCCGTGCTCCAACTCGCCTCATCCGACAAGAAGGACAAAAACCCATGAAGCTGCCGCCGAAACTCGGACCCATTCATTTCATCGGCATCGGCGGCATCGGCATGTCGGGCATCGCCGAGGTGATGCACAATCTCGGCTACACGGTGCAGGGCTCGGACGCGGCCGACAACTACAATGTCAGGCGCCTTGCCGAGAAGGGCATCAAGACCTTCATCGGCCACAAGTCCGAGAACGTGGACGGCGCCGAGATCGTGGTCGTGTCGACGGCGATCAAGCGCGACAACCCGGAGCTCACCACGGCCCGCGAGAAGCGCCTGCCGGTCGTGCGCCGCGCCGAGATGCTGGCGGAGCTGATGCGCTTCAAGTCCTGCGTGGCTGTCGCCGGAACCCACGGCAAGACCACCACCACGTCCCTCGTCGCGACCCTGCTCGATGCGGGCGGCCTCGACCCCACGGTCATCAATGGCGGCATCATCAACGCCTACGGCACCAATGCCCGCATGGGCGAGGGGCAGTGGATGGTCGTGGAGGCGGACGAGTCCGACGGCACCTTCCTCAAGCTCCCGGCCGACGTCGCCATCGTGACCAATATCGACGCGGAGCATCTCGACCATTTCGGCAATTACGACGCCATCAAGGACGCGTTCCGCTCCTTCATCGACTCGATTCCGTTCTACGGTTTCGCGGTGATGTGCATCGACCACCCGACCGTGCAGGATCTCGTCGGCCGCATCGAGGACCGGCGCATCATCACTTATGGTGAGAACCCGCAGGCCGACGTGCGCCTGATGGATATTGACACACGGGGCGGGCAGAGCCGCTTCCGCGTGATGATCCGCGACCGTCGCCCGGGCTTCCGCCTCGAACTCGAGGATCTCGTCCTGCCCATGCCGGGCGCGCACAATGCGCTGAACGCCACCGCGGCCATCGCGGTCGCGCATGAGCTCGGCGTCTCGCCCGATTCCATCCGCAAGGCGCTCGCCGGATTCGGCGGGGTCAAGCGCCGCTTCACTCGCACGGGCGAGTGGAACGGCGTTACGGTTTTCGACGATTACGGCCACCATCCCATCGAGATCGCGGCCGTCCTCAAGGCGGCGCGTGCCTCGACGGACGGGCAGGTGATCGCCGTCGTGCAGCCTCACCGCTACACGCGCCTGTCCTCCCTGTTCGACCAGTTCTGCACGTGCTTCAACGATGCGGATTCGGTGATCGTTGCGCCGGTCTATGCGGCGGGCGAGCAGCCGATCCCCGGCGCCGACCGGGACAGCCTGGTGTCCGGCCTCAAGACCCGCGGCCACCGCAACGTGATGGCGCTCGAAAAGTCCGAGGACCTGGCGGGCCTGGTCAAGGGCATCGCCAAGCCGGGCGACTACGTGATCTGCCTGGGAGCCGGCAACATCACCCAATGGGCCTATGCCCTGCCGGGAGAGCTCGAGGCGCTGGGCGAGAAGGCGGCCTGATGTTCGCAGACGTCACGCCCGGGCTGAAATCCGCCATGCCGGACCTGCGGGGAAAGCTGGAGGCCAATGCGCCGACCGCGCCCCTGTCCTGGTTCCGCACGGGCGGGCCGGCGCAGGTGCTCTTCACGCCCGCCGACGAGGAGGACCTCGCCTATTTCCTCTCCCGCCTCGACCGGGAGATGCCGGTCCTCGTGGTCGGCCTCGGCTCGAACCTGCTCATCCGTGACGGTGGCTGGGAGGGCGTGGTGATCCGCCTCGGCAAGGGTTTTGCCGAGATCGCCGTGGACGAGAACCGCCGGATCCGCGCGGGCGCGGCGGCGCCCGACGTGAAGGTGGCGCGCGTGGCCGCGGAGGCCGGTATCGCGGGCCTGTCCTTCCTGCGCGGCATTCCGGGCACTATCGGCGGCGCGCTGCGTATGAACGGTGGCGCCTATGGGGGCGAGATCAAGGACATTCTGGTCGAGGCGAGGGGCCTGACCCGTTCGGGCGAGAAAGTGGCCTACACGAACGACCAGATGGGCTTCACCTATCGCCATTCCGCCGTGCCGGACGAGGTGATCTTCACCGAGGCTCTCTTCGAGGGCCGTCCCGGCGAACCCGAGGCCATCCTGGCCGAGATGAACACGATTACCGAGGCGCGCTCCTCCACGCAGCCGGTCAATACCCGCACGGGCGGCTCGACCTTCAAGAATCCCGACGGCCGCAAGGCTTGGGAGCTGATCGACGCCGCCGGCTGCCGGGGGCTGCGCATGGGCGACGCGCAGGTCTCGGAGATGCACTGCAACTTCCTGGTCAATCACGGTAGCGCGACGGCCGCCGAGATCGAGGCGCTCGGCGAGGAGGTGCGCCGGAGGGTGCGCGAAGCCTCCGGGATCGCGCTGGAATGGGAGATCAAGCGCGTCGGGCATCCCTGAGGCGCAGGCGAATCACTGTCAGGGCCTGGCGGAAGGCCGCGGGCCGCGAGGGAGCACATCATGACCAAGCACGTTGCCGTTCTCCATGGCGGCTGGTCGGCGGAGCGCGAAGTCAGCCTGGCGTCGGGCCGTGCCTGCGCCCGGGCGCTCGAGGAGCGCGGCTACAAGGTCACGCCCATCGACGTGCAGCCCGACATCGCCACCGTTCTCCAGGCCACGGCGCCGGATGTGGTCTTCAACGCCTTGCACGGTCGGGTGGGCGAGGACGGTACCATCCAGGGCCTCCTCGAAATCCTGCGCATCCCCTACACCCATTCGGGCGTCCTCGCGTCGGCACTCGCCATGCAGAAGGACCGGGCCAAGGTAGTCATGCAGGCTGCGGGCGTCCCGGTTCCGCGCGGCGTGGTCGTTAACCGTTTGGAGGCGGCCAGGGCTCACGTGATGCCCGCGCCCTATGTGGTCAAGCCCGTCAACGAAGGCTCGTCCGTAGGCGTCATCATCGTGCGCGAGGAGCGCAGCCATCCGCCCCAGGAGCTGCTCCGGGAGGACTGGGCCTTCGGCGAGCAAGTCCTTGTGGAATCGTATGTTGCGGGCCGGGAGCTGACCTGCGCGGTCATGGGCGACCGGGCGCTCGGCGTGATCGAGATCAAGCCCGCCACGGGCGTGTTCTACGACTATGACGCAAAGTACGTGAAGGGAGGCTCCATTCACGTCCTCCCGGCAGAAATTAAACCGAATATTTACCAAAAGGTCCAAGAGTTGGCGTTAACGGCGCATCAAGCGCTCGGCTGTCGGGGAATCAGCCGCGCCGACTTACGGTATGACGACACGCCCGGAGGAACGGGCGAACTCGTTGTTCTCGAAGTCAATACGCAACCCGGCATGACCGAGACGAGCTTGGTGCCAGAACTGGCAGCCCATGCGGGCTATTCGTTTGGCGAGCTTGTGCAATGGATGGTGGAGGACGCTACCTGCAACCGATGACGGCCCACCGGGCCGGCGCCCCGGTTGCGCGCGCGACCGCCGCCGAGCCTCGCCGGTCCGCAGCGCCGCGATTCGGTTTCTTCCAGCGTTTCCGCCCCACCCGCAGTGTCCGGCGCCGCGGCGCCGGCATTCCGATCGAGAAGCGCGTTCCGCGTCATCTCGGAACGCTCCTGGCCTTAGGTTTCTTCGGGGCCGTCGCCGTCACGGGCCTCTGGCAGGGCGGCCATCTCGACGATTTCATCCGCAAGAACGGCCAGCCACATCATGCCCTGGCGCGTATGCTCGGCCTTGGCCTGGAGCAGATCACCATCTCGGGCATCGCCCAGATGCGCGAGGCCGAGGTCCTGGCGGCCGCCGGGCTCGACGCGAAGCTGTCTCTGGCCTTCCTCAATGTGAACGACGTGCGCGAGCGCCTGGAACGCGTGCCGATGATCAAGAGCGCGACCGTGCGCAAGCTCTACCCGAACGAGCTGGTCATTGGCCTCACGGAGCGCGAGCCCGCGGCGATCTGGCAGTTGAAGGGCGAATTGTTCGTCATCGCGGCCGACGGCACCGTCATCGACCTGATGCAGGACGCCCAGTATGCCGATCTGCCCTTCGTCGTAGGCGAAGAGGCCAATGCCCGCAGCAAGGATTACATCGCTCTGCTCGAGGCCGCCGGCCCGCTCAAGAACCGGATCCGCGCCGGAATGCTGGTCGCCGGGCGGCGCTGGAATCTCAAGATGGACAACGGCATGGACGTGAGCCTGCCGGAGCTCGGGGCCGCCGACGCGCTGGCGCGGCTCGTGAAGCTCGAACGCGAGCAGCGGATCCTGGAGAAGGACGTGCTGGCCATCGACCTGCGAATGGCCGATCGGGTCGTCGTCCGCCTGACGGAGGAAGCGGCCTCGGCGCGGGCCGATGCCTTGAAGAAGAAGCCGGTGCGCGGCAAGGGAGTGGAAACATGAGTCGCTCGGGTCATGGTCTGACGCCGCGCATGAAGCCGTTGTCCGCGCGCAAGAGTGCCATCCTGTCCGTCCTCGACATCGGGACGAGCAAGGTGGTGTGCGTCGTGGCGGAGCTGAAGCCCGCCGACGAGATCGAGTCGCTGCGCAGCCGCACCCATGTGGCGCGCATCCTCGGCATCGGCCACCAGCGCTCCGTCGGCCTCAAGGGCGGCGTGATTGTCGACCTGGAGGCCGCCGAGACGTCGATCCGCCAGGCGGTCCACGCGGCCGAGCGGATGGCCAAGGTCGAGATCCAGTCCGTCATCGTCAACCTCACGGGCGGGCGGCTCGGCTCCGAGCATTTCGAGGCGCATGTGCCCGTGCGTGGTGCGGTCGGCCCCGGCGACGTACACCGGGTGCTCGACATCGCCAGCAGCCACGATTCGCGGCGGGGCAGGGCGGTCCTGCACGCCCTGCCGACGGGCTTCTCGCTCGATGCGCAGAACCACATCGTCGACCCGGCCGGCATGATCGGCGAGCGCCTGGGCGTCGATCTGCACGTGGTCACGTCCGAGGCCGCGGCGGCACGCAACCTGATGCTGGCGGTCGAGCGCTGCCATCTCGGGGTCGAGGCCGTGATCGCCACGCCTTACGCGGCAGGCCTTTCGGCCCTCGTGGACGACGAGGCCGACATGGGCTGCGCCGTGGTCGACATGGGCGGCGGCACCACGAGCGTCGGCATCTTCATGAACGGGCACCTGGTGCATACCGACGCCATCGCGGTCGGCGGCCACCACGTGACCATGGACATCGCTCGCGGCCTGACGACGCGCGTGTCCGCGGCGGAGCGCCTCAAGACGCTCTACGGCTCGGCCATCACGTCGAGCGCGGACGACCGCGACATGATCGCCGTCCCGCAGGTCGACGAGGATGAACGCGATGTTCCCAACCATCTGCCGAAGTCGCATCTGGTCAGGATCATCAAGCCGCGGGTCGAGGAGATCCTCGAACTCGTCCGCGACCGGCTGAAGGCGGCGGGCTTCGCCGCGCAGGCCGGTCGGCGCGTCGTGCTGACGGGCGGCGCAAGCCAGCTCGTCGGCCTTCCGGAAACGGCGCGGCGCATTCTTCAGGGACAGGTCCGCGTCGGGCGCCCGCTCGGCATCAAGGGGCTGCCCGAAGCCGCCAAGGGTCCCGCCTTCTCGGCGGTGGTCGGCCTGCTGGTTTATCCGCAGGTGGCGCATATCGAGTATTTCGAGCCGCGCTCCGGCGGTTTGTTCCAGGGTACGGGAACCGACGGCTACATCTCCCGGGTGGGCCGCTGGATTCGCGAGAGTTTTTAACGCGTAAGGCGGTGGCGCGGCGGCCATCGCCCAGAGTTCAAGTCAACCAAGGGTAAGCGTCGGCCGAACGCTGTCGGTACAAAGGCCAAAGAAGGCAAACAGGTCATGGCACTCAATCTGCAAGCTCCGGATATCCGGGAACTCAAGCCGCACATCACGGTTTTCGGCGTCGGTGGCGCCGGTGGCAATGCCGTGAACAACATGATCGAGTCCGGGCTTATGGGCGTCGAGTTCGTGGTCGCGAACACCGACGCGCAGGCCCTGGCCTCCTCCAAGGCGGACCGCATCGTCCAGATGGGCATCCAGGTGACGGAAGGCCTCGGCGCCGGCTCTCAGCCCGAGGTCGGCCGTGCGGCTGCCGAGGAGGTGATCGACGAGATCCGCGATCAGCTCTCCGGCTCGCACATGGTGTTCATCACGGCCGGCATGGGCGGCGGCACCGGCACCGGCGCGGCGCCGGTTGTGGCCCGCGCAGCCCGCGAGCTCGGCATCCTCACGGTCGGCGTCGTCACGAAGCCGTTCCAGTTCGAGGGCGTGCGCCGCATGCGTCTGGCCGAGGCGGGCATCACCGAGCTGCAGCAGTCGGTCGATACCCTCATCGTCATCCCGAACCAGAACCTCTTCCGGGTCGCGACGGAGAAGACCACCTTCGCGGACGCCTTCGCGATGGCCGACCAGGTGCTCTATTCGGGCGTCGCCTGCATCACCGACCTCATGGTGAAGGAAGGTCTCATCAACCTCGACTTCGCGGACGTCCGCTCGGTCATGCGCGGCATGGGCAAGGCCATGATGGGCACCGGCGAATCCTCCGGCGAGAAGCGCGCCATCCGGGCCGCCGAGGCCGCGATCGCCAACCCGCTCCTCGACGACGTGTCCATGAAGGGCGCCCGCGGCCTGCTGATCTCCATCACGGGCGGCAACGACCTCACGCTCTACGAACTCGACGAAGCCGCGACCCGCATCCGTGAGGAAGTGGACCAGGACGCCAACATCATCCTGGGCGCCACCTTCGACGAGAGTCTGGAAGGCATCATCCGCGTGTCGGTGGTCGCCACCGGCATCGACCAGATCGCCGGCGAGACGGTGGATCTGTCCTCCACGGAGCAGCGGATTTCGGAAGTGGCCGAGCGCCTGCGCGCCGAGGCCCGCGCCCGGGCTGCCCAGACCCAGGCCGTCCCGACCTTTCGCGCCGCCGCCCCAGCCGAAACGGTGAAGGCGGCTCCCGCTCCTGCCCCGGTCGAGGCTGCATCGGCTCCCGTCGCGCCCGCTCCGATCTACTCCTCCCTGGCGACCCCGTCCGTCGATCCGGTGCCCCAGCCGGTGGTCCGTGACGACGTGGTTCTCACGCCGACCCAGCCGAAGCAGGCCATGGCCTACGAGGCGCCGGTCGTCGCCGAGCCGGCCTACGACGAGCCGGTCGCTCCCCAGGGCGCCTTCATCCCGCCGCAGGCCGAGCGCGCCATGCGTCCGGCCCGGATGCCCCGGATCGACGAACTGCCGATTCCCGCGCAGAACCAGATCCGCGCCAGCCGGGGCGAGGAGGCGCCGCACGACACCAAGCGGATGTCGCTGCTCCAGCGCCTCGCCACGGTGGGCTTCGGCCGCCGGGACGACCATGCGCCGGCCGAGCCCGCTCCGCAGCGCCAGGCTCCCGAGGCGCCGCGCCAGCAGATGTCGCCGGTCCATGCCGAGTACGCCAAGCGGCCCGCTGCTCCCCAGGGCTACCGCCCGGCTCAGGGGCACCCGGAGCAGGCTGCGCGGATGCCTGCGGCCCAGCGCGGCGTCGAGGACGACCAGCTGGAGATCCCGGCCTTCCTCCGCCGTCAGGCGAACTAGCGGCAGGCCGGCCCTCACGGCCTGTTACGTAACCGAGCCCCCGGCCGTCCTCCGGCCGGGGGCTTTTTTAATAAAATGTTTACTTTTCAAAGAGTTGCGAATTGTCGAGGTTGTAACACACGGTAAGAAAGCGTGATTTGGCCTAGCCCTGCCCGAGTCCTATCTTGCCGTCAGTTCAAAGCGGGATTCGTTGCAGGCCCGCAGGTAGAGATGAGAAAGCGGGCGCTTGGCGCCGGGCGGAGTTCCGCCGGAGCAAAGGGTCCGAGGTCGAGTGAAGATGAAGCAGAGCCAGCAAACCACGCTTCGCGCAGCCGTCGCCCTTACGGGGGCCGGCGTCCATTCCGGAGACGAGGTCAAGATCGTTCTCCACCCGGCGGAGGTGAACCATGGCATCGCTTTCCTGCGCACCGGCCTGCCCGGAGGCCATGAGCGCCTGATCGACGCGCGGCATCTCGCCGTGACGGCCACCGAACTCTGCACCGTGATCGGGGACCGCGACAGCGGCGCCGTCGCGACCATCGAGCACCTGATGGCCGCCCTTACGGGCCTCGGGATCGACAACGTGCTCGTCGAGATCGACGGGCCGGAGGTTCCGATTCTCGACGGCAGCTCCGCCCCCTTCATCGATGCCATCGATCAGGTCGGCCTCGTGGCCCAGACTGCGGCCCGCCGCTATCTGAAGGTTCTCAAGCCGGTCCGCGTGACCCAGGGCAAGGCTTTCGCCGAGCTCGTTCCCAACGAGCGCGCCTTCCGGCTCGACGTGGAGATCGACTTCCCGACCCCGGTGATCGGCCGCCAGCGCAAGACCATCGATCTGTCGCCCTCTGTGTTCCGCAAGGACATTTCCCGTGCCCGGACCTTCGGCTTCATGCGCGACGTGGAGAAGCTCTGGAGCGCCGGCTTCGCGCTCGGCGCCTCGCTGGAGAACACGGTCGCCATCGGCGACGACGGCATCATGAACCCGGAAGGCCTGCGCTACGCCGACGAGTTCGTGCGCCACAAGATTCTCGACGCGGTCGGCGATCTCTCCCTCGCGGGCTTCCCGCTGCTCGGCACCTACCGCTCCTATTGCGGCGGGCACCGGCTCAACTTCTCGGTCCTGGAAGCCCTGTTCTCGAGCCGCTCCAACTACGCCATTGTGGATAGCGGCGCACGCCGGGAGACCGGCTATGCGGAGCTCGGCAGCGGAATTGCCGTGCCGGCCTACGCTCCGGACGTCCACTGAGACCGCATTCCTTCGCTTTCCGGGCGCCCACTCACCGGGCGTCCTCCGGCCGCACGATTTTCGGCCCTTTCCCCAAGCCAGCGGGATAAAGCCTGACGGATAGGGTTGGCTCTTTGCCTGCGCATAGGTTAAAGAGCCTGCAATGCACCGTTACAACCCGGGCACCATTTTCGGAGGACCGCGAGGCATGTCTTTCGCGAAGGCTTATTCAGGATTGAAGAAGACCGCTGCGCGCGCGCTGGCGATCGGCGTCTGCGGCATGGCCGTGGCCGGCTGCGACACCCTTTCGTCGCTCAATCCGTTCGACAAAAGCGAAACCTACAAGCCCGAGATCGTGGCGGACATTCCGGCCGAGCAGCTCTACAACGACGGTCTCGCGCGCATTCAGAAGCGGGATTTCGAGGGCGCGGCCAAGAAGTTCTCCACCCTCGACAAGCAATATCCCTATTCCGAGTGGTCCCGCAAAGGGCTCATCATGGAGGCTTACGCCAATTACGAGGGCGGCCTCTACGAGGAATCCATCACGGCCTCGAAGCGTTACCTGCAGCTGCACCCGTCGACGGCCGACGCGGCCTACGCGCAGTACCTGCTGGCCTCGTCCTATTACGACCAGATCCCGGACATCACCCGTGACCAGGAAAAGTCGGAGCGCGCCCTCATGGCGCTGCAGGAGTTGATCCAGCGCTACCCGAACTCCGAATACGTGGCCGACGCGAAGAAGAAGATCCAGGTCGCCAACGACCAGCTCGCCGGCAAGGAGATGGAAGTCGGTCGCTTCTACCTGCAGAAGCGCAACTATTCGGGCGCCATCAACCGCTTCCGCACGGTGGTGTCGCGCTACCAGACCACCCGCCACGTGGAGGAGGCTCTGGAGCGCCTGACGGAAGCCTATATGGCTATGGGCATCGTCAACGAGGCGCAGACTGCTGCGGCGGTTCTCGGGCACAACTTCCCCGACAGCCCCTGGTACAAGGACGCCTACGCATTGCTGACCAAGGGCGGCGTCGAGCCGCGCGAAAATTCTGAATCCTGGATCAGCAAGGCCTTCCGCGGCGTTCCCCAGGTCGGTCAGAAGGCGGGGTAAGCCCTCACGTTCCATGCTGATCCAGCTGGCGATTCGCGATATCGTCCTCATTGACCGGCTCGAGCTCGATTTCCGCGAGGGACTCAGCGTCCTGACGGGCGAGACGGGAGCCGGCAAGTCGATCCTGCTCGACGCCTTTGCGCTGGCTCTCGGCGGGCGGGGCGATGGAAGCCTCGTCCGGCACGGGGAAGGGCAGGGGCAGGTCACGGCCGTCTTCGATTGCCCTGCCGACCATCCGGCCCGGCGCATCGCCGCCACGGCCGAGATCGACGTGGACGGGGATCTCATCCTGCGCCGCGTCCAGGTCTCCGACGGGCGCACCCGCGCCTTCGTCAACGATCAGCCGGTGAGTGTGCAGGTGCTCAAGGCTATCGGCGCGGCCCTGGTGGAGATCCACGGCCAGCACGACGACCGTGCCCTCGTGGATCCCGCTACGCACCGGGCGATCCTCGATGCTTTCGGCAATCTCTCCGGCGAGGTCCAGGCGGTCAACGAGGCCGCCCGCCGGGTCCGCGAGGCCCGGCAGTCCCTTCAGGAGCATCGCGCACGCATCGAGAAGGCCCGCAAAGAGTCCGATTTCCTCCGCCATGCGGTCGAGGAGCTGGCCAAGCTCGCGCCGCAGCCGGGCGAGGAGGAGACCCTCTCCGAGCGCCGGATCGTCATGATGCAGTCCGAGAAGGTCGCGACGGACCTCAACGAGGCCTTCGAGGCCGTGGCCGGCTCCACGTCTCCCGTTCCGGTGCTGTCCGCTGCCGTGCGCAAGCTGGAGCGGCGTGGCGCCCAGGCGCCGTCCCTGGTCGAGCCGAGCGTGAAGGCCCTCGATGCGGCCCTCGTGGCCATCGACGAGGCGCGCGCCGCCCTGGAGGAGGCGATCCGGGCCGCGGAGTTCGATCCGCGGGAGCTGGAGCAGACCGAGGAGCGCCTGTTCGCCCTGCGGGCCGCCGCCCGCAAATACGACGTGCCCGCCGACGAGCTCGCGGCCCTGCGGGAGCGCTTCGTCGAGGACGTGGCGGCCATCGATGCGGGCGAGGAGCGGCTCGCCGCACTGGAGGTCGCGCTCAAGGAAGCCGAGCGCGCCTATGTGGCGGCCGCCAAGATCCTGTCGGCCGGACGACGCAAGGCCGCCCAGGCACTGGACGCCGCCGTGCAGGCCGAGCTGCCGCCCCTGAAGCTTGAGCGGGCCCGCTTCATCACAGAGATCCAGACCGACGAGGAGAGCCGCGATCCCAACGGGTTCGACCGGATCGAGTTCTGGGCGCAGACCAATCCCGGTACCAAGCCTGGACCCCTGATGAAGGTGGCGTCCGGGGGCGAGTTGTCCCGCTTCATGCTGGCCCTCAAGGTGGTGCTGGCCGACAAGGGTTCCGCCCCGACCCTGGTCTTCGACGAAATCGATACGGGCGTCGGCGGCGCCGTCGCGGACGCCATCGGCCAGCGCCTCGCCCGCCTCGCCCGGCGCGTGCAGGTGATGGCCGTCACCCACGCACCCCAGGTCGCCGCCCGCGCCACGAGCCATTTCCTCATCGCCAAGGAGGCGGTCCGCGGCTCCGAGCGCGTTGCCACCCGGGTCATCCCCCTGGACGACGGCCCGCGCCGGGAGGAGATCGCCCGCATGCTCGCCGGCGCCACCATCACGGAGGAAGCCCGCGCCGCCGCAGCCCGCCTGCTCGAAGCGGCGGTGCATTAGCTCTCGGCCGCGTCCCTCCCTCTCCCATTGGAAGAGGGGCAGGGGTGAAGGGAGAGCCCTCTCCGGAGATGTCGCAACCCTCACCCGCGCCTGCGGCGCGACCTCTCCCACACGGGAGAGGTGAAAGGGGCTGCGCCGCCACCGTCATTCCGGGACAGCGCAGAGCGCTGGGCCCGGAACCCATAGCCGCCAGCGTTTCAGAACAAAGAGCTGTAGCAGCCGCTGCGCTTGGTTCGTCATCGTTAGCGGCTATGGGTTCCGGGTTCTCGCTACGCTCGCCCCGGAATGACGGGGGAGCACCTCTCTCTCCAACAAGGAGAGGTAAACCATTGCGCCGTCCGCACTCTGGAGAGTCCCGCCGGGGGCGTTATGGTGGCGGGCGTTCCTCATTTCGATTCGATCCATGGCCCGGCAGAAAACCTCCTCGGATACCCCCGTCGATCAGCTCTCCTTCGTCGAGGCTCAGGCCGAGCACGAGAATCTCGGGCGCGAGATCGCCGAGCATGACAGGCGCTATTACGAAGAAGACGCGCCGACCGTCTCGGACGCGGAGTACGATGCCCTGCGCAAGCGCTACGAGGCGCTGGAGGCGCAGTTTCCCGAGCTTGCCGGCGCCGAGAGCCTGAGCCGGAAGGTTGGCTCCAAGGCTTCCGAGAAATTCGCCAAGGTCCGGCACCGGGCGCCGATGCTCTCGCTTGCCAACGCATTCGAGGACGAGGAGGTGGAGGAGTTCGTGGAGCGGATCCGCCGCTTCCTCCAGCTCAAGCCCGAGGCGACGCTCCTGTTCACGGCCGAGCCGAAGATCGACGGACTGTCCCTGAGCCTGCGCTACGAGGGCGGCCGCCTCGTGAGCGCCGCGACCCGGGGCGACGGGGCGGTGGGCGAGGACGTGACCGCCAATGCCCGCACGGTGGCGGACATCCCCCAGCGGCTTGCCGGAAAGCACGTCCCGGACGTGTTCGAGGTGAGGGGTGAGGTCTATCTCTCGCACAAGGATTTCGCGGCCATCAACGAGCGCCAGGAGGCGGCCGGCAAGCCTCTCTTCGCCAATCCGCGCAACGCGGCGGCGGGCAGCCTGCGCCAGCTCGATCCGTCGATCACGGCCGCGCGGCCCCTGTGCTTCTTCGCCTATGGCTGGGGCGAGGTGAGCGCCATGCCGTCGACCACCCAATACGGGATGGTCGAGGCCCTGAAATCCTTCGGCTTCACGACCAACAAGCTCACGCGGCTCTGCGCCAGCGTCGAGGAGATGCTGGAGCATTACCACGCCATCGAGACCGACCGGGCCAATCTCGGCTACGACATCGACGGCGTCGTCTACAAGGTGAACGAGCTCGCGCTCCAGACCCGCCTGGGCTTCGTGTCCCGCTCGCCGCGCTGGGCGCTGGCCCACAAGTTCCCGGCCCAGCAGGCCGTGACGGTGCTGGAGGATATCGAGATCAATGTGGGGCGTACCGGCTCCCTGAACCCCATCGCCAAGCTCAAGCCCGTCACGGTCGGCGGCGTGGTGGTGTCGAACGCGACCCTCCACAACGAGGATTACATCCGGGGCATCGGCGGCGACGGCCAGCCGATCCGCAACGGCGTCGATATCCGCATCGGCGACACGGTGGTGGTGCTCCGGGCAGGCGACGTGATCCCCAAGGTTCTCGACGTGGTGCTCGATAAGCGCCCGCCGGACGCGAAGCCCTATGAATTCCCGACAATCTGCCCCGCCTGCGGCAGCCATGCGGTGCGGGAGGTCAATCCCCGCACCGGCAAGGAGGATTCGGTGCGCCGCTGCACCGGCGGCCTGATCTGCCCGGCCCAGGCCCGGGAGCGGCTCAAGCACTTCGTCTCCCGGAACGCCTTCGATATCGAGGGCCTGGGCGGACAGCGCATCGAGGACTTTTATGCGGAGGGGCTGATCCAGCGCCCGCAGGACATCTTCACCCTGGAGGCACGCAATGCCCGCAGCCTCCAGCGGCTGGAGAACCGGGAAGGGTGGGGGACGACGAGCGCCCGCAACCTGTTCGCAGCCATCGAGGCGCGCCGGACCATCGCGCTCAACCGCTTCATCTTCGCCCTCGGCATCCCGCATATCGGCGAGACCTCGGCCCGGCTCCTGGCGCGCCATTTCGGCACTTTCGAGGCCCTGCGCGAGACCGCGAAGGCGGCCGCCGATCCGGCCTCGGAGGCCCATGCGGAGCTCACGGCCATCGGCGGG
>Ga0065721_10050141_pt1 | contig 22886 bp, 19 predicted proteins | sample Mesricmetagenome_FD_59108 | JGI IMG/M metagenome (GOLD analysis project Ga0065721, IMG submission 59108) | Mesophilic microbial community from rice straw/compost enrichment Sample: eDNA_1 v2 (version 2) | ecosystem: Engineered > Solid waste > Grass > Composting > Bioreactor | place: USA: Davis...
GAGAGTGCCGGGGGTTGAACAGCTCCAGCAGCAAGCCGAGCCCGCGCGGGTGGTCGCCTTCACCGGAATCGGTGGACGCCTTCCACCGGAATCAGTGGTCGGCTTCAACCGGAATGCCCGGTCGCCTTCCCGTGGAACCAGTGGTCGCTTTCAACCGGATTACGCATACATGACCGGGGCGCGCTTCACGGCCTCGGACGCCTACGCCTTCACCGTCCTGAATTGGGCCGGGCACCTGCAGGTCGACCTCGAACGCTGGCCCAACATCCGGGCTTTTCTCAGCCGTGTCGCCGCACGCCCCCGAGTCCGGGAGGCGCTCAAGGCCGAGGGACTCGCCTGATCCCGTCGAGGCGGGCCGCTCCTGTGGTGGCCCGCCCCCACATCAATAACCACCACGCCGGAGGACTGACATCCATGCCGCCGCTCCTTCTCGTCAGCCATCATTTCTGCCCGTAAGTCCAGCGCGCCGCAATCGTCCTCGCGGAGAAGGGGGTGCCGTACGAGCGCACCAACATTGACCTCGCAGACAAGCCCGCTTGGTTTACGGCGATCTCGACGCTCGGCAAAGTGCCGCTGCTGAAGGTCGGCGGCGAGGTTCTCTTCGAGTCCGCCGCCATCTGCGAGTACCTGGAGGAAGCCATGCACGGGGCCGCCGCCTGCATCCCGTGGACCCGATCCTGCGGGCCAAGCACCGCGGATGGATGGAGTTCGGATCAGCGATCCTCAACGACATCGCCGGGTTGTACGCGGCACCGGATACGAAGACGTTCGCGGCCAAGCGCCAGAGCATCCAGGACAAGTTCGCTTGGGTCGAGCGCAGCCTCGGCGATGGACCCTGGTTCGCGGGTACGGATTTCTCGCTTGTCGATGCGGTTTTCGGGCCGGTGTTCCGCTACTTCGACACCTTCGAGACGATCGCCGATTTCGGCTTTTTCGAAGGCATGCCGAAGGTGCTCGCCTGGCGGTCCGCACTGGCCCACCGTCCCAGCGTTCGTGAGGCCGACTACCCGGAGCGCCTGCGGGCCTTCCTGACGGCGTACAACGCGCACCTGTCCTCGATGATGGCGTGACGGAGGCAGCGGTGGCGGCGAGCGGCATTGGCCTTGTGCGGCATAGCGGGCAGCCGGATCGGAGACGGGGGCGTGACCTACGACACCCACCGCATCCATGCAACACGGCGCCGCGCAACCGATCAGCACCGCCGCATATGCGCCATCAGTTTGACCTCGGCTTGATAAATTGCTGTCAAGTTGACGGTGCCGGCAGGATTTGTGCGTGGGGCAAAATTCCCGGCATAACATTGGCCGCCGCCGCGCCGGCTTCATCAGGATTACCGCTCATCGACGTGTCGTTGCTCACTGACGAACATATCTCTTAGGATCTCTCCCCTGCCCCATCGTCTATCGGCATGATTCTCCGATTTTCTCAAAAATGGAGGCCGACATGGGGCGAACGACGGCCGTGATGTTGGGTCTGAACCTTTCCCTGATATCTCTGTCTGGCTGCCTGGCTCTGGCGCAGGACGACGTCGGCACTGAGGTCTTAACCGTCGGAAAGCCGCGGCTTCCCAGTACCTTCCAGCAAGGCACGGCCGGGTTCCAGTTGCCGAGCGCCAACCTCGGCGACCTGCGGCTCGCGCCGTTGCCTCCTTCTTCCACTCACCCCGGCAACACACCGACAATATCGGGCGGTTGGCTTAGCCTGGATGATCCGCCCGCGGCTCAACCGCCAGCCGATGAGATGCCAATCACTCCGACGGACCGGGATTCGATCCTGCCGCCCGGCGGTCCAGGCGTGATTCTGACGATCCCGTTTGGAAAGGACCAATGATGTGACGGCGCGATGGCTTCCATTGCTTGGAAGTCATGCGAATTGCGGTACCTGTGGAACCATGTCGCGGCTCGGATGCGGTCGGGATCATCGACGAGCGATTGATCGAGGGCGCAGATCGTCGAGTCGGGTATTGGCGATCGTCTCGTTAGTCGGCGGCGAGAGATGCTCGGCGGTCTGCAATGTGATTTCACACATTTGTTCTGACGGGAACTTGAAACCGACTTTCAATCGTCTCTTTGTGCCTGTCCATAGTCACGAGCGCTGCTGCAGCCTGAGGCTCGGTGCTGGTTGACACATCAGCGCCGAACAGGCGCATCCCTTTGGTGTTGTTCTCGTCAAGGGCTCTGCCAATCCTGGCTTGGGGCATGCCGCATACGCGAGGTGAACGATGCGTTCGCTTGAGGGGGTGCGCGTGCTTGATGTCAGCACGTTGGTGCCGGGTCCGCTGGCAACACTGCTGCTGGTCGACGCGGGCGCAGAAGTGCTCAAGATCGAGCGCCCTGGCCGAGGCGTCGAGATGCGCAGCTACGAGCCCAAATCCGGTCCAGACAGCCTCAGCTTCGCTCTTCTGAAGAAGGAAGCTACTGAACGCTCAGCGCGTACGTGCTCCCGGCGTCGGTGATGTCTGCTGAGGGGCTAAGGCCAGGCAGTTCTGGACGATGGAATGGCATTGGCTGAGCGCCCAATTTCCGCCCGACGCAGTGCGGTAGACCATCCGCTCGACCACGTCATTACGCATCGTGAAGGTCGCCTCGCAAACGGCGGCGCCTATGTACTCACCCGAGTAGGGCCGCCCATAGCCTCCCGAGATCGGGTGGGAATAGGCCCGACGACTTTGATAAGTGACGTAATCCAGGTCGCCCATGACGGCTTGTCGATCGGGCGGCCCAGCGCATGACAGCAGGATCTGCTTCGGTAAGCCGATCAGGGTGCGTTGCGCCTCGAGCGCCTGGTCGACCCCCGGATAGGCGCAGGCCCCCAGGACCCCGGCCATCGCAAGCCACCGCCATTGGTCGCCCATCCCCGCTCTCCCCATCATGGCCAACGGATAACGGCGGCGCGGCGCCCTTATCACCCGGCACCACATCCAGCCACCGTTTGTAAGCGGAGCGTCGGCGCTGGATTCGGAGGTATCAATCGGGCCGTGCTTGGACATGCCCGATCGTGCGACATACCATTCGTGCTCCGTCGGCTATCCCCGGTCGGCGAAGCGCGACGAGCCGGGTTTGAAGAACCCCACGGCGGCGGCCATATTCCCATCAGCGGCCGATCTCATGACCATGGGGGCGCGGATGACCACGCTGATCGGATTGTCGGGAAGCCTCCGCCAAGGCTCGTTCAACACCGCCCTGCTCAAGGCGGCCGCTGGCGCGGTGCCGGACGGCACAGTGCTGACCATCGGCAGCATCCGCGGGATTCCGCTCTACGACGGCGACCTTGAGGTCGCCGAGGGGATCCCGCGACCCGTAGCTGAGCTAAAGGACGCCATTGCGAACGCCGATGGGCTTCTGCTCGTCACACCGGAATACAACAACTCGGTCCCCGGCGTGTTCAAGAACGCCATCGACTGGCTGTCGCGACCGCCGGCCGACATCCCGCGGGTGTTCGGCGGGAAGCCCGTTGCGCTGATGGGCGCCTCGCCCGGCGGCTTCGGCACCATTCTCAGCCAGAACGCGTGGCTTCCGATCGTCCGCACGCTTGGTGCCGAGTTGTGGAGCGAAGGCCGCCTGCTGGTCTCGCGGGCACACACGATCCTCAATGAGGACGGCACCATCTCGGACCCGAAGGTTGCCGAGCAGTTGCGCTCTTTCCTGCAGGGTTTCGCAACCTTTGTGCGATCACAACAGAAAAAATAAGCGCACCTTTGAATGGTCCAATTGAGAGGCGGAGACTTCTCCACGACACCGGGCTTTGGCGAAAAGCAGTCCCAGATTTGAACGAGGCGTGCGTCCCCATTCACCACGCTCCTATCGGTGGATATCGCCCCGTCCCGGGTGGTGACATTGTCCGTTGTGCGCCAGCCTGCCGCCTCAGGCGCACTGGCCAGAGGCTTACCAATAGGTTCAATGCCCGACTTGGAGGATCACCTTGCCCCGGCCATGGCCTGAGTCGAGCCGCTCATGAGCTTTGGCGACCTCCTCAAGCGGAAGAACGGCATCCACAACAACCTTGGCCTGCCTGCGCTCGAACAGCGGCACCATCTCGCGCAATCTTGCACCCTCTCGCGTCAGGAAGGTGCCGAAAAGCGTCTGGTTCTTGGTGTAGAGGGCGCTCAAATCCCCGGTCGGCGGAAGAATCGTGGCGATCCGGCCGAAGGGCCGGGTAACCTGGGTGCTCATAGGCACATTGCCGCCGGCCGTATCGAAGGCGGCGTCGACGCCACGCCCGGCGGTCTCGCGGGTGATCCGGTCCGCCGCATCGGGATCGCGGTAGTCGATCGCCACGTCTGCGCCAAGCTCGTGCAGAGCCGTGTGGTTCGCCTTGCTGGCGGTCGCGATCACGCGGGCGCCCGCGGCCTTGGCGAACTGAATGGCGAAGGAACCAACTCCTCCGGCACCGCCGTGGATCAGCACCGTCTCGCCCGGCCTGACGTTCAGGCGCCGAACGACCGCCTCCCAAGCCGTGCCACCCGCCAGCGGTACGCCGGCCGCCTCGACGTGGCTGAGGTTCGCGGGCTTGCGCGCGACGATGCTGGCGGACGCGACGGTGTATTCGGCGTAGCTGCCGTTCGGATTGCCGAAGATCTCCGGCGTGTAGAACACCTCGTCGCCGATATTGAACTCGGTCACGCCCGGTCCCAGCTCGTCGATGACGCCGGAGACATCATACCCCAGCACGGCCGGGAACGGGATGTTCGCCCAAGTGCCGGCCTGACGGATCTTGGCGTCAACAGGGTTGGTCCCGGAGGCGATGACCCGCACGAGGACCTCGCCGGGACCGGGCGTCGGGCGCGCGATATCCTGGCGCTCAAACACATCCGGGCCGCCAAACCGTGTGATGACCATCGCGCGCATGAGTTCCTCCTTCATTTTGCGATGAGCCATGTGGATCACGGCGAACCCTTGATCAAGCACAAGCTCAGCCCCGCTACGTCGGCTGTTGCCGAAGGGCAGACGCTCCGGCGTCCCCGGAGCGTGGTCCGTTCCTGACACCCCCATGCCGGCGGATCCTGACCCGAAGCCGGCATACTGCAGACCATCGATGCGGTGGCCGCGGCGGACGAACAGCTTGAAATGATGCTGGCCGTGCACATTGGTCGCGGGAAGAAGGCTTTGCGGTTACGGGTAATTCACCACGCCATCGTCTGTCGCCACGTACTCCGTCGGGTGGCCAGACTGGGCCACTTGGTCGATGCCGTCGGCGACCTGCTGCGGGCAGACATAGTGGACCATGTGGCCGGCTCCGTTGATCAACCGCAGGCGGCTGCCGGGAATCTGGTTGTGGAGCCAGTTGGCATGACTTTCGTGACCGACGACACGGTCTTTTGTGCCGGCGACGATGAAGACTGGCAGGCGCAGATCGCGAAAGCGTTGGTGCATGTCGATCGCGGCGGGCATCATCGTGACGGCGTCCTGGGACTCGGCCCGGATCTGCCACGGGCGGACCGGGAACCCGTACGGAAAATCGCGTTTGAACTGGGAGGGCACCGGTTGGGGGGCGAACATCGCCTTGATGTTCATCGGCAGCAGGGCAGCCCCGAGAACCGGCGACACGGTGTACCGCAGGAGATCGCCCACGCCGGGTACGGCTGATACCGCGACGAGCGGCACGTCGTAGCGGATCGTCACGTCATAATAGCCGGACAGAACGACCAGTCCGCTGACTGCCTCCGGGTGGTTCAAGGCGAGTTCCAGCGCGACGAGCGCCCCCCACGAGTGCCCGACGACGACCGGGCGTTCGATCCCCAAGGCGCGGAAGGCGTGCCGCAGCAGCGTGGCTTGATGGGCCGCGGTCCACAGCGAGCCATGTGGCCGCTCGCTGTGCCCGAAGCCCGGCCGGTCAAAGGCAATCACACGGTGATGGGCGGCGGTACGGTCGAAGACGCCGCTCAGAACCCAATCCCTGGAATCCACGACGTTGCCATGGATGAAGACGACCGGCGATCCCTCGCCCCGTTCGAGATAATGGAGCCGCACGCCGTCCACCGAAATGAAGCGTCCTCTGGGCGGGTGCTCCCGCTCGACCTTACGTGCCCGATAGGCGTTGATGAGGGCCGCGGCCGCCAGCGCGGCGGAGGACAGGCCGAGGGCGATCCCGAGCCGCGACCGTCGCGGCTGCGGATGTGGCCGGTTTGGAAGCCGTGCTTCTCGTGTGGGGGAGTCATAACCCCGGACATCGGTCATGCTTGAGCCTCCCGCGTGGGTTCGGGCGGCGCGAGGCCTTTGTGCTCCGCACCATCACGGGAGGGGAACCCAAGGTGTGGCGGATGGTTCCGCGCGCAAAAAGCCTCGGTATTAGAGGCTTGGGTCGATGACTGTGAAGCGGAGGTCCTGCGCCGTCGCGTCCAGGACGAGGATACTGTCCCCACCGCCGAGATCGACCTGCACGCTGCCCCCCAGCTCGGTGACGTGCTCCGCCCGCCATGCCGCCGTGCCGATGTCCCGCGCGAACCCCTTCAGGATAATGACATCCAGCATCGGGTCGAAGGCCGTCAGCACGTCGGCGCCACTGCCCGGGGCGAAGAAGAACTGATCGCTCTCGCCATCCCGCTCGGCGAGCAGGACATCGTCGCCGGCGCCGCCATCGACGATGTCGCGCCCCGCTCCCGGTGCGAGGACGTCCCGCCCGGACATGCCGTAGAGCCGATCGGCGCCATCTGCCCCGTCGATGTAGTCCGCCCCGGCGCCGCCGTTCAACCGGTCATCCCCGGCGCCCGCCAGGATGCGGTCGTCACCGCCCAAGCCGTGTATCCGGTCCGCGCCATCCTCACCCAACAGCGTGTCGTCGCCTTCAGACCCCTTGTGGATCCCGTCCGGCACCGCGATGACACCGAGCAGGTTGGCCGTGTAATCCCAATAGTCGGCCCCCGCTCCAGGCGGAAGCTCCGCAAGCACGACAGTGCCGTCCGCCGTGCCGTCGGACAGGAAGAACCGATCGGTGTGGGCGGAATAGTCGCGATCAAACCCCAGCATGCGGCCGTCGAGGTCCCCGAGCAACATGTCGCCGAACGCTCCTCCCGCCGTGTCCCGCACCCGGTGCGTGCCGTCGGGCGTGCCATCGGTCACCCAAAGCCCAGCGGGATCGGCGCCGCTCTGGTCCGTGAGGAAGAACGCCCGACCACCAGCGATCTCGATGTCCCGGTACATCCAATCATTCCGATGGAGTTCGGCGGTTCCCTCCGCTGTGCCGTCGGTCGCCAGGAGGCGTTGGGAGCCCGACCAATAGCTCTCGTCCAGGAAGAGCAGGCGGTCGCCCTCCCCACCAAGCGGCCCCTGATCGAGCCATCCGAGCGGGTTGGCAAGCTCCTGTCCCGGGAGGAAGCTCACCTGGCCCGTGGCTTCGTCGAGCACGCCAATCCGCGAAGCAGAACCTTGTTCTATCCGGTAGGTGTCCATGTCGCTTGTAAACACCACGTGGCCATCGCGCAGCCCAACGACATGGCCGAGGTCCCACCCCTGCATCGTCAGGTCTCCGAGGTACCGCGTGCCCTCAGACGTGCCGTTGGTGACCCAAAAGGTCGAATGGCGGACGGCGGTCGGCCATTCCATGCTGCCGGCCCAGTCGATCACATTGGTGACCGACGCCACGATCCCGTCCGAAGTGGCGACATAGCGGACAGCCCCGCTGTCGGGAATGAGATTCGCAAAGGCAGTCGCGGTGCCGTCGGTGTTGACGAAGGTGAACTGGGATGGCCAGGGCGTCGCCCCCTCGTGAAAGGCCAGCCTCCCGTCGTTCATACCGACCAAAGTGATGCCGTAGGACCACGGGGAGAGCGGCGCCATCTCATGGAAGAGGCGGGTTCCCGCGGCGGTGCCGTCGGAACTCCAGATCCCGTCATGAGTCTCGCCGTCCGCGTGCAGGTAGACCCGTCCGTGCGCGGCCGTCAGCGCCGATGGTGAGGCCCCCTGAGTTCCCGGCATGAGGTCGGCGACCATCCGGGTGCCCGCCGCGGTCCCGTCGCTCACCCACAGCTCACGACCGTGCAGGCCATCGTCCGCGGTAAAGAACAGCCGGTCGCCGACCACGGTCAGGTCGTCCGGGGCGCCGGAAGCGGCACCGGATGCGGTGTCGAACATCCGGGTTCCGCCGTTAGTGCCGTCCGTGACCCAGAGTTCGCGACCGTGGAGACCATCGTCGGCGGTGAAGAAGATCTTGTCGGCGACGACGACAGCGTCCTGGGGAGCGCTTCCCTGTTCGCCCGGTCGGATGTCGGCGAGGAGGCGCGTCCCCGACGGCGTTCCGTCAGTCACCCAGAGCTCAGTGCCCGTGCCTTGCATTGTGGCTGTGAAAACAGCGGTCCTCGTCTGTGCCATGCCCCCTCCAATCGGATGAAGCATTGACCCAAAGACCACAAGTCGCAACATGACATTTTTGGGTTCAACCGCGCCGCCTAAAGCCAATTTGATTCAAGATGGTCGTCTCGTCATTTTACCATTATTTTCAAAATACAACACTGCGCATTTCGTCGAAAACGCTCAGATGCGCACAGATGTGGGCCTGCTCATGTCGTGCCGTTCGGCAAGCCCCAGAATGGCGGGTTGGGGCACCCCCTTGCCGGATCATGTCGGTTCTGCAAAAAGTCTCTAAGCACGGCCTGTAATCACCGAGAGCCCGACCCGATTTCTCCAGCCGATTTCGGTCCACAGTCGGTGAGATGATCGCACCCGGCAAACCCGGATTCAGTGCGCCGTTTCTTGGTCCCGTGCTTCTCGATCAGCCATTCGCCCGGCCCACACAGCTTCAGCCCCCGTGCTTTCCACCAGCAGGTGGAACGGGCCGCCGCTTGACCGCGGCCGGGGCGGCAGCGTCACGGTCCTGGCGCGGCGGGCAATGGTGGAGCGATCGGGAACCGGCAGACCCAGCCCGAGACGGGACATGACCGAGCCGATCAGCCCCTCGGTCTGGCGCAGCGCGAGGTGGAACACGGCACGCCACGCTGACGCAGGGCGGCATCGTACTCCGCCCAATTGAGAATGCGTCGCTTCGGCCGCGGAATGTGATGGCGACGAGCAGAATTGGCTTCAAAGGGCATCGACGACGGATCCCACGGGCGGCAGAGGAGCCTTCCCTAATGCACCGCCGTTATCCATGCAACAACCCGGCGCCGTCCTGTTTGTGCACCGCTGACGCCGCTCCCGTTGCTTCTACGGTGCGGTGGTCTCAATCGAACCCTTTCCAACGGAGGGGCGGAAGCTGGCACGATATTGGGCCGGCGTTACGCCCAAGCGGTCGCTGAACACGATCCGCATCCGGTCCGCCGTACCGAATCCGCAATCAAAGGCCACGGCCTTGAGAGGGCGGTCGCTCCCCTCAAGCAGCATGCGCGCGGCGTCAATCCGGACGCGCTCGACGAACTCATGCGGCGTGATCCCGGTTTCCTGGGCAAAGTGCCGGGCAAGGCTGCGCGCGCTCATGCCGACTTCCTCGGCCAAGGACTTCAACGTGTGCCGACGGCCGAGTTCAGCCATGACATACGCCTGCACGCGCGCGATCGGCGATGTGTCGTCGACAGGCACCGTCAGATAGGGGCTGAACTGCGACTGTCCGCCCTGGCGCTGCGCCACCACCACGAGACGTTTGGCGACAGCAACCGCGACCTTGGGCCCATGATGCTCGCCCACCAAAGACAGTGCCAGGTCGATCCCCGCAGTGATGCCAGCCGACGTCACCAATCGCCCGTCCCGGATGAAGATGCGGTCATGCTCGACCTTGGCAGCGGGAAAGCGCGACGCCAGCTGCTGGGCATTCTGCCAATGCGTGGTCACTGTGTGGCCATCGAGCAGGCCGGCATGGCCAAGGGCAAAGGCGCCGGTGCAGATCGATCCGTACAGGCGCGCCCGGTCGGGAGCCGAGCGAAGCCATCCGACAAGCCCGGCGTCCGGTTCGGCGTCGGGCAGCGTTGGTCCACCAGCAACCAGAAGAATTGCGTAACCACCACCCGCCTCCGCAAAGTCACGATCGGCGAGGAGTTGGATCTGGTTTGAGGCACGCAACGGATCACGGCTGGCCGCCACCAGCACGGTTTCGTAGCGGTCGTCCGGCGCGATGAAGTTGTTCGCTTCAGCGAAAACATCGACTGGCCCGGCGACATCCAGCGCCTGCACCCCGTCATAGATCGTGATCGCGACCTTCTGAACCGCCAACGTCACCCTCCATCGCCCGTGGCACGAAACGGTGTGCCATTGTCTTGATCCGGCGGGCAAGTGCCGTTGCGGCTACGGCCAGTGAATGTCAAGAAATGACATCTGGAACACGCGCTCTCCCGCTTGGAAAGGCCGTAGCGCGTGCCCCACAGGCTTAAGACAGCGCAAGATTCCAAGCGTGTTTCATCATGTTGCGGGCAAATTGCGCCAACCGAAGGAGTGGTCAAAATGTCTGAAATTATTGCCGGCATCCGTGTTCCCGACAGCGCCATGGCGCGCGCCGCGACGCAACTCGTCCGTGATACCGAGGACGACCTGCTCTACAATCACAGCCGGCGCGTTTTCTTCTGGGGAGCGCTCACCGGCGAGCGGCGCGGCCTCAAGTACGATCCCGAACTGCTCTACATGGGCGCGATGTTCCACGACATGGGCCTGACGAAGGCCTACTCCAGCCCTGACCTGCGGTTTGAGGTGGACGGCGCCAACGCTGCGCGCGATTTCCTCAAGGGCTACGGTGTGTCTGAGCGCGATATTGAGGATGTCTGGACGGCCATCGCCCTCCACACCACGCCCGGCATCCCCGAGCACATGCGGCCGACGATCGCGCTGGTTACGGCCGGCGTCGAGATGGATGTGTTGGGCATCGCCTATCAGGACTTCACGCACGAGCAGCGCGACCATGTCTGTTCCCACCATCCGCGCGAGGCGAATTTCAAGGAAAACATCATTGACCACTTCGCGAATGGCATCATTCACAAGCCGCTAACCACCTTTGGGAATGTCAAAGCCGATGTTCTGGCGCTCAAGGACCGGAATTACCAGCGGATGAACTTCTGCAGCATCATTTTGGGCTCGGCTTGGCCGAGTTGAGCCGCTCGGCCACCCTGTCGACACCTGTGCCGTTGTGACGCTTGGGGCTCCGCACCGCGGGCGGTGAGCGAACTCGACCAACGCTTGGCGCAGTTCCTCGGCAGTGTCGAGGGTGCGGACCCACAGCGGCATCCCCCAAGCATCAGACGACCGATCCGGCGGCGGGAAACCTGACAAAACCCCGATACGGCTGTTGTGAGAAAATCAGCAGCCTTCGGAGATGCCTCATGGCCAAAAAGCCAGGTGACGACAGGGTCGATGGCCCGCAGAACATGACCGGCCAGCAGTCCGGGGAGCAGAATCTTGCCGGTGGCGGAAAGACGCGCGTTGCGGATAAAGCACCAGACAGAGCCGCTACGCGCGACAACCAGGGACCGGTGGGCAACCAGGGGCCGGTGGAGGATCTGGACAATCCCACACCATCGTAACGGTGGTTCGTACCGGCCCTGCGGAAACCCAAAGCCCAACTTTACCGAAAGGCCAATAGCCTTCCCAGACCACACCGTTACAGTCGGCGTCTGACGGCCTCGCAGTAAATTGCCCGCAGAGCGTCGTGGGAGAACTGCACCTTTGACACCCCCTGGCCTTCCGCGACGAAGATGTTCAAAACCTCATACGTTCTATCATTACGTCTGTGGAAGCGCACCGCGCCGGCCCGCGACACGGCAACATTCTTCGTGAAATCCACACGCCAGCGGACCTCCATCGCCTTCTCCAACGCGGCCTCACCGTTCAAGGGTCGATCACGTTCGTCGCCCTTCTTCAGTATCAGCGCAACCGCCCGAGGCTTCATACTGTCTTTTGATCGTATGAGGACAAACAATAACGACAACCGGCATAGGCCCATTCCGCTGCAACCGGTGGCTGGAATGGCGGCCGTCACGCTGGATGGACAACCACCGATACCGGGGGCATGGGGTGTCCGAATGCGAAACGTGCTTTATGGATAAGGTTGCGGGTCAAATGGTTCGACGGGTGCCGGTCCTCGTGCCCGCCGCACCGCGCCAGCCGTCCGCGAAAGCCCAAGCCACGACCAAGCGCCATGACCAAGCAGCCAGGCGATGTCGCCCATATCGCCGATGTCGATTGCCCGAAGGACCTCCCGCCATCCAGCTGGAGGGCCATCCTGTGGCGGCTATGGCTGATCCAGTCGGAAACCGGACTCTGGGTCATGGCGTCCGGCGTCGCCTTCTACGCCGTACTGGCTGTTCTGCCCGGCCTCGGTTTCACCCTGCTGACGTTGGGCATGATCAGCGGTCCCGACCGCATCAAGGAGCGGTTCGAGCAGCTCAAGGAAATCGTTCCGGAGCAGGCGCTGGGTGCCTTCGTCGATCAGCTGGCCGACATGGTGGGGAGCACCGGGGGCACGCTGCGCTGGGGCATCACCGGCAGCCTTCTGCTGACGCTGTGGAGCCTGTGGCTGGGCATGCGGGCGCTGATCGCCGCGCTCAACTTCGCCTATCGGGAAAAGGAATGCCGCGGCTTTCTTGCCCTGAACGGCCTGTCTCTGCTGCTCAGTCTGGTTTGGCTCGGCTTCGTTCCGTTGACCTTCGGCGTGTTCCTTGGAACCCCGACACTCGCCGCCGCGCTGCCGGTTCCGGCGGGGCTGGTTTGGACGCTGCAGTGGCTGCGATGGCCGTTCCTGGTCGCCATGATCCTGCTGGCGCTGGCGGTCCTCTACCGGATCGGCCCATGCCGGACGGCGCCGAAGTGGCGTTGGGTCAGTTGGGGGGCGGTGGTCGCGACGACGCTGTGGATCGTCGCCTCGGCCCTGTTCACCGCATATGTGCAGCGCGTGGCGAACTACCAGGCGGCCTATGGCCTCGCCGGCGCGGTGATCACGCTGATGCTGTGGCTGAACCTGATCGCCTACGCCATCCTCCTCGGCGGCGCCCTCAACGCGGAAATGGAACGGCAAACCACCCGCGAGACCGCCGCCTCTCGACAGAGGCCATGAAGGCAGCAACAAGGTCCCGGTGCACGGGCTCTCTGCGTCCATCCGCTCACCCTGGCGCGAGACCTGACGGAACCCGTTCATCGATGCCGTGTGCGCCCGCTGTGCCGGTGGCGCGCGGTTCATGACCGCCCGCCACCGCTCCCGTCAAGGACAGCCGGTCACCAGCGACAGCGCAAACCGGCGCTCAGCGAGTGGCCGACCGCGTCGCGGCGCAGGTCCGCGTCATAGCTGCCATAGGCCTGGAACCGGTTACCGAGGTCGGCCGTCAGACCGGCCCCCAGCACCGCCGCGTCGCGGCCCGGCCGGGTGCCCGCCACCGTGTAGGACACGCCGAGCAACCGGGCGTCGCTGGTTGCGGCAACGTCCAGGAAGTCATGGTCCCAGCGTGCCCGCAACTCCGGCTCCAGCGCCGTCTCGCCGGCCTTGAGACGCCAGCTCGCCCGAACACCCAGGCTGCTGCGCAGGGTGCTCAGCGCGGTCTCATCCACCGACAGGTTCAAGGCGCCGGCGCCCGTCTCGGCGAAGCCGTCGCGGATCACCCGATCGAAGCGCAGCCCGGCAAAGGGTTCGACACGCGCGCCTTCCCACGCCCAGGCGTAGCCGGCGGTCAGGGCGGCGCCCAGATCGTGGCCGTCGGACGATCCCTTGGCGGTCCGGTTCAACGGGTTGGTCCCGCCGATCTGAATCGTGCGGCGGCTGTCGTAGTGGCCGTAGGCGTACATGGCCTGGGCATCGGCAAACCACGCCCCAACGCGATAGGTGCCGTAGAGCGCCGCCGAGTAGGTGTCGAGGTCGGTCCTGCCGCCGCTGTCGCGGGCGTCCACCGCCGTCCGCTGATAGCCGAAGGCGGCACCCGCGGTCAGGTCATCGGTCACCTCGCGGTCGGCACCCAGCGCGATGCCGCCGGTGCGCTGGCGGAAGCCAGCCGCGTTGCCGTCGCCGTCAGAGTTCGCGAACCGGCCCAGCGCCCGCGCCCAAAGGTCAAGGCCGGTTCGGCCCTGGGCCGCCGGGTTCTGGCCCGGAACGCCGTCGGCGGCACCCGCGGCGCTGCCGCCCGTCTCCAGCCGGGCCGAGGTCAGCGGCCCGACGGCCTTGGCAAGGCCGTCGGCGCGCACTTCCCCGACGCGGCTCTGCACCGTGTCGCCGAACAGGCGCGCGGCGTCGCGGGCGGCGGTCACCGCCTCCGCGTGCACCACGCCTCCCAGCCGGTCGAGCGTCGCCGGGACGGCCGCGCCGGACAGCGGATAGAGCGCGTCGTACAGCGGCTTCACAGCGTCCTGCGGGCGGGTGCCGGCGGCGGGGCGGGCGGCGTCCAGCGCGGCGCCGACCGCGGACTGGTTGCCGGTCGCGGACACACCCGCGGCGTCCAGCCGGGCGTAGCTGGCCGGAGTGGCGTAGAGCATGACGGCGTTCGGACCGTACACCGCGTCGAACCGCGCCCCGGCCGGCAGCCCGGTCGCCGGTTGATTGATGCCGGCGAAGCTGCCCAGCACGCCGCCGCTGGCGGTGATGATGGTGAAGCCCTGGCCGAGGCTGGGCGTGAAGCTGTTGGTGGCGGCGCCGCCGATGCCGCGGGTCACGGGGATCAGCGCACCACCGGCGGTGAAGGTGCCGGGCGAGCCGGTCACGACCAACTGGTCGTGGAAGCCGGCGCCGGTGCCGGCCGTCGGCCCGTCGATCTCGACGCGCAGGGCGGAGCCGCTGCCGCTGACGACGGAGCCTTCCACCGTCAGGATGCCCGGCGAGTTGCCGGGGCTGAGCGTGCCGCTGTTGGTCAGGGCGCCGACGATCCGGCCGCTGCCGCCGAGCGATGCTCCCCGGCCGACCGTCACGGTGGGGCTGGTCAGGCGGGTGTTCACCGTCAGGCTGGCGTTCGGCATCACCGTGGTGGCGGCAACCGACTGCGTGCCGGAGGCGAACGTGACGCCGGTCGCCGTGCCGGTGCTGGTGCCGACCTGAAGCAGGGCGAGGTTCGCCACGTCGGCACGGACGGTGGATGCGCCTTCCAAGGTCAGCGTGTCGCCGGAGCCGACACCGGTCACGGCGAACCCGACGTCCAGATTTGCGATGTTGACGCTGTTGCGCTGCCCGTTGAACGGGTTCCCGGGGTTCAGCTGAAGCAGAACCGCCGTCCCTGTCTGGCTCAGCGACAGCGTGCCGGCGCCAAGCCGCTCGGAATTCAGGCGCTCGATGGCGCCGAACTGGCCGGTCAGGCCAGCTGCGGCCGTCAGGATCTCGTAGGTGCGCTGCGTCAGGTACAGGCCGTCCACCGGCGCCACCTGGACGATGGCCCCGGTGGAAACGGTGGCGGTCCCGCTCGCCGCCAGCTTCGTCGCCCCGCCGCTCGGATCGATGCCAACCTGAAAGCGCGAACCGGCGGCGAAGGACAGGTTCCCCGAGACCGACAGCGTGCCGGACGCCCCGGCGCTGGGAGACACGGTGCCCGACACGGCGACGGTCGGCGCGGTCAGGGTGCCGGTACCGGCCAGCGTGCCATCGCGGGCGACCATGACGCCGCTGCCGAGGGCCAGCGGAGCGTTCACCACCAGCGTACCGCTGGTCACGGCCGCCGTGGCGAAGTCGCGGAAGACGCTGTCGGCGCCGATGGTGTAGCTCTGCCCCGCGCCGAGCTGGAACTCCAGACTGTTGGTGCCCGCCCCGCCCAGGACCTTGCCGGTGATCCTGCCGCCCTGGATGACCAGCCGGTCGTCGCCGGCGCCGAGGTCGACGGCGACCGGGTCGGCGCCGCCCCCGATGATGACGCCGGAGTTGGTCACCGTGTCGTTGTAGGGACCGACCAGCGTTATGGCCGGCCCGCTCTGGCCTTCGATCCGGCCCGCGTTGGTGATGGTCGTCGCGCCATACGCAGCGCCTTCGGCACCGTCGTCCACCAGGATGCCGCGGGCAGCGCCGACGATGACGCCGGTGGCGTTGTTGACGATGGTGCCGCCGCCCATTGCGATGCCTTCGGACCCGTTGGGCCGGCCCCCGGAATCCGCGCCGCCGGCCCCCGTGCCCCGGATCGTGCCGTCGTTGATGATCGTGCCGATGCGGTCGATGTCCACGCCGTCGCCATCGCCGTTGACGGACGCGATGCCGTTGCTGTCGAAGATGTTCCCGGCACCGGCATAGTCGCCGGAGATCAAGCCCTTGTTGTAGACGGAGCCGTTGCCGTCGGAGCCGACGCCCGAACCGTTGCGGCCGATGATGGCGCCGCCGGCCTCGTTGACCACGGTGATGTCGGTGTCCGCGGTGATGCCGTGCCGGGCGCCGGAGATCAGGGCGCCCGCGCGGTTGGTCACCGTCACTCCGGTGCGCCCGCCGGCGTCGATGCCGTCCGACGTGCCGTTGTCGCCGCCGCTGGTGTTGGCTCCGAAGCTACGGATGATGCCGGCGTTGTCGATGGTCGCGTTCAGACCGGGCCGCAAGGCGTCGTCGTTCAATGCCTCGATCACGCCGGTCGCGCGGTTGGTGATCGACAACGCGACGCCGGCCGTGTTCATCGTGCGCAGATCCAGCGCCTGCCCCTGCGTGGCGCTCGACGGGTTGGTCGGCGCCGCCGCCCGGATGGTGCCGGCGTTGTCGATGACGACCGATCCGCTGGTGATGTTGGTGTTGATGCGCACCGCGTCATTGGCGTCCGACTGGATCAGCGCACCCGCACGGTTGGTGAGCGTCAGCGTCCGCACCGAGCTGCCGCCCGACGTGTCGAAGCCTCGCGCGCCGGTGGACCGGATCGTGCCCGCGTTGTCCAGCACCACGTCGCTGGCCGCACCGTTCTGCGTCACCGCGGCCCCACTGGTTTGCAGCGTACCGCCGGTCTGCACCGTGCCGGTCTGCGTTCCGGACAAGGTCTGCGAGGTGGTGATCGTGCTGCCGGACGTCACCACGAACTGGGCCATTGCCGGGCTTGAGACAAGCAACAGAAAACCCGCACAGCTGTGCAGGGCGGTGGTTGCCAGGAGACCTTGGCGGGTCGGCATCGTCACACTCCATAGGACGGCGGGAATGGCGGAGGATCCCGACGGCACGCTTTGCGTGAACACACCGATGGGAATCGCCAGAGGCGAGAGATAGACGGGACGTGTGACAGGGCGATCAAAGATCGATGACGACTCTGCGTCGGGCGACCACGCGCGGCGACCGGCGCCCCCTCTCGGAGACCGTGTTGCATCGAGGCTGCCCGTTGCCGAACTGGGGACAAGGGGTTTTGGTGCATTGAGACGGGCGGCCGCCCCGATGTGCATCCAATGGGCGGTCCGCGGACCGCATTAAACGAGTGGGGGTGCGCAACGCGCGCACCCCCGTACACGACACGCCATGAGTGTGCGTTAAGCGGCTGTCGTGGACTTGGCGGTGGCCGCACCGCCCACCCCGTTGGCGTGGACGCGGTGCTCCCGATGCCGCAGGCGCTCGGGAAGAGCGAGCGCGGCCAGAAGCCCCGCAAACAGGCAGAGGCCCGCGATGGCGTACAGGGCCGGCGTCGTGCTGCCACTCAAGTCGCGAATGTGGCCGACCATGATCGGGCTGACAATCCCGCCAAACTGTCCCATGGTGTTGATGAGGGCGATCCCGCCGGCCGCTCCGGCGCCGGTCAGAAGTTTCGGCGGAAGGGCCCAATAGGCGGGAATCGCCGCGATGATGCCGCCTCCCATGACCGCAAGCGCCAGGAGCAGAGCCAGAGGTTGCGTGTCGAACAGCCCGGCTCCGATGAAGCCGGCGCTGGCCGACAGCAGCGTTCCGGTGACGTAGACGTGCCGTCGGCCGGACACATCGGCCATGCGACCGAGCGCCAGCATGGTGATGGCGCCGCAGATGTAGGGGACGGCCGTCATCGCGCCGATCAGTCGAGGATCGGAGGTCCCCGCCATTTTGATCATGTGCGGCGCCCAGAAGTTCAAGCCGTAGGATCCGATTTGGATCAGGAAGTAAATCAGGCCGAGCATCAGGAAACCGGGCGCTTTGAGGGCACCGAGCAAGGAATGCCCTCCGACGATCTGCCGGTTCTGCTGGGCGATGCTGCGGTTGAGTGTTTCCTTTTCGCTCAGCGACAACCAGGGCGCATCCGCAATGCGATCTTCCAGCCGACGCAGCATGACGACCCCCAGCAGGACGCAGGGAATGCCACCGGACAGAAACAGCCAGTGCCACCCACGCAAGCCCAGGACTCCTTCCATTCCGGCCAGAATCAGCCCCGATAGCGGAGCGCCGAGCAGGCCGGAACAGGCGGAAGCCAAAAACATGAGCGACGTTACCCGTCCGCGGAAGGCGGCCGGAAACCACAGCGTCATGATGTAGAGGATGCCGGGCGCAAATCCGGCTTCCGCCGCGCCGACGAGAAAGCGCAGCGCGTAGAACTGCCATTCGGTGGCGGCGAAGATCATCAACGAGGTGGCAATGCCCCACGAGATCATGATGCGGGCGATCCAGCGGCGCGCCCCCACGCGGTACAGCATCAGGTTGCTCGGCACCTCAAACATGACGTAGCCGATCGAGAACAGGCTGGCGCCGAGGCCGTAGGCCGTGTCGCTGAGCGTGAGGTCGGCCTGCAGCTGAAAAACTGGCAAAGCTGATGACGATGCGGTCGAAGAACGCGAACATGTAGCTGATCATGATGATCGGCATCAGCCGCCACGCCACCTTGCGCGCGACCGACAGCACGTCGGCGTCACCATTTGTGGTGTCGCTCATGTTTCCTCCCAATATGACGACTTGTTTTGGTCAGCCGCAGCCCGGCGGCTGGTGCAGGTTCCAGACGCAACCCGCCTTTGCCACTTGGCCGGGAACCTCGTGCCCGAGCAGTGTGGGCAGGGTGCGGGACAGGGTGATGATCCAGGCAAGGTCAACGCCGGTGTCGATGCCCATGGCGAGGCACATGTGCACGAGGTCCTCGGTGCAGATGTTGCCGGTAGCACCGGGAGCGAACGGGCACCCACCCAGTCCGCCCAGCGCAGCGTCAAACCGCCGGGCTCCGGCGTCGTAGGCGGCCAGTACATTGGCCAAGCCCATGCCGCGCGTGTTGTGGAAGTGCAGCGTGAGGGCCGACGCCGGGACCAGCCGCAGAACGTGGCGCACCAGGTCGCGCACTTGGCGGGGATTGGCCATGCCGGTCGTGTCGGCCAGCGTAATTCCGGTGGCGCCAAGGCTGAGATGACGTTCGACGAAGGATAGTACGCGCCCTGCGGCCACCCTGCCCTCGAACGGGCAACCGAAGGCCGTCGCCACCGTGCCGTTCATCGCCACGCGCCGGTCTGCCGCGACGTCCGCGATGCGGGCGAAGGAGGTGAAGGAGGCGTCACAGCTCATCCGCATGTTGGCAGCGTTGTGCGCCTCGCTGGCCGACACGACCAAGTTCAGCTCGTCCGCCCCGGCGGCGATCGCGCGCTCCGCGCCCTTGAGGTTGGGCACAAGCGCGACATACACGCATCCCGGCTCGCGGTGGATGCGGGCGAACACCTCTTCGCCGTCGCACAGCATCGGGACGGCTTTGGGGGAGACGAACGAGCCGGCCTCAATGCGGGAAAAGCCCGCCGTCGACAGGCTGTCGATCAAGGCAACCTTATGGTCGGTTTCGACCCAAGACGGCTCGATCTGCAGGCCGTCGCGGGGCGCGACTTCCTGCACGAGCAGCCGGTCGGAGGACGGCGGTGTGCTGGAGGTGTGGGTGGTCGCGATCACTGGATCACTCCCTCCCGGCGCAAACGGTCGATCGCCGCCTCGTCGAGGTGCAGGCGTTGCAGGACCGAGTGCGTGTGAGCGCCGAGGGCCGGTCCGATCCAGCGGACCTCACCGGGGGTGTCCGACAGCTTGGGCACGATGCCCGGCATTTTGAAAGGCTTGCCGTCCGGCAACGCGCCGGCCAGGATCATGCCGCGGGCACGGTAATGCGGATCGGCCACGATGTCGGCCGCCGAATAGATGCGTCCGGCCGGGATCTCGGCGGCCTCGAGCCGTTGCAGCACCTCGTCCATGTCCTCGGTTTTTGTCCAGGCGGTGATGGCACGGTCGAGCGCATCGTTTTGCGCGACCCGCCCGTCGTTGTGGGCGAGCGCTGGATCGTCGGCCAGATCCGGGCGGCCGATCACATGCATCAACCGTTTGAAGATCGGGTCGCTGTTGCCGGCGATGACGACGTAGCCGCCGTCCCGCGTCGGGTAGGTGTTGGACGGGCTGATGCCCGGCAACGTGCCGCCCGAGCGCTCGCGCACGAAGCCGAGCACATCGTATTCGGGCACGAGGCTTTCCATCAGGCTGAACACGCTTTCAAACAGCGACACGTCGACCACCTGCCCCTTGCCCTGCCCGGTTTTCACACGCAGCAGCGACATAAGCGCTCCGATCACGCCATAGAGGGAGGCGAGGGAGTCACCCAGGCTGACGCCCACACGGGCCGGGGGAGTGTCGGGGCTGCCGGTGGTGTAGCGAATGCCCCCCATCGCCTCACCGATGGCCCCAAAGCCCGGGCGATCGCAGTACGGGCCGGTCTGGCCATAGCCGGAAATGCGGACCATCGTCAGATCGGGGTTGATCGCGGACAGATCTTCCCATCCCAGCCCAAGCTTCTCCAGGGCACCGGGTCGCATGTTCTCGACCAGCACATCCGCCTCGCTCACCAGGCGGCGCACAATCTCCACCCCGTCCGGGGATTTCAGATTGAGCGCGACGGACTGCTTGTTTCGCGATTGCAGATACCACCACAGCGAGGTGCCCTTGTGCAGCTTTCGCCAGCGGCGTAAGGGATCGCCCACACCGATGGGCTCGATTTTGACAACCTCCGCCCCGAATTCCGCCAGCAATCGCCCTGCAAACGGCGCAGCAATCAGCGTCCCAATTTCAACAACACGAATACCCTCAAGTGGAGAGGTCATGCTTCCTCCGGTCATTCACACCCAGAATTGCGATCTATCGCCTTTCGGCGCGCGCAATCACCGCCGGGCCAAATTCTTGGCTGGCCGGCTTTGGTGCGATGGTTTTCTGCCACGTCCTGAGTGGTATATTGGGAAACTGTTGGAGAGGCGTCCAATCGTCTTTGCTCAACGAGCATTCTCGAACCGAGAACGGTCGGAGGCCGCGCTGCCCGACGGCCGAAGATTCAAACGCGGATGGGGGCGCTTTCCAGGCCGCTGAGATGACCCAGCAGCAGCCGGCTGCCGGGCGAGAGGGTCCGCTCACCGCGATGGACGATCAGCAGCTCGCGCTGCGCCCAGGGATCGGTCAGGGGCACCGCCGTCAGCCCCAAGGGGCGGCCGATGATCTCAAAGGCCCGTCTCGGCAAAATGCCCACGCCCATGTTCGCCTGCACCATGCGGCACAGCGCGTCGAACCCGGGCACATGAATCTTCAGTTTCAAGGGCACTCCGACCAGTCTTGCGGCTTCCATCGAACGGGCAAAGATCGCGCTGTCCTGGTGCAGGCCGATCTGATCGTAAGCCAGCGTGTCGTGGAAGGGCACCTCGGGACAATGGGCCAAGGGGTGGTCGGCGCGGACCACCAGCACCAACGTATCGCGCCGATACACCGTCCGCGCCAGTTGCCGGGTCTCGGTTTCTCCTGAACAGATGCCCAGGTCGGCCAATCCGTCTTCGATCGCGTCGACGACTTGCCGGCTCGGCCGCTCTTCGAGATCGAGTTTGATCTCGACGTGCTGCGACAAAAACAGCTCAAGGTCTTCCGGCAGGAACTGAACGATGGCCGAGAGGTTCGCGAGCATCCGGACGTAGCCCCGGATGCCCAGAACATAGGCCCCGAGTTCGACCCCGATGTCCTCGACATTCTGAAGCATGCGCCGGGAATGGTGCAGCATGGTCTGGCCGGCCGGGGTCAGCACCATGCCTTTCGCTTGCCGGATGAACAGCGCAACACCCAGCGCGCTTTCCAATTCCGCGAGCCGCTTGCTGACGGCGGATGGAGCAATCGCTTCCCGTTCCGCCGCTCGCGTCAGGGTGCCTTCTTCGCAAACCGCGACGAAGAGCTGCAGCGTCAGGATGTCCAGATCACGGAGCAAGCGTCGATTCATGCCGCGCCTCTCACGCTGCTCTCAAATTGTCCAGCCCGCGTGCAGGCGGTCGGCGGAGGTGACGGCCGGCCGGCGCAGCCAGTTCTGCTCGTCCGGCGCCCCCTCGGCGTCGCACTGCATGTGGTTGGCGTTGTGGATCGTCCAGGACGCAAGCCAAAGGGGCTTGCGCTGCAACTCTTGCAGGCAAGCGAGGTTTGCCTGGTTCGGAGCGGTCGCGATCATAAAGGTCCCCTTTCCACGAAGCGGGGTCGATGAATGGCAAAGCCTATCATTTGTGCTCTGGCACGAATTTGCAAAGTAATGTCGGGAAAGGCCGCCCATTAGCATAGGATTGCGTATAAAGAGCCAAAACGACATCGGATACCAAAGATCAAACTCGACCGCACCGACCGCAAGATTCTGGTGGAGCGTGTCGGCCCTGCTGATTTGGTAATCAGACAACCTTTCGGGAGACGGGAGTGCCGAAGCTGGTGATGATGGTCAAGGCCTTGCAGAGTGCGGTGGCTTCGACCTTCTGTGCAGACAGAGTTCAGGCGGGGCGCTGTGGGCTGTGTCGCTCGGCACCGCGGTCGCGCGCGGCGGGATGATCACCTCGGCAGCCGGCGCTCGTTCAGCAACGGCCCGGTAGACAGGCTCGCCATCGTAAGCACCGTCAGCGAGATGCGCCAAGGTCGCTTGAAGTTGCTCAACTTGGAGCGAACTTCACCCGCCTACAGAATTTGCAACAGAGCCGCGGCGCACGTCAGCCCAGTTCGAAAGTCGTGATGCCGAAGACGCGCTCGTCCGCGATGGGGCGGACGGGGGCGGTGTACATCCGCGCCGTCTCGAACACCGGACGCAGACCGCGGGCTTCGGCCAGCGCTACGGCGGGTGCGTTGGGCTCCGGCACGTCCAGGAACAGCAACCC